>Ga0134126_10013866_pt1 | contig 10174 bp, 8 predicted proteins | sample KB31752_FD_96881 | JGI IMG/M metagenome (GOLD analysis project Ga0134126, IMG submission 96881) | Terrestrial soil microbial communities with excess Nitrogen fertilizer from Kellogg Biological Station, Michigan, USA - KB3-175-2 | ecosystem: Environmental > Terrestrial > Soil > Unclassified ...
CCTAACACCAAGGGCAAGCCGCTCGGCTGGGGCTCCGATGCCGACTGGGCCGGAACGATCCAGGTGCTCAAACAGTATGTCGGCACGTCTGCGCCGCTGACGACCGCGCAGCTCTATACCAACGAGTTCGTGCCGTCCGGAGCCGACTACGTGCCGCCGCAAGGCTGAGGAGTTCCTCATTCCGGGGCCGAGCGAAGCGAGGAGCCCGGAATTCATAGCTCCGGCACAGGAAGTATGGATTCCGGACTCGCCGCTTCGCGGCGATCCGGAATGACGGATCATCAATCAACCGGACTTTTGTAATGACAGAGCATAAGGCCGCGGGCTGGATCGGCGCGAGCCTGCTGCGCAAGGAAGACGCCCGCCATCTCTGCGGACACGGCATGTTCATCGCCGATGTGCAGGTGCCTGGCGTGCAGGATATCGCCTTCGTGCGCAGCCCGATGGCTAACGCGCGCCTACGCCGCGTGATCAAGCCATCGGATAATGCGGCGCGCGTATTCACGCTCGCCGATATCGGCCCGATCAATGTGCTCGAGGCCGGGCCAGAACTGTCCGCCCACCGCCACAGTCCGTATCCGCCGCTCGCCGATGGTCGCGTCCGCTATGTCGGGCAAACCATCGCCGCCTCCGTGATGCCGACGCGCGCGCAGGCCGAAGATCTGGCCGAAGCCGTGCAGCTCGACCTTGAGGAGTTACCGGCCGTCGTCGACGTTGTCGCCGCGATGCGTGGCGACAGTCCGCGTGTTTTCGACGAGTGGCCGAGCAACGCCTACATCAGCACCAGTGTGGTCGAAGGCGATCCGGCCATTCTGGCGGCGGCGCCGGTGCGGCTGCACCGCCGGCTGCGGCTCAACCGCCAGGCCACCGTCTCGATGGAGGGCCGCGGCGCGCTCGCCTACTGGGATCACCGGCTTGACGAACTTGTCGTCTACCTGTCGACGCAGGGCGGCCAAGTAAAGCGCATGGCGATTTCGCGCATGCTCGGACTGCCGGAGCACAAAGTGCGCGTCATCGCCCCGGACGTCGGCGGAGGCTTCGGCGGCAAGAACCGGATCATGCCCGAGGACGTAGCGGTAGCGGCGCTGGCACTGAAGGTGCGTCACCCGGTGCGCTGGATCGAGGACCGCCGTGAGCATCTGCTGGCCTCGCCGCACGCGCGCGATCACACCTACGATCTCACCATCTGCGCCGAGCGCGACGGCACCTTGCTCGGCCTCGAAGGCGACATCTACATCGACGCCGGCGCTTATGCGCTGTGGCCGACGGGCGCGTTTCAGGAAGCCAGCATGGCGTCGCGCAACCTCACCGGGCCATACCGGATGCGGCATCTCAGGCTCAATGCGCATACGGTCGCCACCAACAAGGCGCCGATGGGCCCCTATCGCGGCGTGGCGCGGCCCGGTGCGACGTTCGCGCTGGAGCGGCTGGTCGACGAGATGGCGCGCGAGCTTCATCGCGAGCCGTTCGATCTGCGCCGCCAAAACATTGTCACATCGGCCGAACTGCCGTACCGCACCGCCGCGGGCATGAAGCTCGACACCGGCGATTACGTCGCGGCGCTCGAGATTGCGCGCGACAAGATCGATCTGCCGGCGATCCGTAAGCGCCAAGCGCGGGGTGAAAGCGATGGCCGCAAGATCGGCGTCGGCTTTGCCTTCTACACCGAGCAGAGCGGACACGGCATCGTCGAATTCGCCAAGCGCAAATTCCGCGTCATCCCCGGCTACGAGTCCGCCAATATCCGCATGCTGCCGGACGGCGGCGTGCTGATCTATGTGGGCGTACAAAATCATGGCCAGGGCCATGAAACAACGCTGGCGCAGATCGCCGCGCACGAGCTCGGCATCGACCCCGCGCAAATCTCCGTCCGTTACGGCGACACCGCGGTCGGTCCCTATGGCTTCGGCACATTCGCGTCGCGCTCGATCGTATTCGCGGGCGGCGCCGTTGGCCGAGCCGCGCGTGCGCTCGCCGAGAAGATCCGGCGCATCGGCGCTCATCTGTTGCAGGCCGATGCCGCCGCGGTGCGCATCGAGGACGGCATGGTGCACGGCCCGTCCAACAAGATCGGCGTCGCCGAGATCGCATTTGCCGCCAACGCGCGGCCGGACCAGTTGCCGGCCGGCACGGCACCGTTACTCGAAATCACCGCGACCTACGAGCCGTCCGACTCCGGCGGCGTGTTCGCCTACGGCACGCATGCGGTGCTCGTCGCCGTCGAGCGCGACACCGGCGCCGTGGAAATCCTCGACTACGTGGTGTCGGAGGATTGCGGCACGATGATCAATCCGATGATCGTCGACGGCCAAGTGGTCGGCGGCATCGCGCAGGGCATCGGCACCGCGCTCTACGAGGAGATTCCCTACAACGCGCAAGGCCAGCCGCTCGCCGGGAGCCTCGCCGACTATCTGGTGCCGACCGCGGGCGAAATGCCGTTCATCCGTATCGAGCATCTGATCACACCGGCGCTGACGACCGAATACGGCGTCAAGGGCCTCGGCGAGGGCGGCGCCATCGCGCCGCCGGCCGCGATCGCCAACGCGGTGGCCGATGCGTTCGCCGATATCGGCGCGAGCTTCAACGAAACGCCGCTGACGCCGCGCCGCGTTTGCGAGGCGATCGCCAAGGCGCACCGCGCCAACCGTGCAAAGGGGTGAAGGACGGCGATCGAACTTGAGACACCTGCGCCAGGCCGATAGGTCGAGGTGGAACCACTTCGACAGCCGCGCATTACCTGGAAACGACCTGTCCAACCGAGAGGTGCGCGGTGAGCCTCCTTCTTTTAATAGTCATACTGGTGCTCCTCTTTGGCGGAGGTGGAGGCGGCTATTGGGGTTATCGCCGCGGGTATTATGGCGGCGGCGGTCACGGCCTAATTTGGCTCATCGTGATTATCGTCATCGTCGTTCTGTTGTTTGGACATCGCGGCGTCGGCATTTAATTTCTGTCTAATTTCTATTGACGACGAGAAATCTTCGGCAAACACGATCTTGGAGATCGAGATGGTTCATCCGGCAGCGAAGAAGCGTGGCGCCGATCCGCAAGTGCCGAGAAAGCCCGCGCACAAGCTTCCGAAAGACGAAGCTGAACGCAAGCTTGAGCAGGGCCTTGAGGAGACAATGGCCGGGTCTGATCCGGTCAGCATCACTCAGCCGAAACCGAAGGAGCCGAACTCATCTGATTCGTGACGGGCGCGCCCGCGAAGCACCGGCCGCCACGCCGATTCGACCAAGACCGGGAAATTTGAGCGCCGGCTTGCGCAGATCAAAGCCGAGCACACCACCGAAGACATTCAATTCGACGCCTTCGACCCAGCCGATGGTCAGGCCGATATAACCTCCCAAAGTCGCGAACACTCCGGTGCCGGACGGAGTGAAGCCGATCCATTCGCCCCGATAAGGGTAGTCCTTGCCGACCGCCGTCGGCGGCAACACCGCTTTTAATTCCGGAACCGCGTCAAGCGCCGCCTGAACGAAGGTATTGGAATTCGGGCCCGGCCAAGGCCGGTAATCGCCGTATGAGCTGAATCGATACTTCTCGACAACAGAGTGGATTTTAGGGATGAGGCGTTCGGCGGTTTCACCATTCACGCTGACCACTGTTTCCGGGACCGCGCCAAACCAGCGGCCATCAGGCGCAAATCCATCGACGCGGATAGGCTCTCCCCAAGCCGTGTAATCATAGCGGGTGTAGCGGGCTGCGCCGCGTTCTTTCACCACGATCCAGCTGTGGACCGCAAAGATGCTGCGCCAGCGCACTGTCCGTGCGGCATAGACGCGGATAAGCGCGTCCGAGTTGTTCGACGGATCGGGCAGCAGTCCGGCGCTCGACCGATCAGCCGTCCGCCAATTGTTGTGCCGATCTCCGAGCAAAAAGCCGATGCCGGAGAGAGCAACCGGTACGGCGATCAGCAGAGTCAGGATTAGAATTGAATTCAGGACACGTCCGCGAAACATCTGCAGACGATGTAGTCGCGACTCCAGGCATTTTCCAGATGCGGGGTTCGCGTAACTATCATGAGACGCCCACCCGGTCACACCGTCACTTGGGTGCCAACCTCGACCACGCGATCCGTCGGGATTTTGAAATAATCGGTGGCGTCGTTGGCGGAACGGGCGAGCCTGATGAACAGCCGGTCCTGCCATGACGGCATACCGGAGTGAGGGGCAGGCCGCAGCGCCCGCCGCGACAGGAAAAACGATGTCGACATGATGTCGAACTGCCAGCCGAGCTTGCGCGCGATCGCCAGCGCGCGCGGCACGTTTGGCGATTCCATGTAGCCGAAGCGCAGCCGTACGCGCATGAAAGTTGAGCCCACCGGCTCGATCCGAACGCGGTCACTGCTGTCGACGCGCGGCGTGTGGGTGGTCTCGACGCTGAGAATAACGTTATTTTCGTGCAGCACCTTGTAGTGCTTGAGGCTGTGCATCAGCGCGGTCGGCGCGCTCTTCGGATCGCTGGTGAGAAAGACCGCGGTGCCGGGCACCCGTTGCGGCGGCTTTCGTTCCAGCATGCGCACCAGATCCTCGAGCGGTGTCTCCAGCCGGCGCGTCTTGTCGTACAGAAGCCTCGTGCCGCGCCGCCAAGTGTACATGATGAGCATCAGCGCACCGCCGAGCGCCAGCGGCACCCAGCCGCCTTCAACCACCTTGAGCATATTGGCGGACAGAAACGTGAAATCGATGAAGATGAACGGGAACATCAGCGCCGCAGCGGCGAGCGGCGACCACCCCCACAAGCGCCAGAATACGATGAACGCCATGATGCCGGTTACCACCATCGTCCCGGTAACCGAAATGCCATAAGCCGAGGCGAGCGCGCTCGACGAGCGGAACAGCGCGACCAGGAGAAGCACTCCGACCAACAAAAGGATATTGACGCGCGGCATGTAAATTTGCCCCGCCTGCTGCGCGGACGTGTGCCTAACCTCCAGCCGCGGCAGCAACCCGAGCTGAATGGCTTGGCTCGTCAGCGAATAGGCGCCGGTGATAACGGCTTGGCTGGCGATGACGGTGGCGGCGGCCGCGAGCACCACCATCGGAATGCGCGCCCACTCCGGATAGAGCAGAAAGAACGGGCTTTCTGTCGCTGCCGGGTGCGCCAGCACCAGGGCGCCCTGCCCCAGATAATTCAGCGCCAGCGAGGGCAGCACGACAGACAGCCAGGCGAGCTGGATCGGCCGGCGGCCGAAATGGCCGAGGTCGGCATAGAGTGCTTCGGCGCCGGTGACCGCAAGAAAAACCGCGCCGAGCGTATATAAACTGATCATGCCGTGGTGAAGCAGAAACTGGATGCCAAAGTGCGGACTGAGCGCCCACAACACCACCGGATCGGCAATGATCCATAACAGGCCCGGTATAGCGATGGCCAAGAACCACAATGCGGTGATTGGACCGAACAGCGACGCCACGCGTGTCGTGCCGCGCGACTGAAAGGCGAACAGCGCGACGAGGATCAAAACCGTGATCGGCAAAATGAAGGGATGGAATGCGGGCGTGGCGACATCGAGACCTTCAATGGCCGAAAGCACCGATAGTGCCGGCGTAATCACGGCATCGCCGTAGAACAAGGCGGCGCTCATGATGCCGAGCAGCGCCACGATGCCGGCGGCTTTGCCGACGCGGCCGACCGCGCGCGAGGCGAGCGCCATCAGAGTGAGCGTTCCACCCTCGCCATTGTTATCGGCGCGCAGCAGAATCACCACGTATTTCAAAGTGACCGTGACAATCAGGGCCCAGAGGATCAGTGACAGCACGCCGAGCACATTGCCGCGGGCAAGCTCGGCCTCACCGGTTCGCAGCGCCGCCTCGTGCCCGCCGGCCGCCGCCCGAATGGCTTCGCGAAACGCATAGAGGGGGCTCGTGCCGATATCGCCATAAACGACGCCGAGGCTGCCGAGCGCCAGTGCCAACAACCCGGCCCTGGAACGTCCGTTAGCCTCGGACTCGACGGCTCCCTCGGCTCCGAGCGGAGCGGTCACTGCATCTGTCATGAAAAAGAAAACAGGACTCTATCCCGCTCCTGATACCGGCGTGTCATATGGGGAGGGTCGCGCCTATACACTCTTTCGGATAAGCCGTCATCTCGGACGACCGGTCGCAGGATTAACGCTCGCGACCGTCTTTCGTGCCCACTGTTCGGTTGCCGGCGAGTGAACAGCGGATATCAGCAGAAATGCAAGGGTCAGAAATCCTTGGGCAGTTCGTGTGTCCATTTGGCACGCATGCGAGCGTCAAGTTCCTTGCTGGAACGAGCGATGGTCGGGAACGTTTTCTTACGATTAAACGGCACGCAGGCGTCGATCACGACGCGCGAATTGCGCCGGTCCTTTTCGGTGTCATAGCACATCGGATCGAGCGCCGAACTCCAGCCGCCGTGGATGACGTCGACCTGCATGCGCGGATCGCAGCGCGTACACATCGCCCAGATCACGTCGTTGATATTGGTTGGGTCGATGTCTTCGTCAACCACGATGGTCCAGCGATTGCAGTAGGCGCCGGCGTGGCAGTGCGAGGCGACCATTCCGGCCTGCTTGGCATGGCCGCCGTACAGTTGCTTGATCGAGACCGTCAGCATGAACCGGCTGCCGCCGGCCTCATGCGCCCACACCCCCCTGACTTCGGGGATGCCGGCGGCTTCGAGCTGATTCCACACCGCGCCGCACCGATAGGTGCCGAGATAGAAGGTGTTGTCGTTCGGCGGCACCGCCGGGATGGCGCCGACCAGGATCGGGTCGTCGCGATGCATCATGGTGGCGATGCGGATCGCCGGTTCCGGCGCGCTGCCTGAGGCGTAATAGCCGGTCCATTCGCCGAGCGGGCCTTCCTGTACCTTGTCGTCAGGATGGATGAAACCCTCGAATGCGATCTCGGCATTGGCGGGTACCGGCAATCCGGTGCGTGGCATGTTGAATACTTCGATCGGCTCGCCAAGGATGCCGCCCGCGGCCTCCATTTCATTCTTGCCGTACGGAATCTCCAGTCCTGCGAGCATGAGCAACGCCGGGTGCATGCCGGCGATGACCGCGACCGGACAGGGCTGGCCGCGGTCATGGTACTTGCCCATGATGATGCGACCGTGCTTGCCGGGCGACATCATTACTGATGCCACGTCCGGCTCGTGGCTCTGGACGCGGTAGCAGCCATAATTGAGCCATCCGGAATCCGGGTCGCGCATCACCACCATGCAGCCGGTACCGATATACGGGCCGCCATCATGCTCGTGCCAGATCGGCGTCGGGATTTTTTGGATGTTGATATCCTTGCCTTCGAACACGTTTTCCAGGAGCGGCCCGCCGTTGACCTCCCGCGGCTGATACGACGGCGCATGCTTCATGTAATTCCGCCACCACTGGATCAGCTCCATTTCGGACGCTTGCGGTGGCAGCCCGAGCGCCATGTTGATGCGCGGGACCGAGGTCAGGATGTTGGCAACCACGCGCCGGCCGGCGGGAAAGCCCGGCACGTCGTCGAACAGCAGCGCGGGGTTACCCATCTTACGCTGGTAGATGTCGACAAAGCCGCCGATCTCCTCCTTGGGTTCGGCGCCCCTGATGGTCTTCAACTCGCCGGCGGCCGCGACGCCCTTGATCCAATCCCGCAAATCCTTGTTGGCCATTGCAACTCCTCACGAATTTTGCCGCCAAGCGAAGTCTGATGGTCACGAAATTGCGCCGGAAGGCAACCCGCATTTTCGTCTGCTACCTGGACGTGCCGGCATGGCCTTTGCTTCGTGACTGCGACGGCACGTGTGATGACAGTGCCCGCAACATGCTTGTATGCTCCTTTGCCGGTCGTAAGCCGTCGATGTGATCCCAGTCAGCCTTAAGCCATAGGGGTGATCCCATGAGCCGTTCCGCTTCTCAATGCTCCTCCCTGTCGCGCCGCCGCCTGCTCAAAGCATCCGCCGCAGGTGCTCTCGCACTGCCGTTCGTGGCGAGCCGGTCGCGCGCGGCCACGCCGGTGTCGATGACGATCGACTGGGTGTTCGAAGGCTCAAATGCCGGCTTCGTCATCGCGCGCGAGATGGGGTTCTATCGCGACGCCGGATTGGATGTGACGGTCGGCGCCGGCAAGGGCTCAGGCAATACCGCACAACTGGTCGCCGGCAAGGCGACGCAGGTCGGCTTCGCCGACGGCTATACGTGCGGCAACGGCATCAGCAAGGGCATGAACATCAAGACCATCGGCAGCATTTTCCGCCGGGCGCCGTCCGCGATCATTGTGCTCGACGCTTCTCCGATCAAGACGCCGAAGGATCTCGAAGGCAGAACGCTGGCGATGACCGCGGGCAGCGGGCTGTTTCAGCAATGGCCGGCCTACGTCAAGGGCGCGAAACTCGACGTTTCCAAGATCAAGATCGTCAATATCGATCCGTCAGGCCTTGGCCCGGCTTTGATCAGCGGAAAGGTCGACGCCATCGGCGGCTACGCCGCGAGCTTTGTTCCATCGATCGAAGTCCTTGGCAAAAAACAAGCGCGCTTGCTGTGGTTCTCCGATGTCGGCGTCAATGTCGTCTCCAACGGCATCATCGCGCACAACGATATGATCAAGAGCGACCCCGACCTGCTGCACAAGTTCGTGCCGGCTTCAATCAAGGGTTTCCTTTACGCAAGGCACCACATCGACGATGCGGTCGCGATGCTGAAGAAATACTCGCCAACTTCCGATCCGGCGATCATCAAGCGAGGCTTCGAAGTCTCGTGGCAGACCTGGGTCACGCCCAACACCGAGGGCAAGCCCCTTGGCTGGGAGGCGGATGAGAATTGGGCCTCCACGATTGAAGTACTCAAGCAATATGGCGGAGTCTCCGCGCCGCTGACCACGAGCCAAGTTTATACGAACGACTTCGTGCCGAATGGCGCCGAATACGTACCACCGAAATCGGCGTAAACGCCGCGCGCATCGTCCGCAAGTCGTAGACGTGTTTCCATGAGCCGTAAGCCGTAGAGGTGATCCAATGAGCCCTTCCGCTTTGCAACGTTTCCCACTGTCGCGCCGGCGTCTGCTCGGAGCATCCACCGCAGGGGTTCTGGCACTGCCGTTCGTGGCGAAGCGATCGCTGGCCGCCGGCGCACTCAAGCCGGTCAGCATGACGCTCGACTGGATTTATGAAGGGCCTAATCTCGGCTTTCTGGTTGCCCACGACCAGGGCTATTACCGCGATGCCGGGCTCGATGTGACGATCGTCGCCGGCAAAGGCTCGGCCAACACCGCCCAGTTGATCGCCAACAAGGCGGCGCAGATCGGCTTTTCCGACGGCTACGCGGTGAGCATCGGCATCAGCAAGGGCATGAACATCAGAACGATCGGCAGCATCTATCGCGGCAATCCATCGGCGATCATGGTGAAGGCCACTTCCGGCATCAAGTCGCCGAAAGACCTGGAAGGCAAGACCGTGGCGATGGTCGCCAGCAGCGGCCAATTCCAGCAATGGCCGGCCTTCGTCAAAGGCGCCGGCCTCGATGCGTCAAAGATCAACATCGTCAACCTGACGCCGCCGAGCCTCGGACCGGCGCTGATCGACGGCAAGGTCGATGCCATCGGCGGCTACGTGCAAAGCTACGTGCCGATCATCGAAATCCGCGGCAAATCGCCGTGTCGCTCGTTCTGGTTCTCCGATTACGGCGTCAACGTCGTCTCCAACGGCATCATCGCGCACAGCGATCTGATCAAGAGCGATCCCGATCTGCTGCACGCGTTCGTGCCGGCCAGCATCAAGGGATTCCTCTATGCCCGCCAGCATCCGGACGACGCCGCGGCCACGGTGAAGAAATATTCCCCGACGATCGACCCCGCCATCATCAAGCGCGAGTTCGAGGTGTCGTGGAAGACCTGGGTTACCCCCAACACCAAGGACAAGCCGCTCGGCTGGGGCTCCGACGCCGACTGGGCGTCCGCCATCTCGGTGCTCAAGCAATATGGCGGCGTCACCGCGCCGCTGACGACGCAACAGCTTTACACCAACGACTTCGTGCCGAACGGCGCCGAATACGTGCCGCCGCAGTCGGCCTGAGCGCCGAGGAGCGTCAGCGGAATTGCCTGAAGTCGCGGCACACGTCTTGCATCGCAGCAGTGCCGCAGCGGGAGCTTTACATTCGCATGAAAGCGTGCCGAAACCGGATGCGAATGGCAGGATCGGATCGCGAGTGAACCAGATTACCGACGATCAA
>Ga0134126_10013867_pt1 | contig 10174 bp, 8 predicted proteins | sample KB31752_FD_96881 | JGI IMG/M metagenome (GOLD analysis project Ga0134126, IMG submission 96881) | Terrestrial soil microbial communities with excess Nitrogen fertilizer from Kellogg Biological Station, Michigan, USA - KB3-175-2 | ecosystem: Environmental > Terrestrial > Soil > Unclassified ...
AACCCGGCAAGACCTTCGACGGCTACACCAAGCAGTCCGACACGCAGAAGAAAGTGCTGAGCGACGTGTTCGCCAAAGGCGATCGCTGGTTCCGCACCGGCGATCTGATGCGCAAGGATGCGAGCGGCTATTTCACTTTCGTCGATCGCGTCGGCGACACGTTCCGCTGGAAGGGCGAGAATGTCGCGACCACCGAAGTCGCCGGCACGATCCGCGCCTGCCCCGGCATTTCCGATGCCGTGGTGTACGGTGTCAAAGTGCCGAACCAGGAAGGCCGCGCCGGCATGGCGACGATCACCACCGCCGGCGGCTTCGACCTTGCAGCGTTGTGGTCGCATCTCGATCGCGCGCTGCCGGCCTATGCCCAGCCGCTGTTCCTGCGGCTCGTCACGCAGCTCGAACGCACCGGCACCTTCAAGCTCAACAAGCAGGGGTTGAGCGCAGAAGGCTTCGATCCGGGTCTGCTCGCCGATCCACTTTACATCGCCGAGCGTGCCACTCGCCGCTACGTGCCGCTCGACGCAAGCCGTTACGCTGAGCTACTGGCAGGCAGGCTGCCCGTGTAGTGGGCGGCAGCGCACTCTTCTGCTGGTCGAGCAGACCACTGGACAACCATCGGCCCTCAAGCCGTGCCGCCGGCATCCACCGTGAGGGTCGTGCCGGTGATGTTGCGTGCCTCATCACTCAGGAGAAACTGCACGGCCGCGGCGACGTCGGCCGGCTCTGCCATGCGACGCAGCGCACTGCGACGGGCGATCCTCTCACGCAGGGAGTCGTCCAACTGCGCGGTCATGTCGGTGGAGATGAAGCCTGGGGACACTGCATTGACCGTGATGTCGAGCTGTCCGACCTCGCGCGCCAGAGAGCGCGTGAGCCCGATGAGCGCCGCCTTCGTGGCCGAATACACCGAGAGCCCGGAGTAGCCGCTCGCTGCGACGATGGAGGCGATGTTCACGATGCGTCCGCAGCGCTCGATCATCATGGAGCGTAGCGCGTACTTGCACAGCACGATGGGGGCCGTCAGGTTGATGCGCGTGAGCGCCTCGATCTCCTGCAGACGCATGTTCGACAACACCCCCGCCGTGCCCACCCCGGCATTGTTGACGAGTCCATAGAGTGGGCCGTGCTTCTTGCGCAGAGCGGTGATGAGCGGGCCGATACTATCGGTCTGCGCCAGATCGAAGGGCGCCAGGATGAGCGGGCCGGCCCCCGACTGCTGCGCGAGCCTCGCCGCGGCGGTACGGAACTGCTCGCTCTCGCTGCGCGCGATACCGAGGATGCGATAGCCGCGGCTCGCCAGCGCGCTTGCGATCGCAAGCCCCAGGCCTCGACTGGCGCCGGTGACGATGACGTTACGCATCGCCGCGCAACAGCTTGCCATTGGCCGACAGCGGCAATGCGGCCACGATCTGAATCACGGCGGGCACCTTGTGGGGCGCGAGCACCTGGCGGCAGGCCGCGCGAATCTGCTCGGTGAGCTGCGTGGCCGGCGTCGCGGCAGCCGAGGGCACCAGCACCACCTCGGCCGCGACCAGCGCGCCCGTGATGGGGCTGCGACGCGCCCGTACGCGCGACATCTGCACGAAGGGCTGCGCGTTGATGACGGCCTCGACTTCCTCGGGATGCACCTTCATACCGCCCACGTTGATGATACCGCCGCTGCGGCCGAGGAATGCATACCGATCGCCGCGCAACTGCAGACGATCCCCCGTGTCCACGTAACCCTCCGCGTCACGCAGCGCCGGCGCGTCGGGGCCCAGATAGCGCAGCCCCGTGCCGCCCGAGCGCAGCTGCAGGCGCCCGTCGCGAATGCGCAGCGCCACCGAGCCCGGCGCCGCGCTGGGCGGTGCATCGATCCAATGCGCCGGAAACCCCGCCAGCCCGTCCTGCACCTCGAAGGCGACGCCCGCCTCGGTCGAGGCAAAAGCATGCGCGATCTGCGCTTGCGGCCAGGTGGCGTGCAGCGCATCCAGCACCGCCTGATCGGCGATCTCGCCCGACAGCCGCACGTAGCGCGGCTGCAGCGCCGCGGCCGCACCGCTCATGAGCACGGCGCGCCAATGAGAAGCCGTGCCGGAGATGTGCGTGACACCCAGCGCCGCGGCCTGCGCCAGGAAGGCCGGCAGTGCCTGCGCGGGGTTGAACAGCAGCATGCCGCGCGAGCGCAGCGAGCGCAGCAGGATCTGCAGCCCGCCATAGCGACGCGGATCGTAGAAGCTGCTCCACAGGCGCTCCTGGGCGGGCATGGCGAGCGCCGCATCGTCTGCGAAGGCCTGCGTGAGACCCTGCATGGAGTGCTCGACCAGTTTCGGCGGACCGCTGGTACCGGAGGTGAGCAGAATCCATTCGGTGCGGTGCCAGGGTTGGCGTGATTCGACCAGTGGCTGCGGCGCAGCCGGATCCACGCGCACCGAGAGCGCAATACCGAGCGCCTCGAGCAGCGCGGGCGCAAGGCTGCCCACGGCGGCATCGATCTGGCCCGAGACCACCAGCGCCGGCAGATGCTCTTCGCGCACGTCGGGCGGACAGAGCAACACGCGTCGCGCGGTACCGTCGAGCTCCAGCAGCGCCAGCGAGCCGCTGAGCGCATCGGCCGTGCTGAGCAGCACGCTGCGCCCGCGCAGGCGCGCGAGCGGCGCCTGCAGCAGCGATTGCCGCGCGAGCGAGCGCAGCGACACGCCGCGCTCGCCGCTGAAGAGCTGCGGCCCCGGACCCGGCGCTGCGCTCTGCGCGCAAATCCACTCCCACAGCCACATCGGTCGCGACCTTGGCGCTTGCGCGTCGCTTTACGAATAGAAGGCGGCGATGCGATCCACGACGTAATCGAGTTGCTGCGTTTGCAGTTCGGGAAAGATCGGCAGCGCCAGGGATTGCTCGGCTGCCTGCTCGGCAACAGGGAAGTCTCCCCTCCGATGTCCCAGATAGTTGAAGCACTGCTGCAAATGCAGGGGAATCGGATAGTAGATCTCGGTTCCGACTCCTTCCGCCGTCAGATGCGCCCTGAGCGCGTCACGCCGCGGGGCGCGCACCACATACTGATTCCACACGTGACGGGAGCCGGGCAGCACCTGCGGCAGTCCGATCTGCCCACCCAGGCCTGCCTTCTCGAACGCCTCGCCATAGTGGCGCGCATTGCGCTGCCGGGCAGCCGACCAGTCGTCCAGGTGTTGCAACTTGATCGACAGCACCGCAGCCTGCAGCTCATCGATGCGGAAGTTGCCGCCGATGAAGGCGTGATGGTACTTGGGCTTGCCGCCATGCACGCGCAGCACGCGCAGGTGCTCGGCGAGCTGCGGATCCTGCGTCGTGCACATGCCCGCATCCCCGAACGCGCCGAGATTCTTGGTCGGAAAAAAGGACAGGCAGCCGATCTCTCCGATGCTACCGGCACGCTGCCCGTCGGCGGTGTCTGCGCCTATGGCCTGCGCGGCATCCTCGATGATCGGCAGCGCGAATTCGCGCCCGATCTGCCTCAGCTCGCTCATGCGGGCGCATTGGCCATACAGATGCACCGGCAGCAACGCGCGAATGCTTGCGCCGGTGTCACGATTCACGAGCCGGCCGTCGCGCCGCTCGGCGTGCGCCTGCAGCCAGCCGCGCACGGCGTGCGGATCCAGATTGAAGCTGTCGGCCTCGATGTCGCAGAACACCGGCCGCGCGCCCACGCGGGCGATCGTTCCGGCCGTGGCAAAGAACGAATAGGGGCTGGTGAGCACCTCATCGCCGGCGCCGACACCCAGCCCCATCAGCGCCAGCAGCAGCGCATCGGTGCCCGAAGACACCCCGATCGCCTCGCGCACGCGACAGTAGCTCGCGGCCTCGCGCTCGAATTGCGCCACGGCAGCACCGAGGATGAACTGCTGGCTCTCACAGATCTTTTGCAGTGCCGGCAGCACCTGTGCGGCCAGGCCCCGGTACTGCTGCTTGAGATCCAGCAGCGGCACCTTCATCGCACGTGCTGCGGGCGCTGCGGGCCCCGTGGGCGCTGCGGACGCATGGGGATGGGCGGAGCGCTCGGGCTGGGACATGGGGATGGGCTATTCCTATGAGGCGGATGAAGCTGATGCGAAGCAGCGCTCATTCTATACGAGTGCGCAGGGCAATCCCGGCGCTCAGATAGCCGCCGTGGCAGCGAAAGCGCCCCGTCCACGGGGCCGGGTCAGCCGCACACTCGCCCTGCCGCTGCAGACGCAGTGGCCGCAGCGCATGCACCTGGAATGCTCCGCTCGCCTGCGCAGCCTCGTGCACGTCGATGCGCACCGCATCGAACCCCAATGGCTCAGCGCACAGCGCATACTGCGCCTTGTAGAACGCCTCCTTTGCCACGAAGCACAGCGCGGCGGCGCGCTCGCGTCCGGGGCCCGTCCAGCGCGCCAGCTGTTCGAGCTCGACCGACGTGCAGATCTCGCGCCAGAGCGGCGCACTGACCTCCTCGATGCGCTCACAGTCGAGCCCGAGACTGCCCACCTCGGCCAGCCTGCCGATCACCGCCGCCGCATAGCCCTTCGTATGGGTGATGCTGCCGCTGATGCCCGGCGGCCACAGCACGCGTCGATCGGCAGCGGACAGCACACTGAAGCCATCGATGCCCAGGGCTTCCAAGGCGCGGTGCGCGCACAGTCGGCCGGCGGTGAAATCGCGAATGCGGGCCGCGGCACAGTGCGCGATGCTGCCCCACTCGGCATCGCTCAGCAGGCGCTGCGCCTGCTCCAGCGCCCACGCGTCATCCTGCGCCCACGCATCAGCCTGCGCCGGCGGGGCGGCTGCGTTGAACGGATCGCCGTGCAACTCGGCGGCGAGCGCGCCGCGCGGGAACAGCGTCGTGAGTGCCGCAGCCGGCTGCGCCGCAGGGCTCAATGACTGGAAGCCGCTGCCGCCGGTGCGCGGGTGGCGGGCTGCGGTTCGCTGGGCGCAGCAAACAGCTCAACGCTCAACACGCGCTCGAGCTCCTGACGCGGCCCGCTCTGGCTGAAGATGTGATCGGCGCCGTCGATGATATGGATGTGCGCCCCACAGCGCTTGACCGCAGAGCCAGCCGACAGGCGCAGCAATTCGATCCCTGTATCCTCGCGCGAGAAAGCAAACACGATGCGCACGCCGCGCGCGGCCATATCCTCGAGCTGTTGGCCCAGATCGCGCGGCAGGCGGATGTGCAGCCGACGTGCGGCATCGCGCAGCGCCGCCTGCAGTGACAGCATTGGTCGGCGCAGATAGATTTTGGCGACCTTCCAGACATTCACCTGTCCTGCGAGCAGGCGCTGCCAGTAGGAGGACAGCGCTCGCTTGCGCACAATGTCGGCCAACTGCAGATCATTGATGGACATCCCCTCCTTCCAGTAGAACACCTGCGGGTTGATCATCATCAGCCGGTTGATCGGCAGCGGCTCGAGCGCGGCGCGCAACGCGTGATAAGCCCCGGCACACAGCCCCACGACGGTCACCTGCTGGGCGCCGTGGTGACGTCGCAGATGATCGATGGCGGCGCGCAAGTCCTCGAGCGCGGCGGGCGGGAAGACCTCGTTACCCGGTCGACCGCGTCGAACGCCGCTGTCACCCAGGCCCGCCAGGTCCATGCGCAGCACCGTGCAACCGCTTTGCGCCCACTTGCGTGCCAGAGAGACGTACAACCCATTGGCACCAATATGCGAGGTGGCCCCATCGTTGAGCAGGATCGCGGCGACGGACCCGGTCCTGGCGCGCGCGACCTCGCGCGCCGGCTCGCTCACGATGCCAAACACCATCGGCTCGGTGCTGATGAATACCGGTCGCTCGATCACGCCTTCCGCCGCCGCGCCCTGCTCGCCGCTCAGACGCAGCACCGGCGCCTCGGGCATGACAGGCGCGGACGCGGCGGACGCGGCCGCGGCAGGCTCGGCATCGCGCGCAGCGGCGTGTGCGGCGCTGAGCACAGCGATGCGCGGAGCGAGCCGCTCCAGCCAGCCGCGCACCGCGCTGATCATCGCGTGCGGGATCTTGGCGAAGTGCGGGGCCGTCCACATCATCTCCACGATGCCCGGCAACGCGACATACTCTGTCTGCACGCCGAGCTTGCCCAGCGCATCGGCCCAGGCGCGCGCACCCGGCAGGTCGCTGCGGTCGATGACCAGCACCCGCCCGACCGGGGGCGCCGAAAGCATGGTCAGGTCCAGCTGCGAAAGCGCCGCGGTACTCGAGGCGCTGACGCAAAATCCGCTGACCTCCAACGCCGAGACGGTCTGTCCCTCCTCGAGCGTGCCGACACGCGGAGCCACGACCACCGACTTGGAGGCGGCCATTTGAATGACACGCAGCTCGCGCAGGTAGCGCCGGCCGCTGAGCACGGGGGCCACCGCAATCAACGCGGTGATCTCGGGACATTGCCGCGCCGCCAGCATCGCCAGCAGCGCACCGAATCGGAAGCCGAGCAGGCAGACCTGAGCAACGCCGCCGCGCCGCTGCAGCTCTCGCACGGCCGCCAGCACGTCCTCGGTCCACAGCGCGAGCTGATCGGCAGTCGCGTCGATCTTGCCCGAATCGCCGGTGCCGGCGTAATCAAAACGTAATGTGGGAAATCCCGCGGCCGCGGCGGCCTGAGCGAAGGCGCCCAGACTGCGGTGCGCACAGGTCGCCTCGTAGCCGAAGGGCTTGCAGATGACCACGCCCATCGCGCTCGCGCGGCCCTTCGCATGGTTGGCTGATACTGCCGCGCCGCGGTGCAACCAACCGAACAGCTGGCGATCAGCGGCGCGAAAATACAGCGGCTCCTCGGTCTGAGGGCCCGGTCGAAACTCCCACTCTGCAGGAGTGGTCGGCCTCATCGCAGCAATCGTAGGAACCTCGTATGCGCGCGCGGCGATGTCGCCGGCCTGAAGACCCTGCGAGCTCACGCTACTTCGTTTGATTCTCGTACAGCCGGACGAAATCGCCAAAGGTCACCGGAAATTGCACCGGCTCGTCCGTATCGAAAGGGTCGAAACCCAGGGCGTCTTCCAATCGCGCGACGATCAGGGCAAAGCTGAGCGAATCCAATCCCGAATCCAGTAGCTTCAGATCGTCCGAAAGCGGCTCCAAACGGCGCTGTTGCTCGCGCGCGACCTGCTCAAACTGCAACTTGATCGTTGCCCTCGTCGACATCTGCACAACGCTCCTCGGGGAATCCCGCCTGTCGCGTATCGGGATCATAACATCCGTCCGGGAGGCTACTTTGTCACAAGCCGCCCCCTGTAGCGGCGGCGCTTCCGCTTGTCTGACGCCGGAATGCGCCGGCGCACTACGTACGAGCAGGCGCGCGCAATCTACAGCTAGTCTGATGGCCTGCGTCATCGTGTTGGTCATAAGCTGCGCGCGCTGAGGCTTTTTTTGGCGACGCCGGCGTTACGACACAGGGCGCTCGAGGTTAAAGTAAGATAATGCACGGCTACAGGGACCCTTTGGGACCGGACCGGAATCTCATGCGCACTCGTCTTGCTCTCGCGGCTCGCCGCCCTTCCGCTGGAGTACGCGCCTTCGCGCGCACTCCCCGTCAAGCATCGCTCGGCCTGTGGGTGGCTGCGCTCGTGGCGTTGCTGGCCCTGCCCTGCCTGGTGCCGAACCGTGCCGTTGCGGCAAGCCCTGCGCTGGCCGCGGTGCCGACCCCCGGCGTGGCAACTGCACCGGGCGCCGCGCGCACCGCGCCCGAAACAGCCACCGCCACGGCCAATGGACCGAGCAGCCCGACCGGCGCTGGACAGGCGCTGAGCGCGGATGCCAATCGACTGGTGCCGCTGGGCCCGGGCGACTCCATCACCATCCAGGTGTACGGCCAGCCGGACATGACCTCCACGGTCTACGTCGCCGACGATGGCACGGTGCACGTGCCGCTCGCCGGCAGCGTCTCCGTCAAGGGTGCCACGGCCGTGCAGGCTGCCCAGCGCATCGCGCAAGCGCTGAAGAGCGGCGGCTACTTCGTGAACCCGGTGGTCACCGTGTCACTCGTGCAGACGCGCAGCGAGCGAGTATCGGTGCTCGGAGAGGTGAAGACTCCTGGTACCTATCCCATCGATCCGGGCACCACGGTGTTCGACCTGCTCGCACAGGCGGGCGGCGAGACGGCCAATGGTGCTGACGTGGTTTACGTACGACGCCACGAGGCCGATGGCCACGTGGCGAGCTTCCCCATCGATCTGCAGAGCCTGGGAGGTGCCGGCGGGCGTGCCGCGCTCGGCGCTGCGAATCAGGCCGCGAGCCGCCGCCTGCAGGGCGGCGATGAGCTCTACGTGCCGCAGGCCGAACACTTCTACATCTATGGCGAGGTCAGCGCCCCCAATCTCTACAAGCTCGAGCCCGGCATGACGATCATCCAGGCAGTGGCGCGCGCCGGCGGCATCACGCCGCGCGGCAGCTCGCGCCGCATCGACGTCAAGCGACAGGGCAAGGATGGTCGCTACGTGATCTCCCACGCCGCCCCCGATGAGCTCGTGCAACCTGACGACGTCATTCGCGTCAAGGAAAGCCTGTTTTGAAAACCTATCAGCGACAGCTGCCGCATCTGACCGGCGCGCCAGCAGCTCCCGAGGCGATTCCCGAGCATGAGCTGGCCTCGGGCCTCTCGGTGCAGCAGATCTACACGATCATGCAGCACTACTGGCGGCTCAGTGCCCTGATCGCCGCAGCGCTGTTCGTCGTGCTGGCGGTGGTCATCAAGCTGATGCCCAAGAGCTACACCGCGACCGCGACCCTGATCGTCAATACCCCGCACGACAACCCGCTGCCGAACGGGACGAGCGGCAACGATCTCGCCGATTATGTCGCCACCCAGGCGGAGCTGATCGACAGCCCCGCCGTGCTGGTGCCGGTAGTGGACCGACTGCATCTGGCCAATGACCCGCACCTGAGCGGCGGCGGCAACCTCAGCGCCGCGGCGCTGCGCGCCTATGCCGCCCGCAACCTCGCCCAGAGCGTCAACGTCGAAGAAGGCCGCGGCGGGCAGCTGCTGCAGATCGAGGTGAGCACCGGCGATCCGCAGCAGGCGGCGCTCATTGCCAACACCGTCGCGGATGTCTATCTGCTCGAAGACCGCCAGCGCGCCAACGATCCGGTATCGCAACAGGCGGAGTTGAGCTCGCATGAGCTCGATCAGCTGCGCGCCAAGGTCGTGGCGGCGCAGGCGCAGGTCACCGCCTTTCGCGAGGCGCACGGCCTGGCCAGCATCGGCGGCGACGCTGCCGATACCGAGAATGCGACCCTGCAGAACCTGCAAACGCGGCTGGTGGAGGCACAGAATCAGCGCCGCACGCTCGAGGCGCAGCAGGCCGGCCAGATCGACACGGGCGATGAGGCGCTCAGCAACCCACGCGTGAGCGCCCTGCGCGCGCAGCTCGCGGATCTGCAGGGCAAGCTTGCCGCCCTGCGCCCGACGCTGGGGCCACGCCACCCGGAGATCATCTCGCTGCAAGCCCAGATCAAGGCGACGCAGCGCGAGATGCGCGACGCCATCGGCACGCTCTCCAGCAACATCGGCACGCAGCTCAGCCGCACGCGGGCGCTGGAAGCCGAGCTCACCAAGGCGGTGAGCGCCCAGCAGGCCAAGGTCATGCATCTGCGCCAGATCCAGGACCAGGGCTCCAAGCTCGCGCTGGAATTGCAGTCCGCGCAGGGCGTGTACAAGCAGGCGCTCGATGGCTTCGAGCGGGTAAAATTCGACACGGCACAGAATTTCGCCAACGTCAGCCTCGTGAACCGCGCCGCCGTGCCGCTGGAGCCGAGCAAACCGAAGAAGATGCAATTGCTCGCGCTGGCTTTTATCGCCTCGCTGGCCGGCGGCGTTGGGCTGCCCTTCCTCTATGAGCTGTGGATCGACCGGCGCGTGCGCTGCCGCGACGATCTGGAGCGTGGCTTGGGCGTGCGTGTGCTCGCTCAGATGGATCACCCGCTGCTGCCATCGGAGAGCGTATGAGCGTGGACGCGAGCGATACGGTAGTTTCCGCCGACGCAGCTGAGCTGCGCGAGGCGCTGATCGCCTATTGCCGCCTCTCGCCGGAGGCCGTCGAGCAGATCGACGAGTCGATGCGCGGCTCACAGCTGAACTTCTGTGACGCGGCCGTGCACGTGGGCCTCGTGACCGAGGGTGAAGCCGCCGAGGCGCAGGCCTGGGTGCGCGCCGCGGTCTCGCGTCGCAATTCCAACATCGTGGAGACGGCGCTGCGCCGCCACGGCA
>Ga0134126_10013868_pt1 | contig 10173 bp, 7 predicted proteins | sample KB31752_FD_96881 | JGI IMG/M metagenome (GOLD analysis project Ga0134126, IMG submission 96881) | Terrestrial soil microbial communities with excess Nitrogen fertilizer from Kellogg Biological Station, Michigan, USA - KB3-175-2 | ecosystem: Environmental > Terrestrial > Soil > Unclassified ...
TCTACATTGACACGACATGTGAAGGTAATGGGGATGGTAGCACGATGACATGTGGAGAGCATGGGCCGTTCAATAGTTGGAATAATATTTCGCAGTGGATTCCCGGAGCCATCTATGCTGGGAGAGGAGGCACCTCGGAAACTCTTACTAATTTCGTGATAAAGCAAAGTGGGTCTCCCGGGAAACCCATTACCATCACCTCATTTGGTGCGGGCCAGTTTATCTTTAGAAGCATCACATCATATGCGTTTGCCGCGATCAACGTTAGCTATGTCACATGGGATAATGTGGCATTTGAGAGTGCTACTACACATTGTCTATACCTAAGTTCCACTGGGCGCCATCTTGTAGTTAAAAAAAGTGCCTTTAGAATTTGTGGGCAGAAAGGAGTCGGAACGCACGGAGTGCTGCTCGAGAAGGGCCCTGCTAATGATTTTGATTCTATCATCATCGATGACAACACATTCATAGATATAGCAGGATCGGCGGTGAGCGGGTCTCTCGATGTCGCCTCAACTCAGAATTGGGATACAATTACCATTTCGAATAACACCATCACCGGTGGAGGGCAACAAGTTTCCGCACCCGCCATTGATTTCGTTGCCCACGCCGGCACGGGCGGCTCTTTTTCGAATCTTGATATTTCAGGAAATACGATCAGGAACAGCAATGTCGGCTGGGAACCTACCGCCTCGCTTATTCGGGCTTTTCGAAATATTACAGCTGTTTCCCATGAGAGCCACTTTTTTGGGATACGAGTTACGAACAACAACCTCTCCAACAGTGGAGGCGGCATATTCGTTTCTAATGTTGGGTTGTTGCCGGGAGTGCAAAATTGCATCTGCAATAACACCCTCTCCAATCTGGTAACGAATGCTGGGATTGCGCCTTGGGCTTCTACTGATTTAATTGTGGAAGAGAACAGGATTACAGGAATGGTTCCCGGTATAACGGGCATAGATGGGATGGCGATTGACGCCGAACGTAATATTGCGCCTCGCCCGCACAATGTGATTATTAGGCGTAATGTCATCCGTGACAATCTAGGGGGAAGAGGGAATCCGACGGGACAGGGAATTTACCTTTGGGGAAGTGCCTCAGTCGATGTCTATGCTAATTTAATAGTACATTGTCATACAGGCCTGTTGATTGATGGGGGACTGGACGCAGACGTGAATTTCATTAGCAATAATACAATCGTCGATTCAACGCAGGATGGCATCTGGGGAAGCTTTTCGGTCACACAGATCAGTCAGTTCACGAACAATATCATCATGGGAAGTGGACGGTACGGCTTCTACCGATTCGGAGTGTCCGATCAGGTCTTGAAGAGAAATATCTTCTTTAAAAATAAAGACGGTGATTACTTCCGTCAGGTTTCTCATTCCTCGGATATTGTTGGGAGTGATCCATTGTTCGTTGGCCTTGGAGATTACCGGCTTCAAACGTCTTCCCCGGCGCAAGGAGTGGGGGCTAATTGGGGAGGGCAGTGTATAGACTTATTAGGCCATCCGTGTGTACCTGGAGACATTGATCTCGGAGCATATCAGTATTAGCAGCAAAAGACCGGATGTCATTCTCTGAGCATTTTCCGAATGAGCCTGAGAACGATCTCGTCCGAGTATTGATGAACGACATTCCATCTCGGATGAAACTGACGATCATCACTCCTTCATTCAATCAAGGCCGCTACATCGAACAGACCATTTGTTCGGTCCTGGCGCAAGACCATCAAAATGTAGAACATATTATCATTGATGGAGGATCAACAGACAGTACCATCGATGTGCTCGAGCGATATCCGCATCTTCAGTGGATATCCGAGAAGGATCGCGGGCAAGCGGATGCCTTGAACAAAGGATTGACGAGGGCAACCGGTGACATTATTGGCTGGATCAATTCAGACGATTTCTACGAAAGCAACATCTTGGGGTCAGTGGTGGAACATTTTCAGGATCCTGATGTGATGTGGGTGATTGGAAATCTTACCTATCAATTTGAAGAATCGAATGAAAGATTCCCTGGAAGAAGTCCCGTTGTGACGTTTGACCGTCTCGTCAACGATCCCGACATTGTGCGTCAGCCCTCAACTTTCTTTCGCAAAGCGTTTCTTGAACAGGCTGGGGGATGGAATCCGGCATTTTTCATGGTGATGGATTTTGATCTCTGGATGCGACTGTCCAAGCTGTCTTCACCAAGAATGGTCAGTGAAAATTGGGCCTACTTCCGGCTGCATGCCTTTCAAAAAACCTCTTCTGCCAACACACTACGGCAGATGAAAGAACTTACTGCCATACTGAAGCGGGAGCAAGTTCCTTGGATAAAAATATGGAATCTCCGGATGCGTAAAAGGTTGGCCAGCATAAAAGCGCATCTGAAGAGAATGCTTTTGAAAGTAAGGCTCCTCAGCCCAAAATATTCCAGCAGACCTTAAGAGTTAAGCTGGAGAAATGAATGATGAAGATTGCTCATGTGATCTGGAGCCTGAAGGCCGGTGGCTCCGAAGCCATGTTAGTCGATATCGCCAATCATCAGGCCCTTAGCGATGATATAACCATCATAATAGGAAGCTCCATTGTAGATCAGATCGTGCTCAAAGGGCTGAGTGACAGAGTCAAAGTCCGAATCATGGGAAGACCTGCCGGCAGTTGCAATCCCTGGTATCTGCTTAAAGTGCTTTACGCTTTAAGGACATTAAAGCCTGACATCGTTCATGCACACCAAGAAAGCTTCATTGCAATCCTCAGATTCCTTTGCTTTCGAAAAGTTCTGACCGTACATGATACAAACTTATCTCCGCAGTTGGCGCACAAATACGATGCGGTATACACCATTTCTGAAGCGGTAAGGAATGTTCTAAAGAGAAAGAATCCTGACGCGTTATCGACGGTAATCTCTAATGGTATCTGTTTTTCTGCAGTCAAGGTAAAGACAAGTTATGGTCACTTGCCTTTTAGAATTGTCCAAATAGGTCGTCTGCAACATGAAATAAAGGGACAAGACATTCTTCTCAATGCCATGAAGTATTTAATTGACATAATTAGAAAAGGACACGTGCTCATTGATTTTGTGGGAGAAGGCCCTTCCCTGGAATTTCTTGAAGGACTATCCGAGGAGCTCGGAATGGCAAAATGGTGCCGCTTTATTGGAAGACAGTCCAGGGGGATGATTTATGATAATTTACATACCTATGATCTGCTCGTCCAGCCATCGCGATATGAAGGGTTTGGCCTCACGGTAGTTGAAGCGATGGCAGCGCGAGTGCCGGTCCTTGTGTCAAATATAGAAGGCCCCATGGAAATTATAGCAGGAGGGGAATACGGATATTTCTTCAAAGCTGGGGACTATGCGGATTGTAGCGAGCAAGTTATCAATGTTATGAAGAACTCTCAAGAGGTGAACTTTCCGGAAAAGCTTCGTAGAAATGCTGAGTATGCCAAGAGCCGATTCGACATTGCAAATACCGCCAAGAAGTACCTCGAAGAATATCGCAAAGTTATTGGTGACTAACGGATGTATTGAACACGTATACTTTGCTCTCGTAGGGGCGGAACGACTCCTGAATCTGACCATCAACAGTAGAGAAGTCTTTTTTTTCAAAAAGGCTTTTGATGCGCAGCGATTCATTTGCTATTTGTCCGGGTAGGTTCGAAGTGAATGTTTCCGTCTCGGCGCCGTTATGAATCACGATCATAAAGCTGCTCTCGCCTTTCTTCCATATCGAATAAATAAAATTATTTATTGCGACTGGAGGAGAAAGCTCGCGTGCCTCAGGATTAAGGAAGAGTTCTTCTGAAAGAACCTGAGCTTCCCGGTTTATTGATGTGAGTCGCTCCCACGTCTCTCTAGAATTTGATTTTGTTTCCCAGTAGCTTATCATGCTCCCATAGAGAAGATTCAGGTAAACCATATAGTTGATCTCATCGCCGGTTGGTTCTCTCCAGGCATCCATTCCTCCATAAAGTTGGATCCAAGAATGCGGAACCTTGTGATAAATTTTCGCAGTCAACAATGCACGGAGGGAGGTCTCGGCGAAGCCTTGCATATTTCTATCGTGGCCTGCGAAAGGATAGTAGTCTATCGAGTAAATATCAGTTGATCCAAGTGTGCCTTTTGGTTCTTGTCCAATACCTGGTGGTACTCCATCATAGGCCCAATTGATTAATATGAGCCTATAAGGGTCAGCGCTCTTTATAGTATCGTAGATTTCCCGTAAATCGCTGTCTTGCCATGTGGTTGATGCAGGTTCGTCAATGGGGAACCAACCGATTACGGTGGGGTTGTCTTTTAGATCCATTGCCAGCTTCGTAAAGGCGCTGAGTCGTTGCCTCCAGTCCGCAACCTTAGCTCCGGATAACGGAATGCCAATGATTGCTTTGATGTTATAGGATTCTGCACGCGTAAGGAACGATTCAAGACTTGGAACATCATACGCTCCTCGAGGATTGGGTGGGCAGGAATAGAAAACGGTATTTATTCCATGGTCAGCGATATCTTTAAAATACCAGTCTGGCGGTGTCTTCCAACATCCGATTCCCAGCCCAATGACGAAGAAAGGCTTGTCGTTAATGCTGATAAAACGACGAAGAGAGTTTGTTCGCACCTCTATTCGGCCGGGTGCTGACTTGACTAATTTCGCTGTTGAAGCTGACGGCGTGTTATCCAACGTTTCAAAGACACAGGTGTATTCTCCTACTGATATGGCGCTGATTGGGACATCGATCCCCATGGAAGACCTGGGATGAATTATGAGCTTGCTTGGGATCGAGAGCGCCAGAGGCTGCTTTGTAGCGTTCAAGCAGGTGTTCGTGACAGTCAGCGCGGAATCAAGTTGGGATTGAAGCGTTAGGTGTGCTGTCTTTTGAGTTGTGTAGTAGTTGTACTCAAAAGAAGCAGAAAATGAAGGCTCTTTAAACTTTGGAGTCTTACTGCTCAGGAGATCTGCAAAGCTCTTCAACTGCTGCTTGAGTGAGGCACCCCCTGTATCCCATTTCTTGTCGTCGTAAGATGGTTGGAAAGAACTAGGACCATTGCCGCGTTCAAGTTGAGGCGCGGAGATATAGTACGTTCCTTTGCTAGGGAAAAACATGATCGGTTGTAGTGTATCGGTCTGCTCACTGACCAGGCGAAAGGTAACTGAAAAACGATGCCATTCGGTGGTTAGCTTCCAAACGATTGCTTCTCCCTTTGCCCAGGCAGGAGTGACCTTGCATTCCATCCCGTTTGTATTGGCTTTAAGATACACAGAAAATGTAAACTCCCCATGGCGCAAAGGGGAAAATAATCTGCGGGGCATGAGATTCAGGTGAGAAAAGTCATCTTCAGTGTTTCTTATCTGTAAAACTTTTGCCCCTGACACTGGAGATGCAGTTTGCTCGTCGATGCGATACTGGTCGTGCAGATTCTTCAATGTGATTGCCGCAATATGATGGAAGTCCCAGTAGTCCGGAATGGAAGGATTCGTGCGTTGTTGGAATGTGGAATTGCGAAGAATGTTTGGGCTGATCTGTTGTAATGAAGCGTCAATCGGCGTTGTTTCGAATTCGTATTTTTGTTTAACTGTCGTTATGGTACCTTCCCAAACGACATGGCTCGAGCCGTCAAGTAGACGTACTTTCCCAGGGTTAATTCGATCAGGGCAGCAATCGGTTCTGTTGTAAACAATTATTTTTGTAATTGGTTGCTCTGAGCCAAGGTTCAACTCCCACCAGGCATTGTGTGCCTTTGCGGTGCTGGCTACCGAACGGTTGAAGTATCCTCCAGCAGTATTGCCATCGATTGCTCGTCCAGAGCTAGCGTCAGCGAATGTGTTAACTTGGGAAGAGGTTCCTTGCCGCGCTATGTTTGTATTGTATTTGTACACTTCGACTTCTGCTAAGGAGAGTATTCTGTCCTCGCCTGGTAATTCAATAACCACATACTGACCTTTGACAGGCTCTACAGCTTGCGCTGGAAGCAGCCAAAGGAAATCAATCAACAAAATGAAAATGATGAAAATGAACTTTTGCACCACCTATTCACACTTAACCTTGATCATGATAAAAGTGAATCTATCTTTCTGCTGAACCGATAAAGATTTGTGCCATGTTTTCAGGGGAGTGGTAATCGAAAAGAAAGATATAATGATGAGATAATAGCAAAGCGCTAAGATGTCAATGCCTATGGCAACCCCTAGATTCTCTCCTGCTTCTAGTTTCATATGAGGGAGTCATATGAGGGAGAATGGTAACCTGTGAATGTGTTTGCGGTTTTGTACAATAAGCTTATTTATAGACCATTGGTGCGATATCGATTGCACCGGGTCGGACGAAGATTTCGATTTGGGTATTCGTCCGAACTGATACACCCTCATTTATTCAGTATCGGCGACAATTTCTTTACCGGTCCTCATTGCTACTTTGTGACCAATAAGTTCAGCCCTGTGAAGATTGGTGCCGATGTTATGTTCGGTCCCTACTGCAAGATCATTGGAGGCAATCACGACTATACGTATAGCAAAGGTCCTCTTGCACTGAATGTTCTGCCGCGAGCCGAACCCCGAGAAATAGTAATCGAAAATGGTGTCTGGCTTGGTACGAATGTCGTTATTTTGACCGGAGCCCACATTGGAGAGGGCGCAATTATTGGAGCCATGGGATTGGTCAACCATTTTGTGCCGCCGTACACAATTGCTGTCGGAGTGCCTGCAAGGCGATTCTTCTCCAGGTTCGCCAATGATGCGGATCTTGAGGAATTGCTTCGCAACGCCAGTAGCCAGTATACGGTGAAGAGAATTCGCCAAATACAGAATGAGTACGCCGTTCAAGGGGCTAAGGCAAACAAGCTGAACGGTAGTTGAGATCTAGCCAGCCGGAATATGGCTTCGGAAAATTAAAAGACTCAATGAGTTGGACACAATGTGACGAAATAGGTTGGAAATGGCGAGGATGAATGAGTTGGATTCTAATTCTGTCGGTGTGATGGTCGTTGCCCCTGATATTCGGTCTCATGGAGGCATTGCAAAAGTTATTGAAAACTACCAGCGAAGTAAGTTTTGGGAAAATTACCGGTGTGTCCACTTCCCCACATATCGGGACTGGGACTCTAAATGGGCCAGAATTGCGTATTCACTGTGGCGATACGTTGTCTTTGTATGGGCGATAATTTCTTCTCGGCCTGTTGCCGTAAGTATCCATACGTCGGGAGGCGGAAGTTATTACCGCAAGCTGGGCTACATAACACTCTCTCGACTGTTTGCTATACCTGTCGTAATTCATATTCACCCATCGAGCTTTTATGATTTTTTCTTGAAAGGTGGGGCTCTTAGAAGATTGGCTATTGCCAGATCCTTTAATCTGAGCGAGAACCTTATTTTTCTTTCACAAGGATCATTGCTACAGTTTCGGCCTTTTTTCCCGAATGCAAGGATGACCGTGATCCCAAATCCTGTGGACGCAGAACTTTTTGAGTCTCAAAGACGGTTGCCAGCGAAAGGGAATTACCGTATTCTTTTTATGGGATGGATCATACGGGAGAAAGGCGTTTACGATATAGTGAATGTCATCCCTGAAGTCATTGCACGCTTTCCAAAAGCAGAGTTCTTATTCGCTGGAAACAAGGAAGTAGAGCAACTCAAAAGAATGATCGAGGAACGACAACTCTCTCAACACGCTATGGTCTTAGGGTGGATTGATGGAAAAAAAAAGATCGATATTTTGCGCACATCTCGCCTCTTGTTGCTGCCGAGTTATACAGAAGGTGTCCCAAATGTAATCCTTGAAGCAATGGCAAGCGGACTTCCTGCAATTACTTGCCCAGTCGGTGGGATCCCAAGCGTTTTCGTTGAGGGCGAGAACGGGTATTTCGTGTGTCCAGGTAATACGCAGGAGCTTGCCGCGCGCATTATCCAGATGCTCAGCGATGATGAGATCTGCGATACAATTTCCAATCGTACTGGCCGGAGAGCGAGGGAGCTTTATTCTATCGAAGTAGTCAGTCGTCAGCTAGAGAACATATACGAAAAATTCTTACCAAGTTCCCGTGCGGGGCATCTGTAGGGTCATGTCATGTGGCATCGTCGGGCTTATGTCGTAGGACGCCGACTCATCCTTCACTGAACATATACTCGCGGTCATGCGACCAAATAATTCATCATGGCTCAGATGATGCCAACCGTGGGGTCTCTGAAATTATGAAGCAAGTTATTCAAAATTTCCGCTCGGGAATCTTGAGAGTCGACGATGTGCCGCCGCCGGTACTGCGTGAGCATGGACTCCTCGTTGAGAATCGCGTGTCATTGATCAGTGCTGGAACAGAAAAATCGACCGTGCAGGTTGCTCAGAAGAGCTTGTGGGGCAAGGCAAGGGAACGGCCAGAGATGGCAAGAAAAGTTCTGAGAGCGATTCAAAAGGACGGGCTCACGGATACGTTGAGGCGGGTCTTTGAGCGTCTTGATACACCTGCGGCTTTGGGATACAGCTGTGCTGGTACAGTCCTTGCCGTAGGGAAAGACGCTGCACGGTTTTCAGTGGGGGATCAAGTTGCCTGCGCGGGGCAAAATTATGCGTCCCATGCTGAAATGGTTTTTGTCCCAAAGCATCTCTGTGTGAAAATTCCGGTCAATGTCGATTTCGAAGATGCTTCATTCGTGACGGTGGGCGCCATCGCATTGCAAGGGATTCGGCAAGCGGATCCTCGGCTTGGTGATCGTGTCGCGGTAATTGGATTGGGGCTTATCGGACAACTGACGGTTCAAATGTTGAAGGCTTCGGGCTGTCGGGTGCTGGGGGCCGACCCGGATTCGTCCAAATGTGATCTCGCCCTCAAGTTGGGTGCCGACTATGTCGCATCTCCATCGTCCCTGATCGAGGCTGCTTCCAAGATTTCCAAAGGGCAGGGTGTCGATGCTGTCATTATCACAGCGAGCACAAAGGATAACGGTCCCGTCGAAGTTGCTGGAGCTATTGCACGAAGAAAAGGGGTTGTCGTGGTCGTAGGAGCTGTCGGCATGAATCTGCCACGGGAACCCTATTATAAGAAAGAACTAGACTTCAGGCTATCAATGTCCTATGGACCAGGTCGTTACGACAGCGCATATGAAGAGAAAGGCCAAGATTATCCCATCGGCTATGTACGTTGGACGGAAAACCGTAACATGGCCGCTTTCCTCGACTTAGTGAGTGAAGACAAGGTAAGACTCAAGCCGCTGATCACGCACCGCTTTGTGATTGAAGAGGCTCAGGAAGCCTACACGATGATCATGGCGAATGCCGTTCCTTATTTGGGCATTTTGATCACGTATCCAACTGATCAGCTGGCTGGACAGTCGCCAGTGATCGAACTGGTTCCAAAGAAGCCCGCCGGGCCTGTGACTCTCGGCTTAATTGGAGCAGGTAACCACGTAAAGGATATGCTTCTCCCATCGCTCAGAGACCTGAAGCAGACCACGATTCGAGCGATCTGTACGGCTTCGGGAGTCAATGCGAAAGCATTGGGAACGAAGATAGGTGCTTCATACTGCACAACGGACCCCCAGGCTGTGTTTGAGGATGCCGCGATTAACACCGTTTTGATTGGGACTCGTCACGACAGTCATGCATCATTGGTCATCCAGGCTCTTCAGGCGGGCAAGCACGTCTTTGTTGAAAAGCCACTCTGCCTTACGGAACAGGAATTGGACCAGGTTGCCACGACGTACCAGGACCATTCTCGGCAAGACCTTCATCTGCTGGTTGGGTTTAACCGTCGCTTTTCCGCCCATGCTGCCAAAGCACGTGCATTTTTCAACGAGCGGAAAGGTCCTCTCGTGATGGCCTACCGGGTGAACGCGGGGCGCATTCCCTCAGAGCATTGGATTCAAGACCCAGATGTGGGAGGGGGGCGCCTGATCGGGGAGGTCTGTCATTTTGTCGATTACATGCAGGCGCTCTGCGGAGCCATGCCGATCTCGGTGCATGCGAGAAGGATTGTCCCACAGGGTTCAGATATGCCGGATGACCAATGTATTCTTTCTTTCGCCTTCGGCGATGGATCGATTGGGAGTGTCGTCTATACGTCGGGGGGGGACACAGCCCTCGCCAAGGAACGTTTTGAAGTTCATGGTGACGGCAAGTCCTTGACCATGGATGATTTCCTCCTGTCTGAGTTTTATGCGCAGGGAGAGAGAACGCGATTTAATTCAGGGTAACGCGACAA
>Ga0134126_10013869_pt1 | contig 10173 bp, 8 predicted proteins | sample KB31752_FD_96881 | JGI IMG/M metagenome (GOLD analysis project Ga0134126, IMG submission 96881) | Terrestrial soil microbial communities with excess Nitrogen fertilizer from Kellogg Biological Station, Michigan, USA - KB3-175-2 | ecosystem: Environmental > Terrestrial > Soil > Unclassified ...
CCGTCAGGGCTGTCAGGGCCGTCTGCGGCACCTGCGACGCGAAAAAGCCAATCGCCCCAGCCGGTCACGGGGACCAGCCAGGGCGATCGGCCTAGATGAGGAAAGCGGAACGGCTAGTTAAGTCTGGCGCTCTGCCACTGAGCTACACCCCGGCTTGCGCCGGGGCGGCGGGAGTCGAACCCGCGCCACCAGATCCGAGTGAGAAGGAAGCCGTCCCATGGCCTCACGATCACGCGGAGGAGGGCAAGAGAGCTAGTTTGTGTAACCTTGAAAAGGCTGCGAGAAGGAAGCTCTCTCATGGCCTCCGCTGGCGCTGACATTACCGCTCAGGCCGGAATCAGGCCACCGAGATTCGCAAGCGTGAACACGGCCGCGTCCGCCGGCAGTCCTTCAGGGCGATCTAGCCCGATGTAGGTCACCGCCCCTGGCGCGTCCTGCGCTGAGACCGCGAGGTCCTTAGGCGTGGGCGCCGTAACGAAAGCGCCGTCCGAAGTCCGCGCCCCCATCAGCCCGGCGAGGTACCCCACCCGCAGGTAGTCCCGTTCGATGACGGTCCGGGCGAGCAGGCTCGTCGAGAGCTTGTTGCCCTGCACGACGTTCATCGTCGGACGCCCCTTCAGGTAGAAGTGCAGCCACTTGGCCCGCCACCGTCCGTCCTCGCCGCGCAGGAACGCGACCGGCAGCGCGACACGTCCGGCGCCGCGCAGGTCGGACTTCATCCGGACGGTGGCCGCCTCGAACGGTGCCCCCTTTTGCGACGAACCGCGGAGCATGTAGCCGAAGAAGGCCTCGGCCGCCTCGTCGAACGGCTCGCCGGAGTAGATGTTCACTTGCGGGATCACGACCGGCATGGACATGCGGCGCAGGTCGCAGGAGATGAACTCCGTCGCCCCGTTCGGCGCGTCCGTGATGTCGCCCGAGTAGGTGACCGCCGCGTCGGCGGAATGGTACGCCTGCCAGGACACGAAGTCGCTGCGGGTGAAGTCCGCCGTCACCATCAGCGCCGACAGGTCGTAATCCGTCCGCCGCTGCCGCTGCCGCCAGTAGACGAAGAACGACAGCACGTCCTGTTCGCCTGGGACCACATCGGAAACCGACCCGCGCGGCATCACCCCAAGGCCAGGCGCGGCAGGCTTGCCGGACAGGGGCACGGCGACGCCGAGCATGGCGGGGTCCACGATCAGCCGACCGCCTTCCGGGAACCGCGCGGCGACCGCCTCGTCGAGCATTGCGAGCACGTCGCGCCGCACTCCGGCGTCGATCCCGGTGCGCGTCTCCGGCATCACCCACGCCCGTCCTTTGCGGTTGGCGAAGATCCGCGGCAGGCCCGCGCCAGTGTCCGTGGCCCGGTTCTGGAAGTGCTCCCGCGCCGACAGCAGCACCCGTCCGGAGACGGCGGGTGCGGCCTGCGCGGCAGTATCCAGAACGGAGGCGCGCTCCGCCAGGCTGGCACCGCGAAGCAGCCGGTCGAGCGACCGGAACAGCATGCCGGGCGCGTCGGCCAGCCGCCGAGCCGCCTGCGCGGTCTCACCGGAGCGGAAGTGCCCCTCGGCCCGCGCCGCGAGCGACGAGACCCGCTCCTCACCCCGCGCGACCGCGAACACCCGCTGCGCCTGCGGGAACTGCCCATGCTCGTGCGGGTGCAGCCGCTCCCCGAGCCGCTTCCACTGTTCCGCGTGCCGCGGAACGTCGGTCAGTTTCGCTGCGCTCCCGTCCACGATGGAATTAAGAGTCCCCAGCACGGTCCGCCGCTCCGCCCGCGCAAACGACCTGAACTTGGTGGTCGTCTCCAGCGTGACGTCGCCGCCAGATACGGCGGCAGCGAGCCGGAGCACGTCAGTTACCGTGTCCGCAAGCAGCGGACGCCCGTCGGCGAGCGCCACCTTGTTGATGGCCGCGCGGTTCTCCCGCACGGGAATCCGCCCAGGCTGCGGCCCTGCCGCACACTCGACCGCGAGCGCCGCAAGCAGGTCCAGGTCTTCGCCGGCGAGGGGCACCGTCGATCCGGCGAGCTCGAGGTAGAGCGCCTGCGCCTCCTCACGGGCCGTTCCGCCCTTGTGCAGGAGCGTGACCCGGTCACCGGCCGACGCGGCAAGCGCCTCGTGCGCGGCGAGCATGTCCTCGTACGTGTGCTGGACGGTGCCGTAGCCGGGCAGGCTGAGCAGGCTCCCCGCCTCGACGAGCTCCCCGTCGCCGATTTCCACGTAGACGCCGCGCCCTGGGACGATGCCAACAGCCAGCGCCCGCTCCACAAGCTCCGCCCAGAACTCAAGCGTCGCCGGCACGTTGAACGGGAAATCCCGGAAATAAGGGTTGTGCTGCACATGATCTCCCGCCATCTTCCTGGCGGCATGCAGCACCACAATGCCAATTTCGATGACCTGCCCGGTTTCCCGCGCGGCCAGGTCCTCGAACAGGGCACGGGACAGCTTGAACCCAGCAGAAACGAGCGCCGCGTCCAACTGCCGCACGACGACAACTCCGTCGCCGGGAACCTGCTCCGGCAGTGGCACCCGCCGTCGCCGGGTAATGATCGCCTCGTTGAGATCCATACTTGAAATTGTCCACAGGACCGCTACCGGTTTTCCGCGAAAGGCCGCATCTCCGGGCAAATTCCGGCAGACGGTGGATCGTTCAGATATCCGAGTCCATCTAATTCCTATTCCGGGCGGTGCCCCCCAGCTGAAGCCGCGCCGGGTACGCCTAGGAGACCGCGGCCTTGACGAGCTCGGTGACCTTCTTCTCTACGGCCGCGTTCCACTCCCAGAGTGCGTACACGACCGGCCACATGTCCCCGTCGTCAAGGTGGGCCGCTTCCTCGAAGCCTAGCTGCGAGTACCGGTAGTTGAACTTGGCTGAGTTCTTGAAGTAGGCGACGACCTTGCCGTCCGCGTCCGCGTAGGCGGGCATCCCGTACCAGGTCTTCGGCGACAGATCCGGGGCAGCAGCGGTCACCGTCACGTGCACGCGCTCGGCGAGAAATCGATCCTCCGGAGTCATCGCCTCGATCGCGTCGAGGAGCGCCTGCAGCCCGTCAGCCTTCTTGGCGCCCTTCTTACCCTCGGCACGTAGCTCAGCGGCGCGCGCCTTCATCGCGGCACGCTCTTCAGCCGAGAACCCTGATTCGGCAGTTGCATTCTCTGCAGGCATTTCGCGCTCCCTTTCGAGGTACAGGGCCTGGCCTGGCGCCGACCACCTAGGACAAGGCTAGGCCCGACAACACCTGAGGTGCTTCTCGAATCCTGCTCGGATCGGGGCGACGAAAACTTGGCTGCCAGGGCGCCGCTAGATGTCTCTCGCGCCGGCCGCGCCGCGCCTTGGCCGCTGGCTGGGCACTGAGCGCGCCCTGCTCGTCACCATGGTGGCGATCTGCGCCGGGACCGCGCTGCGGCTGATCCCGTCCGCGACCGGATTGCTCGGCGGCACCATCGTGATCGGCGCGGGCATCGCGGTGGCGAACGTGCTGCTGCCCGGGGTAATCAAGCGGGACTTCGGCTCGCGAATCGGGCTTATGACCGGGCTCTACTCAATGTCCCTGTCCATCGGGGCCGCGCTCGCCGCCGGGCTGACGGTCCCGTTCGAACGCGCGGCGCACACGGACTGGCGGACCACGCTCGCTGTATGGGGGCTGCTCACGGTGCTGGCCGTGGCGGTGTGGACCCCGCAGGTGCGCCGCCGCGCCCACCAGGCCGCTGCCGGTACCGAAGCGCAACCAGTACACGGGCTGTGGCGCGACCCGGTGGCGTGGACGGTCACCGTCTTCATGGGCCTGCAGTCTCTTGGCTATTACGCGACGGGCGCGTTCCTGCCCACCATCTTGACCAATGCGGGCATGTCGCAGAGCCTGGCGGGCCTGATGCTGTCCATCGCCAACCTGCTCGGCATCGTGGGAGCGTTCAGTACGCCGGTGCTGGCGACCCGCGGGATCAGGCCGGCGTTCCTGGCGGTGGCCGCGGCCGTCCTCACGGCGGGCGGACTCGCTGGCCTAGCGGTCGCACCGGTCTCCGGCGCTTACCTGTGGATCGTGCTGCTCGGACTGGGCCAGAGCGCGGCGTTCTCCCTGGCCATGCTCTTTATCGTGCTGCGCGCTCCCGACGGCGGTAGCGCCGCCCAGCTATCGAGCATGGCGCAAAGCTGCGGCTACCTGCTGGCCGCCGCGGGGCCGCTGGCCTTGGGCGCCGTGCACCAGGTGGAGGGCGGCTGGGCCGTGCCACTCGTGCTGCTACTCGCCCTGCTGATTCTGCAGACCGTCACCGGGCTCGGCGCCGCCAGGGAGCGGTACGTCGCGGCGGGACAGCGAACGCCAGACGCGAGGTAGCAGCACCAGGCGGGCGGCTACGGGCGGGTCAGTGAGTGGGCGAGCCGGGCGGCAACGTCGGCGGTGAGCGGCGCGTGGCCGACAAGGATCCGGTACCACAGCAGGCCGTAGACCTGATCGATTAGCAGGTCCAAGTCAAGATTCCCGGCCAGTTCCCCGCGGCTTTGCCCGGCTTCCAGAAGATGGCGAAGCTCTTCGCGCCGCGCGGCGGTGAACTGGCGCATTCCTTCAGCGGCCTTCGGGTCACGCTGCGCTTCGGCCATCGCGCCGCGCAGCAACGGGGCGGCGCGCTCGGCGGCGCGGAAGGTAGCGGCCAGAAAGGTTTCCAGTTCTGTCGCGCTGATGCCTGCGGGTGTAACTCCTGCCTCCTGCCTGGCCTGCTCGACTAGGGCGTCGAGCAGCACCGCGCCCTTGGATGGCCACCACCGGTAGATCGTGTGCTTGCTAACGCCGGAGGCCTGCGCGATCTCCTCGATCGAGGTTGCCGCGCCGTCCGGTCGGCTGAGCAGCTCAGCGGCGGCATCCAGGACCGCCTCACGTGCGGCTTCGTTGCGCCGCCGACCGGTATGCGCACGGCGTGGCGCTGGTGCCGGGGCGGGAGAATCAGGCATGGGGTGACGATATCACTTGACGGAACCGCTGGTTCCGGTAAAACTGTTGCCGGAACTGATAGTTCCGGCAACAGTTAGCCGCACACCCAGGCGAGGCGATGATGACATCCCAGATGCGACCAGCTATCCCGGTACCGACCCGGCGGCAGCGCATCACCAGCTGGTTCCACCGGCACGTGGCAAATCCGGTCATGCGGCCGCTTTCCCGGTACATCACAGGGCAGGCAGTCATCGAGACCACCGGCCGACGCAGTGGGCTACCGCGGCGCACCCCGGTCGGCGGCAGGATCATCGACGGGAGCTTCTGGCTGGTCTCTGACCACGGGCTCAACTCGAACTACGTGCGCAACATCCAGGCCAGCCCCAAGGTCCGGGTCCAGACCGGAGGCCGCTGGCGCGAAGGCACCGCGCACCTGCTGCCCGGCGACGACGCGCGGGCCAGGCTCCGGCAACTGCCCTGGTTCAACAGCCTGATGGTCCGGATGCTGGGCACAGACCTGCTCACGGTGCGCATCGACCTAGCCGACCACGCCTACTGAGGCGAAGCGCCAGCACGTGCCCTGTCGGGAACTTATCGATTTTGATGATGTATGAAAATCGTCTGTTCACTTTTCTCCCGCTTTGTATTCAGCTCCGATCGACAGCATTTCCTCCCGTATCGCCTTACTTGTGCGCTGCATGAGCGAGGCGCGTTTTCTCGTTACGGAGGGTCCTGCTGTGGCCTCGGAAGAAAGACCGAAGCGAGCGGTGCGGGCGCTAGCCGCGCTACGCAGCCGAAGGCGGATTGCGGTCGCCGGCGTGGTGACTATCGCCGGCGTGGTGGCCGCGGCTGGCTTGGCAGCGGGCGGCGTGCTGGCGCCAAGCGCTAGTTACGCGACCGCGAACGCAAGTCAGGCCTACGACCTCACCGGCTCCAGCTACTGCACCGCTAGCTCCGGCCTAGCCACGGCCGCGCTGAACAGCAACCTGATCTCGAACCCCGGCGGCGAGTTCGCCACGGCGCGGGGCAATGTCCCCGGCGGGGCCGGAACGGCGAGCGGCAGCACGGTAACCGCCCCGACGCCGTCCTTCTCCCCGACTGCTGGGCGGTCACGTCGACGATCGCCGGATCCTCGCCGCAGAACGAGATCGCGAGCGTGGTGCCCGTGAGCTACCCGGGCGCCAGCGGGAAGCAGAACTTCTACGGCGGGAAGAGCGCCAACGACGCCGCGCCCGCGGGCACGGTCACCACGGCTTCGCAGACGATCCAGCTGAGCGGGCTCAACGGGACGGCCGGGCCCGGTGGCCTGCCGTTCACGCTGTCGGCCACGCTTGGCGGCTACTCGAACCAGGACGACAACGCGGTTCTCACTGCCGCCTGGGAAGACGCCAACGGCAGTTCGATCACCGACAGCAGCGGGCACCCTGTCGTCACCAAGCTCGGCCCAGTGCTTGCCGTTGACCGCGGTGACACCTCGTCGGAGGTGCCGCGGTCCGCCTACGGCGTGGTTCCGACGGGCGCCGCGCAGGTGGTCATCACCATGACGTTCACGATGGCCGGGGCCGGCAACAACGACGCCAGCGCCGACAACCTGAACCTGGAGATCGGCTCGAACGCGGTGCAGCCGACCGCGCAAAGCTACGACGAGACCGCGAGCTGCCCGAACCCGGCGACCGTCGCCTCCGGCGCGAACCTGATCGCCAACCCGGGGGCCGAGGACTTCACGCAGGTCGCCGTCCCCTACGCGACGGGCGGCGGCGCGACGAACGCGGGCACCGCTAACGCCACCGTGGCCGTGCCCGACTGCTGGGTGAGCGGCGACAGCCTCCCCGCTCCGGATGCGGTGATCGAGTCGTACCCGACGACCCCAGCGGGTTACCCAGGCGTGAACGGCCACCGGCTGTTCTTCGGCGGCACCAACTCCAGTGCCACGCCGCCCAACCCGGCCCCAGGCTTCACTAACCAGGTCCAGGGCACTACGACCACGGCCACCCAGGTCATCGACGTGAGCTCGCTCAACCCCGGTGGCCACAGCTTCGAGCTGTCCGGGCTGCTCGGCGGGTACTCGACCCAGGGCGACTACGCGCAGGTCACCGCCACGTTCGAGGACGCGAGCGGCACCGCGCAGATCGGCCCGATCACCGAGGCCGACCGCGTCGCGGCGGCCGACTACCTGGCGTACCTGGCTTCGCAGTACTCGTCCTCGGCCCCGGCGGCGGACAGCGGGCTGCTCCCGGCGAACAGCTTCGGGACGCTTCCGCCCGGCACCGAGAAGGTGCTCATCACGGTCTCGGCCACCGCCATTTCCACCGGCAACGACAGCAACGGCATCGCCGACGACCTGAACTTCACTATCGACCCCACCACAGCCGCCGCGCACGGCCAGAAGTACGACCTGACGACCGGCACGCACGGCACCACCGCCAATTGCCCGACGACCGACCAGGTAACGCCCGCGCTGGACGCCAACCTGATCGAGAACCCCGGTGCCGAGGACTACACCTCGGACATCTGGTTCGGCGCGCCCGGCGACACCCCGGTCCCGCTGCCGGACTGCTGGATCAGCTCGTCCGCGGAGCCCGCGCCCGCGGCGACCGCCGAGTCGTACGCGCAGTCCTCGTCGAGTTACCCGCCGGCCCGCACGTCAAGCCGGGTGTTCTGGGGCGGCTCGAACCCCGACGGCGGCATCGCCGGCGTGAGCACCAACCTCACGCAGACGATCGACTTGACCGCGCTCGCAGTCGCGGGCAGCCGTTCAAGCTGTCCGGCCTGCTCGGCGGGTACGCGACCCAGAACGACAACGCGGTGGTGACGGCGACGTTCCAGAACGCGGCCGGTAAGACGCTCGACATCGCGAGCATCGGCCCGGTGACGGCAGGCCAGCGGGGCAGCTCGGCGGGTTCTCGGGCGACGGCGGCCCGGCCGCCTCGGCGCGGCTGAACGACCCGCAGGGCGTTGCCGTGGATGGCGCAGGCGATCTGTTCATCGCCGACACCCACAACAACTCCATCGCCGAGGTGATCGGCCTAGCTAAAGAAGACAACCATGCCTAACAACCGCATGTTCTCGTTCAACCCGCAGCTGTCCCGGCGCCGGTTCGTCACCAGCGCGGCAGCGATCGCCGGCGCCGCCGCACTGGCGGGGACCTTGCCGGAGAGCCTCGCGAAGGCCGCGTCCAACACGCCCCCGACCTTCGACCTATCCCAGGTCAAGCACCTGGTGTTCGTCATGCAGTAGAACCGGAGCTTCGACCACTACTTCGGCACGTTCCCCGGCGCACGCGGGTTCAGCGACCCCACCGCGATCAAGCTGCCAAACGGCAACTCGGTCTTCCAGCAGCCGGACCCGGCCAACCCCGACGCGTACCTCGAGCCGTACCACATGTCCACCGTCACCACGGGCGCCGCGGCTGTGCCGAGCCTGTCCCATGACTGGCGTGACCAGCACGGCTCCTGGAATCGGGGGGCGATGGACGGCTGGCTGCAGACCCACCTCGCCTCCGACGGGGCCATCAACGGCTCGTTCACCATGGGGTACTACAAGCAGGAAGACATCCCCTTCCACTGGGCCCTCGCGCAGTCATTTACCTTGCTCGATAACTACCACTGCTCGGTGCTCGGCCCCACGTACCCCAACCGGGCGTTCTGGGAGGCGGGCACCAACGACCCGCAGGGGAAGAACGGCGGCCCGGTCCTAGAGACCACCACTCCGAACCCGCTGACGTTCGAAAGCGGCGCGGAGACGATGTACAAGGCCGGGATCAGCTTCAAGTACTACTACTACACCGGCTGGCTCCCGATCTACAGCGGTGCCTGGTTCGCCAACTTCGCGCGGCCAGGGCTGGTGGACACGGCGCTCTACAACGCGGTGAAGGCGCCAGGCACGCTCTACGGCGACGGGACCCCGGGCGGGATAGGCGACCCGGCCAACCCGACGACGGCGAGCGACCCGGACCTGGCGTTCGAGGAAGACTGCGCGATGGGCGTGCTGCCCGCCGTGTCGTTCATCGGGACCAACGCGGACGAGCACCCGCCGGCCATCCCGGCGGCGGGCGCGCAGTTCCTCGCCTCGAAGCTGGAGGCGCTGGCCGCCAACGAGGACCTGTGGAACAGCACCGTGTTCGTGCTGAACTACGACGAGAACGACGGGTTCTTCGACCATGTCCCGCCGCCCATCCCGGATCCGACCAAGTACCCGGAGGAGTACGTCAAGCTGCCGTCGCCCAAGGGCACCCCGGGCGGCGGCCTGCCGATCGGGGCCGGGTTCCGGGTGCCGGCCATGGTCATCTCGGCGTGGTCGGTGGGCGGCCAGATCTTCCACGAGGTCTCCGACCACACCTCCTGCCTTCGGCTCATCGAGGCAGTAGCCGCGGCGGGCGGGCTCGACGGCAAGGGCCCGGTGACGTTCTCCAACATCAGCCGCTGGCGGCGGACGACGTTCGGTGACTTCACCAAGGCACTGCAGCCCGGTGCCCCCAAGCCCGCCCCGACCAACACCCAGTTCGACGCGGCCACCACGGCCGCCAACCTGGCCGCGCAGCAGACCGCCGCGCAGCAGCCCATGCCGCCTCGCCCAGGCGCGACGCAGCAGATGCCTACGCAGGCGTAGGCGCGAAGCGTGCTACCGCGAAGCGAGAGCACGCTGACAAGGCTTTCCCGGGGCGGCGGGCACCAGCACAGGTGCTCGCCACCCCGGGAAGGTAATGATGAGGAGCCAGGTAAAACAACAATCCGTTCGGGATGATCTAACTGTTGTTACGAGGCACTCGTAGCCGGACCCTGCTTCACGTACGTGTAGCCGACGCCGCCGCTGAAGCAGGCTTCGGCGCTCTTCTCAGAGCTGCCCGCGGGGGTGCAGCTCTCCGGGGCATTGGGGTTGCCTTCGATGTCGGCCAGGAGCGCCCCGTTGCTCGGGTCGACGACCAGGATCTCGCCGCCGCGCTCGACAGCTATCCCGGTCCGGCCCAGGGCATCGGTGTAGTGGCCCTTCACCGCGACACCCGGGATGTTGGCCGCGACCTCGTAGAGCGCCTCGCGCAGCGCGGGCGATGCCGGGCTCTCCCTGAGCAAGTCACCGACGACCGTGTAAAGCTCCGCTGATTGCGACACGGCGCCTGGGCTTGGGCTCCCCTTGGGGAATCCGTCGGTGAACTTGGTCTGCAGCACCGACTGCAGCTGAGTGGGATCGGTGGGCAGCGCGTACAGCTGCGCCCAGCTCAAGCCCTCGAAGCTGGCCTTGCCGAGGTCCAGCGGGCCCGAGCTGAC
>Ga0134126_10013870_pt1 | contig 10173 bp, 5 predicted proteins | sample KB31752_FD_96881 | JGI IMG/M metagenome (GOLD analysis project Ga0134126, IMG submission 96881) | Terrestrial soil microbial communities with excess Nitrogen fertilizer from Kellogg Biological Station, Michigan, USA - KB3-175-2 | ecosystem: Environmental > Terrestrial > Soil > Unclassified ...
AGCGCCACGGGCGGCGAGACGCTGGCGATTGGGGCGGACACGTCGCCGCCGGTGACGGTGGATCCGACGCTGACGGTCGCGGAGAACGCGGCGGCGACGGCGATCAATATCCCGGCGCCGACGGATCCGAACTATGCGGCCTCGCAGCTGACGGTGACGGTAACATCGTTGCCGACCGACGGCACGGTGTTGCTGTCGAATGGAACGACACCGGTGACGGTGGGTCAGAGCCTGACGGTGGCGCAGCTCACCGGGCTCGAGTTCAAGCCGACGGCAGGGCAGTTTAACCAGAACTCGACCTTCACCTATTCGGTGAAGGACCCGGCCGGTCTCAGCGCCACAGGCAGCGAGACGCTGGCGATTGGGACGGGAACCGGGCTTTCGCCAGATGGTTCCCACTTGGTTACGGGCTCGGGAGGTAGCCTGATTACCAGTGATGGCACTTGGATCTTCAGCACAGCAACAGCACCTGGTGGCGAGGAAATCCTACTTAATGGACAGTGGGCAGCCGGCGGATCCGCCATGGAGTTACTCATAGCCAACCAAGGTCATCTTTACGCGGATAACACTCAGGGTGCGTGGTATGAGTGGGTAGATTCTGAATGGTCACCAACGGCAAATCCGACGGCAGCGACCGGATCGCCACCACAAGTCACTGACGTGAGTCTAACTGTCGCGGAGAATGCCGCGGCGACGGCGATCAATACTCCGGTGCCAACGGATCCGAACTACGCGGCCTCGCAGTTGGCCGTGACGGTCGCATCGCTGCCTACCAACGGCACAGTATTGCTGTCGAACGGGACAACCGCGGTCACGGTCGGCGAAATGTTGACGGTAGCTCAACTAACCGGGCTCGAATTCCAGCCGACTACGGGTATATCGGCACAGACATCGACCTTCACATATACTGTCATGGATCCCACAGGAGTTACATCTACCGGGGCAGACACACTGTCAGTCAGTGGAACAGCGGGATTGGGCGTCGGCGATGTCACCTCAGATTCGGGCGGGAGCGGTACTACAACGAACACTATCATTTCGGCACCAACAATTGTTCTGCCTTCTCAGCCTGGAGATATCGTCGGAGTTAAACTGCAAAATACGGGTTCAGCGACAGAAAACAGCGGCTATGTCACGTTTGGTGAGGTGTTTCGGGACGGGGCGGTAAGCCCCACCGACAATTTGGTCGCACGGATCAGCGGGGTGAACTACGCCGTTCAGATGGACGTCAAAACCACAAATGCCGATGGATCGGTATCAAGTGCTGTTTTGACGCTAGCCGCGCCAGCAATCGCGGCCGATGACTCCATAAGTCTTATGTTGGCTAAAGGTGCTGCTCCCGCGCCTTCGCCAAGTGCGCCCAATGCGCAAACGCTTTTAGCGAACCTACTTGCTGGAATGGATAACACAGAAGTCAATTTTACGTTCAACAATGCCGATGGGTCGACTACCACAGACGGCACGAGCGCGGCCCAGGCGTTACAACAAGCCTTGGCAAACGGGACGGTGCAAAGTTGGCTCAGTGGTCCAGAAGTGAACGAGTACGACGTTACGACGACCGTTGATAACGGTAACTTAAAAGTAGAGTTCGATATTGAGGCATACGCAAATGGCACTACTTCTACCAACGTGATATTCGATAATAGTTGGATGAATTCGCCCGGTAAGGCGGACCTAAATTACAATGTAAATATTGATCAGGGGGGGAAAGCTGTTTACAGCGCCAGCAACGTTCAACAATACCTTTACTCATTATGGAATTATCAGACTAACAGCTCAGGTACCATTAATCCTAATGTACAATATGATGTTAACTATCTCGAAAGCACAGGCGCAATTCAAGCCTACGACACATCGATCGGTGTAGCAGCCTCGACGATCGCCTCCTATGCCAATAGCCTGAATGCTTCCAATACTGGCCCATTGGGAACGGCCGACGTCACAACCTATATGCCGATGACAGGCGGACGGGACGACATCGGTCCTCAGCCAGCTTGGGTGTCCGAATGGCTGCTAAGTCAAAGCGCTACCGCCCAGCAGACCATGCTGGCCAATGCCAATGCAGCTGGCGGGATTCCGTGGCATTTTACTGATGAGGCCACCGGAGAACCGATCAATCCGGATACTTATGCCAACTTCTGGGACGATTACAGAGGGCCTGAATACGGATATCTTACGCCCGCAAACGGCATACCAGACTCGGCTGCTTCTCCATGGGTGACCGATCCGGCACACATGCCAGACCTCAATTATGTTCCATACCTGACTACTGGCAGCCCGTACCAACTCGAACTCCTTCAGGCACAAGCTGACTATGCAATCGTTTCAAACAATCCTGCATACGCGCAAGGTACTGAGAATGGAGCAACCCCGGCGGGCGTAGTCTACGACGGCAATCAGGCCCGGGGCATCGCTTGGGATCTAAGGGAAATTGCGGAGGCCGCGTTTATGACGCCGGACACTGACCCTCTGCACGCGGCGTACGTGAACGAACTCACTCAAAACATGTCGTCGCTCGTTACACAGTACATAACCAATAATGCCGATTCTGGATATGGCCAAATACAAGGCCTGATTCTGGCTGCGTCGCCTCAAGGTACGCAGGTGGCACCCTTTGAAGAAGATTACATTGTGACATCACTTGCGTTAATCGCCGGGATGAATATCCCACAGGCATCGGCCGATGCCGTTGAGATGTTGCAATACATGAATAACTTCGTGTCGGGTCTTTACACGAACGCTTCAGCGGGTTTCAATCCGCTCGCGGGCCCATCGTACTGGTTAAACGTCAATGATCCGGTGACCGGAACGCCCTATGATTCTTGGTCAGCGTTCTACCAAGGAAATGTTGCCAGCGGAAATATTCCTCAGCCCACCAATATTTTTCCAAATTATCCACTCGATACGCAAGGTGGCTATCCAGAAATTGCTATGGCCGCCCTCGCCGATGAAATTACATATACACAATCGCCAGAGGCGATTCAGGCCTATGGCTACGTTGCGAGCGAAATTGCGTATGCGTTTAATCAGGCAGGGCAAAATGAGGCCTCAGCCTTCGCGAACAACCCTGAATGGGCCATTATGCCAAAGCTCCCAGATGGGCTGTATCTTGCAGCGAGTCAAATGCAGATCGATACATCGTCGAACAACGTGTCTCTGACTTCGCAAGGGGGCGATTCACTTCTATCTGTCGTCGGTGGCGGAACTGACACGCTCAAGGGGGGATCCGGTACCACTGATCTTCTTTTTGGCGGCTCGGGAAACGATACCTTGGTCGCAGGCACGGGGAATGACTTTTTGTTCGGTGGCACAGGAACAAATTCCTTCGTAGATAACGTCGGCAACAACTACTTTAGAGCCAATGGCATGGCCAATACATTTGTTTTCGATGAAGCGAACTCAGGGCATGATACGATCGCGAACTTTGATGTTAATACGGACCAACTTCAAATTGCGACTAACCTCAACGGCGACGGATTTGCCAATGTATCGGCGCTGTTAGCCGCTGCCACGGTGTCCAATGGTTCCACCATCCTACATCTTGGCCTACAAGATGACATTACGCTGCTCGGCATTACTTCACCCTCCACACTTACCAAAGCAATTACTATTGTCTCGTAACTCATTACACGCGAAAATCGGATAATTTGATCAGGCAATACCTGTTGCCTATTTCCTCTGACCGGTTTAGACGGCGGTAGCGGTATTTGATCCGTTACGCCGAATCTTGCTTGCGACGTCGTCGAAGAACGGCGCTTCCAATTCCTTTAATCAAGAACGGATTGCTGAGTATGATCGGAATGCAGTGCGAAACCCGCCCTCGCATGAGGTGGTGGAGAAGCTCCGTCCCAAGATCGCGACTGGACTTTCTGTAATATTGATGAGCCTCGGCAATTTCGGTAGGCGAGAGCTCATAAGTTCGCAAGACACACTGCAGCGCACGGTTAACGTCTCTCGATCCTTTGAGATTTTCAATTGTCCCCCACCTACTACGAGAGATGCTGACCCCGCGTCCGACATCATAGCCGGGCCTGTAACAAAACGCTGCAGCACGAACTTTTTGCAGAATTGCCAAGAAAAACAAATAGTCCTCGGCGCGGTTAAATCTCTGTTGAAATCTATACGTCGGAAGCGATGAATACCGGTAGACCACACCAGAGGTGTGAACCAGACTTGACATCATCAGCCTTAAGAATCCCTCCTCGATTCTGAAAATCTGCCGCTGCGGAATAAGCGGCGTCAATGGAGGTATGTATTTGTCTCTACGCCAATCCGATCCACTAAGCTGGGATTCCAATATCCATCTGTCGGAAAAATAGAAATCAAGCCCGTAGGACAATGCATCAATTGCGTCTTTCAAATGATCCGGGCGCCATGTATCATCCGAGTCGAGAAATGCGACGTATTCAGTGCCAGGTGCAACGGCATTCAGCCCGCTATTCCGCGCCCCAGCGGGCCCCATATTCTTCTGGCGAATTACAGTGATTGCGGCGACCCATTCAGATGGTAGATGTATTATTTCTGCGGCGGCCGGAACTGGCGACTCATCGTCAATGACGTAGACGTGAGAGACTGAGACGCCCTGTTGCAAAAATACCGACGAGAGGGCGTTGCGAAGAATTCCGGGTTCCATCTGATAGTATGGAACAATAGTGGCGACGGGCTGCGTCAATGGTCCAACTCAGTAGGAAAGCCGAACAGATACTGGGACGAGGGCCATATGAATAGCGCCGCGCCGACATCGAGGGGTAAATTCCGCACCGCAAATTAAAAACATTATAAAATCTTTCGCGAGCCAGGACAATTCATTCATGTCCTGTTCAAGAATTATGGTTTCGGTACGTTCACCATTATACAATCAAACTCAATGGCACGATTGGCCTGGTCCTTTGACACAAGAAAGAAATCGGCGACTTGGAAACCGTGCCGTTCAAGCGTTGATAACGCTTCTTTGTAGTCTGGCATCCCACCGTAAATTGGAATGAATGACACCTCTGTTTGTAGGGCCGGGATCGTTCGAATGATGCGTTCGGCCCCGCGCAAAACCTCGAGATCGTATCCTTGAGTGTCGAGCTTCAAATAGGTGCGCGCTAGATCGGGGCGCCCGCCAAATTCGGCATCGATGGTGGAGACTGGAACTACAACGCTGCCTATAACTTCATTATAGTGCGGATCGTCATTTTGTCGATGTAGGGGGTTGAGAAATGAACTGAAGTCAGTTGATGACATAACATTGAGTGTCAACTCTCCGGGGGCCGCACCAAGCGCGCGGGCATGCACCGACCAATGCGGATCGGTGATGGCCTTTAAACGGAGTTGCTCCGCGAGACGCGGCAGGGGCTCAAACGACTCAATCTTTCCGGCGAACCCGACTTCCGAGCGAAGAAAGTTGCGATATTGGCCCTCATTGGCCCCAACATCGATAACCGTTTCAATCTGAAGCTCGACAAAAATCTGTCGGAGGCGTTTCGCCAGCGGCAATCGATGTGTCCGCCATGTTGGTAATATTGTAAAGCCGAGAGGTCTTCCAAGGTGGAAGACGATGTCACTAAACCAGCGTTCCATCAGGCGGCGTAACTCCAGCCATGCGCGACGAGAACCAAATCGCTCATCACCAAATCATGATGTGTCAGGTGCGTCGATATCATTTGCCAGTATCTAATCGCCTCCTCTTGTCAACAACGTGCCGCTCGTCAAGCACTTCGCCCGTCGCCATTTGTGAGCGCCTGAGAACCACTAGGTGGAGGCCGCCCAAAAACGTCCCAATCCAAAATCTCAGTGCGGTTGTCGGAAGGTCAGTGATGAACTCCGGCGATCCCAATCACGATCAGGTCAATCGTTGCATCAGTTGGCACAAAACTGTGTTACTCAGAATAGACATAACTTCGGCGGCAAGACTACAAGTGCGTTCATGTTAAGGGTGAAGCCTCACTTCACGCCGACCACAGTGATACCGAGGACGGCTTGAATTAATCTTGGTGTTACCAGCCGAGCGCGCACGTGAACGGGCAAGGCCGAGAAAGCCATTTCTATTCCACGGAGAATTATATATGGCAATTTAATTTGTTTACCGCGAACGTATACTATACAGTTAAAATTTCGGAATCCGATTTTTTTAAATAGAGTTCGCAGACTGCTGTAATCATACTCCATTAGATGGAAGCATTTCGCTTCATAATCAAAATAACGAGATACATCATGTGGTCCAGTCACGCGGCTCGGCGTAGTGCAATAGTATGACCCGCCGGGCTTAAGGACGCGGTATATTTCGGTGAGCTGGTATTCTGCGTCTTCCGGGTGAAGATGCTCCATCAGCTGATTTGAATAAGCAAAATCAATCGTACAGGTTCCTAAGGGTATTTCAGTCCCGCTAGTTTTCAAGAACTCCCAGTTCGGAGGTGCTTTCGTCTGATCGAGTAGCGCGTCGGTAACATCTAGAGCATACGATTTACCTAGCTTCTCAGCTAGAGCGAACGATAAGCGCCCGTCGCCACAACCAATTTCCAGAAAAACTGACTTCGGTTTGATCAAGTGGCTAATTCTATTCAATTGGTCGTCCGTACGCGCAAATGAGCGTGTGATACGCTGTGGATGATCAGGAAGCGATGCAAATAATTGTTCGTAAACGCTGGTGTATACAGAAGAGCGTTCGGGCCTAGAAGCGTTGCGAAGCTTGTCGCTGAGTTCCCTCTCCAGGACATAGTGAGCTACTAGTCGGTCAGGGGAGCGCTTATCCGCGGTGCGGCGCTGGATATCAGCAAAGTCAGGCCGAAAAATTGGCATGAAAGTCCTCGGGTGTTTCTGACGATTCTCATAACCCCGCGAGATGATCAACTCTAACATTATGAAAATCTTGTATCGCTCTCGGTAAATATGAATGTCCGCGGGTCAAGAGTCCAAATTCGGCGGGGCGCGAAATCGCATATTTTCATCGATTAATCGTTGACTGGTCGTGAGCTTCACAAAAAAATAGCGTGTTGATGAACTCCTATCTCGCAAAAAGTCAATTTCAACCCAAAGTTGGATCACGTGAGAACCTGGCATCGCAAATACGCATTTCAATTCGTGAAGGCCTTGGTTCCGTTTAAGGGCCGTATTCGCAGGATAAAGCGTGTCTTATCGCCTTATTCAACGAATTCAGTGAACGACGTTGGCCTACTTGCAGATGCGTTGGACATCATCAAGACGCTTCGTGTGCACGGATATGCCATTGATGGGGCGGATTTGCTTGAACTGGGGTCTGGTTGGTTGCCCTTGATTCCGCTGCTGCTTCGTTGCGCTGGGGCGAAGTCGGTGATTCTTACTGACACAATTCGCCTAATGGATCGCAAATTGTTGGAACGAGCGGCCGAATATGTGATTGCAAACATTCAGCAGGTTGAGGACGCAACTGGAGTGGGTTCCAACGTGATTCGGGCGCGCTTGGCCGTGGCGCTCGAATCAGGGACAACATTCGATGCGGCATTAGCGAAATGTGGGTTCAGATACTTGGTGCCGTTTCGTCCCGAAGAATTAGCGAGTCAATCGTGCGATATCATTTTGTCTCGCGCTGTTTTAGAACACGTGCCCGAACGCGGGCTGCGACAGATCATGGTCGAATTTCGCCGGATTATCCGAACGACTGGCGCAATGTACCACTTCATCGACCATTCCGACCATTGGGAGCACCATGACAAGTCGATTTCCCGTATCAATTTTTTAAAATATGGCAACCTTACATGGAAGATATTATCCTTTCCCTCGGGCTCTTACCAAAATCGCTTACGTCGGTACCAATATATTGAAATCATTACCGCATCGGGATTCGAGATTGCCTCTGAACGTAGCAGCACACAACCTGCTACAATCGAAGCGTTAAAGACGCTGCCTCTCGCAAAGCGCTTCCGCGATATCCCCGCCGAAGAACTCGCAATCCTGACAAGTACAATTGTGGCAAAACCAAAACCGCAAAATTTGAAGACAAGTGACCGTTCGGTCATGATGATCGATAAATAATATTAATTGGAAAACCGCCGATGGAATCCATCTATTTTGCGATAGTCTGTTTGGTTATCGTATACGTAATATTTTGGAGTGTACACAGTGAGCGATTGCCGCCAGATAAAATTGGCGGGCTTTTCGTTATGCGTCGTCCAATAGACGGGACGGATCGAAAAAAGCGTTCCCGCCGAATTCGCTGAACCGTAATGCGCACTGCATTCCTTTTGCTCCTTTTTTTGGCGGTTTTGGGCCGTACTGTTGGGGCAACTCAAGCTGGCGTGTTGGGGTGGACTTGGTTGACATTGATGACCCCACATCAGCTCTCCTGGGGATTTATCACCGAAGCCCCGCTAAATCTTCTAATCGCGATAGTAACTTTATTGGCGTGGTTCATGTCACGAGAGCCAAAGCGAATGCCTCTCGACGCCCCGATCGTTATTTGCGTTCTATTCATCGTGTTCGTGACTTTCACGACATTTTTTGCGCTTGCACCGGACTTGGCGTGGCCGCGTTGGAACCTTGCTGTCAAAGTCATGATTTTAGGATTGGTGGTAGCAAGCGTGATGATCACGCCCATTAGAATTCACGCTCTGGTTTGGGTTATCGTGCTTTCGCTTGGTTACTACGGTGTCAAGGGCGGCTTATTCACTATATTGACCGCGGGTCAATTTCGTGTACTTCCGGCGCCCCAGTCGGTGGGTGACAACAATACTCTGGCGGTTGCCCTTTGTATGGTGTTGCCCTTGATGAATTACCTTCGACTAAATTCCGGCAATCGTTTTGTTAGAATTGGGAGCATTCCGGCAATGGGTTTGACTGCCGTTGGCGTGCTTGGGACCTATTCGCGAGGCGGCGTTATTGGTCTTACCGTTATGGGCATTTATTTGTGGTGGAAATCGAAAAACAGATTCCTAATCGCTTTGATCGCACTCGTCATTGCCGTTCCGGCCTACACTCTAATGCCTTCGAAATGGACAGAGCGCATGGCGACAATCGAAACCGCCAGCGCAGATACATCGTTCCAAACACGGCTTCACGCTTGGCAAATCCAAGTCAATATTGCCATGGCGAGGCCGTTTATCGGAGGAGGGTTTAACGCTTCTCAAGCGCCAGCAGTTCACCAGAAGTACAACCACGACGCTTCTTTTGATAAGATAGTTGCCATTGCAGCACACAGCATATATTTCGAAGTCCTTGGGGATCACGGATTTATTGGGCTCGTGCTGTACCTACTTATGTTGTGGTCAACGTGGCGTTGTGCCGGGACCACTCGCCGTTTGGTGCGACGGGAACCACAACTCCGTTGGGTCGGTGATTTGACTTCGATGATTCAGGTTTCGCTCGTCAGCTTTTTGGTGGCGGGCGCGGCACTCAGCATGGCCTATTATGACATGGTTTATCTGTTACTTGGCGTTGCCGTATCGCTGCGCAATATCGTGATGCAATCGATAGGAGAAGCGCAAGTTAATACTCCTACTGCGAACGCCCTCGTTAGCGCGCCGTCCCAATGAGCGATTAAAACTTCACGCGGGGTAGCTGGCTCAAAGCTGTTTTCTGCTATCCTTTCCGCGCCGGCAATTCTCTGCGGCGAATTGGACGCTGCAGCCCTTCAAAATCACAACGCATCTCTGCTTACACTAGTACCATGGCTCTGAATTCGGTGGAGAGGCTGCACCAACAGCGCGTCGAACATGCAGCACCATTTAACTCATAGTGTCTTTAGATCGTAAGTTAGACAAGGTCCGTAAGGAAGTCCGAAAGAATTGAAGCGCTTCAGCTTCGGCTGAAGGTGGCGAGCCGGACGACAACCATGCAGCAAATAGAACTGCGATATGCAGGATAGCCCCCGCCGAGCAAATTGCAAAGAAACGAATCCAAGCGTGCCCGATGTCGTTGGACGCGTGCCATGAATCGGTCAAAGCCAATACAGCTATCACCATCGCTGCGCTGGCGAGAGCGGTTCGCCAAGCTATGAACCAAAACTCTCGTATTCTAATGCCGAGTTCAACCGGAACCCATCCATTGCATAGCACCATATTAACGGTAGCCGAGAGTACTAGCCCCACAGCCGCCCCGAAAACGCCGTAGACGTATGCGCCCGCTATGACGGCGGCCAATCGAGCAGCGACGACAACCGCGTACAATTTCACGAGGCGGCCTTGCTGATTCAGAGTGAGATAGACGGGGTGAGCA
>Ga0134126_10013871_pt1 | contig 10173 bp, 7 predicted proteins | sample KB31752_FD_96881 | JGI IMG/M metagenome (GOLD analysis project Ga0134126, IMG submission 96881) | Terrestrial soil microbial communities with excess Nitrogen fertilizer from Kellogg Biological Station, Michigan, USA - KB3-175-2 | ecosystem: Environmental > Terrestrial > Soil > Unclassified ...
CTGAAACGCACCGACACTCGGCTTATTCGGGTCGCGGGATTTGAGCTGACTATCACCCCGACGGTTTATGACCCGCGTTACTACCGTGCGCCGGCGTATTTTGCCCAATTCATAGGCTGTCTCAATTTATCCGGGAAAACCGTGGCCGACGTCGGCACAGGTTCGGGCATTCAAGCCTTGGCGGCTGCGCGAGCAGGCACCACGACGCGAGAAATCAAGTCGAATCGATGCGAACTTAAGGTCAAAGACTTCCTCGCGAGGCGGTTGCTGACCGTTTCAATAGCCCGGAGGCAGTGCAACCGCGGGCGTGCGCCGGCGGATTATGAGGCGTACACTATCATAATCTTCACTGCACCGAACCTGAGGCGCTGTCATGGCTCAAACCCAGCTTAAATCGCAACGCACGGCCCGCGATTGGCCGTTCAAGGTCACGCCGCTGCACCCCGTGCTCGGCTGCGAGATCACCGGCATCACGCTTGAGCAAGCGGTGTCGCCGGCGATGTTCGCTAAAGTCTATGAAGCCTTTCTCGACTACGAGTTGATCTTGTTCCGCGACGTCGCCCTGCCGCCGGCGATGCAAGTCGCCTTCGCGCGCAATTTCGGCGAGGTGCAAGTCCACGTCCTCAGCCAGTACCATGGCTACAAGGAGCATCCGGAAATTTATATGCTGTCCAACGTCGACCAAGACGGCAATCCAAGCGGCGTGCACCCCGATCGCGGCACGCTCTACTGGCACACCGACGGCTCCTGGAAAGAGCGCACTGGTCAGGCGACCATGATGTACTCGGAGATTGTTCCGCCGCCAGGCGATGGCGGGCAGACGCAATTTGCCGACATGTATTCCGCCTTCGAACTCCTTCCCGCCGACATCAAGAAAAGGATCGAGGGAAAACGCGCCATCCACAATTTCACTTTCTCCCGCAAGCGCCGCCACGGTGAGGACCCGCTCACCGCGGAGCAGTCGGCCAAGGTGCCGCCGGTCGCGCACCCAATCGTACGCACGCATCCCGATACCGGCCGCAAGGCGATCTTCCTCGGCGACCATGCCGAATCGATCGAGGGCATGGATTATGAAGAAGGACGCGCACTGATCGAGGAACTCAACGTGCTCGCCACGCCGCCGGCGAACATCTATTCGCATACATGGGCCCCGAGACAATGTATCGTGTGGGACAACCGCTGCACGCTGCACCGCGCCACCGGATTCGACGAAGCACGCTTTAAGCGCGTGATGCGGCGCTGCACGATTGTTGGCGATAGGCCATTCTAATCGGCCTTATTAGCTGTCCAACACCCACGCGCGCTGGTGCTGGCTCGCTTTCCGGTCAATGAAGGCGCCGCCACAATCTGTCGGCCGCGTCGTTGCTCGCCATTGGCGGATGGTATTAAATGGCTCCAAGTGAGCTTTAAAAGCACAGTAAACAAAATGACATAGGGAGGAATTCAATGAAACGTATGATTAGGCAATTTGGCTGCATGGCGCTCGGCGCTGCCGCGATAGCACTTGCCGTATCCACCGAGGCCAATGCTCAGAAGAAGTATACGTTCGGCTACGATCAGCCGCACACGACCGCCTACGGCATCGCCGCAGATATGTTCAACGCCAAGCTCATGGAATTGAGCAAAGGCACGATGGGCATCGACCAGTTCCCCGGCGCGCAACTTGGCCAAGAGCCGGTGATGCTCGAGAAAATCCGCACCGGCGACATAGACTTTATCATCACTGCGACTGCCAACGCCGCGTCGGTGGCGCCGCAAGCCGGCGTATTCTCGGAGCACTTTATCTTCCGCGATAAGAATCACCTCATGAAGGTGCTTGCCGACCCGGCGGTGACAAAGGAATTCAAAGCGATGATCGCCGACTCGGTGAAGGGCGCGCATGTGCTCGGCTTGATGACGATGGGCATGCGCAACATGTACAGCAAGTTCCCGATCCATTCGGTTGCCGACATCAAGGGCAAGAAAATACGCGTGCAGGCCACCATGACCGAGGATGCGCATTTCCCGGCCTACGGGACGCAGACGGTGCATATGCCGTTCGGCGAGGTCTATACCTCGTTGCAAACCGGCGTCGTCGCCATCGCGGAGAACGGCGTCAACGTCTACATGGCGAATAAGCACTATGAAGTGGCGCCTGTTCTGTCGATGACTGAGCACGAAGCCAATAACAACTGTATCTGGGTCTCCGACAAGACCTGGAATAGCTTCACGCCTGAACAGCAGGGCTGGGTGCAGGCGGCAGCCGACGAAGTCGCCAAACGTGAGCCGGCGATGGCTCTCAAGCTCGAGGACGATTCAGCTGCAAAGCTCAAAACGATGGGTGTCACCATCAACGAGAAGGTCGACAAATCCGGCTTCATGGCCGACGCCAAGCCGATCCAGGACGACATTGCCAAGAAGCTTGGACCGCATGCGGTCAAGCTGCTCCAACTCGTGCGTGACGTGAAGTAATTCGTCTCGCGGCTTGAACGCTGGGCGGCGGTGCGAAAGCGCTGCCGCCCCTATCTTGCGACAAGCAAGTTCGACAGAGGCAGCCGATGAGCATTGTGCTGGAAGGAGCCGCAGCCAAACCGCCGCTGGTGGTCGCACGCCACCGTCACCTGAAATGGAAGGTGCTCGATCCACTCGAACGCGTCTTGATGGTGATTTGCGGAATATCGATCATCGGCTTTACGTCCTCGGTCTTTCTCGACGTTCTCACGCGACAGCTCCATTACCCCTTTCTCTGGCTGCAATTGGTGACTACTGGCTTTTTTGGCTGGGGAATTTTCATCGGCATGGCCACCGCAACCCGCCGCATCGATCATCTCAATTTGGTTGAGATCACCAAGCGGCTGAGCGGGCCGAAGCGGACCTTTATGGAGACATTCAACCGTCTCGTGATCCTTGTGGTCGGGTTGTGCATGTTTGTGTTCGGCATTCAGAATTTTCTCAATGATCTCGGCAGCTTTCGCGCGCCGTCGCTTATTCCGCTCGGCACCTATACGGCGAGCGTTCCGGTCGCCGGCGTGTTGATCGTGCTGTTCACCATCGAACAACTGATCAACGGCTGGCGTAATGGCTTCGAGGGCCCCGAAGATGCCGACGATTTTGCGGGGATCGTGAAATGAGTCACGGGGCGATCCTGCTGCTGATGACCCTCTTGTTCGTCGTATTCGGCTATATGGGCGTCCCCGTCGCCTTCGCGCTGATGGCGGGCGTGCTCACCGCCTGCATGCTCACCCCGATCAGCATGCAATCGATGATCGGGCAGATGTTCCACGGTATTGACTCCGAGATTTTGATGGCGGTGCCTTTCTTCCTGCTGGTCGGCGAGCTGATGACCTCGGCCAATGTCACCAACCGGATGATCGCTCTGGCGCAGACCATGGTCGGGCACATGCGCGGCGGGCTGGCACAAGTGGTCACGCTGTTTAGCATGTTCTTTGCCGGCATTTCCGGATCGTCGACCGCCGACGTCGCGGTGCTGAGCCGCACGGTCGCACCGGAGATGACCCGGGAGGGCTATGATCGCGCCTTCACTGCGGCCTTGATCGCCTGCGCTTCGACCATGGCGAATCTGATTCCGCCGAGCATCATGGCGGTGGTCTATGGCGCCACCGGAAACGTCTCGATCGGCGGGCTGTTTCTGGCGGGCATCGCACCCGGCTTCGTTGTCGGCATCGGGCTTATGATCTATTCGCATTTTTTCGGTCCGGTAGGTTTCAGGAAGCCGCGTGCGTCGCTATGCGACTTCGCCGCCGCGGCCCGGGCCTCGGTACTGCCGATGATGATCCCGGTCATCATCATGGGCGGCATCCTGACCGGCTGGTTCACTCCGACCGAAGCGGGAATGATTGCCTCCGTCTATATCCTGCTTGTGGTCGTGCCGCTGCTCAATCCGGACCATATCCGGCATTTGCCGCGCGACTTCGTCTATACCGGACTGCTCTATTCGATTCCGCTCGCGCTGGTCGCGGCGGCGTCAGCCTTCGGCTGGATGCTCGCATATTTGCGTGGGCCAGACATTGTCTCGGGCTGGATCGAAGTTGTGGCCGGCAATGACGGCCGCATCATCATGCTACTGCTGGTATTACTGTTCATCGTGATCGGCGATTTCATGGACGCCGTTCCGGCGATCATTATTTTTATGCCGATCGTCATCAAGCTCAACGAGCTGGGCAACATCAAGCCACTGCATATGGGCGTCGTTTTGATCACGACGCTGGTGTTCGGGCTGATCACGCCACCTTACGGCCTATCGCTATTGGTGGCGTCGAAATTCGTCGGAGTAAGTTTCTCGAAGGCGATGTATGCGTCACTGCCAATTTATGTGGTGTTTTTCGTAGCGATCGGCTTCACGGTACTGTTTCCGGATATCGTGCTGTATTTGCCGAAGCTTTTACTTCCGGAATCGGTTGGCTGTTTCAAGAACCCTGCTGGCGCGGGCTATATCTGTCCGCCTTAATCTACGTTGTCGACTCGGAGAAGCCGGTGCCCACGATATTCCTCACCCATACTCCCGAGATGCTTAAGAACTATTACGGCGAACGAGCGCTCGCTGAGTTGCGCAAGCTCGGCGACGTGCGGCTCAACGACGCCGGCCAGGTGCTCGACGCCAAGACGCTCGCGCAAGCCGCACATGGCTGCGAGATCATCGTCTCCGACCGGCAGACAGCTGGCCCGGCAGCGTTCTTCCCGCTGGTGCGCGATCTGGTCGCGTTCCTGCGGGTTGCAGTCGATATTCGCAACGTCGACGTCGAAGCCGCCAGCGCGCAAGGAATCCTGGTCACCCATGCGACGCCGGGTTTTATCGCTTCGGTTGCCGAAATGGCGATCGGCTTTATGGTCGATTGCGGACGCCATATCACCGAAGCCGCGTCCATCTACCGTAACGGCCGAGTTCCAGAAGCACGCATGGGCCGTCAGCTTAAAGGTGCAACACTCGGAATCGTCGGCTATGGCGCGATTGGTGAATATCTGACCGAGCTCGGTCTCGCGTTCGGCATGACGGTGCTCGTGACGGATCCCTATAAAAAGGTTAGCCAGCCAAAGGTCAATCAAGTCCAGTTCGCAGAACTGTTGGCGCGATCGGATTTCGTCGTTTGCCTCGCCGTTGCCAACGAACGGACCGAAAATTTAATGAATGCCGAGGCTTTCGCGCAGATGATGCCGTCTGCCTTCTTCATCAATCTGTCACGCGGCAATCTAGTGGATGAGGCCGCGCTTGCTCGGGCGCTCGACGAAAAACACATCGCCGGCGCCGCGCTCGATGTCGGCCGCGCGCAGGACCAGATGCCCTGGCTCAAGCTGGCGCGGCGCTCGGACGTGATCGCCACTCCGCATACGGCGGGCCTAACACCGGAGGCTGCAGAGCACCAAGCCTTTGACACGGTGAACCAGGTGAGGGACCTCATCGCTGGGCGCATGCCGGCCGGCGCCGCAAATCCGCAGGCGGCGCGTCGCTTGATCCGCCTCAAGCGCGCTTGAGCATCATCTGAAATTTACAAATCTTGAAAATTGTGCTGGCCGTCTGATCAGCACCTTCTGGGTTCGTCTCTTCGCATCGGACAAGAATGGATTCGTTCGCGATTGCCGAAGGCCTCACTGTGAGCCCTTTAACGCCTATTTTACTCAATTGGCTGAGTAGGAATATCTCGTTTCTTCCGAACTGCTGAAATACAACACTGCGTTGCTCGGTTCGACCGGCTCCTGACATTTGACCTACCTCAATATCATCAGCTCGGGGACGTGCGTTAATTCAATCTAGTTCAACGGCGTCAAGTGCTAGCGCAATACGAAGTGCTAGTAACACCGATTCGGAGGCCAGCATGATTAGCGACCTAGCGAGCGACCATCTATTCGGTTTGGCCCTCGCTGCGATTTTGGCCGGCGCTCTGGTCTTGAATGCGATATCTTATTGAAATGTTTCGATGTTATTTTGAAGTTGCCATTTTAATTTACAGCGCGGTTTTGCCTAAGCCGGACTCGGATTTTGACTTCGGCTTCACTGCGTTAGCTTTGCGCAGGACGCCGACACGCGGAAATTTGCGCGGTGTTTATTAGGAGACGGAGGCGCGCGCTTGGGGAAACTCCGCTCTCACGCTTTCATCACCGTCTTTACGCGGTTGTGGCACCGATCGCCGGCCGCGCCCGAAGGCTTGGCCGCGAGCGGAGTGAGCCTCGGTGAGATCGCTGGCCTCGCGCCGGGCGAAGCGCTGCACCGCCTGCAGGGTAGTGCGGAAGGTCTCACACCTGGCGAGGCCGCGGCTCGGCTGCGCGTGATCGGCCCCAATCAGATCGCCCATCAGGTGCGCCACACCATCGTCGGCGAAATATTCAGCCGCTCGGTCAACCCGCTGAACCTCCTGCTGCTGACGCTCGCGGCTGCCTCGTTCCTTTCGGGTGACCAGCGGGTGGCGATCGTGATCGCGATCATGGTGGCGCTGAGCATCTCGCTGGGCTTCCTCCAGGAGCATCGTTCGAACAAGGCCGCCGACGCGTTGCGCCGGATGGTTCTGACGACCGCGAGCGTGCGTCGAAAACAATCCGCTCCGGCGATAGATCACGTCGAACTGCCAATCGAACAGCTCGTGCCGGGCGATATCGTGTTGCTGTCGGCCGGCGACATGATCCCGGCCGACGTGAGGCTGATCTCGGCGAAAGATCTCTTCCTCAATCAATCGACGCTGACCGGCGAAGCCATGCCGATCGAGAAGAACGCGCAACCGCTTGCCGGCGCCGCCGAGACGCCGTTCGATCTGCCGAATATCTGCTTCATGGGCAGCGCCGTCGTCAGTGGAGTCGGCTGCGGCGTTGTTGCGCTCACCGGCGCGCGGACGGCTTTCGGTGAGGTGGCGGTTACGATCGCCGAACAGCGCGTTCTGACGGACTTCGACAAAGGTGTCACCCGCATCACCTGGATGATGATCGGCCTGATTTTAATCATGGCGCCGGCCGTATTCCTGATCAACGGCCTGAGCAAAGGCAACTGGTTTGAGGCGCTGCTTTTCGCGGTCGCCGTGGCGGTCGGCCTTACGCCGGAGATGCTCCCGATGATCGTTACGGTCAACCTGGCCAAGGGCGCCATGGCGATGTCGAAGAAGAAAGTCATCGTCAAGCGCCTCAATGCCATCCAGAACTTCGGGGCGATGGATGTGTTGTGCACCGACAAAACCGGCACGCTGACGCAGGACCGCGTCGTGCTCAAGCGTCACCTCGACCTTCAGGGCAACGATTCAGATCGCGTGCTGGAATACGCCTACTTGAATAGCCTCTATCAATCCGGTCTCAAGAACCTGCTCGATGTGGCCGTCCTTAAACATGTCGAACTCGATGAGAAGCTGAAGGTCGACGAGCGGTTCAGCAAGATCGACGAAATTCCCTTCGATTTCGAGCGGCGGCGCATGTCGGTCGTTCTCAAGCGCGGTGACGATGCCCACATTCTTATCTGCAAGGGTGCCGTCGAAGAGATATTCGCGGTCTGCACGCGCTACGCCAGCAATGGCGAAACCAGCGCTCTCGACGAGAGCCATTTTGCGCAAGCCAAGGCGACCACCGCCAAGCTTAATGCAGACGGTTTTCGGGTGATCGCCGTCGCCTTCAAGGAGATGCCGTCGGCGCAGGAGACCTATTCCATCGCTGACGAAGACGGCCTCACCTTGCTTGGCTACATCGCGTTCCTCGATCCGGCCAAGGAAACCGCCGCCGCGGCGATTGCCGCCCTGAAGGCCCGTGGCGTGCAGGTGAAGATACTGACCGGGGATAACGACATCGTCACGCGCAAGATCTGTCATGAGGTCAGCCTGCCGGCGGAACGTATCGTTCTCGGCGAGGAGGTGGCGAAACTCACACCCGAACAATTGGCGGACCTGGCCGAGACCGCCACCGTATTCGCGAAGGTCTCGCCGGCGCAAAAGTCTGGATCATCGATGCCCTGCACCGCAAGGGGCACGTCGTCGGCTACTTGGGTGACGGCATCAATGACGGACCGGCGCTCAAGGCCGCCGACGTCGGCATCTCGGTCGAGAGCGCCGTCGACATCGCTAAGGAAACCGCCGACATCATCCTGCTGGAAAAAAGCCTGGCAGTGCTCGGCGACGGTGTGCTCGAAGGCCGCAAGGTCTTCGGCAACATCACCAAGTACATCAAGATGGGCGCGAGCTCCGGCTTCGGCAACATGTTCAGCGTTATCGGCGCCAGCATATTCCTGCCATTCCTGCCGATGGCGCCGATTCAAGTACTCACCAACAATCTGCTGTACGACTTTTCGCAGACCACGATCCCGACCGACAATGTCGACGCCGAATACTTGGCCGTGCCACGCCGGTGGGACATCGGCAATATGTTAAAATTCGTGCTGTTGATAGGCCCGATCAGCTCGATTTTCGACTACGCGACGTTCTTCGTGATGCTGTCGATCTTTCATGCATGGGACAAGCCAGCGCTGTTCCAGACCGGTTGGTTTGTGGAGAGCCTGCTCACCCAGACGCTCATCATTCACATCATCCGCACGGCCAAGATACCGTTCCTCGAGAGCCGGGCCAGTGTGCCGGTGATTGCAACAAGCCTTATCATCGGCGTAATTGGAATAGCGCTCCCATATTCATGGCTTAGTGGCACCTTGGGTTTCGTGCCGCTACCGCGGACTTACTGGATTTATCTCAGCCTGATCCTCATAAGCTATGCTGTCTTGACGCACGTCGTTAAGACTTGGTGCACGCACAGATTCGGATTGAGCTGAATGGCGGCGTCGCCATGAACAACGTCTTGCTCTCGAATGTTCTGGTTTGGCTTAGCCTCTCAATAGAAGAACGATTATGACGATCACCAGGATCGTGCCGAGGCCCCCGCCGTAATAATGAAATGGAGGACCCATATAGAGACCACCGCCACCGAAAAGAAGAACCCAGAGTTCTTAATTCAAAGAACGAAGCCGATATAAAAATCAATGGCTCGAATGGGGCGTCTTTTCTAAAACCTGGCCGGCTTACCCGTGGCGAGGTTTTCAATCAGCTCCGACACAGACCGGACTGGCTGGCTGGCGCAGCAGTGCACATGGCCCCCTGCTCTGCCCATTTTCCCTGCTAACAGGGAATTTTACAGGGAATATTGCAAAATCAGGGCTTCGAGAGTCCCAGAGACTGCAATAGCGGCGTTATTACGGGACTTTCAATGAGAATTCCCTACTCAATGGAACAGGGAATTGTTTTGGTCGAACAGGGAATCTTGGCGCGAGAACAGGGAATTTTATCGGTCGGATTTGAAATCATCGCCGAACGATACTTTCAGTAGAAGGAACCGCTGATTTTGCAGTGGACAATTCGGTCCTGGAATGTCCCACCACTAGATTCTCATAATCTAATTATAATTTCTATTCATGCGCGCGATTCTTTTCGCCATTGTGCAGCTATTTGCATTTCGGTTTCGGAACCGTGCGTCACTCGAGCTTGAAGTCATCGCGCTTCGACATCAACTAAAAGTATTGAAACGCCGATCTCGGCCTCGAAGCCGTCATAGAAAGTTTAAGGCTGGAGACCGAATATTCTGGGTTTGGCTTTACAGGATTTGGCCGGAATGCGTGACCTTTATTTCCCTAATAAAACCGGTGACTCTGGTTCGATGGCATAACCTAGGCTTTAAATTGTATTGGTCTTGGCGTTCGCGTCGAAGAACAAACGGCCGGGGTCTTTCTGACGAAATCCGTGAATTGATATTGCGGATGCACCAAGACAATCCGCTTTGGGGATCTGGCCGAATTCATGGAGAGCTGTTGAGGCTCGGATTTAAGATTTGCGAGTTTACCGTCCGAAAATATTTGCCAAAACAGACCAATCCGCCTTCTCCGTCTTGGAGAGTATTTTTTCGCAACCATATGGATGCAATCGCCGCTGCGGACTCGTTTGTTGTTGTGACCACGACCTACAGGTTGATCTATGGCTTTGTCGTTCTTGGGCTGGGCCGCAGAAGAATTTTACACTTCGGTGTCACTGCTCACCCAAATCAAGAATGGATTCTGAATCAAATACGCCAAGCGTTTCGCGGAAGACCGAATATTAGCTATCTATTGAGGGACGGCGATTCCGTATATAGAAAATTATTTTCAGAGCAACTTAAAACCATTGGAATTAAGCAAGTTGTCACCGCCTCAAAATGCCCATGGCACAACAATCATATTGAATCCCTGATTGGTAC
>Ga0134126_10013872_pt1 | contig 10172 bp, 11 predicted proteins | sample KB31752_FD_96881 | JGI IMG/M metagenome (GOLD analysis project Ga0134126, IMG submission 96881) | Terrestrial soil microbial communities with excess Nitrogen fertilizer from Kellogg Biological Station, Michigan, USA - KB3-175-2 | ecosystem: Environmental > Terrestrial > Soil > Unclassified ...
AGCTGGAAGCGCTGGTAGAGCGCGTAGGTGTTCGCGACGTCGGTCTCGCAGTAGTTGCGGATCGCCTCGATCTCGCCGTTCTTCCACGCGGCGTATACCCTGGAGCCGTCCATGCCGAGCTTGCCGGGCAGCCCGCAGAGCACGGCCACCTCGTCGAGCGGCGCCCAGGCGCGGTTCACGTAGCCCGCGAGGACGTCCATGAGATCCGTGTGCCGGGTGTGGAAGCGGCTCAGGTAGTTGTTGAACTTGAATTCCCGGTCGGTCTCGCCCGCCTCCCAATAGCAGCAGCCGGGAATGCCGTGGACCAGCGCTCGATAGTGCAGCACCGGAAGGTCGAAGGAGCTGCCGTTCCACGACACGAGCTGCGGCGTGTACTTCTCGATGCCGTCGAAGAAGCGCTGCACGATGCCGCGCTCGCCTTCGTCCGCGCTGCCGAGCGACCAGATGCGCAGGCCCTCGTCGCTTCTCAACACGCAAGAGATCGCGACCACGCGCTGCAGGTGCACGGGAAGAAAGTCGCTGCCGGTCGCCTGGCGCCGGCGCTGCATCGCGAGCTCGACCACCGCCTCGTCGCTCACCTGCGGCGCGAGGCCCCACACCTTGCGCAGCCCTTCGGCGTCGGGAATGGTCTCGATGTCGAAGACGAGGATCGGCGTCATGCCGACTCAGGCGGGAAAGACGCCGGTCGAAAGATAGCGGTCGCCGCGGTCCGGGACGATGTGCACGATGACCGCGTCCTTCACCTCGGCCGAAAGCTTCATCGCCGCCGCCGCGCCGCCGCCCGCGGAGATGCCGGCGAAGATGCCCTCCTCGCGCGCGAGGCGGCGCGACATCTCCTCGCTCTCCTGCTGCGTCACCTCGATGATGCGATCCACGCGCGCCGCATCGTAGATCTTCGGCAGGTACGCTTCGGGCCACTTGCGGATGCCCGGCACGTTCTGTCCGGGCGCCGGCTGCACGCCGAGGATCTGGACCTTCGGGTTCTTCTCCTTGAGGAAGCGCGAGCAGCCCATGAGCGTTCCGGTGGTCCCCATGGTGGCGATGAAATGGGTGACCTTGCCCTCGGTATCGCGCCAGATCTCCGGGCCGGTGCCGGTATAGTGCGCGAGCGGATTGTCGGGGTTGCCGAACTGGTCGAGGACCACGCCCTCGCCCGCGTCGCGCATGCGCTCCGCGGTATCGCGTGCGAGCTCCATGCCGCCCTTCTGCGGCGTGAGGACGAACCGCGCTCCGTAGGCCGCCATGGATTGCCGGCGCTCGACGGAGAGGTGCTCGGGCATCACGAGCACCATGCGGTAGCCGCGGATCGCCGCGACCATCGCGAGGGCGATGCCGGTATTGCCGCTGGTCGCCTCGATCAGGGTGTCGCCCGGCTTGATCTCGCCGCGGCGCTCGGCGCCCAGCACCATCGAGAGCGCGGGACGGTCCTTCACCGAGCCCGCCGGGTTGTTGCCCTCGAGCTTCGCGAGCAGGACGTTCGATGTGCGGCCGGGAATCCGCTGCAGTCGCACGAGCGGCGTGTTGCCGACGAAATGCTCGAGGGTATGGGCGGCATCCTTCATGGCAGCACCTCCACGTGTGCGTTGTCGATGCAAAGGCGCCCGCGTCCCTCGAGGATGGCGCCCACCTCGACCTCGGCGGCGGCGGCCGGCACTTCGAAATCCACGAAGAGCGAACCCCAATCGCGCGTTCCCGTGAGCAGGCTGCGACGGGAAGCGATGGTGCCGCCGTGGCCGTCGTGCGCCACCACGAGCGCGCCCGCGCCGGAGCCCGTGACGCCCTCGAGCCTCGCGTCGATGGAAAAGCGCAGATGGCGCCCGCGCAGCGCCGGATCGAACCGCGACTGCGCCACCCGGGCCCAGGGCTCGTGCTTCACCGGCTCGATGCACAGGCTCGCCGTGCCGCCGCCGGGAGCGCCGGGGCCGGTGAAGAAGCGGAAGGAGGCCGGGTCGGCGTGCGAGCTGCAACCCCAGCCCGGCGCGCAATCTCCGGCGACGGCGGGCCTTTGCTCGAAGTCCGCGTTCGCGAGCGGGAACGATGCGGTGCGCTGCGCGGAAGGCATCGAGCCGCACGCGGCAAGCGCGGCGAACGCGAGGAGCGCCGCTTTCATGGGCGCGCCTCGCGCATCCGCGCGGCGACGTATCGGCCCACGCCCTCCTCGACCGAGAGGAACGGCGCATCGTAGCCCGCGCTCCTCAGCGCGCCGATGTCCGCCTGCGTATAGCTCTGGTACTTGCCCACCAGCTGGACCGGAAACGGGATGTACTCGATCACGCCGCCGGTGCGCAGCGCCTCGAGCGTGAGCGCAGCTTCGCCCTGCGCGTGGCGCACCGCGTTCACCGTCGCGCGCGCCACCTCGTTGAAGGTCTCGCCGCGCCCGGTTCCGACGTTGAAGACTCCGGAGAGCTTCGGGCGATCCAGGAAATGCAGGTTCACCTTCACCACGTCCTCCACCGACACGAAATCGCGCACCTGCTCGCCCGGACCGTAGCCCGCGCTGCCTTCGAAAAGCCGCACGCGGCCCTCGGCCCGGTACTGGTTGAAGAAATGGAACGCCACCGAGGCCATGCGCCCCTTGTGGGATTCGCGCGGCCCATACACGTTGAAGTAGCGGAAGCCGGCGACCTGCGACTTCGCCGAGCCGAGGCGCCGGCGCACCACCTGGTCGAACAGGAACTTCGAATAGCCGTACACGTTGAGGGGGCGCTCGTGCTCGCGCGATTCGCGGAACACGGTGCCCGCGCCGTACACCGAGGCCGAGGACGCGTAGATGAAAGGCACGCCGCGCGCCTGGCACCAGTCGAGAAGCGCGAGCGAGTAGCGGTAGTTGTTGTCCATCATGTAGCGGCCGTCGGTCTCCATGGTGTCGGAGCAGGCGCCCTGGTGGAGGACCGCCTCCACCTTCGCGCCGTAGCGACCGCCCGCGACGAGCTCGAGGAACTCGCGCTTGTCGAGGTAATCGGCGATCTCGCAGTCGGCGAGGTTCGCGAACTTTTCGGCGCGCTGCAGGTTGTCCACGGCGACGATCTCCCGCTCGCCGCGCGCGTTGAGGGCCTTCACCAGGTTCGCACCGACGAATCCCGCGGCTCCGGTCACGATCACGGCCATGTGCGCTTCCTCGTCACGGATGGTCGGCGAGGCTCGCGAGGAGCTCGTCGCGATGCACCACCGCCGTTCCCAGCTTCCCGACCACGATGCCCGCCGCGTGGTTCGCCACGCGCATCGCCGCGGCGAGGTCCGAGCCCGCGGCCACCATCAGCGCGAGCACGCCGATCACCGTGTCGCCCGCGCCGCTCACGTCGTACACCTCGCGCGCCTGCGTGGGCTCGTGCCGGCTCGCGCGCGCGGTGAAGAGCGACATGCCCTCCTCGCTGCGCGTCACGATGAGCGCCTCGAGGTCCAGCTCGGCGCGCAGCTTCTGCGCGCGGCGCGCGAGGTCCGCCTCGTCGCTCCAGCGTCCCGCCACCTCGCGGAATTCGGCGCGGTTGGGCGTGAGGAGCGTCGCGCCGCGGTAGCGCGAGTAGTCCCAGCCCTTGGGATCGACCAGCACCGGCTTCTTCAGCCGCCGCGCGGCCGCGATCATCTCCTGCACGCGCCCGAGGCCGCCCTTGCCGTAGTCGGAGAGCACGACCACGTCCACGCCGTCGACCAGCCGCTCGTACTCGTCGAGCTTCGCCGCGAGGGCCTGCTCGCTCGGCGGCTGCTCGAAATCGATACGCAGGAGCTGCTGCTGGTGGCCCACCACGCGCAGCTTCACGGTGGTCGAGAGCTCCGGGTCGCGATGCAGCGAGCTTTTCACGCGCTCGGCCGCGAGCAGCATCTCGAGCGCCGAGGCGGCCTCGTCGGCGCCCGTCACCGCGAGCAGCGTGCACGCCGCGCCGAGCGAGGTGACGTTGCGCGCGACGTTGGCGGCGCCGCCCGGGCGCTCCTCGGTGCGCTTCACGTGCACCACGGGAACCGGCGCTTCGGGCGAGATGCGGTTCACGTCGCCGAACCAGTAGCGGTCCAGCATGACGTCGCCGGCGACGAGGATCTTCGCGCGCGAGAAATCGGGCAGCGCGACGCCGCTCATCGCGTGAGGCGCCCGATGGCGTGGTACTCGAGGCCGTGCGCGCGCAGCACCGCCGGCTCGTAGAGGTTGCGCCCGTCGAAGACGACCGGATGCTTGAGCATGCGCTTGAGGTCGTCGAAGTCCGGGCTGCGGAACGCCTTCCACTCGGTGATGATCACCAGCGCGTCGGCGCCTTCCACCGCCTCCATGGCGCCCGCGGCGAAGCTCACCGCGTGCACGCCGCCGTAGATCTTGCGCGCCTCCTCCATCGCCACCGGGTCGTAGGCGCACACGGTCGCGCCGCGCCGGATGAGCGCGTCCACGACGACGCGGCTGGGCGCCTCGCGCATGTCGTCGGTGTTCGGCTTGAACGCGAGCCCCCAGATCGCGAAGCGGCGGCCGGCGAGCCCGTCGCCGAAGCGGTGCACGATCTTCTCGGCGAGCACGCCCTTCTGGCGCTCGTTCGCCTCCTGCACCGCGCCCACGACCTTGAGGTCGACGCCGGATTCCTGCGCCGTGCGAAGCAGCGCGCTCACGTCCTTCGGGAAGCACGAGCCGCCGTAGCCCGCGCCGGGATAGAGGAAGTGCCAGCCGATGCGCGGGTCGGAGCCGATGCCGACGCGCACGTGCTCGATGTCCGCGCCCAGCTTCTCGGCGAGGAGCGCGAGCTCGTTCATGAAGGAGATGCGCGTGGCGAGCATGGCGTTCGCCGCGTACTTGGTGAGCTCCGCGGAGCGGATGTCCATCACCTGCAGGCGATCGTGGTTGCGCTGGAACGGCGCGTAGAGCTCGCGCATCGCCGCGATCGCCTCGGCATCCTCGGCGCCGATCACGATGCGATCGGGGCGCATGAAATCCTCGACCGCCGCGCCTTCCTTGAGGAACTCGGGATTGGAGACCATCGAGAACGCGTGCTTCGCGCCGCGCTCGGCGAGCGTGCGCGCCACTTCCGAGCGCACGCGGTCGGCGGTTCCCACCGGCACCGTGGACTTGTCGACGATCACGCGCGGGCCATCCATGTGGCGCGCGACGTTGCGCGCGGCCGCGAGCACGTACTGCAGGTCCGCCGAGCCGTCCTCGCCGGGAGGCGTGCCCACGGCGATCATCTGGACGCGCGCGAAGAGCGCGGCCTCGCGCGCGTCGGTGGTGAAGGAAAGCCGGCCGCTCGCGGCGTTCGCGCGCACGATCTCCTTGAGCCCCGGCTCGAAGATCGGGATCTCGCCCGCCTTCAGCATGCCGATCTTGCGCTCGTCGACGTCGAGGCACAGGACGTGGTTGCCGACCTCGGCGAGGCACGCGCCGGTGACCAGCCCGACGTAGCCGGTGCCGATGATGCTCACTTTCATGCGCGGATGCTTTCGAGGGAGTTGCGAATGGATTCGAGGGCCGCGGCCGGATCCGCGGACTGCGTGATGGGCCGGCCCACCACCAGGTAGTTGGCGCCCAGCCCCATGGCCTCCACGGGGGCGACGGTTCGCGACTGGTCCTGCACGCCGGCGCCGGGCAGCCGGATGCCCGGCGTGACGAGCGTGAAGTCCGCGCCGGTCGCCTTCCTCAACGCCGGGGCCTCGCGCGCCGAGCACACGACGCCGTCGAGCCCGCTCGCGCGGGCGAGCCGCGCGAGGCGCGTGACGTTCTCCTCGGCGTCGCCCTGGAAGCCGACCTTCGCGAGGTCCGCATCGCCCAGGCTGGTGAGGATCGTCACGCCGATGAGGAGCGGCGGACGCTGCACGCCCGCCACCGATTCGCGTGCCGCGCGCATCATCGCCTCGCCGCCGCTCGCGTGGACGTTCAGCATCCACACGCCCAGACGCGCGGCGGAGCGGCACGCGCCCGCGACGGTATTCGGGATGTCGTGGAACTTGAGGTCGAGGAACACCTCGAAGCCGCGCTCCTGCAGCCCGAGCACCACCGAGGGCCCGGCCGCGACGAAGAGCTCCTTGCCCACCTTCACGCGGCAGAGCTTCGGATCCAGGCGCGCGGCGAGCGCGAGCGCGCTCGGCCCGTCGGCAACGTCGAGCGCGACGATGACCGGCTTATTGTCCAATCTGCATCCTCGCGAGATGGCGGCCGGGGCTGTCGAGCTCGGCGGTGCGGCGCGGCGGGAACGTCTCCCACCCGCCGCAGGCCGGGCATTGCCAGAAGAACTGGCGCGCCTTGAAGCCGCAGTTCGCGCAAAGGTAGACCGCGAGCGCCTGCGCGTGCGAATGCACGAGGCTCTTCATGAGCTGCAGGTCCTGGCGGCGGTCCGCGGGCGAGCGCACCAGCTCCGCGTCGATGAGCCGATCGAGGCCGACGAGCGTGGGATTGCGCCGCACCTCGTCGCGCACCAGGCGCCAGGCGGCCTCGTCGCCTTCGTGCTCGGCGGTGGCCTGGTACACGATGTTGAGGAGGTCGAGGCCGGGATAGCGGTGCTGCAGGCCGCGCAGGAGGTTCAAGCCCTCGCCGAGCTTGCCGAGCGCCCTGTAGCTCTCGACCATGCCGTCGCCGGCGAGGCCGAAATAGGCCGGGTCCTGCTGCTCGATCGCCTTCCAGGAGGCGATCGCTTCCTCGTGGCGGCCCTCGCGCGCGAGCCATTCGCCGCGCAGCAGGTTCGCGCGCACGCACTTGCGGTTCGCCTCGAGCGCATTGCGCAGGTGCCCTTCCGCGTCCGCCGCATGGCCGTGCACGTGCGCGGTGATCGCGAGCTCGCAGTAGTAGTTGGCGATCTCGCGCTGGTAGTTGCGCTTGGCGCTCGCCTCCAGGTTCTTCGCGGTGTCGATCGCCTTCTGCCAGTCCTTCTCCTGGATGTAGATGTCGAGGAGGCTGCGATGGACTTCGGGCGACGGATCCACTTCGGCCATGCGCGCGAGGACCTGCTCGGCGTGCTCGAGGAGCCCGGCCTTGAAGTAGTCGCGCGAAAGCTCGAGGGAGGCCTCGCGGCGCTGCTCCTGCGGCAGGTCCTCGCGGTTCACCAGGTCCTGGTGCATGCGGATCGCGCGGTCGACCTCGCCGCGGCGGCGGAAGAGGCTTCCCAGCGCGAACTGCAGCTCGACCGTCTGCGGGTTCTCCTTCGCGACCTGCAGGAACGACTCGATCGCCTTGTCGGGCTGCTCGTTCAGCAGGAAGTTGAGGCCGCGAAAATACGACGAGGGAAGCGCCCTCGATTCGGAGAGGAGCGACTTGAGATCGACGCGCGCCGCGATCCATCCCATGCCGAAGAAGACCGGCAGGGCGAGGAGCCACCAGAACTCAAAATCCATGGACCTCGCCCGGCGCGTTGCGGTCGCCGGCCTGGCCGCTCTTGTCGGACGCCTCGCCGCGAGTGCTGTTTCCAGGGCGCTCCACGGGCGGCGGTTCCGTGCCCGGCGCGGCCGGCGGGGGCGGCATGCCCGCGAGCTGCGCGGCGGTCTTCCTGAGCCGCACGATCTCGCGCCGTTGGCGCACGACGGTCGGCACCCACGCGAGGAGGCCGATCACGATGCCCGCGACGAACGCGACGAGCAGGACGAAGACGAGCGGCGCCTGCCATTTCTGGTCGAGCACGCCGTTGATCGTCACGAGGTGCGCGTTCTTGGTCGCGAACCAGACGATGGCGAGCAGGACGATGAAGCGGACGATCCAGACGAGTGCTTGCATGGAGGGGCGGCCGGAAAAGGCGCCCGTAATTGTAACTTGTGCCATGGCCGTCCCGGCTGGAGGTCGAATACCGCGACCCGATCGTCCCTCTCCGTGGACCGGCCGCAAGGCCTTCGCGATTCACGGCCCTCGCTACGGTAAGATTCCCCCATGCAGGATCATGAAGCACCCCCCGCGGCCACGCGCCCGCAACCGGTTCGCCACCGCCGCAGCCTTCCGCTGTACGTCGGCTCCGGTGGGGTCGCCACCGCGAGCCATTACGCCGTGACGATCGCCGCCGTGGAGCTCCTCTCGGTGCCGCCGATCCCGGCCTCGGCGATCGGCTTCACGACCGGCGCGGCGATCAAGTACTGGCTCAACTACTCGGTCGCGTTCCAGAGCCGGGCCCGGCACCGGCACGCGATGGTCCGGTACGCGGCCGCCCTCGCCGCGATGCTCGCGCTCAACACGCTCATCTTCGGATTGCTCCAGGCGCGGCTGGGCGTGGAGTACATCCTCGCGCAGGCGATCACCACGGCCCTCCTCATCCCGCCCGGCTACGTGCTGTTCCGGGAATGGGTGTTCCGCTGATGCTGCGCGGCAAGCGGATCGTCGTGGTGATGCCCGCCTACCGGGCGGAACGCACGCTGCGGCGCACCTACGAGGCGATCCCGCGCGAGATCGTGGACGACGTGATCCTCACCGACGATGCGTCCAGCGACAGCACCGCCACCGTCGCGCGCGAGCTGGGCATCCGCACGCTGGTGCACGAGACGAACCGCGGGTACGGCGCCAACCAGAAGACCTGCTATGCCGAGGCGCTGCGGCGCGGCGCGGACGTGGTGGTGATGCTGCACCCGGACTACCAGTACGACCCACGCCTCGTGACGCCCATGGCGGGCATGATCGCTTCCGACCTGTACGACGTGGTGCTGGGCTCGCGCATCCTCGGGGGGCGCGCCATGGCGAGCGGCATGCCGGCCTGGAAGTACTTCGCGAACCGCGCGCTCACGCTCGGCCAGAACCTCGCGCTCGGCTCGAAGCTCTCGGAATTCCACACCGGCTTCCGCGCGTACTCGCGCGCGGCGCTCGCGCGCATCCCGCTGCTCGCGAACTCCGACGATTTCGTGTTCGACAACCAGCTCCTCGCGCAATCCGTGGCCCTCGGGCTTCGCATCGGCGAGATCTCCTGCCCCACCTCGTACCACGAAGAGGCGAGCTCGATCAATTTCCCGCGCTCGGTGAAGTACGGGCTGGGCGTCGTCGGGACCTCGGCCGCGTTCCTCGCGTGGCGCTGGCGGCTCGCGCGCCCGCGCATCTTCGCCGACCTGCCCGAGGACCGCCTCGCGCCCGCCTGAAAAGGAAACGGGGCGCTCGCGCGCCCCGTTGCCGTTCGCCGCACCGCGAGGCACTCAGCCCTCGTGGTAGTCGACCCGCTCCCGCAGTTCCTTGCCTGCCTTGAAATGCGGCACGTACTTGCGCGGCACCTGCACCCGCTCGCCGGTCTTCGGATTGCGGCCGGTTCTCGGCGGACGATAGTTCAGCCCGAAGCTGCCGAAGCCGCGGATCTCGATGCGGTTGCCCGACGCGAGGGTGTGCGCCATCGCGTCGAGCATGGTCTTCACCGCGAGCTCCGCGTCCTTCGGGGCGAGCTGGCTATGGCGCGCGCTCAGCAGCTCGATGAGCTGTGATTTCGTCATGGCGCGAATCTCCCCCTTCGCGTTGATCGCCTTACTCCTTGTCCTTGCCGCCCAGCTTCGCCTTGAGGAGCGCGCCCAGGTTCGTCGTCCCGGCGCTCGCGCTCGATTCGGCGGCGTGCTTCTGCAGGGCCGCGGCTTCCTCCGCCGCGTCCTTCTGCTTGATGGACAGCTGGATCGAGCGGCTCTTGCGGTCGATGTTGATGATCACCGCCTCCACCGAGTCGCCTTCCTTCAGGTGGGCGCGCACGTCCTCCACGCGGTCGCGCGCGATCTCGGAGGCGCGCAGGTACCCTTCCACGTCCTTCTCGACCTCGATCACCGCGCCCTTGGGCTCGATCGACTTGACCGTCCCTTTCACGATGTTGCCCTTGTCGTGGGTCGCCACGTAGTTGCCGAACGGGTCGCCCTCGAGCTGCTTGATGCCGAGCGAGATGCGCTCGCGCTCGACGTCGATGGAGAGCACCACGGTCTCGACCTCGTCGCCCTTCTTGAGGTTCTTCACCGCCTCCTCGCCCGCCTGCTGCCAGGAAAGGTCGGAGAGGTGCACCAGGCCGTCGATGTTGCCCGGGAGGCCGATGAACACGCCGAAGTCCGTGATCGACTTGATCACGCCCTTCACGCGGTCGCCCTTCTTGTGGTTCATCGCGAACTCTTCCCACGGGTTCGGCATGCACTGCTTCATGCCGAGCGAGATGCGGCGCCGGTCCTCGTCGATCTCGAGGATCATCACCTCGACCTCGTCGCCGAGCGACACCACCTTCGCGGGATGCACGTTCTTGTTGGTCCAGTCCATCTCGGAGACGTGCACCAGGCCCTCGATGCCG
>Ga0134126_10013873_pt1 | contig 10171 bp, 7 predicted proteins | sample KB31752_FD_96881 | JGI IMG/M metagenome (GOLD analysis project Ga0134126, IMG submission 96881) | Terrestrial soil microbial communities with excess Nitrogen fertilizer from Kellogg Biological Station, Michigan, USA - KB3-175-2 | ecosystem: Environmental > Terrestrial > Soil > Unclassified ...
ATAGTAGAGCATGACGAGGATTTGATCAAGAACTCAGATTGGATAATCGACATAGGACCTGCTGCAGGAATTCATGGAGGTCAAATAGTAGCCTACGGAAATTTAAAAAGCATAATAAGTAACAAAAATTCAATTACAGGAAAATTTCTATCCGGAGAAATAAAAGTATTAGAAAATATTAAAAGAAAAAAAAATAATGGAGTATTCTTATCCATATTAGGTGCATCAGAAAACAACTTAAAAAATATTGATCCAAAATTTCCAATAGGATTGATAACAGTTGTTACTGGAGTATCTGGCTCTGGAAAATCTACTCTAGTTAATGATATTTTATTTAATCATTTAATGAACTATTTTTACAAATCAAAACAACCTACGGGCAAATTTAAAAAAATTACAGGAGTAGAAACAATCGATAAAGTCATAGGTATTGATCAATCACCAATAGGTAGAACACCTAGATCAAATGCAATTACGTATGTCAATGCTTTTACTAAAATTAGAGAGATTTACGCTTCAACAGAGGATGCAAAAGAGAAAGGATACAAACCTGGAAGATTTTCTTTCAATTTACCAACAGGAAGGTGTAGTATATGCGAAGGAGCAGGGGTACGAAAAATTGAAATGCAATTTCTTCCAGATGTATATATAAAATGTGACCAATGCAATGGAAAAAGATATAGTACGGAAACTCTTTCCATAAAATATAAAGGCAAAAATATTTCTGAAATATTAGATATGACTGTAGAAGAATCTCTAGTTTTTTTTAAAAATATACCTACAATCTCATCTAAGCTGAAATTATTAAACGATGTAGGATTAGGATATTTGCATTTAGGTCAATCAGCTACCACTTTATCTGGCGGAGAGGCTCAAAGAATAAAATTAGCCACAGAGTTATCTAAAAAAGATACAGGAAATACATTGTATATACTGGATGAACCAACTACGGGATTGCATTTTTCCGATGTTAAAAAACTTTTAAAAATACTTTATAATTTAAGAGAAATGGGAAATACTATTATAATAATAGAACATAATTTGGATGTTATTTCATCTGCAGATTGGATAATAGATTTAGGCCCAGACGGAGGACATGAAGGTGGACAAATTATTGCGGAAGGAACGCCAGAAGATATTATCAAAAATGAAAAAAGTTATACTGCAAAATTTTTAAAAAATAAAATACATTAAATAAAAGAAAATATTTCAAATGAAATTAAAATAAATTGACTTGCGAGGGAAATTTAAATAATATTTTTACTAATGATATAAGTTGGAAATAGAAATTCCACACCATCAAAGAAATCAAACGTTTCCTAGAAAACCAGGCGTATATCTAATGAAAGATAATAAGGACAAAATTATTTACATAGGCAAAGCTAAGGATTTAAACAGTCGTATTAAAAGCTATTATTCTAGAGATCATATCAATGCAAAAGATAAAACATCATTATTAATTTCAAAAATCAAAAAAATAGATTATATAATAACAGACAATGAAATAGAAGCTTTTTTACTAGAATCAAATCTAATTAAGAGATATAGACCAGTATTCAATATAGAATTAAAAGATCAACAAAGATATACATATCTAAGAGTAACTGAAGAAAAATTTCCAAAACTTGTAGTAACAAGACGAAATAGGAATGGAGAGTTTATTGGTGCGCAAGGAGAAATTTTTGGTCCTTTTGTTAAAGGTAGTTCAAGATTTCTAACAATAGGTCTTTTAAGAAAAATGTTTAAAGTTAGAATTTGTAACCGACTTCCAAAAAAAGAATGTTTAGAATATCATTTAGGAAATTGTGATGCACCATGTATTAATAAAACTACAGAACAAGAATATAATAAAAACATAGGAAAATTAAAGAGTATTCTAAAAACAAATCATGACCTTATGGATTTCTATTCCAAATTAGAAATAGAAATGAAAGAGGCAGCTTCAAAAAAAGAGTTTGAAAAAGCAATCCAACTAAGAGATACATTAACTAGACTAAACAATTTGCAATATAATCAAAAAATAGAAAACACACTCCAAGTTAATTCATATGAAGAGTACATTGGAATAATCCACAATTATATTAAAAACATATCTATCGTTATGACACTAATAAGCAAAAATGGAGTAATTAACGATATGAAAAAATATCAGTTTGATTTGGTTGCAGATAATTCTTTAGAAAATTTTATATCACAATATTATTATTCAAATTCAACAATACCCAATGTAGTTTATATAAATGAAGTTATTTTACATAAATCAAAATTAGAAACAGTACTCAAAAAAATATCTGGATATAATGTTAGAATCATACATATTTGTACAAACAAGAGTCAAATAAAAAACCATTTTAGAAAAATTAAAAAAAAACCCATCAAACCAATAGAGGAAATACAATACAAAAACGATAAAGTAAAAAAAGATAAAGTAAAAATTATGAATTTAATTTTGAATAATTTGAATACCCACATTCAAAAAAACTATGAACCGGCGTTAGAAGATATCAAAAGACTACTAAATTTAAAGAAAATTCCTCACATAATCGATTGTTTTGATATTTCAAACTTTGGGAACGATTTTGCAGTTGGTGCATGTACAAGATTCATAGACGGCACACCATATAAAAAAGGATATAGAAGATTTAAAATTAAGAAAATATTAAATCAGGATGATTTTTCCATGATGGAAGAAATCATACTTAGGAGATATAAGATAAGCGAGAAAGAAGAATTAGAAATAAAATCACCAGATTTCAATCATAATCTAAAAAACACAGAGAATATAGTCGATGAATTGCCAAATCTCATAGTAATAGATGGTGGAAGAGGTCATCTAAATATAGCTTTAAAAGCTTTGAAAAAAATAAGATTAGACAATTTAGAGTGTATATCCCTAGCGAAAGAACATGAAGAGATCTATACCCCATTTTTGGAACACCCGATAAATATTCCAAGAAACAGCAAATCACTCCAAATATTACAATACATTAGAGATGAAGCTCACAGATTTGGGCTAACTTATAATAAAAAATTAAGAAAAATGACAAAATAAAATCACCAAACTAGATGCTAAAATATAATTAATAATTTCAATATTGAATACAAATTTTTCAATAATTATTTAATGAAAAAATGATACATTTGTACCCTTTATATCGATATCATATATCATGGTTTTTCCTCAACACATATTTTTTCTATTATGAAAATTCACGCACATTCAACCGACTAATTATACCAAATTACTGGAGTTAGATTACAAAGTATCCTCTTACATCAATTAACCATGTTTAATTTAATTCTAATAATAATTTAATATATAAAATTATGTTAATAAATATACAGTTTATTGTTTTGTAAGAAAAATAAGTTAAGTTTTTTTATATTCTGGATTATTATTTTGATAATATTACTCTAATCATCAGAATAAAGATGCGGATTCGATTTCAAACCATATCTTAAAGATTACAATAATTCCGAACTAATTAAACAGAATGTAACCGTATTTTTGTACAACGGTGTAAAAATACTGTTTAGTAAAGACATAATGTGCGTGTTTGAAATGAAAAACTTCTTCAGAGTTGGTTTAAGAATCAAAGGTCAATATTTTAAAAACCTACGGTAATTTCAAATCTAAAAATATTTACGAATTTTTTTTTTTTGACTGTATTTATCCTTACTTTTGCATATAAACAGATGGAAAATGAGTTTTTTAAAAAAAAGAACTTTCAGCTATTCTTCTTACCGAATAACAATAAAACACAAATACTGCATGGCCATATTAAAGTGTTATCCATATTATAATCAGGCAGATTAGAACACGCACTCTAGTTTTCAAGTAAACAAAACTGTCGATGGCCCTGTTAACTTAAGGAAAAACCCATAGATCTAGAATAACCATTTATTATATGTTCAGTAGAAATAGAACATCTTCACAAGTTATTGGCTATGGTTTGTATTTGTACTTTCATGGATTATCTTTTAGAAACACCTCCCAAGCATTATCATTCTTAAAAATAAAGTCCTGGTTCTCTCTGAAATTGGATTCAAAAGTACAAGCCTTGGAAACATCTAAGGAAAGGAAAATCAAAGGATATAGCATAGATGAAACTGTCATAAAAGCCGGTCCTGAATTAATACGGATTTGGGTTGTTATCGAATCAACAAATAAAGAAATTCTTTCATTTTATATATCAAAAGAGCGAAACATGTATTTACTAAAGAACGAGTTCTGTCAGATGTTGTAAACTAGTAGGGATTACATTCTGTTTCCTTATTAGATGATGGTAATTGGTACCCACAAGCATGCAAATTCTTGGAATTACATCATCATCTTCACTCTTCTTTTGAAAAAATTATAATTGAAAGAACAATGCATTATAAAGGATAGAATCGAAAGCTTTGATGATTACTTTCCTTGAAGAAAGAACAAATGCAAATTACAACGTGTTAAACAATGGTTAAAGTTGTTTGTTTATGAACATAATAGAAAGAATATCTTAAGTTAAGAGGCCTGTCGATTCAAATGATAATTTTTACATCAGAACTAGTATAAAAAACCTAAAAACAAGATAAAGAAAATTTTGTATTATTTTGACACATTAAAATAGTTAAAAGTTATTTCAAGATGAGTACCCATTAAAAAACGTATATAAGCATTTAAAATAAAAATTAAATAGAATTCATTTGTGGAAACTACATATTCCAAAAAAAATTGCATATGGTGAAAATGCAGCTAAAGAATTTGAATATCCTAGAAATTCATTAATAATCACTACTACTGAAAGCAAGATATATGAAAAATGGATTGAATATATGGGCATTAAAAACTATGAAATTTATGATAAAGTAACTCCCGATCCAGCTATTGAAACAATTGAAAAAATTAAAAATGAGTACGAGGGAAAAGAGATTTCTCATTATATTGGCTTAGGTGGAGGTAGTTCATTGGATGTGTGCAAATATTTAAGCAAAATGACGGGAATTCCAAAAATTTTGATCCCTACTACATTTGGAACGGGTGCAGAAATGACAACTTATGCTGTTATCAGTTTTGATCATAAAAAAAAGTTATTACGGGATGAAGCGTTTCTTGCTGATGCTGCCATAATTGATCCGTATTTTCTACCAAATACTCCATTTAATATACTAAGAAATTCTGCGTGTGATGCAGCTGCTCAGGCTTCAGAAGGATATGATAGTAAAATGTCAAATCCTTTTACAAAACTCTTTTGCAAAGAAGCCTTTGATATTTTGGAAGATGCGATAATGAATGACAAACATGAATTACTTCCATATGGTGCAATGCTTTCCGGAATAGGATTCGGAAACTCATCTACAACCTTGGGTCATGCATTATCATACCCATTTTCAAACGAAGGTGTGCCTCATGGATATGCACTTTCTTCTTGTACTACCGTAGCACATCAATTTAACAAATCAGAATACTCGGAAAGATTTAAAAAAATCTGTCAAAAACTGAAATTTGAACCATTATCATTAAAACAGTCCTTAGACAATGCAGCAGATGTAATAATGCCAGATAGAGGACATTTGGATAACAACCCTATAGATGTTACAAAACAAGACATAGTTAAATGTCTTGACGAAATAATCAATAATAGTCCATTCAAATAATTTTTTTTAAATTATTTTAATATTTTATAATTAAAATTATATTATACTATAACGTGCGATAGACCAAGATAGACAAAAACTATAAATTCATATTGTCAATTGATTAAATTAACTTATGACTACCATTAGTAAAAGTATGGAAATTGCTGCACCATTAACTGAAGTTTTTACTTATTTCGCCAGACCAGAACACATGGCAGATCAATTTCCAGAAAATATGGGTCTAAATATAATACCATTAGAGGTTAGAAATGGTTTCGGTGTAGGCACCATTTTTAGAATAAGCGGGGATTTCGATGGTAAAAGACTAGAGTGGGACTGTGAAACAATTGACTATATCCCTCATAAAAAAATTGTTGCAAAAATGATTGAAGGTCCATTTAAATTTTGGCAAATTACCGTAGATTTTGATCAAATAAATGAGAAAAAAACAAAGACAGCTATAACTATTGATTATGATATGCCAATGGGTCCACTTGGCGGATTTATTGATAAAATCAAATTGAAAAAAATAGCCGAGAGAGGAATGGAAAATGGATTATATCGAGTAAAAGCATTGTTAGAAGGTACAGGATCTATTCCAGTGTATATCACATTAGAAGCATATAGAAAAGTTCTAAATGAAAAAGAAAGATTAAAGTGCTCCGTTTCAGAGGCAATTGTCCAAATAATAGACAAAAACAAAGAACCAGCGCAAATCCCACAACAATAAATTTTTTTAGATTTAGTTTAATTTAAATAGTGTTTATTCAAATTATCTTAACGTAGGGTTCGTAGCTCAGCCAGGTAGAGCGTCTGGCTCTTAACCAGATCGTAAGAGGTTAAAATGTCGTGGGTCCGAATCCCATCGAACCCGAGTAAAAATATACACACTTATAGTTATTTTGGACTACAAATACTATTAAGATGCAGGTAACTAGTCTATCGCCTTATCAAAATTTTTCTTATGCTTTGAAATCAAAGGATGTTAAAAGACAGTATCCTACGATGCTTTCTAGATTTTTAAAATTTATAAATATGTATGGAGAGTCCATTGAAGAGCAATGTGTTTCTTTATGTGAATTTGCTAGTTCTATTGATAATCGTAAAGCACTAGAATCCGAATTAATGCGTTACATACATTTTCATGAAAACAGAATCGCTCAAAAAGAGATTAGCTCTGGAACATTACGCAATTACATAAAAGCTATAAAGCTATTTTTCGTAATGAATGACATCCTTGTAAATTGGGATAAAATAAAAATGGGGATGTCTGCTGTTAACCAAACTTCAGATGATAGAACTCCTGAAATTTCAGAAATAAACGCATTACTTGACTATAATGACATTAGAATAAAACCCATAGTTCTTACTATGCTTTCTTCTGGAATAAGAGTTGGTGCTTGGGATTGGTTAAAGTGGAAGCATATTATTCCTATCGAAAAACAAGGAACAATAGTAGCGGCTAAAATCATTGTATATGCTGGAGAGCCTGAACAGTATTTTTCCTTCATTACTCTAGAAGCTTACCTTGCCTTGAAAAATTACATGGATTTTAGGCAGCTGCATGGTGAGAAAATTAGTAGTGAAAGCTGGCTTGTACGTGATCAGTGGCAAAAAATAAGCAAAAATCATGGCCATAGAATTGGTCTTGCGGGATTGCCCAAACGATTGAATGCAGAAGGAATTAGAAGGCTGATCTACGATGCATGGAAAATCAAAGGAGTGATAGTGGCTCATGATGCCCAATCAGAAGAGAAGCACCATCCTTTTAAATCATCTCACGGATTTCGAAAGTTCTTTCAAACACAATGTGAAATGATGATAAAATCAGAAGATGTAGAGATATTAATGGGTCATGGAAATTCGAGACGTGGATTAAAAGCTAATTACTATAGACCAAAAGAAAATCATTTGCTTGAACAATATCTCAAGGTATCTGATCTATTAACAATAAGTGGAGAACACAAATTAAAAAAAGAAGTCAAAGATCTAACAAAGAAAAACAATGAAAAAGAATTTCTATTGAATGTGGCAATGATGCAAAAAGACAAAGAGGTTGAAGATCTAAGGAAACAAGATAAGATAAAGGAAGAGGCTTTAGTAAGATTATCAGACCAGGTGATGATGCTTATGAGGGATATGCAACAGATAAAGTCTGTTTCAAATTTACAAAAATAATTTACACTCGGATAAAATCAAAATCATGTCGTTGACATTTTATACATTTGATCTGTTCTGAAAAAAGATTTTTTGTTTTATCAGAATTATCGTTCAATGATATTAAAACATAAACAAAGACAGGAACTGTCATATAAATATACTCACCAGTACAATTTAAACAGGTTGCTTCTATTGTCAATTGATTAGACTCGTTTTTATGTCTATATCTTTCTATTTCGTATTTACCTAGATCGTGAATTCTTTTTTCAATTTTTCTTGTTAGATGTATTTGAAGATGAGTTAATAATAGGTCCTCACTGTCTTTATCAAGTTTCAGGTAGGTTTCTAACCACAATGTCCATAATTTTTCATTTTTTAATACGTTTTCTTTATTTTCTTTATTAGAGTCATCAAATTTTGATAATATGACTTTTGTGAAGATGCCCACGTTGTTGTATATATCATAATTATTATTTAGATATTTATTATAAGATTGTATAAAAACGTCAAAAAATCTTTGTTTTTTACATTTATATAAATATTTTTTACAAAATAAATCCAGAGAAGATATTGGCGGATCATCAAAACTTGACCGCCAGCATTGATATATCTCATCATATAACTTTTTGTTATTACCACTGCTCTGCCACTTTGATAATAACGCAAATGTTTTGCCTGCAGTATTAGATAATTGATATGCATCTACCATAGAAGATTTATTTTTGCTATTTTGAATCTTTTTGGATACAACTAGGCCACATGTTGCAAGAGTGCCTAAATAAGATTCAAATTGATAATAATAATTGTTTGAAGGTTTAGATTTTGTTTCTTTGTTAACACCAAAAATTTCAGGCTCTCTTTCTAAAAGATGATTCATTAAATCCGTTGTAGTAAAAAATTCGCTTGATTTGTTAAGTAAGAATCGCAATATTGCTTGATATCTTTTTGATCTATTCGAATCATTAAAAATTGTTTGATGTATTTTTACATTATCTTCAGAAATCAATAATTTAAATTTTTTTCTACTATTTTTTTTATCTAAAATAGGATTTCCTGAGATAGTTCGAACTTTAATGGTCTCAAAATAAAGAGGTCCACTTTTGCATGCAGGACATATCATATTAAGATGTTTATGTCGATTATCCGGATCGCTATAAATATACGAATTAAGATAATCCATCACATTCACTCCTATATGTGAATAATGCTTGCACAGGTTACAATATCCTTCTACAGTAACATGATCAGTAAAGCATCTAATTGTAGATCTTGCTTTTTCAAAACCTTTGAAATTAGCACAGTTACTTTCTTGTTCTTCTTCTACTAATAATAGTAGAGCATACAACAATAAATTGTATTTATCCGGGCTCTTTTTCTTTAACTCATTAAGTGATTCATTAAACACTTGCCAATATTCTTCATTTAATATGATAGGTACTTTGGTAAGCTGCTCTATAGACACATCTTTATTTGAATCTGCATTCTTTAGGCTTTCTATATGAAATAATATTGCTCTTTCAAAAACTTTAGGAATGTTAATACATTTTTTTAAAAAAATAATATAAAAGGCGCTCCAAGAGTTATCAATAGGCGAATAAAAATCAATTAAAGGATTGAATAATTCTTTATTATCATTTATCTTGCCTTGTTCATATAAAAGTAATAATCCTATTATTTTTCCTAATTTTGTAAACTGGTATTGTTTTGGTTGTACATTTGTCTTCGACGTACATTGTACAGGAGCTATTAACTCAAGGTATTCCAATTTCATTAATAACTCATTAACTGTAGGAAGGTTCTTTGTTATTCGTGAACCTATATTTGTTTTTTCGTTGTATCCAGAATACATATCTTCAAATACCTTGCATCTACTTTCATCTGGTTTTACAAGATATTCAGTTATACTCTCATCTGTAAAAGACTCTGTACCAATCTTTTTACTGCATTCTAAGATAGATTGAAGAATTATTGCATTATCTGTATAGATATCTGCATGTATTTTTGTTGATGTATCGTCATTATCATCCTCTTCATCATTTTTAGCTTCTAAAACTTCAGTTATTATGTTTAATCCAAAATCTTTATTATTTCTCAATAAAATTTCTTAATCTTTTCCGAGTAAAAATTGTTTTTAGGATACTTGGATTTTTATTTTCGACTTTTTCTTATATCATATTTGAATAGTTTCTTTATGCTATCTATTCATAAAGTAGTAAAAGCATTAAAGGGGGATGAAAGTCTTCTCCTAATACTTCCAAAAGAGGTAAGCGCAGAACTTGATATAGTAAATCAAGAGTGGTTACAATATGAAGTAAGAAATCAAGAACTTGTAATCAAGAAGCTAAAACCATTATAGGAAAGGTAGAAAAAATTGAAAGAACTTAATTCAATA
>Ga0134126_10013874_pt1 | contig 10170 bp, 9 predicted proteins | sample KB31752_FD_96881 | JGI IMG/M metagenome (GOLD analysis project Ga0134126, IMG submission 96881) | Terrestrial soil microbial communities with excess Nitrogen fertilizer from Kellogg Biological Station, Michigan, USA - KB3-175-2 | ecosystem: Environmental > Terrestrial > Soil > Unclassified ...
AACACCGTGAACGCCGACCAGTTCGAGTTCTCGTTCTCGATCTTCATCCTGGCGATGGTGATCCTCGGCGGCATGGGGAGCATCTGGGGCGTCACGGTCGGCGCGATCGTGCTCTCGTACATCAACACGTACTTCATCCCCGGACCGTTCCGTTCCCTGCCGTCGAAGGTCGGCCTCAACTTCGACCTCACGGAGCTCAGCTTCGGGATCTTCGGCTTCCTGATCGTGATCATGATGATCCTGCGGCCCGCGGGCCTGATACCGGAACGCAGACGCCAGATCGAGCTCACCGAGGGAGTGGGCGACACGATGGGAGTCGGCGCGATCGACGAGCCCGTGTACGAGGCGCGCGCATGAGCGAGGCGATGTCGACGACCGATATGACGCCGACGCCCGAGCCGGGAGCGCCCGAGCGCGGCGACCTGATCCTCGACGCGGCCAACGTGTCGAAGATCTTCGGCGGCCTGGTCGCCGTCGACGGCGTCAGCTTCTCGGTGCCGCGCAAGTCGATCGTCTCGATCATCGGCCCCAACGGCGCCGGCAAGACCACCTTCTTCAACATGCTCACCGGGCTGTACAAGCCGAGCACCGGCTGGATCGCCTTCGAGGGCAGCGAGATCACGAACGAGCGGCCGGACCGCATCCTCAAGGCGGGCATGGCGCGCACGTTCCAGAACATCCGGCTGTTCGCCACCATGACCGCGCTCGAGAACGTGATGGTGGGCGAGCACTCGCGGATGCAGGCGGGCCTGTTCGGATCGATCATCCGGCTGCCGTCGGTCCGCAAGGAGGAGAAGCTCGCGCGGGACAAGGCGGCGGAGATGCTCGAGTTCGTCGGCCTGCGCTCCAACCAGTTCCACCAGATGTCGGTGAACCTGGCCTACGGCGACCAGCGCCGGGTGGAGATCGCCCGCGCGCTCGCGTCCGACCCGCACATGCTGCTGCTCGACGAGCCGACCGCCGGCATGAACCCGAACGAGTCGGCGCGGCTCACGGAGTTCATGCGCACGCTGCGCGACGAGCGCGACCTCACGATCCTGCTGATCGAGCACGACATGAAGGTCGTGATGAACGTCTCCGAGCACATCACGGTGCTCGACCACGGCGAGAAGATCGCCGAGGGCAAGCCGGAGGAGGTTCGCGCGAACCCGCGGGTGGTCGAGGCATACCTCGGAAAGCAGACGGGCGAATAGACATGGCTGCCCTCCTCGAAGTCAGCGAACTCCAGACCTACTACGGGAACATCCAGGCGCTGAAGGGCATCTCCATCGACGTGAACGAGGGCGAGATCGTCACGCTCATCGGCTCGAACGGCGCGGGCAAGTCCACCACGCTGCGCTCCATCTCCGGGCTCACGCCTCCCCGCGAGGGCTCCATTCGCTTCGACGGCCAGGAGATCGGAGAGACGCCGCCGCAGGAGATCGTCCGGCTCGGGATCTCGCAGGCGCCCGAGGGCCGGCACTGCTTCGCGCGCATGACCGTGCTCGAGAACCTGGAGCTCGGCGCGTTCCTCCGGCGCGACACGCGCGTGCGCGACGACCTCGACCGGGTCTTCGAGCTCTTCCCCCGGCTGAAGGAGCGGATCAAGCAGAAGGCGGGAACGATGTCCGGAGGCGAGCAGCAGATGCTCGCCATCGGCCGGGCGCTGATGTCGAACCCGCGCCTGCTGCTGCTCGACGAGCCCGCGATGGGCCTGGCGCCGGTGCTCGTGGAGCGGATCTACGAGACGATCGCCGAGATCAACCGCCAGGGCACCACGATCCTGCTCGTGGAGCAGAACGCGAACTTCGCGCTCGATGTGTCGAACCGCGGTTACGTGCTCGAGACGGGCACCGTCGCGCTCAGCGACCAGTCGAACGCGCTGCTCGAGAATCCCGAGGTTCAGAGGGCTTACCTGGGCGCATGACCACCGTGATCGCACTGCTTGGGGCCAAGGCCCTGTGGCTCACCTACATCTGGCTGGCGTCGTGCATCATCGGCTCGTGGCTGTCCGACAGGAAGGGCTACGGCGAGAAGCCGGGCCTGGCCACCGGGCTGCTGCTCACGGCGCTCGCGATTCCGATCTGGCTGTTCTGGCCGGCCCGCCCGGATTCGCGCTGGAAGGTGCAGGGGCCGATCCCGAGGCGCAACGCGCCGACCGTGGCCGAGGCCCGAGCCGCGCGGCACGAGCAGGAGCGCAAGGGGGAGGGCTGAGCCATGGGCACCGGCATCTACATCGTCGCGCTGGTGTTCGCCTGGGGCGTGGCCCTGATCGCCATCTGCGCGCTGATCGAGGCCGGCTGGGCGCGGATGCGCCGCAGCCGCAAGAAGACTCTCCTCTAGTAGGCGCTACGGCCTGACAGCGGCCCGCAGCGCCTCCTCGAGCTGCGGGTGCCGGAACTCGTAGCCGAGCTCCGTCAGCCGTGCGGGCACCGCCCGCTGGCCGGTGGTCACGATCATGCCCATCTCGCCGTAGAGCAGGCGCAGCGCGAAGCCGGGCACGGGCGTGATCGCCGGGCGCACCAGCACGTGCCCGAGCGTGCGCGAGAGCTCCCTGTTGGTCGCGGGCTCCGGGGCGGTCACGTTCACGGCGCCGCTCAGCGAGTCGTCGTCGATGGCGCGCAGCAGCGCGCCCACCACGTCGTCGAGATGGATCCAGGGCATGTACTGTCGGCCGCCGGCCACGGGCCCGCCCACACCGAGCTTGAACGGCGGCAGCATCTTCGCCAGCGCGCCGCCGCTCTCCGACAGCACCACGCCGGTGCGGGTGGTCACCACCCGCACGCCCAGCTCCTCGGCGGCGCGCGCCTCGCGCTCCCACACCACCACGACCCCCGCCAGGAAGTCGCTGCCGGGCGGCGCGCTCTCGTCCAGGCGCTCGTCGCCGCGCGGCCCGTAGTAGCCCACCGCGGACTGTGAGACGAGCACGCGCGGGCGCGGCTCCGCGGCTCGCAGACCGCCCACCAGGTTGCGCGTGCCCAGCTCGCGCGACTCGCGGATCCGCCGCTTCGCGTCGTCGCTCCAGCGCTGCGCGATCTGCTCGCCGGCGAGGTGAACCACCGCGTCCCGGCCGTTCAGCGCCGCCGCCGGCGCCGGCTGGGTCAGCGGGTCGTGCCACTCGACCGGGTGGGTGTCGGGCAGCACCTCGGCGGCGCGGCCGGGATTGCGGGTGAGCACCGTGACGGCGTCGCCGCGCTGGAGCAGGGCCTCGACGAGCGCCTGCCCGATCGTGCCGGTGGCGCCTGTTACGGCGACACGCACGGCACGCGCTAGATGCCGACGGGCTCGGCGTCGATGCGCGCGGCGCCGCTGCGCCGCGCCTCGTGCGCCACAGCGCTGGCCACGCAGGGACTCACGTAGCCGTTGAACACGCTGGGGATGATGTAGTCCTCGGACAGCTCGTCGTCCGTCACCACGCCGGCGATCCCCTGCGCGGCGGCGATCTTCATCTCCTCGGTGATGCGGCGGGCCCGCACGTCGAGCGCGCCGCGGAAGATCCCCGGGAAGGCCAGCACGTTGTTGATCTGGTTCGGGTAGTCCGAGCGGCCGGTGGCCATGACGCGCACGTAGGGCGCCGCCTCCTCCGGGTTCACCTCGGGAGTGGGGTTGGCCATCGCGAACACGATCGGGTCGCGGTTCATGCGGCCGAGGTCGCGCGGCTCGATGATGCCCGGGCCGGAGAGTCCGATGAAGAGGTCGGTGCCGTCGAGCGTGTCGGCCACGCTGCCGTCGCGCCCCTCGGGGTTCGTGTTCTCCGCCAGCCACGCCTTGACCGCGTTCATCGAGCCGTCCTCGTAGTCGGGACGGTGCGTGTTGATCGCGCCGCGGCGGTCGCAGGCCACGATCGAGGCCACGCCCGAGTTCATGAGGATCTTCGTCACGGCCACGCCGGCGGCGCCCGCTCCGACCATCGACACGCTCAGGTCCTCCAGGCGCCGGCCGGTCAGGCGGCAGGCGTTGAGGAGCGCGGAGAGCACGACGATGGCGGTGCCGTGCTGGTCGTCGTGGAAGACCGGGATGTCGAGCTCCTCCTGCAGCCGCGACTCGATCTCGAAGCAGCGCGGTGAGGAGATGTCCTCGAGGTTGATGCCGCCGAAGCCCGGCGCCAGGTGCTTCACGGTCTCGACGATCGCGTCGGTGTCCTTCGTGTCCAGGCAGATCGGCACGGCGTCCACGTCGCCGAACTCCTTGAACAGCATCGCCTTGCCCTCCATCACGGGCATGGCGGCGGCGGCGCCGATGTCGCCGAGGCCCAGCACCGCGCTGCCGTCGGACACGACGGCCACCGTGTTCGACTTGATCGTGTACTCGTAGGCCTTGTCGGGATCGTCGTGGATCGCCATGCAGACCCGGCCCACGCCCGGCGTGTACGCCATGGAGAGGTCGTCGCGCGTGGTGATCGCCGCGGTCAGGCCGGTGTAGAGCTTGCCGCCGCGGTGCAGCTCGAAGGTGCGGTCGGCGACGCGGATGATGTTGCAGCCGTCCACGGCCTCGACGGCGGTCACGATCGCGTCCGAGTGGTCCTGGTCGCTGGCCATAACGGTGAGCTCCCGGATGGCCTTCGCCTCGCCGGTCTCGATCGTGTCGATGTGACCGATCATGCCGCCCGCCTCGCCGATCGCGGACGCGAGCAGGCCAAGCTGTCCCGGGCGGCGGTCGAGCTCGACCCGGAGCGTCAGTGAGTACTGGGCGCTCGGCCTGACTGGCATGGACCTGTCTCTCTCCTAGGGCCACCGCGGCCCGCGCAAAGGCCGCGAAGAGGCGCAAGCATAGTAAGAACGCGCTGCTTGCAGGGGAATATCCCGCCGCTTGCAGGCAATTCTCCGGCGACCAGATCGGTTCATAAGATCCAGCCGTGGCGGAGAACGGCAACGAGCTCTTCCTGATCGACGGAAACAGCCTGGCCTACCGGGCCTTCTTCGCGCTGCCGGAGACCATTGCCACCTCTCGCGGGGTGCCCACGAACGCGATCTTCGGCTTCGCCTCGATGCTCGTGAAGATCGTGACCGACTACGGGGTGAAGCCCACCGTGGTGGCCTGGGACGCGGGCATGTCGGGCCGTGAGAAGACCTACGAGGAGTACAAGGCCGAGCGCCGCCGGCGGCCCGACCTCCTGTCCGAGCAGTGGCCGCACCTCCAGCCGCTCGTCGACGCGTTCGGCTACCAGAACGTGCGTGTGGAGGGGTTCGAGGCAGACGACGTGATCGCCACGCTGGCCGGCCAGGCGCGCGCGAAGGGCCTCGACGTGATGGTCGTCACCGGCGACCGCGACATGTTCCAGCTCGTGGAGCCCGGGGTGAAGGTGATGGCCACGAGCCGCGGCATCACCGACACGGTCGTCTACGACGAGCAGGCCGTACTCGACCGCTACGGCATCCCGCCGACGCTGATCACCGACTTCTACGGGCTGAAGGGCGACACCTCGGACAACATCCCGGGCGTCCCCGGCATCGGCGACAAGACCGCCGCCCAGCTCCTACAGGAGTTCGGCACGCTCGAGGAGGTGCTGGCGAACGTGGACAAGATCTCGGGCGCGAAGCGCAAGGAGAACCTGACCGTTCACGCCGACGACGCGCGCATCTCGAAGCAGCTCGCCACGGCCATCCGCGACGTGCCGGTGGACGTGGACTTCGACCACCTCGTGGCCCACGAGCCCGACCGCTCGCGCCTGCGCGAGTTCTTCCGCGAGTTCGAGCTGCGCGATCCGCTGCGCCGGCTCGAGGAGGCGTTCGAGGGCGAGGAGGAGAAGGCCGCGCCCTACCAGGCGGCGTCGCTCGAGCTGGAGGCGCGCGCTCTCGAGGTGCCCACCGCGGAGGTGGCCAGCCTGACCGGCGAGCACGCCACGCTGGCCGCCGAGCGGCCACTGGCCGAGGACGGCGCCGCCGCCGGACCCCTGCGCTTCGCCGCCTACGCGGGCGGCGAGGAGGTGATGGTGGGCGAGGCCGAGACGCTGGCCGCGCTCACGCTCGCCTGGGGCCAGCGCCCGCTGGTGGCGCACGACTGGAAGACGCTGGCGGCATCGGAGGATCCGTCTGAGCAGCCGCCGCTCGAGCACGACACGATGGTGGCCGCGTACCTGATCGACCCGGCGCGGCGGAAGTACCCGCTGCTCGAGCTGCTCGAGGACGAGAGCATCACGGCGAAGGTCCAGGGCGCGAACGGGCTGGCCGAGCGAGCGGTGTCCACGCGCGCGCTGGTGGACCGGCAGCTCGCCCGGATCGAGGAGCAGGGGCTCACGCGGCTGCTGCGCGAGGTGGAGCTGCCGCTCGTGGAGGTACTGATCGACCTGGAGCGCGCCGGGGTGAAGCTCGACACCCAGCGCCTCGCGGGCATCGCCGAGGACTTCGGCACGCGCATCGAGGCGCTGGAGAAGGAGATCTACGAGCTCGCCGGCGAGGAGTTCACGATCGGCTCGCCGCAGCAGCTCGGACAGGTGCTGTTCGACAAGCTCGGGCTGTCGAAGAAGCGCCGCGGCAAGACCGGCTTCTCCACCGACGCGCGCGTGCTCGCCGCCATCCGCGAGGAGCACGAGATCATCGCCAAGGTCGAGGCCTGGCGCGAGCTCTCGAAGCTCAAGAGCACCTACCTCGACGCGCTGCCCGAGCTGATCCGCCCGAGCAGCGGCCGCCTGCACACCACCTTCAACCAGACGGCCACCACCACGGGGCGCCTGTCGAGCACGAACCCGAACCTCCAGAACATCCCGATCCGCAGCGAGGAGGGCCGCGAGATCCGCGCCTGCTTCATCGCCGAGGACGGTTACAAGCTGATCTCCGCCGACTACTCGCAGATCGAGCTGCGGGTGCTGGCGCACATCGCCGGCGAGGACGTGCTGAAGGAGCTGTTCGCGCAGGGCGCGGACATCCACGCGGCCACGGCGGGCGAGATGTTCGGCCTCCCGCCCGACCAGGTCGACCACGGCACCCGGTCGAAGGCCAAGATGATCAACTTCGGGATCGTCTACGGGCTGTCCGCGTTCGGGCTGGCGGACCGGCTCCAGATCCCGCAGGAGGAGGCGGCCGAGTTCATCGAGCGCTACCTGAACCGCTTCCCGAAGGTGCAGGAGCTGATCACGAGCACGATCACGAGCGCCACTGACGAGGGCTACGTCACCACGCTGTTTGGCCGCATGCGCAGGATCCCCGAGCTGCGCGCCCGCCAGCGCCAGACGCGCCTGCTCGGCGAGCGCCTGGCGATCAGCACCGTGATCCAGGGCAGTGCCGCCGACATCATCAAGGTGGCGATGGTCCGCTGCTGGAAGCGCCTCCGGGACGAGCGCCTGCGCACACGCCTCGTGCTCCAGATCCACGACGAGCTGCTGTTCGAGGCGCCCGACGACGAGATCGACCGTGCGACGACGATCGTCCGCGAGGAGATGACCCGCGCGTACGACCTCGACCCGGCGCTGGCTGTCGACGTGGGCGTCGGCCCCAACTGGCTCGAAGCCAAGTGATCACGGCTGCAGCAGGATCTTGACGGCGCCGTCCTCCTTCTTCTGGAACATCTCGTAGCCCTCCGCCGCTCGGTCGAGCGGGATGCGGTGGGTGGCGAAGCCGTCGGTGCCCAGGGGGTCGCCGTCGGTGAGCAGCGGCAGGATGTCGTCCACCCAGTGCTTCACGTTCGCCTGGCCCATGCGCAGCTGGATCTGCTTGTCGAACAGCGTGAACATGGGCAGCGGGTCGGCCATGCCGCCGTAGACGCCGATCAGCGAGATCGTGCCGCCGCGGCGGACGATGTCGATCGCGAGATAGAAGGCGTGCATGCGGTCCATGCCGGCCGTCTGCATCAGCTTCTCGGCGATCCCGTCGGGAAGCATGCCGGTGACGCGCTGCGCGAGCTTCGCACCGGGCGACCCGTGTGCCTCCATCCCCACCGCCTCGATCACCGAGTCCGGGCCGCGGCCGTCGGTCATCTCGCGGATCACCTCGGCGAGGTCCTGCTCGTGGTCGCGCAGGTCGAGCACCTCCACGCCGTTGGCGCGGGCTCGCTCGATGCGCTCGGGCACGAGGTCGACGCCGATCACCCGGTAGCCGCGGTGCTTCGCGACCCGCGTGGACATGTCGCCGATCGGGCCGAGCCCGAGCACCACGACCGAGCCGCCATCCGGCACGTCGGCGTACTCCACCGCCTGCCATGCGGTGGGCAGCACGTCCGACAGGTACACGAAGCGGTCGTCCGCCGGCCCCTCCGGGACCTTGATCGGCAGCGTGTTCCCGAACGGCACGCGCAGGAGCTCGGCCTGGCCTCCGGGCACCTCGCCGTAGAGCTTGGTGTAGCCGAACAGGGCGGCGCCCATGCCCTGCTCGCGCACCTGCGTGGTCTCGCACTGGGACTGCAGGCCCTGCGAGCACATGAAGCAGGTGCCGCAGGAGATGTTGAAGGGGACCACCACACGGTCGCCCGGCGAGAGCTCGGTCACCTCGCTGCCGACCTCCTCCACGATCCCCATCGGCTCGTGGCCGAGGACGTCGCCCTCGCCGATGAACGGCCCCATGATCTCGTAGAGGTGCAGGTCGGACCCGCAGATGCCGGTCGACGTGATCCGGACGATCGCGTCCGTCGGCTCCTGGATCGTGGGATCCGGGACGTTGTCCACCCTGACGTCACGCTTTCCGTGCCAGACAACCGCCTTCATCGCTCTCTCCGTTTCGGGGACGGAGTAGGGCTTCCCGGGGCGCGGCGGCCCAATCTGGAACTGCGGCTAGGCGGCGGCGCGGACCGGCTCGCCCGCCGGGCTGGGCGCCGCGCCGGCGAACTCCGGCGGGGCGATCTTCAGATAGTGGCCGAAGGACCAGTCCACGAAGCGCTGCGTGCTCATCGCGCGGATCGCGGGCCCGAGCACCCGCGGCGGCACGTGCGGGATCAGCCGCTGGACCTTCAGCATCGACTCGAACTTCCAGCGGTGCGTGGCGCTGAAGTCGTGGTAGCCGCGCAGCGCGTCCTCGCGGCTCGACCTGCCCGCGAGCACCGCTCGCAGCTCGCGCCCGCACGCGATGCCGAAGTAGAACGCCGTGCGGATGCCCTCGGCCGTCAGCGGCAGGCAGTGGCCGGCGGAGTCGCCCACGAAGAAGATGCCGTCGGCCGTGGCGTCGCGCAGCCGGTGCGGAATCCAATTCCCCTGGTAACGGACCGCTTCCCGGTCGAGATCCTCGGCCAGCTCCACGGTCGTGTCCTTCACGTGGAAGCGGGGATCGAACGAGCCCACGCCGATCCGGATCTCGTCGCGCGCGGGGAAGCTCCAGCCGTAGCCGGCCGGCACGTACTTGCGGTCGATCCAGATCTCGAGGTCCGAGCTCTCGCCGTGCGGGTGCACCTCCAGGCCGCGTGACAACGGGGCATCCGGGGGCTGGTACCCCGGCCGGGCGAGCACTCGCCGCCAGCCCAGGCCGTCGACGATCAGCGGCGCGGTCAGGTCACCGCGGTCTGTGTGCACGGTGAAACCGGTGCGGCCGTCCACCTTCGCCGTCTCGAACGAAGCGTCGTTCTGGTCGTCCAGCAGCTCGCACAGCGTGCGGTAGTCGAACGTCGAGAAGGTCCACGGGAGCTCGTAGCGGGCGGTCGCGTGGGGGGTGTGGATCACCAGCTCGGGGAAGGTCTGGCGCATCGAGGCCTGCAGCCCTAGCGCCTCGAGCCACCCCGTCGGCGCCGCGCACGCGGACGTCTGCCGCTCGCCGATCTCGTAGCGATCGATCATCAGCACGCGCGCGCCCGAGCCGGCGAGCTCGCGCGCAACCGCGAGACCTGCGAAGCTTGCGCCGCAGATCAATACGTCCGCGTCGCCAGAGAGAGGCGTGCGGTCGGCGCCACGCTTGGTGCGTCTCCGGGGCATCGCAAGCCAGCCTACAAGGCTGCTGGCCGCCCACGCTGCCGCATCTGGGCCGCTAACCTTCCAAATTCGTGACAGACACAGAAGCTTTGACTGAGGCACGGCCCGTAGAGGGGTCAAACGGGCTGCTCCTCGAAATCGACGGGCAGATAGTCCCCAACTACGACGCCACGCTGGTCCCCTTCGAGGAGGGGGACGTGGTCACCGGCAAGGTGGTGCGGATCGACAAGGACGAGGTCCTGGTCGACATCGGCTACAAGTCCGAGGGCGTCATCCCGGCCCACGAGCTCTCCATCCGCAAGTCGGTGGACGCCTCCGAGGAGGTCGAGCTCGGTGAAGAGGTCGACGCCCTGGTGCTCACCAAG
>Ga0134126_10013876_pt1 | contig 10170 bp, 3 predicted proteins | sample KB31752_FD_96881 | JGI IMG/M metagenome (GOLD analysis project Ga0134126, IMG submission 96881) | Terrestrial soil microbial communities with excess Nitrogen fertilizer from Kellogg Biological Station, Michigan, USA - KB3-175-2 | ecosystem: Environmental > Terrestrial > Soil > Unclassified ...
CGCATGAGTATTTGCGTGCTTTCCAAAGCGGACGCCTACGATCTGCGCCAAGGGAGCGTGAAAGAAGGGTGGGAGCAGTTTCTTTTGCAGGTAAGAAAGCGCGAGGCAAAGACCATTTCAAAATGCACCGAGTGTCGCTTGCGCACCCTGTGCGGTATGTGTCCGGCGAATGGCGAGTTGGAAAACGGAGATGCGGAATCGCCGGTGGAATTTTTGTGCGAAGTGGCCCATTTACGAGCCATGGCGCTGGGCTATGACATTCCATCGCACGGAAATTGCGTTTTTTGCAAAGGCGGCGAGCACTACGAGTCGGTAAAAGAGTCAGCGCGGCGAATAGCCTCGCGCGAGATTAATGTGGGCGAATGGACGGGACCTTCCGAAGTTTTGCTGCCTGTGTTGAATCATTCCACTGCCAGTTCCGGCGGTTGCGGAAGCTGCGGTCATTGAGGACGTTTATGAAGAATGAACGCAAAGACGGGGAGAGCAAGAAAACCTATCAGCCGCCCGTTTGCGAGACCATTAGCTTGCGACCCGAGGAGGCTGTGCTCGGGAATTGCAAAAGTATGTTTGTTTCGGGGCCAAGTTTGTCAGTATGCACGGCATCAGTCGGGTGCAGTTCGATTGGTTCCTGATTGTGGAGCGCCCTGAATAATGATCAGTGAGCAAACAGAAAAAGTAAATTCAAGTCAGTCGGCGAATTGGCGCTATTGCCTGCGCATTGGCGGCTTGACTTTGGGATTCACCGCGAAAGGAATGGGCGTCCAACTCGACCCTGACCACGAGTGCTTCCGGGTTCCTTCCCAGGATTGCGAAATCGAAATTGATCTGGAATGGGTTGATTCGCTCGCTCCCGCCGATAGCAAAAAAATTTTTGATTCAGGCGCGGTATGGACTCTTTATGAAGATGGCGAGCATTATGTCTTCGATTTCGCCACGCGAGTCCTGGGACCTCACCCCTACAAACGTCTTTTAATAGACAAGGATTTTACTCGAGGCCGCGTGCTCTTTGTGCGCGATTGTTTTGCAGATAAAGCGAACGTTCGCGCGCTCGAATATCCGTTGGATGAATTGATTGTTATTAACCGGCTGGCGCGCGGGCGCGGTGTTGAGGTGCATGGTTGCGGCATTACCGATGATGCGCGCCTCAGTTCTCTATTCATCGGACACTCTGGGGCGGGAAAGAGCACGACCACGCGGCTGTGGGACTCGCTGCCCGGTGTGCGGATTCTGAGCGATGACCGCATTATTGTCCGCAAGCGCGAGGGTAGCTTTTTCATGCATGGAACGCCCTGGCACGGGGACGCCGGATTCGCCTCGCCACGCGAAGCTCCGATCAATCAGATTTTTGTTTTAGAACATGGGGAGCGGAATGAAATTGTTGCGCTTCCTCAGGCGGCAGCCGCAGCGGAATTATTCGCGCGTTGCTTTTTGCCGTTTCATGATCCGCAGGCGCTTACTGCCACGCTTGCATACCTGGATGATTTAACGCGAACGGTCCCTTGCTACAAATTTCAGTTCCTCCCCAATCACTCTGCCGTGGAGAAAATCCTTGAATTCCAGCGCCCAAGATAGGCCCGACTCGAATTTATTCCATGAACTTTCCCGCGAGCTGATGAGCGCCGGAAAGAGCTTCCGTTTTCGCGCAGTTGGCGCAAGCATGTCGCCCACAATCCGTGATGGGGAGGTGCTGCGCGTGGAGAAAGTTAACACGGGAGAGTTGAGCGAGGGAGACCTTGTGCTATTTCGTCAAGATGAAAATTTTCGGGCGCACCGATTGATTGCGATAGACCGGGAGCATGAGATTTTTACGACGCAAGGAGATGCTTCGTTCAAAACAGACCGCCCAATACGCGCCGCACAAATATGTGGAAAGGTCGTGGCAAAAGAGGCGGCTGATGAAGTGTATCGTGAGGTTTCCATAGCAGGGTCTTTTCTTCGCGCCCGTCGCTTTTATGCGAAGAGTCGGCATGCAATTTCCCGTGTGTTCGGCAGGATTAATCCCGATCAGGAACTGGCGAAGCACGTAAGGCTCTTCACGATAAGGGATATTTTTTGGCGCTTGTCCTTTTTAGGGGCGCTCTTGATGTTGTTCTCGCTTTCGCAGGTTGCGCAGGCGCAAGTCACGACCGGCGCTGCGGTAAGCGCGCAGGATGAAATCAATCGGAATAATCTGACCATCACAACGGCCAACCTTACTCCGGCGGGCACAAATCGACTTCTGTTGGTGGGTATCTCCATCGACATCAACAACAATAATGGCGAAACCGCGACCGGCGTTACTTTTGGGGGGACAGCTTTAACGCAATTGGGATCCCGAAACGATACTGCCAACGATCATCGCGTGGAGATGTGGTATCTGGTGAACCCTCCCGCGGCCGCTCATACCATTGTTGCCACATTCAGTAATCCAGGCGGGAGCATCTTTAATCCGACGCAGGTTGGCGCCACAGTGGGTGCAGTTGCATTCAGCAATGTGGACCCGGCCACCCCGCTGGGAACATTTAGTTCTGCTCAGGGTAATTCCAATGCTTCCTCGCTCACAATCGCCAGCGGGACCGGCCAAGTAGTCATCGATACGCTGGCCATTGATGGAAGGCGTACTCCAACCGAAGGGGCTGGACAGACAAGGCAATGGCGCTTGAACAGTGGTACCGGGAATGGCACCGATGTTTACGGACTGGGTTCGACAGAGGCAGGTGCCGCCACTGTGACGATGTCTGAATCGTTCAGTGGAAATTCAGCGTGGGTATTGGGCGCAGTCTCCGTTCTTCCCGCGCCGCCTCCCTCAATTACGGTCCCCGCCACTGTCGCAGGAACCAACAATGTTCTTGTTGTCGGCGTATCCATGAATATTACCGGCAATAGCGGTGCGACTGTGACAAGTGTTACCTACAACGGAGCGGCACTCACGCTAGCGGGTGTCCACAACGATGCCGGGAGCACGCGTCGGGTAGAAATTTGGTATCTGGTTGCGCCCGCCACTGGAACTCATAATGTCGTGGTCAACCTTTCCAGCCCTGTTGACGCTGTTGTGGGAGCGACCAATGTCCCGGGATCGGACCAGACTTCTCCCATTCGGGATTTCGTGTCTGGCGATGGCGCGGGGGGTGCCATTGCCACGTTGAATGTGCCCAGCGCGAATGGCGATACGGTGGTGGATGCTCTCGCCATTGGCGGCGCTCAGACAGTTACGGCCTATGGTCCTACGCAAACGCAGGCCTGGGCAAGCTCGACAGGTGCGACTGCCAGCGACGTTTCTGGCAGCGGCTCGACGCGAGCTGGAGCGGCTAGCGTACCTTTGAGCGAAACCTTCAGCGCGAATTCAAATTGGTCCGTGGGAGCGGTTTCCGTCCGTCCTTTCCAGGCCGATTTGTCAGTTGCGGTGAGCGGCAATGCCGTGGCCTTCCCCGGCAACGTTACTTACACCGCTGTGGTAACAAACAATGGCCCAAGCGCCGCAACCGGCGCAACGCTGACGGACACGTTGCCTGCCGGATTGACCTATGTCTCCGTGACTGGAACCGGATGCGGCCACGCTGGAAGCGTAGTGACATGCAATATTGGGACGCTCGCCAGCGGGGGCACTTCTACGGTCACCATCGTTGCGACGCCAAGCCAGGGCGGAGGCTATCCCGATACGGCGAGCGTTACCGGAACCGTGACGGACCTTGACAGTGGCAACAATTCCGCCATCGGCATTGCTTACTCGCAACTGAATGTCTGCACGGTTCCAACGACGACTGCAGGCAATACCCTGAGTGGAATTATTAATACTTACTATCCGGGCACAGCGAGTGTTGCTGCCGGAGCTACTTCCATCACACTCGGTGCGGCAACGGGAAGTACAACGCCGATTGCCTCTGGCGATGAAGTGTTAGTTATTCAAATGCAGGACGCGGCCATCAGTTCGAACAATGACGGCACCTACGGCGACGGTTCAACCGGTTCCGGCTGGACCAACCTAAATAACGCGGGCGTGTACGAATTTGCAACTGCAACCAGCGCGGTACCGGTCGGCGGCGGCACTTTGACTCTCGCGGGAGCAGGCCCCGGTGGAGGGCTCCTGTTTGGATATAACACGGCGGCAGCTACCGGAACGCAGGGACAACGAACGTTCCAGGTTGTGCGCGTGCCGCACTTCGCCACAGCCACGTTAGGAACCGGGCTTACCGCTTCAGCGTGGAATGGATCGACGGGCGGCATCTTTGCACTCGATACTTCCGGTGCGCTTGCGCTTGGCGGCCACACAGTGACCGTGGACGGTCTGGGCTTCCGTGGAGGCGCGGGACTGGAGTTGAATGGCGGCGTTGCTGGTTCCAGCACGACCGACTATCGGCAATCTTCGCCGGCCACGTATCCTGCCGGCCCAGCATTTACCGGAGTGCCCGTCAACGGAATTGACGGGTCGAAGGGTGAGGGCATTGCGGGTACGCCGATGTGGGTCGAAGTGGCAAACACACCTTTTTCTACCGGTGTTGATGGTTATCCTAATGGCAGCATGGGGCGTGGCGCTCCCGGAACCGCAGGCGGCGGTGGTACGGATGCGAACAATGCAAACGACCAGAATTCCGGCGGCGGCGGCGGCGCGAATGGTGGATCGGGTGGCTTCGGCGGCGACGCATGGGATTCCAATTTAAGTGTCGGCGGACTGGGCGGCGCGGCTTTCCCTGCAAGCTCGGGACGTGTGGTTCTGGGCGGCGGCGGCGGAGCGGGTTCGCGCAACAATAGCGACAACAACACAAATCCCGGGGCACCCACGCGAATTGCGCAAGCCAGCAGCGGGGCCGCGGGCGGCGGCATTATCATCATTCGAGCTGGCAGCATTACTGGAACAGGAACGATGTCCGCAAACGGCGCGAGTGCCTATGACCTGACCTCTAACGATGCAGGTGGCGGTGGCGGCGCTGGCGGCACGGTAATCGTCCTTTCTACCGGCGGCGCGGTTGGCACGTTAACCGTAAACGCCGCAGGCGGAAGCGGCGGTGATGCGTGGGATGATGATGTGGCGGCGGGCCCTCCTCTAGCGGATCGGCATGGTCCTGGCGGCGGTGGTGGTGGCGGTGTTGTCCTGCTTTCTGGCGCAGCCACAATTAATGTTGCTGCGGGCACGCACGGAACCACATTACCCGCGCCCGGCCAGTACCAATACGGAGCAACCGACGGCCAGCCGGGAACTAGCGCGAGCAATGTTACTTATGCTTCCACGCCCGGCCCGCATTTCAATGCAGCCTGCACTGACGTGGCGGTCACCAAGTCCGCCCCGGCAACAGCTCTTCTCGGCAACACGTTCGCGTATTCGCTCGGCATAACCAATAACGGTACAACCACGGCCAACTCCGTCCAACTGGTGGACACTCTTCCCGCCGGTGTTACCTTCTCATCGGTCACGCCAGCGGCCAGTTGCTCGCAAACGGGGGGCACGGTCACTTGCAATTTTGCAACCTTGGCGGGCGGAGCCTCCACTCCTGCGATCACCATCAACGTAGTTGCGGCGGCGTTAGGCACCGTAATGAATACCGCGAACGTCAGCGAAACTCAGGCCGACTACAACCTCGTCAACAATACCGCCAGCGCATCCACGACCATTGTTGCGGCGTCCGACATGTCCATCACGAAAGCCGGTCCCGCAACCGCGAGCCAGGGAGATACCATTACTTACACTCTGACCGCGACAAATAACGGGCCTTCCGTGGCGACCACGGTGGTTGTCACCGACACTCTACCCTCGCAAGTGAGCTTTAGTTCTGCCAGTGCAGGATGCTCGTTCAGTGCCGGAACCGTGACCTGTACGTCTGCTAGTCTCGCGGTGAATGCGACAGCTGTATTTACCGTTTCAGTGATTGCGCAGACCGTCGGCTCCGCAGTTAACACCGCTGTTGTAAGCTCGGCCCAGACTGATCCCACCTCCGCAAACAACACTTCGTCAGTAACCACGGTGATTGGTGCGAGCGCAGAAATTTCCATCGTTAAGACGGCCTCCGCCAATCCGGTAAAGCAGGGAGACACTTTCAGCTACATTCTTACCGTCCAAAATAATGGACCTTCGACCGCCACAGCGGTGACTGCCACCGACATACTGCCCGCTGGCGTTACATTTAGCTCGGCTTCCGCTGGTTGCAGCTATGCGACGGCGACTAGCACCGTCACGTGCACCACCGCGTCTCTTGCTGTAAATGCCACTGTGGTATTCAACATTCAAGTAGTTGCTGGTGCGCCTGCTCAGGTAAGCAACACAGCAACCGTCACAGCAACTCAGCATGACCCGGTGTTGACCAATAACACTTCCACATTCCTTTCCACTATTACCTTTACCACCGAAGTAAAACTGCAATCGTTCTCAGCTGTATCCACGCCTGGCGGAGTATTGCTGACATGGAAAACGGGTGGAGAAGTTCGCAATCTCGGTTTCAATGTTTATCGCGGCGAGAACGGGCGGCGTGTCCGCATCAACCCTTCTCTGATCGCCGGATCAAGCCTCATGATGCGCCGCGCCGATTCCCGTCACTCGGGCAAGAGTTACGCCTGGTTTGATCGCGCCGCGCCCGCCACTTCGTACTGGCTTGAAGACGTGGATTTGAACGGCACGCGAACGATGCATGGCCCGATTTCGATCCAGGCTGCACCGGCCAGCGCGACCGATCCGTCGTTTGCACGGACTATGCACGGCAGGGCGCGCGTCTTGGACCGGAGCGCATTGCCGCAATCATCGTCGCAGCAATCGTCGTTGCCGGAACCCCGGTCGTATCAATCAGCGTCGGCCCAGTCCGTTTTGCCGCCATCCTCCGTGACCATTGCGAACTTCAATAGTTCGCTTTCACCTTCTGGTTCCTCAATCAGTCATCTGAAGAATGCGGCGCCGGCGCCAGTGCGTTGGAAGTCTCCTACTGCTCAGCAAACGCAATTCCAGATCGCGGCGGGCCCGGCGATCAAGATTGCCATTGATCATGAAGGCTGGTATCGCGTCACGCAGCCGCAACTTGTCGCCGCGGGACTGAATCCATCGGTGAATCCTGATACGCTCCAATTGTTTGCTGAAGGTGTTGAACAGCCAATTCTCGTAACGGGTAGCCGCGGCGGTTCTGGCGGCTTTGGCCCGCAGGCCGCAATTCAATTTTATGGAACCGGGATTGACACAGCTTTCTCAAACCACAGAATCTACTGGCTGGTCTCGGGGAATCAATCAGGCGCGCGCATCCGCTATGCCGTGGTCTCGCATTCCGGATCACAATCGCAAAGCTTTCCCCAAACCGTTGAGTTGCAAGAGAAGACAACCTTCTTCGCCGCGCTGCTCCGGACTTATACGGACCATTTCTTCGGAGCGCTCGTTTCATCTACGCCCGTTGACCAGGTGTTGACGACTCCGGATCTGGCGCCGAGCGGCGACGCTGCAAAGCTTGAAGTCGTGTTGCAAGGTGGCAGAGATCAAATCGTCCATGATGTGACCGTAAGTTTTAACGGCACTTCACTGGGCGATATGCAATTCTCAAACGAGGATGAAGGGACGGCTGATTTCACCATTCCTTACGACTTGTTACAGGCCGGCAGCGATACCGTGACCCTCACCTCGCAGAATGGGGAAGAGGACCTCAGCCTGGTGGATCACATTACGCTGACTTACCCGCGCAGTTATACAGCGGAATCCGATTCGCTTAAATTCACGGCGCAGGGCGGAGACGTTGTCACCGTAAATAACTTCCAACAGACGCCCACCCATGTGCTTGATATCACGAATCCCGCAGCGCCGCTGGAATTGCCTTTCCAGGTGCGCACAAAGGCTGGGAATATTGCTCTGAATATAAACGTAGCTGGTTACCCATCTGTAACTCACCAGATATTGGCGCTATCGGATGATCAGATCGCATCGCCCGCAAGCATTACAGTGAATCAGCCTTCCAATTTGCACAACACGCAATCCGGCGCCGATCTCGTCATGATTTCCGCGCCTGACTTTATGACCCAAATGGCTCCTCTGGTGCAATTGCGGCAGGGCCAGGGACACACGGTTGCGCTCATCAATGTGCAGGACATTTATGACGAATTTAGTTTTGGAGAGAAAGATCCTGCCAGTATTCGAACATTCCTACAGACCGCAACCAAAGCCTGGCGGCAAACTCCCAAATACCTGTTGCTGGTGGGAGATGCCTCCATCGATCCGCGAAATTATCTGGGAATGGGCTCGTTTGACTTCGTGCCCACCGCGCTGGTGCCCACTGCCGAATTAACCACCGCTTCCGACGACTGGTTTTCCGATTTCACTGGCGCCGGCATTGCCCAAATTGCCACCGGACGCCTGCCGGTTCAGACCCCCGACGAAGCGCAAACTGTCGTTGCGAAGATCGTGGGTTATGACAGCGGCCAGAATGCTGGAGCATGGACCAGCCATGCATTAATGGTGGCTGACAAGGATGACGCCGTAGTGCCATTCTCGCAACAGGCACAGACCATCCAGTCTCTGCTGCCGCCTTCCATTTCCGTCACCGATGTGTTCGCCAGTTCCATGACCGCGAGTGCCGCGCAGCAAGCCGTATTGGATGGCATTAACAACGGACAACTATTGGTCAATTATGACGGCCACGGATCAGTCGAGGTTTGGTCGGATGAAAACCTGCTGACGAGTGCGCTCGCTTCTTCACTCACAAACGGTCCGCGCTTGCCGGTTTTCGTGATTATGAATTGCCTGAATGGATATTTTCAGGATGTCTATACCGTGAGCATGGCTGAATCTTTATTACTGGCCAACAACGGAGGTGCCGTCGCGGTTTGGGCTTCTTCCTCACTCACGTCACCTGGCCCGCAATTCCAGATGGATCAGGCATTCACTAGCGCGGTATTTACTCCCGGCGAAACGATTGGCGATGCCATACAGACGGCAAAGAAAACAATTAGCGATTCCGATGTCCGCCGCACCTTTATTTTGTTTGGCGATCCATCGCAGCGTATGCAGATTCCCCGTACCGCTCCAACGTCATCTTCGTCGCGGCCGGGCAATTCACATCGCTTCTCGCACCAGAGATTAAGTTCGATACAATAAATGTATCTAAGAGAAAGACAGCGGATTTAGAAAGCATTTGGCCACTCGACGTACCTTCCTGAAGTCTGGGGTAGCTCTGCTTGCAGCGGGTCTCGCGGGAGATGCCGGTGCGTGGGAACCCGATTATCCGCGGGTCACCCGTCTCGATCTACCGCTAAAACGCCTGTCCTCCGTTTGGGATGGACTACGCGTCGTTCAATTAAGTGACTTTCACTACGATCCCTACTTTTCCGTTACACCCATTCGCCACGCCGTAGAAATTGTTCCGAAGCTCCAGCCGGACTTGATTGTGCTTACCGGCGATTTCATTACAGAGACGCAGGATTCGCGATGGGTATTTTCGCACGCCAAGCGAACCGCATACGTGCGGTTGTGCGCGGAACTGCTCGGCCGCATGCGCTCCCGTCTTGGCTCGTTTGCCATCATGGGAAATCATGATGTGAAGTTTGGAGCTGATGCTGTGATTGAATCTCTACAGGCGAACGGCATCCACGTCCTGAGAAATTCTTCCATCCCACTGGAGCAAGATCGCTCCCGACTATGGCTGGCTGGAGTGGATGACGTTCTGGAAGGGAAGCCGGACATTGATTTATCCCTTCAACAAATCCCCAAGGCGGAGCCAGTGATACTTCTTGCGCATGAGCCCGACTATGTTCGGGAATCGGCAGGGAAGGGCGTGGATCTTCAGTTGTCTGGTCACTCGCACGGCGGACAGATCAGGATTCCTTTATTAGGTGCGCCATATCTCCCGGAATTGGGCCGCGAATTCCCCATGGGTTCCTATCAAATCCGGGATACCCGGCTTTATACCAACGTCGGTCTGGGAACAATTACCATTCCATTCCGTTTCAATTGCCGCGCTGAAATTACGCTATTCACATTACGGAGTGTTTTGACCTAAACAGAGGTTCCTGCGCTAGCCGCTTGGTCGGCCTTTTGTGGATTTTTTAGGCGGGTTTGCTCAGCCGCGCTGGGCATCTGTTGAATTACAGCTTCGGCCTTACGGCGGGCCTCCAATATCTCCTCTGTGCTCAGTTGGCCCTCCAGCGATTTTTGGGCGGCACTAATCTCATTTTTTAACCCTTTGCACGAGTTCTCGACGACCAGGTACCACATATAAGAAGATGCGGGGTCTCGGC
>Ga0134126_10013877_pt1 | contig 10170 bp, 8 predicted proteins | sample KB31752_FD_96881 | JGI IMG/M metagenome (GOLD analysis project Ga0134126, IMG submission 96881) | Terrestrial soil microbial communities with excess Nitrogen fertilizer from Kellogg Biological Station, Michigan, USA - KB3-175-2 | ecosystem: Environmental > Terrestrial > Soil > Unclassified ...
GACGGCGACGGCCGGCTGGTGGTGGAGCTGGACGGTGGCGGCCAGACGGCGCTCGGCTCGGGCGAGGTGCACCTGCGCCCCGCCGAGCCGAAGCGGTCCGCCTGAGCCTGAGCGCCCCGCCTGAGCCGGAGCGGCGCGCCTGAGCCGGAGCGGTCCGCGCGCGGACCGTGCCCGCGGGAGAATGCTGCTTGCGATCAACCGGAAGCGGGCGGCAGCCGATGAGTGAACCGATGGCGAGCGTCTTCCCGATCGGGCACATGTACGACCTGGTCGTGGCCGACCATGGCCGCCAGCACGCGTTCGTGATCCTCGCCGCGATGCTGCTCTCGTTCCTCGCGATCCGCACGAGCGCGCGCATGACGAGGGCCTTCACGTGGTGGCCGGGGGGCGTCGAGACCTCCGGCGGCGTTCACCTGCACCACTTCGTGTGGGGCATCTTCCTGATGCTCGGCGCCGGCTTCCTCGGCATGGGGCTGCACCTCGGCGAGCCGTGGGACGGGATCATCGCCGCGGTGTTCGGCGTAGGCGCCGGCTTCACGCTCGACGAGTTCGCCCTCTGGACGCGGATGGAGGACGTCTACTGGAGCGCCGAGGGGCGCAGCTCGCTCGAGGCGATCGCCGTCGTCGCGACCGTCGGCGTGCTCGTGGTGATCGGCGTGCGCCCGTTCGAACTCGACGACCCCGGCTCGGCCGTGACGGTCAGCGCCACGATCGCGCTGTCCCTGCTCGCGGCTGTGGTCGCGCTGCTCAAGGGCCGGATCGTGCTCGGGGCGGTCGGCCTGTTCCTGCTGCCGGTGGGCGTCGTCGGCGCCGTGCGCCTGGCCCGCCCGGGCTCGCCGTGGGCGCGGCGCAACTACCCCGCCGACGGCGAGCGGATGCGGCGCGCGCGGCGTCGCTTCGAACGCGAGTCGCGGATCTCGCGCCGCGTCTCGGACGCGATCGGCGGCGCGCCCAGCCAGAGCTAGGGCGCTAGGCGACCTGGCGCTCGTCCTCGCCGGAGTCGCCCGGCGTGGCATCGCCCTTCTCGGCGAGCACCTCCGGCGGGGGGGCGCCGTTCGTCTCGGGAGCGGCGCCGTTGACCGAGGCCTCTACGGCCTTCGCGCCGTCCGCCGCTTTCGCGCCTTTGCGCCGGCGGCGCGCGTTGCGGGCGCGGCGCTTGGGGAAGTTGCGCAGCAGTTCGCGGGCGAGCGCCGGCGGCTTGCGCGCCATGCGCGTGCGGGCGCCGCGCAGCGCCTCCTCGGCCTCGGGCGTGTGCGCGAGCGCCGCGGCGAGCAGAGCCGCCGCCAGCCGCCGGTCCTGCTTGCGCGCGGCGTGGATCAGCCGCCGCGCGTTGCGCGCGTGCGCCCCCCCCGCCGAGTTCACGAGCAGGCCGAGCAGCCTCTTCGTCTCCGGCCAGCGCTGGACGGCGTACTCCTCGTGCACGTCGCGCGTGTACTCGGCCAGGCGCCAGATCCAGGCGTTGGCCTGGTCGCGGCGGCCGATGCGCCGCTCGACGAGCGCGCGAAGCATGATCTTCGTCGCCTCCTTGCGCTCCTCGCGGGGCCAGGTGCCGATGATGTCGATCGCCTCGTCGAACGCGTCGGGATCGCGCAGCGCGGCGATGTCGGCGAGCGCGCGCAGGCGCAGCTGCGGGTTCTTGTTGCGCTTGACGGCGGTGATCAGGAAGCGGCCCTTGAGCTCGCCCGAGCGGTCGAAGTGCAGCATCGCGCGCGCGCGCCGCCAGCCGTTCGGTGCCACCCGCGCGCCGGCCAGCGCGGCCCACAGGTGCTGCTCGCCGTAGTCGAGATGCTCGACCGCGATCCGCCACAGCTCGCGCTCGAAGACCGCGAACCGGCGCTCCTCCTCCGCGCAGACCGGGAGCACACGGCGCTCGACGCGCATGCGCCGGCCGCGCCCGCGGCGCACGGGACCGACGACGATCGCGCCGCCCCTGTAGACGTCGCGGTCGAGCAGCGAGTGCAGCGTGACGACGGGGTCGTCGTGCTTGGTCGCGGGGTGGACGAAGTCGACGACGAGGCCCGCCTCCTTGCCGGGGTGGCGGCGCGTCACGCGCCCCACGCGCTGCTGGTAGATGCGCTTGGAGGCGGTCGGGGCGAGGTGCACGCACACCGTCGCGCGCGGCGAGTTCCAGCCCTCCGCGAGCAGCTGCGCGTTGATCAGCACGTCGATGTCGCCGCGCTCGTAGCGGGCGAGGATGTCCACGAGTTCGCGCTTGGGCGTTTCGCCGGAGACGGCCTGCGCCTTCAGCCCCTCGGCCCGGAACGCCTCGGCGAGGTTGTAGGCGTGCTGGACGCCCGCCGCGTACACGACCCCCGGGACGCCGTTGAAGCGGGTCTTGTAGAGGTTCGCGACCGCGATGTTGAACGGCTGCTGGTCGAGCAGTTTCGCGAGCTCGTCCTGGTCGAACTCGGTGTCGATCTCGCCGCGCCTGAGCGGCACCTTGGCGATCGTGCGCACCCCCACGCCGGGCGAGATGCGCACGCAGCGCAGCGGCGCGATCACGCCGCGGCGGGCCGCCAGCGCGAGGTCGAAGCGCGAGGTCTGGGTGGGGAAGAGGTCGGTGACGTGGCGGGCGATCAGCGCGCCGGTCGCGGTCATGCCGATGAAGATCGGCCCGGTCCACTCGCGGATCGCCGCGCTCGTCTTCTCGCCGAGGGCGGTGTGCGCCTCGTCGCAGATCACGATCGTGTAGGCGCTCGAGATCTTGCCCGCGTTACGCACGAACCACTGGTAGGTCTCGACGGTCACCGGCCCTTTGCCGGGGTCCTCGCCCTGCAAAAGCGGTTTGCTGATGCGCTTGGAGTAGCCGCGGTCGCGCAGCTCGCCGAGGAACTGGTCGACGAGGTTGCGGCGGTGGGTCAGGATCAGCACGCCACCGGTGTGCGAGGCCTCGACGAAGCCGAGCGCGGCGACGGTCTTGCCGGCGCCGGTCGCGTGCTCGAACCAGAACCGCTTGGCGGCGTTGGGGTCCTCGGGCTGCTCGCCGAGCGTCTCCTCTTCGTCGTCCTCGTCGACCCAGTCGCGGGGCTCTTCGTCGGCCTCGGCGGCCGCCTCCTCGGCCTCCGCCTCGGCGTCGTCGTCGGCCGCGAGCTCGTCGTCCTCCTCTTCCTCCTCCTCGTCGTCCTCGTCCTCGTCGGGGGCGGCGCGGGTCACGGGGCCGAGCTCGTCGTCCTCGTCGTCCTCCTCTTCGTCCTCGTCCTCGTCGTCCTCCGGCTCGTCCTCGTCCTCTTCGGCGGCGGCAGGCGCGGGCTCCTCGGCCGCGGGCGGAGGCTCGTCGGGCCCGAGGATGTCGGCCGAGGCGAGCAGCTCGGGCGAGGCGGAGTCGGCAAGGTGCCCGTTGGGCGCGCTGCGCTGCGACTCGGCCAGCAGGGCGGTGAGGGTGCCGGACAGGGCGTCCACCTGGTGGGCGGAGAGCACGGTCCCGTCGGCGAGCTTCGGCTCCTCGTCGGACATCAGCCGCTCCAGGCCGAGCAGCAGCGAGAACTCGCGCCGCCAGGCGGTGGACGGCTGTTTGGCCTTCGGGTCCTCGGCCAGCTCGGCGAGCGCGCCGTCGAGCGCGCGACGGCGCGGCGTGCCGGGCGCCAGCGCGACGGCGGGGTCCTCGCCGTCGTGCAGGAAGCGCTCGCGCACGAGCTTTTCGGCTCGCGCGATCTCCGCGGAACTCGGAATGGTCGTGGCTGCGAGGGCCACTGAGGTGGACTCGGCCATAGAGGCTCTGGACTTCGAGACGGAGCCGCCTGGAAGCTGACTTCGACGCGGCTCGAAAGGAATCTGCGCCCGTCGGGCGCATAGCCGGAAACCCTCTTGCTCCCCGGCTCGTAGTCCCAGGATATAGCACGCCGGGGAGCGATCCAAGGTTGCCGGACGGACAGGCGCTCACCGCGGCATCTGCGAGGCTTTGCGCCGTGTCGCTCCCGCGCCTCGCACTGCTCGCCGCGTCGGCCGGCGTCCTCGCGCTCGTCGTCGTCGGGCTGCTGGAGCTCGGCGGCGGATCGAGCGAACAGGCGTCCCGCCTCACGCCCGCCACGATCCAGGCGCGGCTGCGCGGCTCGCCGCCACAGCTCGCCGCGCTCCACGCGCAGGCATCGCGGCTGCTGCCGGGCGGGCTCGGCGCACTGCGCGCGCGGCTGGCTTCGCTGCAGGGGACACCGGTGGTCGTCAACAAGTGGGCGTCGTGGTGCCAGCCCTGCCGCGAGGAGTTCGGCGCGTTCCAGAACGTCTCGGTGGCGCGCGGGCGCGACGTCGCCTTCATCGGCATCGACTCCGCGGACAGCCGGGCCCCGGCGGAAGCGTTCCTGCGCTCGTTCCCCGTCGCCTACCCGAGCTACTTCGACCACAGCGGGCAGGCCGGCGCCGCGATCACCGACTCGACGTTCACCCCCGTGACGGTGTTCGTCAACCGCCACGGCGGCGTCTACATCCACCAGGGCCCGTATCCGGACGCGGCCAAGCTGGAACGCGACGTGCGCCGGTACGCGATGGGCGGCTGAGCGGATGCCCGAGCTGCGCATCGACCCGCTGAGCGGACATCGCACGATCGTCGCCGGCGAGCGCTCCCGGCGCCCGGGGGGCGAGCCGCGCTGCGCGCCGGCCGAGCCGATCGACCCCGAGCAGGATCCGTTCGCCGAGGGGCACGAGGACCGCACCCCGCCCGAGCTCTACGCGGTGCGCCCGGGCGGCGGCGGGCCCGACACGCCCGGCTGGACGGTGCGCGTCGTCCCGAACCTCTACCCGGCGCTCGAGCCGCGCCCGCCCGGGACGGCGGCGCAACCCGAGCCGGGCGAGGGCGGCCGCGGGGCGCCCGAGCTGTTCGCGACGCTCCCGGCCGCCGGCGCGCACGAGGTCGTGATCAACGGGCCCCAGCCCGTGCTCTCGCTGGCCGATCTCCCGGTCGAGCAGGCACGGGCCGCCGTCGAGGTGTGGCGCGAGCGGATGCGCGTGCATGCGGACAGCGCCTACGTGCAGCTGATCGTCAACGAGCGCCGCGAGGCGGGCGCCTCGCTGCCGCACACCCACGCCCAGCTCTACGCGCTGGACTTCGTGCCCGCGGCGGTCGCGCGCGAGCGTGAGCGCTCGGCCGCCTACACGACGCGCACGATGGGGCAGAGCCTGCTCGGCGACCTGGTTGCGGAGGAGGTCCGCCGCGGCGAGCGCGTCGTCGCGATCGACGACGAGGCGGTGCTGCTCGCGCCGTTCGCCTCGCGGCTGCCGTTCCAGCTGATGCTGGCTCCGCGCGTGCCACGGCCCCGCTTCGAGGAAGACGGCCCGACCGGCGCGGCGCTGCTGCACGACGGGCTGCGGCGGCTGCAGCGGCGGCTCGGCGCGAACCCGCCGCTGAACATGTGGATCAGGACGGCGCCGCTCGGAGCCGAGCAGTTCTGCTGGCGCATCGACGTGATGCCGCGCCTGACGCACCTCGCCGGGCTGGAGCTCTCGACCGAGCTGAACCTCAACATCGTGGCGCCCGAGGACGCCGCGCGGCTGCTGCGCGAAGCCGGATGATTGGATGATGGCGCCCGAGCCTCGCTTCGTCCCCCGCTTCGCCGCGGAGCCGCCGCAGGACGCGGGCACCCCCTACGGACGCTGGGAGGAGCGGCTGCGGGAGGAGTTCCTGGCCGCTGCGCTCGCTCTCGACGGCGCGCCCGAGGACCTCGGCAGCCCCGGCGGCATCGCGTGGTACCCCGACCGCACCTGGCACGGGCGCACCTACGTGCCGGCCACGGCGCCGACCAGCGGCGGCTACGAGCTGTTCGGCTATGTCCGCTACGTGCCGGGTGGCGAGGACTCCGAGCCGGGCGAGTTCCGGGCCGGCGTGGACTTCACCGAGGAGACCGCGGAGCGCAACCCGGACTGGACGCTCGACCTGTGCGACGAGGTGATCGGCAGCTGGCGCGGCGAGGGCGGCGCGGTCGCCGCGATGACGCTCGTCTGGGGACGCCCGCTCGTCTCGGGCGGGGCGATCGTCACCGCCGAGCTGGCCGGCCTCGCCGTCGACCAGTGCGAGCTGCTCGACGAGCGCTTCACGCTGATCGCGCCCGACGACTACCGCCAGGACCTGCTGGACATCAAGCTGTTCGACGCGAACGGACGCGAGCTCGCGAGCGAGTCGCTCTACGACGACGAGGAAGGCGAGGAGCCGCAGGAGGAGAGCGGGTAGCGACGCAACACGATCGCTTGGTGTTGCATGGCGGCGCGCAGTTGGTTACGGTCTGCGCTGGGACCCGGGCGGAGCCCGGGTGAGAGAGTCAGAGGAGGGGAACAGGGATGCAAGCGTTCGACTTGCGGCCGGGACGGCTGGTCCTGGCTGTCGTGGTGGCGGCGTTCGCCGGCGCGCTCTTCGCGAGCACGGCCGGTGCGGCGAAAGTCAGGATCAAGGTCAAGCACACGTGGTTGGCGGCGCCGGTGGCGCCCGGCACGCCGAACTCGTTCAGCGCGCCCGGGTCGGGCCTGCGGCACAACTTGAACCTGAACCAGGTCGGGATCATCAAGATCGGTTCGCCGAAAGCCAAGAACGTGATGGTGTTCGAGCCGGGCACGTCCGGCGGCGGCGCCTACATCGTGCCTTTCGCGAAGTCGCTCACCGAACGCCTGCCCGGCTGGCAGGTGTGGTCGGTCGAACGCCGCGAGAACCTGCTCGAGGACCAGTCCGAGGTCAAGAAGGCCAAGAAGGGGCAGGCCACGCCCGCGGAGCTGTTCCACTACTACCTCGGCTACCTCACCGAAAGCCCGCAGACGGAACCGCACATGCACTTCCTCTCCGAAAAATCGGTCTCGTTCGCCAAGGAATGGGGCATGAACGTCGCGGTCGAAGACCTGCACACGGTCATCAACTCGGCGAAAGCGCTGGGCGGCAAGGTCGTGCTCTCGGGTCACTCGCTCGGAGGCTCGGTCGTCACCGCATATGCGACCTGGGACTTCGCCGGTTCGCCGGGCGCCAACGGCCTGTCGGGCCTCGTCTACGACGACGGCGGCAGCGGCCCGACGCCGATCAGCAAGGAACAGGCCGAAAAAGCGCTGGCGAAACTCAGCGCGTCCGAAACGCCCTGGCTCGCCTTCGGCGGCATCGGCGCGCCGTTCCTCGGGCTGTTCTCCACGCTTGGCGCGATGGGCACCATCCAGGGCCCGAACGAAGCCTCGCTGGCGGAGAACTTCCCGCTCCTGCCGTCGAACCTGAAGCCGAAAAACGAAAAAGGCGAACAGATCCCGGTCACCAACGAAGCCGAGTTCGGCTACGGCGTGAACGTCGGCACCTCGCCGCCGAACCTGATCGCCGCGCAGGTGCACGCGGGTGCCGGCCTCAGCGAAACGGCCAACGAAGAAGGGCTGTTCACCAGGAACGGCGCGGGGGCGATCTCGCCGCTGCACCGCTACGCCGAAATGCTGGCCGGGACGGGCCTGAACTACGCCGACGGCGACGAGTGGTACTTCCCCGAACGGCTCACGATCGACACGGGGGCCGTGGCCGACGGCAACAGCAACGAAGCGCAGGAAGTGCTCGGCGAGCACGCGATCCACGGCCACGAACTGCCGACGTCGCTGAAGATCTTCGCGATCGGCACCGAACTCGGCAAAAGCAACGTCACGAAAGGCGCGGAAATCCTGGCCGAACAGTCAGGCATCCCGGCCGAAAACCTGACGCTCATCAACAAGGAAACCGAATACGCGCACAACGACCCGGCGGCCGCGATGCCGGGCGGCAACATCGAAGGCAACGCGTTCTACGCGGGGCTGGTGCCGTACCTGGAAGGGATCGAAAAATAGGGGGGCGTTGATACGGCCGCGAAGCGGCCTGGAGCCGGCGCATGCGCCGACTCAGGGGTCGGCACATGTGCCGACCCCTGGGGCCGCACATGTGCGGCCCCTACGGAGGGCCGCATGCGGCCCTCCGGGGTCGGGCGCATGCGCCCGACCCGACAGCATCAGCGGCGCCGCTCCGCGGCCCTAGCTCAAGCCGGGCGCATGCCGCCGCGCTATTTCTTGCAGGCCGCGAGCGCCTGTTTGCGCGCCGGGGAGCTTTCCGGCAATCCCGACTTGGCGACGAATTCTTCGCACACTTCGCGCGCGGCCTGCTTGACCGCCGTGGTCTTGCCTTCGCCGACTTTGTTGCACGCGTCTTCGAGCTTGGCTTTCGCCGAGGCGGGCAGGGTCTTGTCGGCCTGCAGCAGGCGGTGGCATTCCGCGGCGGCCTTCTTCAGCTCCGGCGAGGACGGCGCGGGCGCCGCCCCCGTGGTCGCCGTGGCGCCCGTGGCCGGGCCCGAGCTCGTGGTGGGTGCCGTGCCGGTGGCGGTACTCGTGGTCGCTTTGGTACCGGTGGTGCTCGAGCTCGAGGAGCCGCAGCCTGCGAGCAGGGCGGCGGCGGCGAGCGCCAGCAGGGACAGGTGGAGACGTCTGGCGCGCATCGGGTGGCTGGGCTCCTCGGTTCGTGGACGGCCCTCGCGGCCGCCCGGCTGAAGGCAGAACCCTACAGCCGGACGGCGGGGCGACGGCTCAGCCCTTCACCGAATGGAAGGCGCCGAGCGTGCCCGGAAGCGTCGGCGTGAACGGCTGGAACTTGTACGGCTTGCTGACGTCGAAGCCGGCTTTTTCGGCGGCCTTCGGTTCCGCGAAGGGGAGCAGCGCTTCGACGGCCTGGTTGATGTTCTTCAGGCCGAGCGTGCGCTCGTAGCCGTTGTTGTTGGGCGGGTCGACCGACTCGGCCTGCTTCTGGATCCCCGTGACCGACTCGATCGGACCGCCGTCGGAGGCCGCGACGCCGGGCGCCACGACGCGCGCGAGCGTGCGGTGGTCGGACTCGATGCCCATGATTCGGGCCGCGGTCACGCGCAGGTCGGCGGTGCTGAACTCGCGGACCCCGATCAGGTACGCGGCGATGAACGCATCCTCGAGCGTCACCAGCGTGTTCAGCGTCGTCTGCGCATCCGCGAACATGTTCTTCGGGTAGTAGAAGGTCGTGAAGCCGGCCTTCTTGCGGGTCAGGCTTTCCTCCAGCAGGTAGTGCGACATCTCCTCCTGCAGCGCCGCTTTGAGATAGCCCTGGTCGTCGGAGGCGAGGTTCTTGAAGAACGGCGCCGTCGAGATGATGTTGGAGTAGGTGGTGACGGCCAGCGCCTCCGCGATCTGGGCGGCGCCGAGGATCGCCAGGTCACCCTTGGTCGGGCCGTGCATGCGCGGACGCGGGCGCGCCAGCGCGGCCGCCGGTCCGAGCGCGCTGAGTCCGGCCGCTCCGGCGCCGGCGGCTGCCGCTCCCTTCAGGAAGCTGAGGCGGGTCGTCCCCTCGCTGTTGTCGCCGTCGCCGGCGTGCGCCGTCTGCTGTGAGCTCATCGGTCCCCCTTCAGGTCCGTTCGGTTTCGAGCCTTTCAGGCGCTTACTACGGAGACGCGCCTCACACGGATCACAGCTCTGCGAAGATCGGGCCCGATGGCCGCTGAGCAGCCGCTGCATCCTCTCGTCGGCGGTTTCGCCGACGCCGCGGGCTACGACCGCGCCCGCCCCCGCTACGACGCGCTCGTCGCGGACGCGCTCGTCGAGCAGCTGGAGCTGCGCGAGGGCGCCCCGGTGCTCGAGCTCGGCGCCGGTACCGGCCAGCTCTCCGAGGCGCTGATCGAGGCCGGGCTCGATCTCCTCGCCGTCGAGCCGCTCGACGGCACGCGCGAGCTGCTCGCCGCCGCGATCGGCCCCGAGCGCGTGCTGGCGGGACGCGCCGAGGAGATCCCGCTGCGGGATGAAAGCGTGAGGGCTGTGTTCGCGGCCGACGCCTTCCACTGGTTCGACGAGCGCCTCGCGATGCCGGAGATCAAGCGCGTGCTGGCGCCCGGCGGCGGCGTCGCGATCCTGCGCACGGTGCCCGCGATCGACGAGCCGTGGAGCCGCGAGCTCGGGCAGATCATCAACGAGATGCGTCCCGAGCACCCGGCCTTCACCGCGCGCGGCCCCGCAGCCGCGCTCCAGGAGGATCACAGCTTCGGAGAGGTCCGCGAGACGAAGGTCACCTCACGCCGGGAGCTGGACCGCGACGCGCTGCTCTCGCTGGTGGCCAGCTTCAGCTGGGTCGCGACGCTCCCCGGCTCGGACCGCGAGCGAATGCTCGCGCGCGTCGGGGCCGTGCTGCCGGTACGCGGTGTGGACGACGGCGTCGGGGCCGTGCCGCATCAGGATGCGCTGCGCAGCGGC
>Ga0134126_10013880_pt1 | contig 10168 bp, 10 predicted proteins | sample KB31752_FD_96881 | JGI IMG/M metagenome (GOLD analysis project Ga0134126, IMG submission 96881) | Terrestrial soil microbial communities with excess Nitrogen fertilizer from Kellogg Biological Station, Michigan, USA - KB3-175-2 | ecosystem: Environmental > Terrestrial > Soil > Unclassified ...
ACAGAACTAGTGGGCATCCCGTCGTCTCCCGCTTCCGATGAAGAAACGCTGAAGTCGACTTGATTGTTCCGCAGGGCTTGGGCTTCATCCTGTGTAAGAGGCCCCGAGCCGATCTGTGCCGGGGTCAAAGGCTGTTGAGCTGTGGCCGCAATCGCACAGCAAAAGCTGAGCGCGAGTGCCGCGTTGAACCGTGAAAAAGCCACCCGATGGAGACTACGGAATAACAATCGTATCCCCCGATCGGAGTTCTATGTTTTGGGCGAGATTCTTCCCCCCAATTACTTGTTTGTAGTTGAAAGGCAGCTTGGAGTGAGTTCCGTCATTGCTGCTGCGCAAAACGTAAATGTGGCTCGCCTTGGCAAAATCACGAAGCCCGCCACCTACCGCGATCGCGTCAAGCACAGTCATCGAAGAGGTGAGCGGATATGAGCCCGGACGGGCTATCTCCCCCACGATGTTGAACTTCACGCTTTTCACTTCCTGCACAATCACAGTTACTTCTGGAGCAGCGACGAACGCTTTCAATCCGTTCTCGATGTTGGCCTGAAGTTCCTTTGGCGCCATGCCGCTGGCTTGAATATCGCCGATGAGCGGCAGGGTGATCTTCCCATCCGGACGCACCGGCACAACGCGAGACATATCCGGTTCCTTCCAGACGTTTACCGCGAGCACATCTTCAGCTCCGATCACGTAATCGCTATCGGACGTCTTTCCTGTTTTGTCGACTGCTTTGGATGCCGAAGGGTCAGCAACCGGGCCGCCGGTTTGCGCGAACACACCATTGGAGAGAAGACCCAACCCCATCAATAAACCAACGCGCACTGCCCTAGACAACATTTCCAAGTTTCCCCTTTTACTAACTTTCAATTTTGCACAACGCATATGTCCTTAAACGATCGGTACCTTTCGGCTTGAGGGGACAGGCTCGATCTGATACCCCTCGACAGTCACGGATAACGCTCTTTGAATCGTCTCAACTGAGATCACAAGACGGTTTCCGCCATTGGAACGCGAAAGTATTCCCTCAATTCCGTCGAGTACGCCTCCGCGTACTCTCACCCGTTGGCCCACTTCGAGAAACGGATGCGCGGCAAACGGAACCTTCCTGGCAAGCACAGTTCGTATCTGCTCGATTTCGGAGTCAGGAATCGACGCGCCCTCACTGTTGCCGCCGACAAAATTCAACACACCCGGAGTTCGGAGCACGGCGACTCTGGATTCAGGCGAAGCCGGTATGTTCACAAATGCATAACAAGAGAAGAGCGGGGATTCCACACTCACTTGACGGTCGCTCCATTGACGCGCCTCGGTGATCGTCGGCAAATAGTTGAGAATTCCCTTCCGCTCAAACTCGCCTACTACCTTCTTTTCGTGTCTGGAACGAACATGGACGGCGTACCAGGATTGGGTTGAAGATCCTGCAAAATCCGAATCTTCCTGGCGAATTAGTGCCTGAGTTGACATAATGTCGTCCTCTGCGGTCGCAAACGTGACCGTTTAAGAAATCGCGCGCTTTACCCTGAGAATCGGGTCCTAAATCGGGCTCCGTGGCAATACGCTCCACAGGCTGCAAAAAGCTGCGACCTTTTATAGCTTCTGGTGCGGAATTGCGCACATCTCGGTGGTAATCTCCCACCTCTTCAGTGCACCTTTATTGCCAGACGACAGGAAGGTGCAAACTGCGCGAGCACATTTACAAATTACCAATAGAATCAGCAGCTTAGGTGTTGCATTCCACTTGTCTGGGCAGGTGCCTCAATTCGGTCCCCGGGCAAACATTGTGGAGACTTACCCCGCCGCAGACGTATCCATGTGAAAGGAGATTCTTCTCGTGTGTGAAAAACATTTCCACTTTATTGAAGAGTGCATCTTGGTAAAACGAATGTTTTCCAAAGCCTTGGGTTAGATGCCAGGCCGTCATTCTGTTTGGAAGCACACCTGCACGGAATGATTGCTAGCAAAACGCGGGATACCCTCTGATTACTAAAGAGTTAATATTTGGACGCAACGGCTGGTTTGCCATCTGCCTTGTGGCTTCGCTTGGGCTGGCTTGGACGTCTCTTGCCGGTATGCTCGATGCGTCCTTCGTAAACGGCTACGGATCCTATATCCTTTTGATCCCGCTGTTTTCCGGATATTTGATCTGGTCGCACAGATCTGAGATTTTCCGGGAGCCCGAGTCCGATCCGAAGGCAGCCCTCGCAATTTTGGTCGCCGCTGTCATTGCATTGGGAATGTCAACGAGAGATTTCTCTTTCAAGGCCAATCCTCTCTTGAGCACTGAAGTGCGAATCTTGGGCGTGATCCTGTTGGTAAATGCCGGGTTTATTGGCTGCTATGGGAAGAAGACGTTTAGGCGGGCATTGTTTCCGATGCTGTTGCTTTTCGCGGCAATTCCGATGCCGCCACTTTTCGCAGATGGGCTAATTGTGGCCTTGCAAAAAAGCTCAGCCAGTCTTTCGTATTTACTATTTTCGTTTCTAGGCATCCCGGCGCTGCGCGATGGAGTTGTGCTCACGATTCCTGGAGCGACGATCGAGGTAGCTAAGGAGTGCAGCGGAATCAATTCCAGCGTGGCATTGCTTTTAACTGTGCTCTTCGTAGCCTATGAGAGCTTCAAATCTGGATGGCGCAGAACGATTCTGGTTCTGCTCGCAATTCCTCTTTCCATCGCAAAAAACGTGATCCGAATTGTGACGCTAACCCTGCTGGGTGTCTATGTGGATCGAAGTTTTCTGACCGGCAATCTGCATCACCGTGGCGGAATCGTGTTTTACCTGATCGGCATCGCCGCGCTCTACCCTGTCTATCGCATGCTGCGCAGCTCCGAACAGAGAAAACTCAGGGGTATGGAATCTGCCCAGTGCATCCATCCGATTTCGGCTTCAGCATCGAATGCCGGGTAGAAAAATCCAATCTCCGCGGATATATCGGTTCGGAGATTGGCTGAAGCAGAAAACGCTCGCCCCCGCATGCCGGGTACGCGGGGGCGTAATAACGCTGGGTGTCGCGGCGGTCGCTAGTTAGGTATGACCGCCACAGCTTCGTTCGAGAAGTTGCTTTCAACTCCGCTGTTATCGATAGCAGTGACGACGTAATAATATGTCGTTCCAGATTGGACCGATGAATCGGTAAAGGCTAGCGATGTGACGGAGGGATTCACAAGCTGATAGGGACCTCCTGTACGCGATCCGCGATAAACGTTGTAGCCGGCCACGGTTGAAGTGCTGGCGTTCCAATTCAGGTCCACGCTATGTTGTACCCCGCTGCCGACGCCAGTTCCAGAGAGCGATGCTGTGCCTGGCGAATTTCCCGCATCACTCGCAATCGTCACTGTTCCGTTTGCAGTACCGGCCGTCTGAGGCTGGAAAACGATAGCGACGCTGGTATTCTTTCCCGCCAATACGGCGAAGGGTCCGTTTACCGTGGAGCTGAACCCAGCGCCGCTGACCGTCACTGTCGATACATTTACGTTCACGGAGCTTGGATTGCTCAGAGTCAGGTTCTGCGATGAACTGGCCCCAACGTTTACAGATCCGAACGAAAGACTCGCAGGAAGATTAAGCGCACCCACTGCGGTCGTAACTCCAGTACCCGTCATGGGAACCGAAACTGGAGAGGTGCTGGCGTTGCTGGCGACTGAGGCCGAACCGCTCACTGCGCCCGCCGCTTGGGGTGTAAAGGTGACTGACACGCTCTGGTTCGCGCCGGCTTTGATCGTTACTGGGAAGGTCACCGGAGAAAGCGAGAATCCTGCGCCGCTGAGAGTAATGCTTGAGACCACTAGATCGCTGGACCCGGCGTTGGTCACCACAAAATTCTTTGAGCTTGGAACCCCAACCGTAACGTTGCCGAACGCTAGGCTCGAGGGCGACACGCTCACCGAGCTCTGGGGAGGATTGTTGGAGGTATCCGAGGATGACGAGGCCACACCGGTGCTTCCGCATCCTGCGATGAGCAGCAGCGAGAAACAGCAGAGCGCCACGACTAGGTAGATTCCGAACTGTGCAGCTTTTTCTTGTTTCCTCACGAGTCCTCTCTCAATCTGCGTAGCCAACACTGCGGCTGCATGGCTTCGCACTTCACCTGTGAGACTACGGTAGGATGTCCGCTCAAAAACCATCAAGCGAAATGACGTATCTCACGGGTACGAAAGGCAAAACCAAATATGTACTTCCGACGGGCCGAGGTTTAGACGAGGTGGAGCGCAGGATCTAGTTAGGCGTACTTGAGGTACAACGATTTGCAGAATAGCACAATTGCCGGCGCCTCTTGGAAGCGTCCATTTGAATATTCTGCGGAAAAGGCAAGATTGTTCCGCAAACGTTGCAAACAATTGCGATTATTCCTAAGTTAAAAAATGTCTTCATCTATCCAGCCGCCGAATTTTACGGTTCAGACTTGAAGCAAATGCTTGATCCTGTGCGTTTTAGCGTCGTACCAGAAGTACATGTCCTTTGGATGGGTGCTTGCTTTAACAGCAGGTATGAAGCTGCTGCTTTCGAAGTTGCTCGGAGTGGTTGGTATTGGACTTCTGGCCGTAAGCGTCACGCCAATTGCGTTCGCCCAGTCTGCTGTCTCCATCACAGGTGCCGATAAAACGTCTCTGGCATTGGCCCGAGCCCCGTTTTTGAATGACGCGCCGGGCGAAGTAGCGAATTCGACCACTTTGGGAGATGCGTCCATAGCTGTGGCCGCAGATCCAACGCCAGAACCCATGATGGTTCCGGTCCTAAAGCCGGTCATCAATAAAGAGCAGCCAGTGGTTTCTGCCAGGCAAGTTCGAATTTGGCAAGCCCTGGTGCTCTCGCAGCACTCGGCCGCCATGTTTGATGCCTGGTCCACGCGCAAAGCGCTTACCAGCGGTAACGGATACGAGCGAAATCCTCTTCTGCGTCCATTTGCGCAGTCAGCAACTATCTACCCAGCAACCCAGGCGGTTCCTTTTGCTTTGGACTTTTTGAGCTATCGCATGATGCGGAGCAAGCACCCGCTTCTGCGGCGCACGTGGTGGTTGCCGCAGGCCGTTTCCATGGCCGGCTCTGCCTGGTGCGGCACTCGCAACCTGCATGTTGCGAATCTCCAGAGATAAAACCTCGACGATAAACCTATTTTTTTTTGAGAGGAAGTTAGAAGTCAGATGTTAGCTGCAAAAACAGCATTCGCTGGAATTCATCAGTTTCTGGAGCGAACAAAATCCCGTGAGCTTCAGGTCGGTGTAATCGGACTGGGCTACGTCGGATTGCCCTTGAGTCTTCTATTCAGTGACGAGAAGTTCGCCGTGACCGGCTTTGACGTAGATCAGCGCAAGGTAGAAACCCTGGCAGCCGGAGGATCTTATATCTATCGCATTCTTCCGGAAGAGATCGCCGCAGCAAAGACTTCAGGCTTTGAGGCGACCGGCGACTTCGGGAAAATCTCTGCTATGGACGCCATCATTATCTGCGTGCCAACGCCGTTAAACGAGCACCATGAACCCGATCTCAGCTACATCGAGAATACTGCGCACGCCATCGCTCCCTATCTGAATCCCGGGCAGCTCGTGGTTCTCGAGAGCACGACATATCCCGGCACTACCGAAGAAGTGCTTGTCCCGATTCTGGAAAAAGAGAATAAATTTGGGCTGAAAGCAGCGCGTTTGGACGGCTCCAAAGACGGCATCTTCCACGTAGCTTTTTCGCCGGAGCGCGAGGACCCAGGCAATACCCAAGTCGCACGCCGCGACATTCCCAAGGTGATTGGCGGGTTGGATCCAGATGCGACCGAATGCGCCAGCGCGCTTTACAACTCGATTTTTAGTCGCGTAGTTCCGGTTTCATCTCCAGCCACTGCGGAGATGACCAAGCTGCTCGAGAATATATATCGTTGCGTGAACATCGCGCTCGTCAATGAGCTGAAACTTCTCTGCCTGCGGATGGGCATCGACATTTTCGAGGTAATCCAGGCGGCGGCGACGAAACCGTTTGGCTTTCAATCCTTCTATCCCGGTCCGGGATTAGGCGGACACTGCATCCCAATTGACCCGTTCTATCTGTCCTGGAAGGCAAAGGAATTTGACTTCCACACTCGCTTCATTGAACTGGCAGGCGAAGTAAACCTGAAAATGCCTTACCACGTCGTATCAAGCGTGGCCCAGGCACTGAACCGGCAAAAGAAAGCTCTCAACGGATCGAAAGTGCTGGTTTTGGGGCTCTCTTACAAGAAAGACATCGACGATCTGCGTGAATCTCCTTCGCTGACGATCATCGAGCTGCTGCAGAAAGAGGGCGCCGAAGTGAGTTACAACGATCCCTTCTTTCCGCAAGTAGGACGCGGACGCAAGTACGAGCTGAACATGACCAGCACTTCGTTGTCGGACCTCGAGGACTTTGATTGTGTACTCATCGTCACCGATCACTCGACCTATGACTACAAAGACATTGTCAATCGCTCAAAGCTGGTGATGGACACTCGCAACGCAACTCGCGGCATTTCCGCACAGAACATCGTTCATTGTTAGGTCTTTAGTACAACACATTTGCTTCCCAGAAGCCTGCCAAATGCTCTTTGGTAGGCTTTCTCTTTCCGTGAATCCCGTTTCACTCAAGGCACCTTGAGCGGAACCACAGCGCTGCCGATCCGCCCACTCAAATTGTCTCGCACCACGAACCAAATCCCGTATTCGCCGGGAGCAAGCTCCAGCTGATTGCCATAGTCGATTCCTATGCGCTTTATTTCTGCGATGTTCTCAGGCGAGAACTTGCGATGAATGCGTTGAACAAAATGTCCTGCTTCTTTGCCTCCTTGTGCCCGGGCGATGGCCATCACATCGAAATCAAGCTGCCCAGCCCCGTCCTCAACGGTGATCGAATCCGCGGGTATCTGGATGCGAAACTTGGCTACCTTCTTGGAACCACGATCAATGAATGAATCGAAAGTTCCGGAGAATGGCAGGTCGGTGTACGCGAAAGGCGAACTCAGGGCCAGTGCGATATCGGTTTTGCGCACTGCCTCAGGATTGAACTTGGCCAGCATGAATCCCTGACGATAGCGTGTGCTCGCCTTTTCCGTGGTCTTCACCTCAATGCGATGCCATCCCGGCTGCCGGTTGTTTTTGTCTGCGTAAAATCCGAGAAGGTAATAATCCTGATCGTCATCAATAGCCTCGCGCACACAATTGTCGAGGTCAGTGCGATAGAAACACGGCTTGCCGCCGGTCGCAGCAGAAATGTTTTAAACGTAGTCAGCACGTCCTGATCGGCCTGTTGGTTCTGGCGAAAAGTCAAATCACTGGGAGTGTCAGAAACGGATGTATCCATCGTCTGAAACGCAGAGTTGACGGTACGCCGTGTGTCGATGGGATAAACGGCGACATTCGCATCATTCAGTACCTGCCAGGTGTAGATGGCCTGGTTTAGCGTGTCACCAGCATTATCTACGGAGTAGTTAAGTTCGGTACCGCCAAATCCTGCGCTGATACTTTTTAGAACCGTATTGCTGTCGATGAACTTAAATCCGGAGCCCACGAGCAGGAGCGATTTGCGACCCGGAATGCCTTTGAGGGCCTGAGCAAGTTGCTGAATCGTCAGCTGAGTGTCGATGCGCTGGCTGCGATCCTGAAAGCGCGTCATTGCTTCATCGGCTTCACGCAGTTTCAGAGCCTGCGCAACGCTTAGCAGTTCAGGCGCTTTGGCCAGCTGCGTCTGGCTTTGCGAAATCAATTCATCGGAAAGTGCGCGAGTGATTTCGGTTCCTGCGGCAGTGTTCGTTGCCTGCGGGCCTGAATATTGCGAGACGGCAGCCATTATCGCTGCCGGATCCGTGGTAAAGCCTTTTATTACACGAATTCCTGTCCTCTCAATCGCGACGACCCCGACAGGTCCGTTGAATTTTTCTGATCTCTTTAGATACCTCTCGAACTCTTGATTGAAATAGGTTCGATCGAGGTTGGGGGTATTGATCATGTCAAGTGCAACGATCGTTAATTGTGAGGGCACTGGGTTCGAATTCCCGGAATTACCCGGCTGCTCCGTCTTCTGCGGACTTCCGGCGTGTACCTCCTCGAAAGTGGCAATTGGCTGTTCTTTGCCATCCTGGCGAAGTACAAAGTCTTGCTTCGTAAGTCCGCCCACATGCTTTCCTGACCTCTGAACGATCACCGGCACTTGCACGAAGGTAGCCCCGGAGGTGAAGACGGCGGCCGGTCTATCTTCCGCTCGAGCAGTTATCAGCAGCGCCGCAGATGCGAACAGTACGATTGATATCTTTTTCATTTGGGAATCGCGACTCCTTCAGCGTTCATCGCCTGCAATACGATAATTAATTCCTGCGCGCGGCCTACGTTTGGATCGTGCGGGTCCTCCTCCACGAACATCCTGTATTCCGTGATCGCGGCTGCGGGCTGCCGCTGAGCCTCAAGACTTTTGCCCGCGAGATAGTGAACGAGAGCGTACTGCTGGTGCGGCAATGAGTGCAGGGTCTGCGCCAGACTGACCGTTTCACCGTACTGATTCTTGAAAAATGCTGACTCGGCAGCGACGAACAGAGCGCCGGGGTTGAGAGGATCGGTGCTGAGCGCCTGCCGCGCCAGAGTATACGAATCTTCATAGCGCTTCTCGTCAAAGGCAATCTTCGCCAGATTCAAAAGCGCTGGGGCGTATCTGCGATTTACAGCAACCGCGCGCTCGAATGCTGCTCGGCTCTCGCTTTTGTTGCCTTCTTGCATGAGCGCGACTCCGAGATTGTTTTCCGCTTCTTCAAATTGGGGTACAACTCTATTGCCCGGCGATAATGTTTCTCCGCTTGGTCCAGTCTTGCCTGCTTAAGCGCGTCATCTCCTTTGTGCAATTCCTTCTGCGCTTTTCCGGGAATCTTGAAACTGTGAGCGGAGACTGTCGCCTTCTGCCCTTTCTGGTCTTCTTTGGAAAACTTGCGATGCAAAGAAATGATAAGTATGGGATCGCCGCGACCGGGCTGCACGTCATCTACTATGGATTCCTCAATGGTGGGGCCAATCACGCGAACACGATAAATAGTTTTGCGGCAGACCGTGAGTCGCACCTGCCCGTTTGAAGCCGGCCTGCTTTCCTGAAGCGTTCCACCAAGCGGATCCTGAAGCTGCACACTGATCTGCAATGACGAATCAAAACTGGTTCGCGAGACACTAGTATCCCCCCGGTGAATGGAATCGTCTTGCGGTCCGACGCTCGCCGAAGAGCCAATGGGATCCGAAATCGTGAGCTGAACTTGCATTTGCATAGGTGCGCCAGCGCGATTGTCACAAATTTGTGCGATGCCAGACCCGGTAAACAACATTGCGCAAATCACGATCTTCATCCGAGCAACCATATCGTTGAAACTCCATTGTGGCCGCAGGTCTATCCGAATGCAAAAAAATGGGGCCGGAATTTTCCGGCCCCTCGAGGCTTGCGCGTGGTTGCAAACTAGAACGTGAAGTGCGCTTCCAAGCGGATCTGACGCGCGGTCTGGAACACCTGCGGCTTGCCGAAGCGGCTTGCCAATGTCAGCGGGGAGTTGCCCGCGAACGTGCCGGTGCCATTCAACGCATCGATGTAGTTGTAGCCATTCATGACCTTTGCCCAATCCACTCCCGGGTCGCCGGCAAAACGAGGCGCACGCGAGGGGCTGATGAGATTGGTCGGAATCACAAATTCATAGTATGCAGTTGGCGCATGCTGGTTGAAGAGGTTGGAGATGTTAGCTCCGAACTTCAAACGGTAGTTTTCATGCGACTTGCTGGGCTTGAATTCGTGAGTTAACTGAAAGTCAGTCTGCAGATACGGAGGCGTGCGAGAACCATCGACGAGTCCATTTTTCAAAATGTTGCCCGATGGATCGCGCGAAAGAATCGGCATATCGCCGCGTCCTTCGGCCCACTGACACGCTGAAGACGTACCAACGACCGGAAGACAGGCTTCGATGGGCGTTCCTTCATAGAAAGCCTGCGAAACGCCGATTTGAGTCACCTGCCCAAGCCACGGCAGAGTGTAGTAGCCGAACACTTTTGCCGTATGAGGACGATCCGTCGAAAGCGGACCATCATCAATCTTCCCGCTCGGATCGTAGAGCATCGTGGGAAGATCGAATGCACGTCCATTGTTGGGCGCGTGGCGTCCACCGTTACCGTCGGTCGGATCGGTGTTGGTCAAGCCGGCATAGTTTCCGCGCA
>Ga0134126_10013881_pt1 | contig 10167 bp, 9 predicted proteins | sample KB31752_FD_96881 | JGI IMG/M metagenome (GOLD analysis project Ga0134126, IMG submission 96881) | Terrestrial soil microbial communities with excess Nitrogen fertilizer from Kellogg Biological Station, Michigan, USA - KB3-175-2 | ecosystem: Environmental > Terrestrial > Soil > Unclassified ...
ATCCGATACCAACGCGCGCCGGAACCATCGCGCGCACGTCCAACCGCTCGCTCGCGCGCCAGCGCACGCGCGAGCGGCTCATAGTTCGGCGCGTGAGCGATGAGGATTCCGAGCTGCTCCGCCATCTCGAGTCACTCGGGGTCACGCCCGGCACGGCGATCGAGTTCGTGACGCAGGAGCCGTTCGAGGGACCGCTGGTGCTGCAGGTGGGAGGCAAGCGCGTACGGCTCACGCCGCAGGCGGCGAAGGATGTCTTCGTCGATGCCGTGGACGATGACGACGGCTGATTCCGGGTAGCGCTCGAGTCGTTTCCACCCTCCGCAAACCCAGGCACATGGCACTTCCCGACGATCCACAACGAGACGCTCCCGACCCGGCCGTGCATCTGCACGGCTGGCGTCGCGCGCGCCTCACGCCGAGCCTGGCGGAGGTGTATCGGACGGTGCCGGTATCGGGAACGTCGACGTGGCGAAAGGCACTCGCATTCGCTGGGCCGGGCTATCTGATCGCCGTCGGCTACATGGATCCGGGCAACTGGGCCACCGATCTCGCCGGTGGATCGGCGTTCGGCTACCGGCTGCTCGTCGTCATTCTGATGTCGAATCTGATGGCGGTGCTGCTGCAGGGGCTGTCGTCCAAGCTCGGCATCGCCACCGGTCGCGACCTCGCACAGGCGTGCCGCGATCATTACTCGCGCCCTGTGGTGATTTTCCTCTGGGTCATTTGCGAGACCGCCATCGCCGCGTGCGATCTCGCGGAAGTCATCGGCTCGGCGATCGCGCTCAATCTGCTCTTCCACATCCCGATCGCGATCGGCGTGGTGCTCACCGCGCTCGACGTGCTCGCGGTGCTCGTGCTGCAGCACAAGGGCTTCCGGTGGCTCGAGGCGCTGGTGATCGTGCTGATCGCGACGATCGGCATCTGCTTCCTCTTCGAAGTCGTCATCTCGAAGCCCTCGCTCTCGGGCGTGCTCGGTGGATTTCTGCCTTCGTTCGAGATCATTCGGAATCCCAAGATGCTCTACATCGCCATGGGGATTCTCGGCGCGACCGTGATGCCGCACAATCTCTACCTGCATTCGTCGATCGTGCAGACGCGACAGTACGAGGAAAGTGCGGCCGGAAAACGGGAGGCCGTGCGCTTCGCATTTCTCGATTCCACGATCGCGCTCACGTTCGCGCTGTTCATCAACGCCGCGATTCTCATCGTTGCCGCGGCGAGCTTTCATCGCGCGGGGCACACCGACGTCGCGGAGATCCAGCAGGCGTACACGCTTCTCACGCCGCTGCTCGGCGTTGGCGGCGCGAGCGCGGTGTTCGCCCTCGCGTTGCTGGCGTCCGGGCAGAGCTCCACGCTCACGAGTACGCTTGCGGGCCAGATCGTAATGGAGGGCTTTCTCCAGATTCGGCTGCGGCCGTGGGTACGGCGACTGATTACACGCGGCATCGCTATTGTGCCGGCGGTGATCGTCGCCATCCTGTATGGAGAATCGGGGACGGCAAATCTGCTCGTGATGAGCCAGGTGATACTCAGCGTGCAGCTGTCGTTTGCCGTGTTCCCGCTGGTTCGATTCACGTCGGATCGCACGAAGATGGGAGAGTTCGTGAATTCCGGATGGATGCGCCCGCTATCCTATGCGGTTGCGATCCTGATTGCGGTGCTCAATGTGTGGCTGATCGCGCAGCTTCTCACCGGCGGGGGATGATCGTGTACAAGCGGATACTCGTTCCCCTCGAGCACTCGCCGTTCGACGAGGCAATCCTCGAGCACGTGCGCGAGCTCGCGCGCTTCTGCCACTCGGCGATCATCCTCATCCACGTCGCCGATGGCTGGGCGGCGCGCAACATCCATCATCTGGATCTGCGCGAGAGCGAGGAAATTCAGGGGGACCGCGCGTACCTCGAAGGCGTGGCGGCGGGACTCGAACGCGATGGCCTGGAGACCGACGCTATTCTGGCTAACGGCGATCCGGCGAAGGAAATCGCGGCGGCCGCGCAGCGTGAGCAGTGCGATCTGATCGCAATGTCAACGCACGGCCACCGGTTCTTCTCCGATCTCTTTTACGGAAGCGTGGCCGAGTCGCTGAGGCACCGCTGTACGGTCCCGATCCTGCTGGTGCGGGGATCCAAGGCCGGCAAAACGGCGGAGCATCGAGTGGTGGAGTGAGGGGATGAACTGCTTACCGCAGAGACACAGAGGAACGCGGTAGTGGCCTCCGCGACCTCCTCCCACGAGCTCTGCGCCTCTGCGGTGCAGCAGTGCCGCTAATCGGCGATCTCGCGTCTTCCTGGCCTGAGCATCGTGGCCATCCTCACCAGATCCGGCAGGGAATCGGCTTTCATCTTTCGCATCACTTTGCCTCGATGCGCTTTCACCGTGATCTCGCTTATTCCGAGCTCACGGCCAACATGTTTGTTGAGCAGACCGGCCGCGACGCGCGACATCACTTCGCGCTCGCGATGGCTGAGCGACGCGTAGCGATCCCGAAGCGAGCGCAGTTCCGCCGCCTCTCCCAGCGCGAACCGGCTTCGCTCGATGGCTTGTCCGATGGCACTCAACAGCACGTCGTCGCCGAACGGCTTCGTCAGAAACTCCGTGGCTCCCGCCTTCATCGCCTTGACGGACATCGGCACATCGCCGTAGCCGGTAATGAAGATGATCGGCATGTCGTCTCGATCGACGGCGATGCGCTTCTGCAGCTCGAGGCCGTTGAGATCCGGAAGACCGACGTCGAGCACGAGGCAGCTCGGCACACCCACCCGCGGATGATCCAGAAAGTCCTGCGCGGACGCGAACAGCTCGGGCTTCCAGTTCGCGCAGCGAATCAGCAGTTCCAGTGACTCTCGCACCGAAACATCATCATCGACGACGAATACGACGGGCGTCTCGTGCGTGATGGGCAAAGTCGCGTGCCCGGATTCGCTTTCGGTTCTCATGTGTGGCGTAGTGCGGGAGCGTGGTCCGCTCAGTTCGATGCAAGTGCAGTGTTGAGTGCCTGGAGAAGGGCTGCCTCACTGAATGGCTTGAGCAGGCACTCCGCGGCGCCCTGCGCAATCATCCGTGGACGCACCGTGGCATCGCCGTTCGCAGTGATGAAGACTATCGGCATGTCGTATTCGCGAAGCCTCAGCTCTCGCTGTAGTTCTGGTCCGCTCATCCCCGGCATCGCGATGTCGAGGATCAGACATCGGGTCGTGCTTACATACTCGGATTCGAGAAATTCTTCCGCCGACGAAAAGGCACGCACTGCAAAGCCAAACTCCTTCAACAGGTCGGGGAGCGACTCACGAACCGACTCGTCGTCGTCGACCACTGACACGAGCGAACGTGTGGACATCAGGAGCTCCTCAGCGCGTGCGCCGGTCCGGCGACCAAGGAGCGGCGATTGCCGTTGAGCGGCTGCTCGCTCGTCACCCTCGCTGCCTCACGGGGAATGGAAAATGAAAAAGTCGCGCCTGGTCCTTCATTCGGTGTTGCCCAAAGGCGACCACGATGATTCTCGATGATCGAACGACTAATGGAGAGCCCGATGCCCATTCCGCTGCTCTTTGTCGTGTAGAACGCGTTGAACAATCGGTCAGCGCCCTCCCGTTCGATGCCCGTTCCGGCATCCTGTACCGATACGCGCACCACGTCGTCGTCCTGCTCCGTTCTGATCGTCAGCAGTCGCGGACGATCGTGGATGTCGCCCATCGCCTCAACGGCATTTCGAAGCAGATTCAGGATGACCTGCTGAAGCTGGACTCGATCCCCGCTCACCGGCGCGAGATCATCGGAAAGCTTAGGGCGCAGTACGACACGGCTTCTCTGCAGTTCGTCCGACGACAACGCGATGACCTCTCGCATGGCCTCGTTCAGGTCCACTGCCTCGGCCGTGATGGTCTTTTTTTCGAAGAGCGCGCGCAGTCTCGTGATCACCTGCGACGCACGCTCGCCGTCGCGAATCGTGCGGCGCGCGGTTTCGAGTGCACCCTCCACGTTCGGCGGATCGGCAGCGAGCATCCGCAGACAGGTGCTGGCGTTGGTGATGATTCCGGACAGCGGCTGATTCACCTCGTGCGCGATCGACGCCGTCAACGCTCCAAGGCTCGTCGCCCTCGCTACGTGCGCGAGCTCCGAGCGGAGCTTGCCGAGTGCATTCTCCGAGAGCCGGCGCTCCGTCACATCCTGAATCGCGCCGAGGTATTCCGTCTGTCCGTTGCGGTCCCGCGTCGCGTGAGCGACGATGCGCACGTACTTGACGGATCGGTCGTGCATCAACAACCGGCATTCGAATTCGAAGTCGTGGCCATCGTGGGTGGCCCGTTCCAGTTGAGCCTTGAAGCTGGGCGCATCATCCGGGTGAACGCGTGTGCCTATCAGCTCGAGCGTCACGGGCGTGGCCGGATCGATCTCGTGAGTGCGATAGCTCTGCTCGGACCACATGATCTCGCCGGTCGCAACACGCCAGGAGAAAGTGCCCGTCAGACTCAAACGCTCCCCTTCCGCCAGGAAGGCTTCGCTCCGCCTGAGGTCGTCTTCGCCCAGCGCACGTTCGATCGCGATGCTCGCGATGTGCGTGACCTGCGCAATCAGCTCCTGCAATCGTGGCGATGGGCTGCCGGGTATCCGCTGATAGACGCAAAACGTGCCCAGGACGCGGCCCGACAACGAGTAAATCGGCGTCGACCAAACCGATCTCAGGCCATGCGCCAGCACGAGAGCACGATACGCAGTCGCTTGCCACAACGGATCGGTTTCCAGATCCGCCGCGATCACCTGTCTCCTCGACAGTGCCGCGATTCCGCAGGGCGCGGTCTCGCAACGCACAGGCAGACCTTCGATTTCGCTGGTGTAGCTCTCGGGCAAGGAGGGAGCGGCGCCAAGATGAAAGGTCGGTCCACTCCAGTTGATGAGGTATACGCCACAGTCGCATTTGGGGATGACATCCTCTACGAAACTGCATAACGCCTCGAGAACGTCGTTGAGCGATCTGCCGCACGCGATCATTTCCAGGAGCCGATTCTCTCCCGCGAGCTGAGTCTCCGCCCACTCTCGGTCAGCGATCGCACTCATGCCGCCCCGCTCGTTCTCCATTCCATCCTCTCGTGACGAGTGCTCCTGAGACAAACATGTGTCGCATTCCGTAGCCACTTCCATGATACGTTGGTATCGGTTTGCAGGGTGCGCCAGCACCGCACGCGCCGCCACGTCCTGTCGATGCTCGATACCATCGTCCAATGGAGTCTCGAGAACACATTCACTAGGATCGTATCGGATCAACGAGACCGGGTGCGAAACAATGATCGACGAAAACGAGCGGGAGATGAAACCGGATCGTCGTCGCTTCCTCGGCGTGGCGGCCACGGCCCTCGCAGCGTCTCGGCTCGGCCTGGTCGGCTTTGCGGACGTGCCCGCCATGCACACGCGCCCCGTGCAACCCCTAACGAAAAAGAAAGCGCCACACACGTCCTTCGGTCCGCTCAAACAGATCGATGCGGGGGTCCTCAATATCGGATACGCCGAGGATGGGCCTCGCGATGGTCCCGTCGTGATTCTTCTTCACGGCTGGCCGTACGACATCCACAGCTACGTCGACGTCGCGCCGCTTCTGGCGGCGAAGGGATATCGAGTGATCGTCCCCTATCTGCGTGGCTACGGCACGACGCGTTTCCTGTCGAGTGAGACCTTCCGGAATGCCCAGCAATCGGCTGTTGCGCTGGACGTCATCGCCGTCATGGACGCTCTCGAGATCAGGAAAGCGATCATCGCCGGCTTCGATTGGGGAGCTAGAACGGCCGACGTCATGGCGGCACTCTGGCCGGAGCGCTGCAAGGCGCTCGTGTCCGTGAGTGGATATCTGATATCCAATCCCAAGGCAAACCTGCAACCACTGCCCCCGAAGGCCGAACTCGGATGGTGGTACCAGTACTATTTCGCCACTGAACGCGGCGAGCGCGGTTACGGCGAAAATCGTCGCGAGTTCAACAAGCTCATTTGGAAGAACGCTTCGCCGAAGTGGGACTTCGATGATGCAACGTTCAATCGTACGGCGGCGTCTTTCGACAACGCGGATCACGTCAGCATCGTCATCCACAACTATCGCTGGAGACTCGACCTGGCCAAAGGCGAATCACGCTACGACCGGTTCGAACAAAAGCTGTTCAAGGCTCCGGTGATCACGGTCCCCACGATTACGATCGCAAGTGATTTCGACGGTGCGGCCGCCGACGGAAAATCCTACGCGGATAAATTCTCCGGCAAATATTCGCACCGAGTCCTCGACGGCATCGGACACAACGTGCCTCAGGAAGCTCCGCAGGCATTTGCCCAGGCAGTCTTCGACGTTGATGGTTTCTGATACGCGATGACAGGATCGACCCGAGCCTTTCTCGCCCTCAATCCAAAGACGGGACATCACGATGAGAGTCCATGAACTCCTGCTCGCTGCGATTCTCACCGGCGGAATCGCGGCGCGCTCTTACATCGCAACCGGAGATGGACGCATGCCGCACCAGGCGACGGTCGCACCGCTCCACCTGCCCGACGAGGGGGCAATGCCATCACTGGGCGGCGCCACCGAGTGGCTCAATTCCCCGCCGTTGACTGCGGCCGGCCTGCGCGGAAAGGTCGTTCTCGTCGACTTCTCGACTTTCACCTGCATCAACTGGCTTCGCACGCTCTCCCACGTGCGCGCGTGGGCCGAGAAGTACAAAGGCAACGGGTTGGTGGTGATCAACGTGCAAACGCCCGAGTTCGAGTTCGAAAAAAACATCGACAACGTGCGTCTCGCCACGAAGCAAATGGGAGTCGTGTATCCGACCGCGGTCGACAACGACTACGCGATCTGGAAAGCATTCGACAATCACTATTGGCCGGCGCTCTACATCGTCGATGCGAAAGGGCGCATCCGCCATCATCAGTTCGGCGAGGGCGACTACGAGCGGTCGGAGGCGATCATCAAGCAGCTCCTCACCGAAGCGGGGCAGAAGGGCATTGGTCCAGATCTCGCGCCGGTCCACGAGAGCGGTGCCGAGGTGGGCGCCGATTGGAGCACGCTGATGTCGGCGGAGACTTACGTCGGCCACGACCGCGCCGAGAATTTCTCATCGCCCGGCGGATTGGCATCGGGGAAGCCTCGCGTCTACGCAGCACCGGCGCAGCTCGATCTCAACCACTGGGCGCTCGCTGGTGATTGGACGGTGGGGAAGCAGGGCACGGTCTCGAACGAGGCAAATGCGCGGATCGTGTTTCGCTTTCACTCTCGCGATCTGCATCTCGTCATGGGACCCGCCGTGCGCGGAGCGTCGGTGCGCTTTCGCGTGCGCATCGACGGAGCGCCACCGGGACTCGCGCACGGAGTCGACATCGACGCCGATGGCAACGGTACCGTCACCGCACAGCGACTCTATCAATTGATCCGGCAGCCGAGTCCGATCGCTGATCGACAGTTCGAGATCGAGTTTCTCGATCCGGGTGCGGAGGCGTTCGTCTTCACCTTTGGCTGATGCGCATCGCGCGAAAAACCGTGCATGGAGCTGATAAAAAATGCCGAATCTCGATCGCCGTCGCTTCCTTGGCGCTGTCACCGCTACCGTTGCCGGGAGCCAGCTGGGTCTTCTCGATATTCACAGGAGGTTGGAAGCCATGACTGGAATTACGACTGAAACTCTGACCGGTGCTGCGCCACGGACCGGGACTGCTGATCCCGATATTCGTCCGTTTCACATCAGCTTTCCCGACGCCGACCTGGCCGATTTGCGCAGGCGCGTCAACGCGACGAAGTGGCCCGAAGTCGAACAGGTCAAGGATGAGTCGCAGGGCGTGCAGCTCGCGACGATGCAGAAGCTCGCGCAATACTGGGGCACGGACTACGACTGGAAGAAAGCCGAGGCGAAGATCAATGCGGTTCCGCATTTCATCACCAACATCGACGGTCTCGACATTCATTTCATTCACGTGAAGTCGAAGGAAAAGAATGCGATGCCGCTCATCGTCACACACGGGTGGCCCGGCTCGTTCATCGAGCAGATGAAGATCATCGCGCCGCTCACCAATCCCACGGCCTTCGGCGGGAAAGCCGAGGACGCGTTCGACGTGGTGATTCCATCGTTGCCGGGCTACGGATTTTCAGGCAAGCCGACGGCCCCCGGATGGCACCCTGCGCGCATCGCCACGGCCTGGACGACGCTGATGCGAAAGCTCGGCTACAAGAAGTTCGTGGCGCAGGGCGGCGATTGGGGGAACGCAGTCTCGGAGGTGATGGCTCTGCAGGCGCCGCCGGAGCTGCTTGGCATTTCCACCAACATGGCGGCCACCGTTCCGCCCGAGATCAGCAAGGAGATTTCTGCGGGCACCAAGCCACCGTCCACACTTTCCGCCGACGAGCGCAAGGCGTGGGATCAGCTGGCCGTTTTCTACGGAACGGGGCTGGGCTACGCGCAGGAGATGTCGCTCAAGCCGCAGACGCTGTACGCGATTGTGGATTCACCCGTCGGGCTGGCGGCGTGGATACTCGACCATGACGTGGCCAGCTACCTGCTCATCAGGCGTGTCTTCGACGGACAGCAGGAGGGTCTCACCAGGGACGACATCCTCGACAACATCACGATGTACTGGCTGACCAACACTGCGCTTTCGTCCGCGCGGCTCTACTGGAACACATCGCGGGTGTCGAACGCGGGTTTCTTCGATCCGAGGGGCGTCAAGCTCCCGGTGGTCGTGACCGTTTTTCCCGACGAGATCTACGCGGCGCCGCGGAGCTGGGCCGAGAAGGCGTACTCGAAAATGATCTACTTCAGGAAGTTCGACAAAGGCGGACACTTCGCGGCGTGGGAGCAACCGGAGCTGTTCGTCGGCGCGATGCGAGACGGATTCAGATCGCTACGCACGTAGCGTGTCGCGCGCGGCGGCCGACGCGAGCCAGCGATCGGCATCGTCCGCTCCCGATGCGAGCGCGCCCTCGGGGAGCCAGCGAGAGAACAGTGTCCGCTCGATGAGCGACAACACCTCGCCGGCGCGCACGCGCATCGCCACCGCGACGCGGCCGCCAATCACCGACTTGCTCACCGTGCCGCGCCTCTCTCCATCCGAGAGCGACACGTCGAGACGCATCTCCTCCCACTCCGCGAGCGAAGGATCCGCCGCGAGCGCGACCGCCAGCGCGTCGTTCACAATGCAACCATCGAAGTGCTCGTGCGCGCGATGGAAGTCCGCGTAGAAACGCAGCGCGTCCGCCCAGAACCTCGCGTCCTTGTCCGAAGCCCCCGCCTTCTCGAGCGCTCGAATCGCGCTTCCCGGCACCGCAATTCGCCGCGTGACGTCCAGCGGCACGAGTCGCAGGTCCAGCCGCGAGTGGAGAACGAAGTCCGCGGCTTCTGGATCAGACCACCAGTTGAACTCGCTCGTAGGCGTCTGCGTCCCTGGAACCGCAATCGTTCCGCCCATCACGAACACGGGACCCAGCAGGTCCGCGATGTCCGGCGCGAACGCGATCGCGCTCGCGAGATTCGTCAACGGCCCCAGGCAGCAGAGAGTGAGCCGATGCCCGTCCCGCACCTGCGCGATGATCGCACCCGCCGCACCATCCTTCTCGTGCTCCCCCGCGAGCGACGGCACTACGTAGCCGAGCCCCTCGGGGCCGTGCGTTTCGCGCGCGGGCTGCGGATCGCGCACGAGCGGCGCTGCGGCTCCAGCGATGATCGGCGCCTTGAGATTCGCCCGGCTCGCCACGAGCCGCGCATTGCGCGTCGCGCGATCCACATCGGTGTTCCCGTGCACAGTCGTCACCGCAACGACGCGCAGCGCCGGCAGCTTGGCCGCGAGCGTGAGCGCGAGCGCATCGTCGATGCCCGGGTCGGTGTCGATCAGAATCGAAGTCGGCATGAGCCGTGAACATGCAGCAGGAGCGCCCCGCGCGCCAATCGAATTACGTGACCTTCATCACGCGATTAGCTTGCTCGCCATGGTCGCTCTCCTGCTCGCGCTTCAGCTCCGAACGATCACGATCGATCAGCGTCTCGCCGCCGACGCGAATCTCCGCGTCGGTGACACCGTCGTGGTGTCCGGCTCGCCCACGGCGCCCGGCGACTCCGCGACGATTGCCGCCGTGATCGGCCGCCGCGCCGATCCGAGCGAGATCGCGCGCAGCGACTATCGCGTGCACCTCCATCTCGACCAGCTCCAGCA
>Ga0134126_10013882_pt1 | contig 10167 bp, 8 predicted proteins | sample KB31752_FD_96881 | JGI IMG/M metagenome (GOLD analysis project Ga0134126, IMG submission 96881) | Terrestrial soil microbial communities with excess Nitrogen fertilizer from Kellogg Biological Station, Michigan, USA - KB3-175-2 | ecosystem: Environmental > Terrestrial > Soil > Unclassified ...
GCCGGGCTTGATGAAATCCGCGCCGACGATCACGTAGGGATCGCCGTCGACGATGATCTTCAAACCGTTCTTGACGTCGTTGAGACCATAGCTGGCCATGTTGCGTAGCTCCGTGGATGCGTGGCGCCGCCCGTGCCGCGATGGCCTTGGCCGGACGACTGACCTAAAATGACGGGTTTACCGGGCCTGCGCGGCCCGGACACAAGGCCATCATGATAACCGCAACCGGTGCTTCCACGCAGCCCAAGCCGCTGCCCGACTGGCGCCAGTCGCTGCGCGACGCGGTGACCGATCCGCGCGAACTGCTGACATTGGTGGGGTTGGCGCATCTCGCGGATCGGCTGCCTGCCGACAATGCCGGGTTTGCGCTGAAGGTGCCGCGCGGCTTCGTCGCGCGCATGCGCCACGGCGATCGAACCGATCCGCTGTTGCTGCAGGTGCTGCCGCAAATGGCCGAGCTGGACGAAGCGACCGGTTTCGCGGACGACGCGGTCGGCGACCTCAACGCGCTGCAGGCGCACGGCGTGCTGCATAAATATGCAGGTCGCGCGCTGCTGATCGCGGCCGGTTCCTGCGCGGTCAACTGCCGCTACTGCTTCCGCCGGCACTTTCCATATGCCGAGGAACTCGCGGCCGCGCACGCCTGGCGCGAAGCGATCGATTGCCTTGCGAACGACACCTCGATTCGCGAAGTGATCCTGTCCGGCGGCGACCCGCTGGTGCTGTCGACCCGCAAGTTGACCGACCTGACGGACGCGCTGCGTGGCGTGCCGCACGTGATCCGCCTGCGCATCCATTCGCGCCTGCCGGTGGTCTTGCCGGAGCGCATCGACGACGCGTTCTGCGCGTGGCTGTCCGCATTGCCGCTGCAGCGCGTGGTGGTGTTGCACGCCAACCATCCGAACGAACTCGACGCCGGCGTTGCAGCCGCCTGTGCGCGCCTGCAAGAAACGGGCGCCACGCTCCTCAACCAGTCGGTGCTGTTGCGCGGCGTCAATGACGATGCCGATGCGCTCGCCGAACTTTTCGAGCGCCTGTTCGCCTGCGGCGTGCTGCCGTATTACCTGCACCAGCTCGACCGCGTGCGCGGCGCCGCGCACTTCGAAGTCCCCGATGCGCGCGCCCGCGAACTCATGGATTCCCTGCGCGCCCGCCTGCCCGGCTACCTGGTCCCGCGGCTGGTCCGCGAACTTCCCGGCGAAGGCGCGAAAACCCCGATTTGATGCGGCGGCTGGCGCCGTCCAGCCTGATCGGGTACAACAGCGGGCATGAAAATCATGAACACGGCGGCCCGCCCGGATCGACGGGCGCGGCACGCCATCCTGCGGTTCCCGCAACCCAGAGGCTGCGATGTTGCCTGAACCGATCACCAAGCTGATCATCGCCGAGGATCAGGCCGAGGACGCCGAGCAGATCATCAGCGTGTTGCGCAACAGCGGCATCGCGCTGCGCCCGCAGCGCATCTCGACCGAGGAGGAACTGGCGGCGACGCTGGAATCGTTCACGCCGGACATGGTGCTGGCCAATCCGGCGTGCAGGGAAATCAAGCTGGAGACGATCGCGCGCGCGCTGGACGCCACTGGCAAGGACGTCGCACTGCTCGCGCTCACCGATCGGCTCACCGACGACATGGTCGCCGAAATCCTCACCCAAGGCAGCGTGCGCGGCATCGCCCTGCGCAATCGCCACGACCAGTTGCAGACCGTGGTGCGCCGCGAGCTGGACGCACTGGACACCCGCCGCAACGTGCGCAAGCTGGAGGCCGCGCTGCGCGAATCGGAGCGCCGCTGCGATGCACTGCTGGATTCCTCGCGCGATCCGATCGCGTACATCCACGAAGGCACGCACGTCCGCGCCAACAATGCCTACCTGGAAATGTTCGGCTTCGAAAGTTTCGAGGACGTCGAAGGCCTGACGATTCTCGATCTGGTCGCGCCGCAGCACACCGCCGATTTCAAGGACCTGCTGAAACGCCTCGCGCGCGGCGAGAAACCGCCGTCGCGGCTCGACCTCACCGCGCGGCGCGCCGACGGCACCGCGTTCGATGCGGTGATGGAATTCTCGCCCGCCACGTACGAAGGCGAACCCTGCCAACAGATCGTGTTCCGCCTGCCGGCGTCCAGCCCCGAAGCGGAAGAAGAGCTGCGCCGCCTGAAGACGCAGGACCCGCTGACCGGGCTTTCCAACCGTACGCACTTCCTCGCCATCCTCGACGAGGCCGTCGCGCGCGCGATCGGCGGCACCACCGACCAAGCCTTGTTGCTGCTCGAACCCGACAACTACCGGCTCGTGCTGAACACGGTCGGCATCACCGGCGCCGACGACGTGCTGCGCCAGCTCGCCGGCACCATCAAGCAGCGCCTGCGCGCCACCGACACCGCCGGCCGCATCGGCGACCACGCATTCGGCATCCTGCTTTCCAACAGTCCTCAGGCGGAAGTGCAGAAAATCGCCGAGTCGCTGCGCAGCAGCATCGAGGCGGCGATCATCGAGGCGAGCGGCAAATCCACCAGCCTCACCATCAGCATCGGCGGCAGCCTGCTGGGCGAGAAGAACGCGAAGTCGCAGGTGCTGTTGTCGCAGGCCGACGACGCGCTGCGCGCCGCTTCCGGGCAAGGCGGCAACCGCATCGACATCCACGATCCAGGCGCGGCCGACAAGGCCGAAGCCGCGCGCGAACAGCAATGGCTGGAAATGATCGACGGCGCACTCGCCAACGACGGCTTCGTACTCTATTACCAGCCGATCGTCAGCCTGCAGGGTGACGAAGGCGAATACTTCGAAGTGCTGCTGCGCATGCGCGGCCCGACCGAGGAAGTGCTGCCCGCGCATTTCATGCCGATCGCCGAACGCAATGACCGCCTGCTCGCGATCGACCGCTGGGTCATCGAACACGCCATCGACGCACTGGGCACACGGCCCGCGAAATCCGCACATACCACGCTGTTCATCAAGCTCTCGACGCTCACCCTGCACGACGAAACACTGGCGGACTGGGTGGATGCGAAACTTTCGGCAGCCGGCGTCAAGGCTTCGCAGTTGGTGTTTGAAGTGCCCGAGGCGAAGGTGATGACCTGCCTCAAACCCGCGCGCGAATTCGTCGAGCGCTGGCGCAAGGGCGGCGGCGGTTTCGAGCTGGAGCAGTTCGGTTCCGGCCTCAACTCGTTCCAGACGCTCAAGCACATCGACGCCGACTACCTGAAGGTCGATCGCGCGCTCACCAATGATCTCGCCCACCATGCGGAGAACGAGCTGAAGGTGCGCGAACTGTGCTCGCAGGCACGCGCCGCCGGCAAACGCACGATGGTTGAGTGGATCGAGGAAGCCACCAGCATGCCGATGCTGTTCTCGGCCGGCGTCAACTTCGCGCAGGGCAATTTCCTGGCGCCGCCGGCGTCCGAGATGCGCTATGTGACGTGATTCGTGCAATCGTCCCTGATTGCTGCTTCGTCCAGTTTTTCGCCAGCAGAAGAGCTTCGGTCGTGAACACCAGAACGGCGATCAGAGCCGCCATCCATGGCCGGGAGCTCCGTGGCCCGGCTTTCCACAAAGGCCGCTTTGAACCGGCATTCACGCCATCGAATGAACTGAAATCATGGTGAACGTAGCGCGCCCGCTCGCCTCCAACCCCCGGCTTGCCTTCGTCGCGTCCACATCGGACAAGGCGCGCGCGGCCTGCGTCGAACTGCAGGAACGTTACGGCGCGGCGTCGCCCGGCGATGCCGACGTGATCGTCGCGCTGGGCGGCGACGGATTCATGCTGCGCACGCTGCATGCGCAACTCGGCCATGGCTTGCCGGTGTACGGCATGAAACTCGGCCGCGTCGGTTTCCTGATGAACCTGTATCAGCCGGACGAATTGCCCGCGCGCATCGCCGCGGCGCATCCGGCCGTGCTGCATCCGCTTGAGATGCGCGTCACCCAGCGCGATGGCAACGAGGCCACCGCGCTGGCGTTCAACGAAATTTCGTTGCTGCGCCAAACCAACCAGGCCGCGCACATCGAAGTGGCGTTGAATGGCGCCGTGAAACTGGCGAACCTGATTTGCGACGGTCTGCTGGTCGCAACGCCCGCCGGTTCCACCGCCTACAATCTGTCCGCGCACGGGCCGATCCTGCCGCTGGACGCCAACGTGCTGGCGCTGACGCCGATCAGCCCGTTCCGCCCGCGCCGCTGGCGCGGCGCATTGCTGCCCGCCTCGACCTGCATCGGCCTGCGCACGCTCGAACCCGGCCACCGGCCGGTCAGCGCCACCGCGGATTTCCTGGAAGTGCGCGACGCCGTCGGCATCCAGATCCGCGAAGCGCGCGAGCGCGCCATCACCCTGCTGTTCGACCCCGAGCGCAGCCTGGCGCAACGCATTCTGGACGAGCAGTTCGAGTTGTGAGCGATTACACCCTGCGATCACGGTTCAACACCGAGAGCCGGGTTTCGATGTGCTGAACCACCGCTGTGCACATCCGCTTGAACGTCCACCGGCTGCTGGCCCGCCTTGGTCGTTGTAAGTCTTGTGTCCCGCTGCAATGATTGCGCGCATGACGCCGGAATCGTCGGACCGCGCATTGGCCTTGGCGCGCGAACTGCAAGCCGTGGCTGACGGCGACCGGTCGGCATTCGCCACGCTATACAAGCGCACTTCGAACAAGCTGTTCGGCGTTTGCATGCAGATGCTCGGCGACCGGGGCGAAGCCGAGGACGCCTTGCAGGAAGTCTATGTCAGCGTCTGGCGCAGTGCTGACACCTTCGATGCCACCCGCGCTGCGGCGATGACCTGGTTGATCACGCTCGCTCGCAACCAGTGCATCGATCGCCTTCGACGCCATCGTGAAGTTCCGTTGGAGGACGCGACCGCAACCCGGCTCGTCGATCCCGATCCGGAGCCGCCGGCGCTGACCGAGACAAGCGAAGAACGCCGCCGCCTGGAACGTTGTCTCGGTGTATTGGCCGATCAACAAAAAGACGCGGTGCGCGCAGCCTTTTTCTCCGGTGCCACGTATAACCAGTTGGCGGACCATGTCGGTGTGCCGCTGGCGACGATGAAAAGCTGGATCCGGCGCAGCCTGATTCGACTGCGCGCCTGTCTGGAACGAAGTGAAACGAACCCGTGAACACGCCTCTCGACCACGAGCCCGAAGACCTGCGCTACGCCGAGTACGTGCTCGGGGTGCTGGACGCAGACGCGCGCGCAGCAGTCGAGCGCGAGATGGCCGCTGATCCGCATGCCGCCGATGAGGTCATGCGGTGGCAGCGATATCTGCTGCCGCTGGCGGAAGACATTACGGATTCAGCGCCGCCCGATCGCGTGTGGAGCCGCATCCAGGGCCGGATTGGACAGACCCAATCACTACCGCGCACAACGGACATCCGGGAACGCCGCGGCTGGTGGAGCAACCTGTTCGTGTGGCGCAGCTTTGCATTCGGCGCGACTGCCGTCGCCGCGGCGTGCATCATCGCGCTCGTCCTGTTCCCGCGCGCGCGCGTTGCGCAACCGGCTGCGCCGGCGATCGCTTACATGGCTTCCGCCATCACCCAGACCGATGGCCAGGTTGGCTGGACGGCCACCATGGACATCACGCATGCGCGCATGATCGTGGTGCCCGCGAAGCCTCAGACGCTGCCCACCGGGCGCGCACCCGAACTCTGGCTGATTCCCGCCGGCCAGAAGCCGATCGCAGTCGGCATGATCGATAGCGGTGCGCCCACCAACATCAAACTCGACAAGGCATTGCTCACGCGCATCGGTCCCGATGCCGCGTTGGCCGTTTCGGTCGAACCGCCGAGCGGTTCACCCACCGGCCAGCCCACCGGTCCGGTGATCGGCAAGGGCTCCATAACCGGAACGTGAGCTATCCGGTGGTGCGGTGCTGAATACCGCCGCCACTGCATCCAAATGTGGTATTCGTGCGTATCTCCTCGTACTTCCGAATCGGGAAGTCGCTTTCACACAGGAGATTCGACATGAAAACCCGCAACACCTTACGCACGCTCGCCCTTGGCCTGTCGCTGGCGCTCGCCGCAGGCGCAGTGCCAGCCTTCGCGCAGATGTCCAGCGGCATGGGCTCGATGGATTCCGGACACACCGTGATGGTAGGCGGCGCCGCGATGTATCCCTCGCGCAACATCGTGCAGAACGCGATCCATTCGAAGGATCACACCACGCTGGTGGCCGCCGTCAAGGCCGCCGGTCTGGTCAAGACACTGGAAGGTCCCGGCCCGTTCACGGTGTTCGCGCCGACCAATGAAGCCTTCGACGCGCTGCCTGCAGGCACCGTGCAGGCATTGCTGAAACCCGAGAACAAGGCGCAACTCACCAAAATCCTCACCTACCACGTGGTGCCGGGTCGACTCGACGCGCAGGCGCTGGACGCGAAGATTGCGGCGGGCGGCGGCGAGGCGAAGCTCAAGACCGTTGAAGGCGACATGCTGATGATCAAGGGCAGCGGCAACGACCTGACCGTCACCGATGACAAGGGCAACACCGCCGACATCACGATTCCGAACGTGTACCAATCGAACGGCGTGATCATGGTGATCAACAAGGTGCTGATGCCCTGAGATGTGTGCGTCACGCCGCGTCCCCCTCGCGGCGCGCCCCGTCCCGGCTGCATTGCAGCCGGGACGTTTTCAAAATGAATGGCATTTCGCCTCGCATTCGCCTCGCACCAGAATTCGTGCATCCGGATGCCGGCGTTCTCCGTACCTGCTGGGTACGCCCAATCCGGCCACTGACGGCGGAAAGGCTGTACGGAACCCTTGGATGCAGGAGGAATGCACCATGAACCCCAAATCGTTTTCGATTCCGCTGTTCGCGCCGGGAATCGCGTTGGCTTCGATCTTTGCCATCGCCGGCGCCCAGGCCCAGTCACTCAAACCCAACCAGACGCAAGGATTCTCCGACGGCAACCTTGTCACGTTCACGTATCAGGAGAACTTCGATTGCGTCGATCAGCCGTTCGGCGACCTGGACTACAACCATCTCCCGGCACAATCGGATTCGGGCGAAATGCAGACGCCCATCTGCCAGGCGGGCACCCAGGCCACGCTTGACCCGTCTGGCGAGAACGCAAGACGGACCGCCATCCTTTACGTGCTGGTCCCGATGTTCTCGGTCGACAATGACCAGAATCCCGATGACGCCATCCCGTGCCCTCCCGAAGTCCGGCTCGGCACCCTGTGCGGGCACGCGCTGGGCACCACGCTGATCAAGCTGTTCGGGGCTGTTCCGGAGGCGTACAAGAGCCGCCCGCAGGTGTTCACGGATTGCCCGAACCCTGGCTCACCGCCCGGAACCTGCACGATGCACGCGTCCACGGTGGACCTCGGCAAGGTGCTGGTCGCGCTCAAGAAACTGCCGGCGCCGGTCGGGAATGTGTTCCTGCCCACGCCCAACCACAGCCACGTGATCGGCAATGACCGCGCAAATACCCGTCGCGCGATCTGGTGGGAAGTCGTGCCGGTGCTGGTGACAAACCTTGCCGACTGGCCGCCTGAAAACGGCAGCAGCGGGATCACCTCGGTCAGGGATCTGCAAATTGCCGAGGCGAAAGGCGACGCCATCCAGGTTCCGTCCAACTTCTACTTGTTCTTCAGCTCGCAAAAGATGAACGACATGCGTCACTAGGAGCGCGTGACGCTGACTGAAGACCGCCAAGCCGGGGCCGCTCCGTGCGGCCCCGGCCTGGATGCGCCATGCACGACGTGCTGCGAAGCATGGTCCGGATGCGCGTACGCCCCGCCGCCCTTTGCCCGCCCGCAATGCTCCGCAATGCGATGCTGACCCCGCTGCTTCTTGAGCGCTGTCACCGCTTCACGATCGCCGCGCCTGTTCGTTCCATGGCCTGCACATCCCTCCATTTGTGACGGGTGCACGCGCCAAAGCTCGCTCTTGTCGGCATACTCCGGTCACGCAGTGGCAAATCAGCACGCCATTGCGACAGGGACGACAGGGGATACAGGGCGATTAATTCCCACTGGTTTTGCGCTGCCACGCCGCGATGCGGCGCGTGCGGACGTGTGCGGCGTGCTCAATCAAAACCTTCGCTGAAAATTCATTTCATCTGGAGAATGCGTGTGAAAAAGTTTTTAACGGCCGTTTGTTGCATCATATTCAGCGGCTGTGCTGCTGCTGCATGCCCGAAGTTGCTTTACTCGGCTGTCAACCATTACACGGCAAACGATGCCGCAGACGCACAGTATTGGGGAAAAACGGTCGGCGTCCAGGGTGTATACGTCACGTATTACATGACGTACTGGACGACAAATGTCGGGGCAACACCCAATAAGCTCTGGAACGACGCAAAGTCCTTTCAGCAAACCTACGCCAAATATGGCGTGACCGACAATTTCCTCAAGGTTTCGATTTTCAGCAAATTGAACTGGGGTAATCCGGCCGTCGTCAATCAGTACATAACCAATTTCGGCAATCTGGCAAAAATGGCGAAGTACGCCGGATTCAAGGGTATCGCCCTGGATCTGGAGCCTTACAACCCCGCTTGGGGCGGAGGCGTCGGGGGCAACCCGCAAATCGTCCAAAGTGCGGGCCAGTTGATCGGAAAGGCCATGCAGCAGGCCTATCCAGGCATGACCTTGGTCGTCCTGCCTGACGTCGTGCACGAGTACAACATCACCAAGAATCTCGACTTGGCATCGGGTGGTTACGGACTCGCCGTGCCTTTCGTGAGCGGGCTCTTCCAGCAGCCATGGAAACAGGTTGTGATGGGAATCGAAAACACCTACACGGCGCCGCCCGCGAACATCACCCGTTTCGTCAACGAGACGTATTCCAACTACGCCTCCATGTACAAGGGCAAATTCCCGTTCAGTGTTGCACCGGGAACCTGGCCGTTGGGCAAGAGCGCTACGGATAAATCGGCGGTAATGAGCGTCGACCGGTTCCAGCCGAACATTGCAGCTTCTTCCAAGGCAACCACGTCCTACGTATGGATCTTCGGCATGGGGACGGCCTGGAAGTCGGACAAGTACGGCCCCGTCGTGCCGAACTTCCCCCAGTATGTCAATGCGGCCGGGAACGCGTGCACGAAGTAGTGCGCGCGTCAACCGCGCATTCGCTCGAAGCGATGCTTTCAATGGGCGCGCACTGAAGCTGGCCCGTCGCCTGAGCAATCCGGGGCCCGCCCTTGGCGGGCCCCGGCTTTTACGAAAGCACAACACCCCAAGCAACCGCAAAAAAACACGCCGCCACCCTGAGGTCGCGGCGCATATGGAAACCCGGGCGACGCGCGTTCAAACGCCATCGCCCGGTTCGACTGGACCGTCAGCCCGACTGCGCGATCTGCGCGAGGCGGCGCAGGGCCACCGAGGCGATCGGGTAATCGACGTCCACGCCGCGGATTTCATCCAGCATGCCGCGGGTGAATTGCAGTTGCGGGTCTTCGCGCTGCAGCCACGCGGTCACTGCGCCATCGGCGCTTTGCTTGCCCTGCTCCGAGGCAAGTATCTGGCTGACCATCGCGCGCTGCTGCACGGCGAGTTCATCGCGCAAGGCACCGCGCGCCTGCGCGTGCCAGCGGCTTTCCACCGCCAGTTTGTCGATCTGGCTGCGCAACCACTCGATGTCGAGCGCTTCGCCGAGATCGAAGAACACGCGCGCAACGTGCTCGACCGGACGCCCTGATTCCAGCGAAGTTTCGATGATATCCATCGCCACTTCCAGCGCGGGGATCGTCGCGAACTTGTCGGCGAGTTCCGCCGGAAAACCGAATCCCAGCCACTTCTCCTGGTCGACGCCCCACGCGGCACGTCCGGTTTCAGTGAGCGTCGCCGGCAGCGCCTTGCGCAGGCTGTCCATGCCCGGCTGGTAGCGTTCCACCAGCGCGGTGATACCGAGCGTCGAACCCGGGCGGTTGAGCAGCCAGCGCGACATGTTGCGCAGCAGCGACCACACCTTCATCAGCGCGTCGATCTGCGCGGACTGGCTGACCTTGCCATCCAGCGCATCGATGCCCGACCACAGCTCGCGCGCATGGATGATCTGGCGCGCGGCGTTGTAGGCCTTCACCACCGCCGCGGCGGTCTGCCCGGTGTCTTCCTGCGTGCGCAGCACGAAGGTCGCGCCCATGCGGTTGACGATGGAGTTGGTGACCGCGGTCGCGATGATCTCGCGCTTCAGGCGATGCCGCTGCATGTGCGCCGCGTATTTCTGGTGCA
>Ga0134126_10013883_pt1 | contig 10167 bp, 9 predicted proteins | sample KB31752_FD_96881 | JGI IMG/M metagenome (GOLD analysis project Ga0134126, IMG submission 96881) | Terrestrial soil microbial communities with excess Nitrogen fertilizer from Kellogg Biological Station, Michigan, USA - KB3-175-2 | ecosystem: Environmental > Terrestrial > Soil > Unclassified ...
ATCCGCCGGCAGTCGACTCCGAGAACCAGACCCCCGATTAGCAGCCCAGGGAGCAGCCACATGAGGATCAGCAGGATTGCCATCGCGGCCGGTGCCGCGCTGACGGTGGCCGGCACGCTCACCGCGGCGGTCCCGGCCGCCGCGGCCCCGGCGCCGTCGATGCGCCGGGCATGCCCGGTCGTGCGCCCCAATGCCCCGCGCTGCCTGACGCTGTACGCGCCGCAGGCCGCGGTGAACCGGGCGCTCGCGGAGCGGGCGGCGGGCAACCGGGTCCCGGCCGCGCTGACCACCCCGAAAGGGGTGGGCGCCGCCGCCATCGAGTCCGCGTACAGGCTGCCGGTGACCAAGGGCGGCACGGGCCAGACGGTGGCGATCGTGGACGCCTTCAGCACCCCGCACCTGGCGTCCGATCTGGCGGTGTACCGCAAGCAGTACGGGCTGCCGCCGTGCACGACGGCCAGCGGCTGCCTGCGGATCGTCAACCAGCAGGGCAAGGCGTCGCCGTTGCCCAGGCCCGACCCGTTCGGGTGGGGCGTCGAGGAGACCCTGGACGTGGCGATGGTCTCCGCGGCGTGCCCGCTCTGCAAGATCATCATGGTAGAGGGCACCCAGCCGACGTTCGCCGACCTCGCCACGGCCGAGGACACCGCGATCAGCATGGGCGCGCAGGTGGTCTCCAACTCCTACGGCGCCAGGGAGGACGGGTTCACCCAGGGGGAGGCGAGGCACTACGTCCACCCGGGTCATGTGATCGTCGCCTCGTCGGGGGACTTCGGCTACACCGCGGCGCAGTTCCCGGCGAACCTGGCCAGCGTGACCGCGGTCGGCGGTACCAAGCTGGTCAAGTCCAAGCATGCGCGGGGCTGGAAGGAAACGGTCTGGAACGACAACGGCGGTGCCTCGGGCAGTGGCTGCTCGGCCTACGTGGCCAAGCCGAACTGGCAACATGACACGCATTGCTCCGGGCGCACCTCGGCCGACGTGGCCGCGGTCGCCACGAACGTCGCCCTGTACGACAGTTCGCTGCCCAAGGGGATCGGCCCTTGGCTCACCGTCGAGGGGACCAGCGCCTCCTCCCCGTTGATCGCCGGGGTCTACGGCCTGGCAGGCAACGCGTCCACCGTGCCGCCGGGCTTCGAGTATTCCCATGCCAGCGCGCTGTTCGACGTCACCCAGGGAAACAACGACTGGTTCAACCTCGGTCACGGTGCCTCGTGCGGCTACGACTACCTGTGTGTGGCCAAGAAGGGCTACGACGCCCCGACGGGGCTGGGCACCCCGGACGGCACCGGCGCCTTCTAGGCGCACACCACACGGCGGGCAGGGCATGCCGGCCCTGCCCGCCGAGCGGTCATCAGGCGCGTCACAGCCAGGATCGAAGCATCAGGATTCAGGGCCAGGCACCCTCGGGTTGGACCCTGCGAGGTAGGTCACCCGGCGGGCGATGTTGACCGCGTGGTCGCCGAGGCGCTCGTAGAGGCGCGCCACCAGCGTCATCTCCATCGTCACCGGCAGTGTCATCCGTCCCGAGGCAAGCTCGGCTATCAGGCTGGCGTGCAGATCGTCCATTTCGTCGTCACGCGCGTCCAGCAGGAGGCCGGCGGTACGGTCCCGCTTGTACCAGGCGTCCGCCGCCTGGTGCCACATGGCGGATGCGAGCTCCCCCATCCGCTCCACCAGACCCCGGCAGCGGGGCGAGAGGTCCTCGCTGAGCAGGTGGTTTGCCTGCCGGGCGATCTCCACGACGAGGTCGTGGGATCGTTCGATTTCGGGCACGATGCGCAGTACGGAGAGCAGGAAGCGCAGGTCTGAAGCGACGGGTGCCTGCAGCACGATCTCCCGGCTGACGAGTTCGTCGGTCTCGGTGTAGAGGGCGTCGATCACCTGGACGCGCTCGGCCAGCACCTGGGCCGCCTCGTTGTTGCCGCTCAGGAGGGCCTGAGTCGCCGCGGGTAGATCCTCGGCGACCATGGCGAACAATTCGATGACCTTGGCTTCGATGGCCTCAAGCTCGCGTTGAAACTCCTGCCGATGCTCACCCATGAATAAAAGCCTAGTGGTGCCCGTCTGCGTGCCCAAGCTCGCGAGCGCCACTCGCTCGAGAGTGTGCCAAAATACAATGTGTCGTTTACCCGGCGATTTGATGGCCGGTCAGGGCTCATCGGAAGCCTAAGTGACGCGAAACCAAATTGTAGATGACACGAAAGTGAACATTTATCAAAATACCCTTGGCCGCCTCCGGGCCGGACGGCAATAATTACGGATTGTGAGAGATCGCCGTTCGCGCTGGTAGTCCCCGGCAAGCACCCGACGAAGTTGCCGGTATGGGGGAGAGGCATGAGAGCAGTGGCAGCCCTCGGGCGGCCCAGACCGCGGGCGGGTGTGCGGCCGCGGCTTCCAGGTAACAGTCCGCAGGTCAGGCGCATGAACTGTCGGTCCGCGTTCCATGATCTCCGCGTCCCGGCCGGCCGGGACACGAGGGAGCACGCGGCTCCGACCTCCGGCCTCGAGGCGACCGGCGGGTCTTCGGACCGGCCGCTAGCATCATCCTCGGCCAGGCCGACATCGCACGTAAGCCATCAAGGCCATCCTCCTCGCAACACTTGGCCGGTAGTTGAGAAGGGATATTCAAAAAATGCAACGTGTGCGCACTCATGGCGCAGTAATGGCGGGGGCCGCCCTCACAGCGATGGCTTTGTCGCTCGCCGCCTGCAGTTCGTCGAGCACTTCTTCCGGCGGCTCATCTAGCGGCGGCTCATCTAGCAGCCTCAGCGGCACGCTGAACGCGAGCGGGTCGACGTTCCAGCTCCCCTTCCAGCAGGCGGCCATCCAGGCGTTCAAGTCGGTCCAGTCCGGCATGACGATCAACTACGGTGGCGGCGGCTCCGGCAAGGGGCGCTCGGACCTCGCCGCCGGCGTCGTTCAGTTCGCCGGGTCGGACTCGCCGATCCCCTCCGACGAGGTGGGGAACTTCAAGGGCAAGACGGTGCTCTACTTCCCGGTCATGCTCGGCCCGATCACGATGTCGTACAACCTCTCGGGGGTCAGCAGCCTGAAGCTGGACCTGCCGACCATCGCGAACATCTTCCAGGGCAAGATCAAGACCTGGAACGACCCGGCGATCAAGGCGCTCAATCCCGGGGTCAGCCTGCCCAGCACACCGATCAGCCTCGCCGTCCGTTCGGACTCCTCGGGTACGACGGCAAACTTCTCCCTGGCCCTCACGCTGGGTGCGGCCAGCGTCTGGAAGCTCGGCACCAGCTCGACCATCAGCTGGCCCTCGAGCGCGCACGGCGGCAACGGCAACGGCGGGGTGGCGCAGATCGTCAAGAGCACCCCCGGGGCCATCGGGTACGTCGACTACGCGGACGCCAAGGCCGCCGGGCTGAGCTTCGCCTCCGTCAAGAACCAGGCCGGGAACTACATCGCGCCCTCGCCGTCGTCGGCGTCCGCGGCCGGGAGCACGGTGACGCTCAAGCCCGACCTCACGTTCGCCGCCGCCTGGTCGTCGAACCCGCAGGCCTACCCGATCACCTACCAGTCGTGGGACCTTGTCTTCCAGAAGCAGTCCAGCGCGAACACCGCGAAGATGCTCAAGGCCTACATCGGCTACCTGCTCGGTGACGGCCAGAAGCTGCTCCAGCCGCTGGGCTACGCGCCGCTGCCGTCCAACATCCTGTCGCAGGCCAAGGCGCAGCTGAGCAAGATCGGATCGTAGTGAGCACAGCGACGCAAGCGGATCAGGCCGCCCCGGGCAGCGTCCCGGCCCGCGGCCTGACCGCAGGCCCTGGCCTGGGTGACCGCGGCTTCCGGTGGCTCGCACTGGGGTCCGGCCTGCTGGTCCTGGTGATTCTGGTCCTGATCGCCATCTCGACCAGCCAGCAGGCAGCCTCGTGGTTCAGCACCGAGGGCTGGGGCATCTTCGGGACCGTCTGGGACCCCGCGGCCAACAAGTTCGGCGCGACGCCGTTCATCTACGGCACGGCCGTCACGGGCGTGATCGCGCTCGTGATGGCCGTCCCGGTCAGCATCGGCATCGCCCTGCTGCTGACCGAGGTGGTGCCGTTCCGCATCGCGCGGCCGATCGTGTACGTGGTCGACCTGCTGGCCGTGGTGCCTTCCGTAGTCTGGGGCCTGTGGGGAATCCTGGTGTTCGCACCATGGATCCAGCACATCTACGCCGACATCGGCTCGGCCGTCACCGGCATCCCGGTGCTCGAGAACCTGTTCGGGCCGCCGACGAGCGGTGCCTCGTTCTTCACCGCCGGCATCATCCTGGCTTTCATGATCACGCCGATCGTGACCTCGCTGTCGCGCGAGGTCATCGCGACCGTGCCAGCGGTCGACCGCGAGGGCGCGTACGCGCTGGGCGCCACTCGCGTGGAGATGATCCGCGGTGTCGTCTGGCCGCACAGCCAGGGCGGCGTGGTCGGAGCCGTGCTGCTGGGGCTGGGCCGGGCGATGGGCGAGACGATCGCGGCGGCGCTGGTGATCGGGTCGTCGCCCACGATCACCTCCCACCTGTTCTCGACCGGCTACAACATGCCCTCGGTCATCGCGAACCAGTTCGGCGAGGCCACCGGTGTGTTCCGGTCCGCATTGCTGGGCCTCGGCGTGCTGCTGTTCGCCTTCACAATCATCGTCAACGTCATAGCCCGCGCGATCGTCGAGCGCTCCGCGCGGCGGGCACGAGGTGCATGATGGCCGTGCTAACCGGGCAGCAGTCCCCCGACCTGCAGGAGCCGGCGGGCTGGCGGCGCACCAAGAACCGCATCGCCACCATCCTGATGTGGCTGTCGTTCGTGCTCGCGATCGTCCCGCTGATCTTCGTCCTCTACACGGTGATCGCCAAGGGCATCTCCGTCATCAGCTGGCAGTTCCTGACCAGCCCGATCCCGCCGAGCGTCCTTCCCGCGGACGCGGGCGGGGTCGGCCCGGCGGTACTCGGGACGCTCGAGATCACCGCCCTGGCGACGGTCATAGCCGTCCCGCTTGGCATCCTTGGTGCCGTCTACCTGCACGAGTACGGCGGCGGCAACTGGCTGTCGCGGTTCATCGGGTTCATGGCCGACGTGATGACGGGCGTGCCGTCGATCATCATGGGCCTGTTCATCTTCTCGATCTGGGTGCTCAAGTTCGGGTTCTCGGGCCTGGCCGGCGCCTTCGCGCTGGGCGCCCTGATGCTGCCGATCGTGATCCGCTCTACCGATGAGATGCTGAAACTGGTGCCGGACACGCTCCGCGAGGGCAGCTACGCCCTCGGGGCCAGCAAGTCCCGTGTGACGCTGACCGTGGTGCTGCCGGCCGGAGCCGCCGGAATCGTCAGTGGCGCCCTGCTCGCCGTCGCCCGCGCCGCGGGCGAGACGGCGCCGCTGCTGTTCACCATCCTTGGCGGGCTCAGCACGGCGAACCCGAATCCGTTCAGCGGCGCCAACATCGCGTTGCCCATGCTTATTTTCCAAAACGCGTCGTCGCCGTACCCTGGTGCTCAAGCACGCGGCTGGGGCTCCGCGCTCACACTCATCGCGATCGCGTTCATTCTCATGATCGCGGCCCGCTTCGTCACCGCACGGTACGCCCGCTACCAGCGCTAGGAACGTCATGGAACAGCCCGAGCAGGAAGTCGTCACCAGACTTCAGCCGCCCAAGACAGCGGCCGAGACGCCGGCGCCGCCGGTGCCTCGGGAGCAGGCGCCGTCGGGGACGGGCGGCACCGTCTTCGACGCCGAGAAGGTGTCGTGCTACTACGGCTCCTTCCGTGCCGTCACCGACGTCTCCCTGTCGATCTACGAGAACGAGATCACGGCGTTCATCGGCCCGTCCGGATGCGGCAAGACAACGGTGCTGCGGACGCTGAACCGGTTGAACGACCTCGTGGTGGGTGCCCGGGTCGAAGGCGAAGTTCGTTATCGCGGGGCCTCGCTGTACGCCAGGGATGTCTCCCCGATCGCCGTGCGCCGTCGCATCGGCATGGTCTTCCAGAAGCCGAACCCGTTCCCGAAGTCGATCTATGACAACGTCGCCTATGGGCCGCGGATCAACGGCGAGCGCAACAAGCAGAAGCTGGACGAGATCGTCGAGCACTCGCTGCGCCAGGCCGCGCTCTGGGACGAGGTGAAGAACCGGCTGAAGGCATCGGGCCTGAGCCTGTCCGGCGGGCAGGCGCAGCGACTCTGCATCGCCCGCACGCTCGCCGTCGAACCGGACGTGGTCCTCATGGACGAGCCTTGCTCGGCGCTGGACCCGATCGCGACGTCCGCGATCGAGGATCTGATGCACCAGATCAAGTCGGAGTACACCATCGTCATCGTCACGCACAACATGCAGCAGGCCACCCGGGTCAGCGACCGCACCGCCTTCTTCTCCGTGCTCCGCAACGAAGAAAGCGACACCCGCACCGGCGTGCTCGTCGAGTACGGCCGGACCGAGCAGATCTTCCACGACCCGCACGACAGCCGCACCGAGGCCTACGTCACCGGCCAGGTGGGCTGAGCCGGCTGGCCGAACGGCGCCGGGTCACCCGGCGGCTTCGCCGGCCGCCGCGCTGTCGTCCGTCTTCGGCACCCGGAACCTCAGCCACCAGAACAGCAGCGCCAGTGGCACGACGAGACCGCCGATGCCGTAGACGATGAATGCGGGCAGGCTGTCGATGTGGCGGACCAGCCAGCCGAAGTTCTGGCCGAAGAAACCGGTGATGAAGGTCAGCGGCAGGAAGACCGTCGCCAGCACCGTGAGCTGCTCGATGGTGGAGTTCTGCCGGACGCTGGCCCTGGTCTGCTCGACGGACAGCACCGCGATGTTGGCCTGCAGTACCGTGCCGAGGAGGTCGCGCTGCGCGGCCACCTCCTCTTCCACCTGCAGCAGGTGGTCCTGGACGTCGCGCAGGTATGGCCGCAGTTCACGGGCCAGGCTGGTGTGCTTGACCGTGGCGATCACGGTGAGCAGCGGATGGACGGCGCGGTAGAAGTTGGTCGCCTCGTGGCGCAGCGAGTAGATCCGCTCGGTGGGCGCGACGCTGCCGGAGAACACGGTGGCCTCGACCTCGTCGATGTCTCGCTCGAGCCCGGCGACCACGGGCGCGTAGTCGTCGACGACCTCGTCCAGGATCGCCCAGAGCGCCGATGAGCTGCCCAGTGCCAGCAACTCCGGACGCTGTTCCAGCCGCCGCCTCGCGTCGCGCAGTTCGCTGGCCACCCCCTGGCGCACGGTGATCACAAAGGTCGGCGAGAGCAGGATGGCGATGTTTCCGAACGTGACCTCTTCCGCGTCCTCGTCGTAGCGCGCGGTGCGCAGGATGACCAGCCGCAGGTCCTTGTCGTAGATCTCGATCTTCGGGCGCTGGTGAGAGTTCAGCGCATCCTCCACCGCCAGTTCATGCAGCCCGAAGAGGACGCGCACCTGATCCATCTCCGCTTCCCCGGGCTCGAACAAGCCCAGCCATACGAAGCCGCCGTCGTCGCGCCGGGCCGCCGCTTCCTCCAGCGACATCGGGCCGTCATCGCGCCGGAGGCCGTCCTTGTAGTGGGCACAGTCGACGATCATCTGGGCAACTCCTTGTCCGGAGCGAGGGCTGACTTTCCTGCGGCACCGCCCGGATACCCGCCTGGACCGGCCGGCCTAGGAGGCCTGGCCGCCGTCGCGGATGACCACGACGGGGCAGGCTGCGTGGTGGGTGACCTTGCTGCTCACCGAACCCATCAGGAGCGACGCGAACCCACCGCTGCCACGGGACCCCACGACGACCAGATAGGCATCGCGTGAGGCGTTGATGAGCTCTTCCGCCGGGTCGCCGGTGACCACATTCACGGTGACTTCGGGCGCCGCCCCGCCGATTTCGTTCCTGGCCTGTTCCACCATTTCCTCGATCGCCTTCCGCGCGACCTCGGGATTATGGCTGTCCTCGGGGTATGCGCGTAGTCCCCAGTAAATGCCTGTGGCTGGGCGAACCGGGTCCGGCCTGACGGCCAGTATGGTCAGTGGGACTCGTTGCTGTGCGGCTTGCCGCATCGCCCAGATAAGCGCACGGCGCGAATAGCGCGAGCCATCTACGCCGACGACGATTCCAGGCATCTCTGCTCCTCAGAGTCCCGACCCGTTCCGATCTTATACCGTTTACAGTAGAATTTGAAGCTTAGGCGAATAGCACGGCCAGGGACTGGGATGGGGCCGGATATGACCGAGGGACGGCAACCGGGCAGCACGAATGTGGTACCGCCGGGCGTGTGGGTGGACGATTCCGACGAGGACGACCCGGTGCTCCGCAACGCGGACGGGAGCCAGGTGGACACCTGGCGTGAGGAGTATCCCTACGCCGACCGGATGAGCCGTGAAGAATACGACCACGCGAAGCGTGTGCTCCAGGTGGAACTGCTTAAGCTGCAATACTGGATCCAGGATTCCGGCGGCCGCATCATAGTGATATTCGAAGGCCGTGACGCCGCGGGTAAGGGCAGCACAATCAAGCGTTTCATGGAGCACCTGAATCCCCGCACGGCGCGAGTTGTAGCCCTTAATATACCAACCGAGCGCGAGCGGTGGCAGTGGTATTTCCAGCGTTACATCGCACACCTTCCGACGGCGGGGGAGATCGTTTTTTTCGACCGTTCCTGGTATAATCGTGCCGGTGTCGAAAAGGTCATGGGCTTCTGCACGGAAGAGGAGCATGAGCTCTTTCTGCAGCAGGTGCCCCAGTTCGAGCGGCTGCTGATAGGCGATGGCATCTCACTGACCAAGTTCTGGTTCTCCGTGACCCCCGGCGAGCAGCACACCCGGTTCGCCATCCGCCAGATCGACCCGGTGCGCCAGTGGAAGCTCAGCCCTACCGATATCGCCCTGCTTGACAAGTGGGATGAGTACACCGCCGCCAAGGTCACGATGTTCCAGCGCTCGGACACGCCGGAAGCGCCCTGGACGGTGATCAAGAGCAACGACAAGAAACGCGCCCGGCTGGAGGCGATGCGCAGCCTGCTCGCCGGCATCGACTACGACCGTAAGGATCCGGATGCCGTCGGGCGGCCAGATGCGCTGATCGTCGGTGCCCCCGCTGACATGCGGGAACTGGAACCCGGCCAGCGACGGTCCCCCACGCCGTTCCGGCCGTCCGGGCTCGCCTAGCACGGCCCCCGCGCGCAGGAGGTGGAGCGCGGTCCGGCGAGCCCGGCTGCGGCCAATTGCCGGGCAGACTGCCCGTGTCGGTGGCGGCGGCGGTACGCGGCTGGTATGCACGCGTTGTTAGGCCTGTCCCGGTCCTGGGTGACGAGTTAGCCGGCCCCTGGTTCCGCGTCCAGTCCATCCTGGCGCGGCAGGGTGCCGATTCCGCCGAACACGACTTCCTCGACATCCTGCCCGCCGCCTCGGCCGCGGCCCTCGCCGGGCGGCCGTTCGTGGTCAGCTGGGTGTGCCGCGCGGCCGGAGCGCCGCTTGAGTTCATCACCAACGCGGCTCTGGCCGAACCAGCGCCTGGCGACGGCTGCGCCTTACTCTTCCCGCCCGGGGCCAAGGGCTTGCCGGCGGCCAACTGGATTGCCGTGTGCGAAGCGCTGGTCTGGGCGCCGTGCCCGGGACGCCAGGCGCTGCCCCTGCTGAGCCAGCCCGCGCCCGCACCCGACCCAGAAACCCGGCAGCCGGGCCGGTTCGAGTCCGCGCTGGCCGCGGCCAGAGGCAGGCCCTTCGGCTGGCTCGTGGTGGCCGGGCCCACCGGGCTGCTCGGTGCCGAGGAGGCCGGGCTGCGCGCCCAGGTGACGGTGCTGCGCCAGCACGACGAGGAACGGCTCAGGTCCGGGACGGAGAAGGCAGCACGCAGGCTTGCGGAACTGGACGCGTTCCGTGAGGCGGGCCTCTGGGCGGTGCGGGTGCTCGTCGGCGCCGCGACCCCGGGCGAGCTTGCCCGGCTGGCGCCCGTGCTCGCCGGGTCGGCAGATCTTGGCCACCATCCGTACCGGCTCGGCACGGCCCTAGAGCCGCAGCCGCTCGCCGCTGCCCTGACCGTGACGGCCGTGGATCATGAGGCGGAGGCCGAGGTGCCGTTCCTGGCCACCGCGGGCGTGCTGGCCGCGCTCGCCGGGCTGCCCCGGGCCGAGGTGCCCGGGCTGCGGGTGCTCGGCGCTGGCCGGTTCGACGTGACCAGCGAGACCGGGACCGGGACCGGCGTGCCGGTCAGCCTCGGGA
>Ga0134126_10013884_pt1 | contig 10167 bp, 6 predicted proteins | sample KB31752_FD_96881 | JGI IMG/M metagenome (GOLD analysis project Ga0134126, IMG submission 96881) | Terrestrial soil microbial communities with excess Nitrogen fertilizer from Kellogg Biological Station, Michigan, USA - KB3-175-2 | ecosystem: Environmental > Terrestrial > Soil > Unclassified ...
ATGCGCATAGGCACCTGCGGCGAATTCACGCGCCTGCTGCACCCAGGCGGCAACGTCCGCGGGTTTGTTTTGCACCTTATCGAAGTACCATGCGGCGGCAGCGTAGCTTGGCAGGTTTCCCACGTAGATCGTGTCGTAACCACCGTCGCGAATGCCGTAGTTCAGGATGGAGGAGATGAGCACCACTCCATTCAACTGCACGCCATCATTGCCCAGCATGTCAGACAGCGCAGCCGAACGCGTCGTGCCGTACGATTCGCCGATAAGGAATTTAGGCGAGTTCCAGCGCTGATTCAAACTGATGTAGCGAATGATGAAGCGATCGAAGGCGTGCAGGTCCTGGTCCACGCCGGTGAAGTCCTTGGCTGTCCCTTTGCCCACGGCGCGCGAATATCCGGTCAGCGGCGCGTCGATGAAAACCAGGTCAGTCTTGTCGAGCAACGAATCCTGGTTGGGAACCAGTTGGAACGGCGGCCCGGCCGTAGCCTTGGGGCTGTCGGTCTGGATGCGCACCGGCGAAAACGATCCCATGTGCAACCACAGCGACGCCGAACCGGGTCCACCGTTGTAAAGAAAACTGATCGGGCGCGAGTTGGCCGGCGCGCCGTCGAGCGTGTAGGCCACATAGAAGATGCTGCCGTACGGCTTGTCTTCTTCATCGCGAATGAGCAGGGTGCCCGCCGTAGCTGTGTAGTGCAGCGTTTTTCCGCCCAGCACCAGATCATGATGCGTCACCGACGACCGCTCGGGCGGAATCGGCGTATTCTCATTGCCCTTCTGTTCGTTGTTCTGCGGCGCCTGCTCGCGAGCATTCTGCCGCCCGGGCTCCGGATTGCGCGCGTTCAAATCCTGCACGCTCTGGTTGGTTTCACGATTCTGCGGCTCGCGATTGCGCTCCTGTGCGATGACAACACTTGCGCTCAGCGCAAGTAACGCCGCGGCTGCGCACAACCGCACTCGATCTGCTTTCATGGCCCTACGCCTCCACTCATTGGAAAGAAAACATTACAGGATAAGCATCCTACAGGAAGCTCCTGCTGCACGATGCGCTGCTACAGAACCGCCCTACTGATGCCGACAGACGCCGGAGCCGCTCACCTTGCTGTTACGTTTGCATTCGCCTCGAAGAACCCATCCATTCTATCCAGCGGGCCGTCCCATGATGCGGTGACCGTCAGGAACCGCAGCGACCACATGCGCGTAATCGGACACAGGTGTCCGGAAATGGACAGGCCTCAAATAGTTCATCTCCGATTCAAGCCTGCTCATCACACCAATTGCCCGTCTCACATAAAACAGGGATTCGGCATGTGACGTGCTGTAACAGTGAGCGTCTGAAGCACCGGAGGTCCCCCTCGCTTTGAAGCAGTTTGAGTCGTTCACACTCGACACAGGAAACGAGTGCCTTTGGCACTCCGGCACGCGCATCGCGCTGGCGCCCAAGCCATTCGCGGTACTGCGCTACCTTGTGGAAAATGCGGGGCGCCTCGTATCCCATGATGAACTGCTGGACGCGCTCTGGCCTGAAATCTACGTGCAACCGCAGGTACTGCGCACTTACATGCTGGAACTGCGCAAAATCCTGGGGGACGATCCGCGCAACCCGCGGTTCATCCGCTCGGTGCCCAAACGGGGCTACTGCTTTATTGCGTGCGTGTCAGAAGACGTGGAGCCGGGAAGCGGCGCGGTGGACCATCCGGGCGAACAGAACGATTCGCCCAGGCAAATCGTAGGACGCGACCCTGAACTCGCTCGTTTGTGCGCGGCAATGCGCGAGACAGCCGGCGGACACCGCCAGTTCGTGTTCCTCACCGGGGAAGCGGGAATTGGGAAGACTGCGCTGGTTGCGGCTTTTCGCAGTCACCTTGATTCGGAGTTCACGGTCGCCGCGGGCCAGTGCATCCCCGGGTTTGCGCGACAAGACTACTACCCGATCGCGGATGCCCTCCGTCAACTGCATCCGACCGATACGGCCGCATCGATCTTTCACCGCCCGCACCCCGGCGCCCCTCCCGGCGAACTCTGCGCTGCACTGGAAGAAATCGCACGCCAAAAGCCATTGGCTCTGCTGCTGGAGGACGTGCAATGGACAGATGAGGCAACTTTGCATCTTCTCTCAGCGCTGGCGCGGCGGCAGGGGGAGCTGCGCCTTCTGGTGGTGGCCACGCTTGCGCCGCAAACCGGCGCCAATGCCGAGGCCATCCGCGCGCTCGTCCACGATCTGCAAATGCGGCGGCTCTGCATGGAGCTTCCCCTCTCGCGCCTGGGAAAGAGGGAGTTGGCCGGCGTGTTGCACGCGCGATTGGAGGCATCGCATCTTCCCGATGAGTTGCATGCCTACGTCTACCAGAAATCGGAGGGTAATCCGCGCTTTGCGCTGACGCTGATCGATCACCTGCTGGCGGAAGGCGCGCTTGCGCGTGGGCCCGCACAGGGCTCATGGGAACTCCTGGCACGGCCCCAGGAACTGGAAGAAAAGACTCCGCGCATACTGGCGCGCAGTCTGGAGTTGGAAATCGAGCGGCTGTCAGATCGCGAGCAGCACGTGCTTGAGGCTGCAAGCATACCCACCGTGGCATTCCCCGCATGGATGGTGGCCGCGGCGTTGGACGAGGACCTTGTGACAACCGAAGAAATGTGCGACAACATCGCGCGTCGAATGTCGTTTATCCAACGTGCCGGCGAGGAGGAGCTTCCGGGCGGCACGCGCTCCGCGTTTTATGTGTTCTCGCACGCGCTGTATCGCGAGGTGCTGTATCAGCGGCAGTCACCCGCGCGGCGCGCCCTGCGTCATCTGCGCATTGCGCGACGCCTGAGGGAAATATTCCGGGGACGCGAGGCGCTCATCGCGCTCGACGCCGCCGCCCACTACGAGGCCGCGGGCGATCCGAAGGAATCCATCGCCATGTTGCGCTTGGCGGCACGCCGCGCATTGGAACTACGCGCCTACGGCGAAGCTGCGGACCTTGAAGCGCGGATCGCGCGAATCGAAGCCAATCTGCCGGCCGCCAATGGGCGAAGCGGTGCAATCGGCGGAAATGACTGCCTGGCCTGGCCCGCCGCGGAGGATACCGACCTGCCGTACCCGACGCACGTGAAAGCTTGACGATTTCTCCACGCAACTTTGACGCATTGTTTTTTTCGGATCGTTAGTGTGCATAGAAAGGAGACACACCCATGCGGTCCACAATGTTGAAACTGTTCCTGGTCCCGGCGATTGCCGCGGCCGCAGCACTGGCCAGCCACCCCGCCCAGGCCGAAACGGTGAAGGTCCCGTTTGCGTTCAGTGCTGTGGGCCACGATTTCCCCGCCGGCTCCTATTCAGTGGACGCGAACATCAATACCAACATCGTCACGCTCCGCCTGGAGAACAGCAACAAATCGTTCGCATGGGTCTTGGGACCCGGCGATCCGGAGCCAGGCGATCAGCGCGTGATGCTGCGCTTCACCAATGGGGCCGGTACGCACGTGTTGGACTCCATCCAGTTCGGAAGCAAGATTACGTCGCGCCTCTCCCAGTATGATCCGCACTCCCGCGACGCCTCGCGGCCGGTCAACGGACAGTAACGGCGGCGCACGCCCCAAGTGTTGAACTCACTCCACCCAGGATCACAGCACAAAGTGATCCTGGGCCCTTTTTTTGAGCGGCTCATAATCCGGGCGGGAATCGTTCGCGCGGAGCCTTCGCTGCTATGATGGCGGGCGATCCATCTTTAGCATCGCAAGGAGCCCAGTGATGTTCGAACCATCGCGCCGCAGGTTCATGCAGTCCGCTTCCGCCGCCGCCGCAGTTTTGAGTCTCGCCAGGGGCAGCGCATTTGCGCAGTCCGCATCCGGCGAGGTCCGCGTGTGGAGCAGCTTCCGCGACCGGCGGCATAGCGCCGCCACATCGCTCGAGTGGAAACAGGCCGGACAGATCGCGGCCGAGGCCATCATCCTTAATCCATCCGACACCCGCCAGCAGATTCTGGGATTTGGCGCGGCCATGACCGATTCCGCCTGCTATGTATTGAGCCAGCTCACCCAGGCCGAACGCGACGCCGTGCTGCACGACATCTTCGATCCGGCGGAAATGGCCATGAACGTGTGCCGCACCTGCATTGGCGCCAGCGACTACGCGCGCACGCTTTACAGCTTTGACGAGAGCGACGAGCCCGATCCCGAACTGAAGAAGTTCTCCATCGATCACGACAAGCAGTACATCCTGCCCGTGCTGCGGGAGTGCCGCAAGCACAATCCCGAGTTGTTCCTCTTCTCCTCGCCCTGGAGCCCGCCGGGTTGGATGAAGCCGGACAAAACCATGCTGGGCGGCACGATGCGCAGCACGAGCTTCGATCCCTACGCGCGCTACTTTGTGAAGTTCCTGGAGGGCTACAAGGACGAGGGCGTGGAAATCAATGCCGTCACCGTGCAGAACGAGACCGACGCCGAGCAGGCCGGCCGCATGCCGGCGTGCACCTGGGCGCAGGAAATCGAGATGGAATTCGCGGCAAAGTTCCTTGCGCCGGCAATCCGCAAAGCCGGACTCGATGCGAAGATCTGGCTGCTCGATCACAACTACAGCTTGTGGGGACGCGCTATCGACGAGCTCAGCGACCCCGCGGTGTACGACGCGGTGGACGGGATCGCATGGCACGGATACGTGGGTGAACCGAGCGCCATGACGCGCGTCCATGATGCCTTTCCACAGAAGAACGCCTACTGGACCGAGGGAGGGCCGGACATCACGCAGCCCGACTACGAGACCGACTACACGCAGTGGGCGCAGCAGTTTAACGGGATCCTTAATAATTGGGCGCGCTCCATCACGGCTTGGAACCTGGCCCTCGATGAGCACGGCAAGCCGAATATTGGCCCGTTCTCATGCGGCGGGACCATTACCGTCGAGAGTAGTTCGCACAAGGTGCGCAACAGCGGCCAGTACTGGGCCTTCGCGCATTTCTCGAAGCATGTGAAGCGTGGCGCGAAAGTGTTCGCAACGAATGGGATTGTGTCGGACGCAAAGAGTGGGGCCGTCTCGCACTGCGGGTTCATCAACCCCGATGGCAAGCATGTTGTTGTGCTGGCAAATCGGGGCGCAGAGCGGCAGGTGCAGCTCGCGATGGGCAATCAGACAATCGAGCTCACGGTTCCTGCCGACTCGGTGCATACGCTGGAGTGGGCGTAATAGAAGTTTTCAGTTGTCAGTTGTCAGCAGTTCGATCGGGCCGGCGGCGCGTCAGTATACCGCGCCGCCTGGTTGCGTGGACTTGATCGCGCCGCGCTCGACGTTCAGGTCGTACTTTGCAGCTTCGCCCGACCAGGTCTTCACATCGAAATTGTGCCCGGACGCCACCTTCTGCACGGCATAGGGGCCGAACGTGAGCGGCTTGCCTCTCGTTGCGGCACCTGTCGCACCGTGCACGTCGGTGAAATAGGCAGCGCCGCGCCCGATCACGCGCGCCGCTCCGTCCGGCTCCACAAGCACCTTCGCCCCCTGTTCGACGCCGACGCCGCGAATGCCGAGGCCCGGCGGAGCCAGCGGCTTTCCATCCGGCTCGTTCAGCCGCGCCAGGAACACCAGCAGCCGTCCCATACGGTCCCGCCTGGCAAAATGTGTGTCGGTGATGATGCCGGCAAGAATCGGAATATGCAGGAAGCCGTGCACCAGCGTGATGCGCGAGCCGAAAGGATCGGCCATTGCCAGCTTGCCGGTAAGGTTCGGATCGTCCGGCTTGTCCCCTTGCGCCGAATACGCCCACTCGCCCATCACAGCCAGCCCGGCACTGGTGCCGCCGAGAGGAATGCCGCGCGCGATGTCGTCGTTTAACGCTTGCTGCGCCGGCGTGTTCATCCAGAAATTGATGTAGTTGGATTGATCTCCGCCCGAGATAAACACCGCGCTCGCGCCACGAATCGCCTTCGCCACAAACGGATCTTGCGCCGCCGCGCGATCGGGAATCAGGAGCGTGGCCACGGAATTCAGCGCCGGACACAGCTTCCTTATATATGGGTTATAGTCGTCGTCTCCCGTCGCCCGCAGCACCAGCAGGTCGCCTCCGCCCGCACGGGCGCAGAGCCAGCGAAAAGCTTCATCCAGATCCGTACCGCCGCCCATCAGCGCATAGCCGGCACGAGGTTTGGCGTTCGCTGCGTCCGCCGTATTCCCCACGCGAAAGTACTTGTACGAGTGATCCGTTTGGGCGAACGCCGGAATAATGCCAAGAAGCGCGACAACCGGAAGACAAGCCCGTTTCATTCGGTCAGGTTAATGCACGAGACAGCCGCGATGGGAATCGCTTTCTTCCGACTTGCCTGAGTTACAACTAACCCACCTCCCGGGATTCTCGCCTCTCGTCGCGGGCGAATCCAATTGCAGCCTCCCCGTCGGTTTTCCGCATCTCAGAATCAGCCGCTCATCTCGGACGCACTTTGGCGGGCTAAGGGCCCCTCATAATGTAGATCGCTCATTGCCTCCCTATAACGCTTCTGCCCTAATCCAGGCGTTCGTAAAGGCTGCGATCCGCAAGCCTTCGGAGGATTCATGTTTAAGCTGTTTCCCCTTTCCATCGTGCTGCTTGCAGGGGCAAGTCCCGCAATCAGCCAGACTTACACCGTGCTTTATAACTTCGGGAATGGATCAGGCGATCCAGCCTACCCCGCCGGAGCCATCGCCCAGAGCCGTGGCGGCGCCATGCTGAGCACTTCAGCCAACGATTACGGTACGGTCCAACAGGGCAAGGCTTTCACGATATGGCCCAGCGGAAGCCTTCAGGTCCTGCATTCATTCGCATCGAAGAGCCAACCTGATGGCGGTCTCGTCCTGGCCACTGACGGAGACTATTACGGCGTCACTCTGAGCGGCGGAAGCTCCCAACTTGGGACGATCTTCAAGATGTCTCAGAACGGAAGCGTCACCACCCTGCATCAGTTCACAGGCGGAACGGACGGCGAATACCCGACGCAGGCCCCAATTCAGAGCGAGCAGGGCGATTTCTTCGGAACCACGGAAGGACCGCCGCAAGGATCGAGCGGGACGGTTTACAGGATTACCAGGGACGGCAATTTCACGGTGCTTCACACCTTTTCCGGACCCGACGGCGCCCAGCCGATGAGGCAGTTGACTCAAGGCACCGACGGCAACTTCTATGGAATTACCTGGAAGGGTGGCGCGAGCCATGACGGCACCATCTTCCGAATCAGCTCAACCGGCAATTTCAAAGTGATGGTGAACTTCAGCGGCACCAACGGAAGTCACCCAGTCGGGCTGATGCAGGCAAGCGATGACAACTTCTACGGCGTTACGTTCGATGGTGGGGCTGGATATGGCGTCCTGTTCCGTATGACAGCGGGTGGCGCCTTGACGGTCCTGCACAATTTCAGCAACGGCAGCGATGGCGGCAACCCGGAAGCAGGCCTGGTGCAAGGCTCAGACGGCAACCTCTACGGGACGAATTCGAGCTTCGGAACCGGCAATTCTGGCGTGCTCTTCCGCGCGACCCTGGCAGGCAACGTCGTACCGCTTCACAACTTCAGCACGGCGGCCGGCTGCAATCCGTGGTCTGAACTACTGCAGAACACCAACGGAAAGTTCTATGGAGATACGGAAGCCTGCGGCGCGTTCGATGCCGGTACCTTCTACCGCCTCGATGCCGGCCTGCGGCCGTTTGTCACGTATCTTCCTGTCTACGGCCGGCCTGGGGCGGAAGTGGAAATCCTCGGGCAGGGCTTCACTTCCTCGAGCAAGGTCTACTTCAACGGCAGGCAGTCAACGAACGTGATGGAGGTGTATCCCACCTACATCCGGGCTGCCGTGCCCCAGGGAGCGACAACCGGACCGATCACTGTCACCACATCGAGCGGGACCCTCAAGAGCAACAAGACTTTTGTTGTGCACTAACAGAGCTGGCTCACAGTGGGCAGAGTGCTTCCGCCGATCCACAGGCGCGCCGCAACCGAACGCCGGTTGCGGCGCGTCCGCATGGCGGATCAAACGCACTCCCATTCCCGTGTTGAGGCGCACAAAAGATCATCGATCGGGCTCACGCGGCCCAATCCCTATCTTTATTCCTATCCCTCTTCGCGCTTTTCCCCCGTTACGCATGGGGTTCCCCCCTGTTTTGCACGGGGAAATCCACGCGAGCCCACCCTATAGTTGAGTCTGGCGAATCTCTCGACCCGGCTCAGCGTGGCTCAACGCAGTCCCAAAATCGGCTCCCTCCCCTGGGAGGATGAAGCTCCGGAAGAGTCCCGCTTCCGGCGAGTGCAGCAGGTCTCGCCCCGAAATGGGCGGAATCTGCCCGGCATGCCGATCGACATGGATCCCGATGAGGATGAGGAGCTTGCACCACGGCGTAGGCGCTACGATCCGCCGCGGGCGCCTTGGTATCGTCCAGCGGGCAAACTGGGACGAGTTCTGCTGGCCAGCGGAGTCGTGCTGGTGCTGGGCGCCGCCACCGTTGGCGTGATCGCAGTGAAAAACCTGCTGGAACGCGACGGGCGGTTTCGGATCGCGGGAACGGCAAACATCCAGGCGATCGGCTTGAGCCAGGTTTCGCGCTCCGACATTCTTCCCATTTTCGGCGAGGACATTGGAAAGAACATCTTCTTCATTCACCTCTCAGAACGGCGCAAGCAGCTCGAGCAGATTCCATGGATCGAAAAAGCGACGGTGATGCGGATCCTTCCCGACCAGATCCGCGTGTCCGTGGTGGAGCGGAAGCCGATCGCGTTTGTGCGCGAGGGACAGCAGATCGAGTTGGTGGACGGCAACGGCGTTGTGTTAACCATGTCGCCCGAGGCCATGACCCAGCATCATTATTCGTTTCCCGTGGTGACGGGCATCGATCCGCGGGATGCGGCAGCCTCGCGCAAGGCACGCATGGCTGTCTACCGCAGGCTGATCGACGAGCTGGATTCGAATGGGCAGCATCTTTCGCGGCAGATTTCGGAAATTGATTTGACCGATCCTGAGGATGCGCGGGTGCTGATGGAGGATGATCCGACCCTGCTGCACTTTGGCGATCAGCAATTCCTGGCGCGCTACCAGCGCTACAAGGCGCATATCGCGGAGTGGCGGCAGCAGTATCCGCAACTGAACGCAATCGACCTGCGCTATGACAGCCAGGTGGTGCTGAAAATGGCGCCGGGCTCGTCGGAGGGAACGACAGCGGTGAGTACCGGCGACGGAAACGCGGCGGCAGATGCAACCGGCGCCACGGCGGGAAAGCCTTCGGCGGCAACGCCGGCCGAAGCTGCGCCGAAGCCGATTCGTCCCGAACACAAGAGCAGCCCCGAACACAAGACCAGGCCTGGCCACGACACCAGGCCGCAGCACAAGGCCCAACCGCACCACGCCGGGAGGCCAAGAGCAAAGTCCGCCACCGAGCGGGAGAAGGAACGGCGCGAGGCAGCACGGAAAGCCGCCCTGCTGCGCCGTCAACGAACCAGTTCAATCAACGCCAATCGCCAGGGGCAATGAGCACAGGATGAGCCAGACCCAGGACAACCTGATTGTGGTGCTCGACGTGGGCAGCGCCCAAACGCGCATTTTGGCCGCCGATTTGAATGAGGGCGCGCTGCGCTATCGGGGGCATGCCGCACTGGACTCGGCGGGAATGCGCAAGGGCATGATTGCGGACCTTGGCCCGGCAGCGCGAGTGGTGAAGTCGGCGACGGAACAGTGCGAGCGAGCGGCGCGGGCCAACATCGACGAATGCGTGGTGGGCGTGGGCGGTCCGCATATCCGCGGGCTGAACACCAATGGCGGATTCGAGCTGGGCAGCCGCATGCGCGAGATTACGCGCGAAGACGTGCGCACCGCTGTGGAGCGGGCGCGGGCCGTGGAGCGGCCACCCGACCGCGAGATTCTGCACCTGCTTCCGCGGCAGTTCATTGTCGACGACCAGCCGGGGATCTTCGACCCCGTGGGCATGGTGGGCGCGCGGCTCGAAGTGGACCTGCACATCGCCACCTGTTCGGGCAGCGCGCTGCAGAGCACCGTGACATGCGCCAATCGCGCCGGTCTTGAAGTGACGGAGGCGGTGCTCGAGTCGATTGCCGCGGCAGAAGCCACGCTCTCGGCGGACGAGCGTGAGTTGGGAGTCTGCCTGCTCGATGTCGGAGCACATTCGAGCGACCTGGTGGTCTTTTTCGAGGGCGCGGTCGCGCATACGTGGTCGGTCCCGA
>Ga0134126_10013887_pt1 | contig 10166 bp, 6 predicted proteins | sample KB31752_FD_96881 | JGI IMG/M metagenome (GOLD analysis project Ga0134126, IMG submission 96881) | Terrestrial soil microbial communities with excess Nitrogen fertilizer from Kellogg Biological Station, Michigan, USA - KB3-175-2 | ecosystem: Environmental > Terrestrial > Soil > Unclassified ...
GCTCCCGGTCAGGCTTTTGACGAACGCCATGACGAGCGGAGGGAAGAAGCCGCCGAGGCCGCCGGCCGCCCCTACGACCCCAGTCACCGAGCCCACGTCGTCCGGGAACCACTCCGGGACGAGCTTGAACACAGCCCCGGTGCCGAGCCCGAGCGCGACGGCCAGCGTCAGGCACGCGACGGTCAGCGGCGCCATGTGCCGGTAGGTGAAAGCCAGCAGGATCGCCAGCAGCACGGTCGCGGCGAACGAGATGCGCAGCACGCGCTGCGCGGTGATCCGGTCCGCGAGCCAGCCGCCCACGGGCCGCGCGAGCACGGCGAAGAGCGCGAACCCGGCCGCCCGGTAGCCCGCGTCGGTCTTGCTCAGGTGGTGCACGCCCGTGAGCAGCTTGGGCAGGTACAGGAACATCGCGACGAAGCCGCCGAACGCGAGGAAGTAGAAGAGCGTCAGCGCCCAGGCGCGTCCGCTGCCCTTGAACACCCGCAGCGGCGCTGTGAACGAGAGGCGCCCTGCGGGCGCGTCCGGCCGCGGAGCGTCGCGGGCGAGCAGCCAGTAGACGACCGTCATCACGGCCATCAGCGCTGCCCCGACCCAGAACGGAGTCGCGAGGCTCCAGTGTTTGGCGATCTTCGGCGCGGTGAGCGCAGCGATCACGCTGCCGCCCGTGCCCATCCCGTAGATGCCGAGCGCGAACCCCTGGCGCCGGCTCGAGTACCAGCGGTTCACGAACGGCACGCCGACGGCGAACGACGCGCCGGTGACGCCGAGCAGAAAGCCGAGCACCACCATCACCGTGTAGGAGTCGTGGAACAGGGCCAGCAGCACGAGCGGCACGATGCTGTAGGCCATCAGCACCGTGAAGACGATGCGCCCGCCGAAACGGTCGGAGAGGATGCCGACGGGGATCCGCATCACCGAGCCGAGCACGACGGGGATCGCGACCAGCAGCGCGAGCTTGAAGTCGCTGAGGTGAAGGTGGGTCTGGATCGTCGGGCTGAGCGGGCCGAAGAGGCTCCATGCGAAGAAGCAGACCGTGAAGGCCGCCACCGCCAGTCCGAGCGCCACGGGGTTCGAGTCGCCCGCCGCGCGCCTCTCGCTGGTGGTTGTCTCCTCGGTGCCCTGCATCAGCATGCACCTCGATCTTCGCCGCCGGGAGACCGTCGGCCAAGGGAGTCGAGCCGAAGGCCGTGACCGTATTTTCCCGCAGTTTGGATCGCCGCGGGCGGGCAATGCTGGAAGTCGATGAGACGGAGCACGGCGCTTTCAGGCCTCTCCCGCGATCCGTGCTCCGCGCGACCGGGGAGCTCCTGCGCGATCACGTGCGGACGGAGGAGCGGGAGCTGTTCCCGTTGCTGGAAGACAGGCTCGGACCGTCGGAGATCGAGGCGCTCGGCGAGAGGCTGCGCAGGGCCGGCAAGCACTAGCTCCTCGAGCGCGTCGCGCTCGGCGGCGCGCCGGCGTCGACCCCCGCTGCGATCCGGTTCGGGAAGCGGCGGCGGTAGAGGATGTACGGCCGCCCGAGGTACTGGAACGGCACGCTCCAGGCGTGGACCAGCCGCGTGAACGGGAACGCCGCCCAGAAGGCCCAGGCGATGATCGCGTGCAGCTGGTAGACGACGGGCGCGCTCGTCGCCGCGCTCACGTTCGGCTCCAGGTAGAACAGCGACCGCCACCACAGCGCGATCGAGTCGCGGTAGTTGTACGGCGCGTTGCTGGCGAGGTTGTGCGCGAAGGTCATCCAGCAGCCGAGCCCGATCAGGATCGTGAGCAGCCCGTAGGTGAAGATGTCCAGCCGCGTCGTGCTGCGCCGCACGCGGTCGCTTCGCGCCCGCCGGTAGACGAGGCCGAGGAACCCGATCAGCGCCGCCGCGCCGGCGACCGCGCCCGCGATCGCCGCGATCCAGCGGTACGTTTCCTCGGAGATCCCGACGGCGTCCGTCAACGAGGCGGGGATGCAGAGTCCGATCACATGGCCGCCGACGGCCGCGAGCGCGCCGTAGTGGAACAGCGGGCTGGCCCACCCGAGCACGCGGCGGTCGAGCAGCTGGGTGGAGCGGCTCGTCCACGCGAACTGGTCGCGCCGGTAGCGCCACCAGTGGCCGACCACGAACGTCGTCGCTGCGACGTAGGGCAGGATGATCCAGAGCAGGATGTCGCCGGCGCTCATCGCCGCGCCTCCGCGGCCGGCATGACCTCGGGCGGCGCAAAGGGCTCCAGGCCGACCAGCTCCTGCGGCGGCCCCGCGGCCGCTAGTCGGATCGCCTTCGCGCGCTCGGCGGCGGACAGCTCGCCGGCGGTCCGGCAGACCGTGTCGAGCACCCCCGCGTATGGCGTCTCGCGCTCGTGCAGGCTGAGCCGGATCAGCTCGAGCGCGCTGCGGTGCTCGCGGAGCATGATCTCGCCGCGCCCGCCGGGAGCCGCGGCCGCGAACTCCAGCATCGCGGGCAGGAAGTCGGGCAGCTCGCCCTCCTGCAGCGGCAGACCGCCGGCGCGGTACATCCGCTTCAGGCGCAGCAGGGCGGTCCCGCGCGCGCGCCTGTCGCCCTCGCCGTAGAACGTCACGTAGAGGCCCGAGCGCTTGTGCAGGTCGAAGGTCTCGACGTAGTGCTGTTGGAGCGCCAGCCCCTCCGCCGCCGTCCACCACGCGCAGAACCGCCCGAGTCCGTCCCGGGCCGGGGAGGCCGGCAGCTCGGCCGCCGCCGCGGCCAGCTCGCCGCGCGCCGCGAGGAGCTCGGCGTCGGGGTAGACAAGCAGCAGCGAGCAGAGCTTGTAGATGCGCCCCCTGGCCCGGGTGCCGCGCGAGGTGATCACTGCTCCTCGTCCTTCGCCGGCTCGCCGCCCGCCATGCGGACGATGTCCAGCTCGACGGGGCCATCGGTGAGCATGAAGCCCTCCGCCGCCGCCTCGGATTCCGGCACGACCATGCCGCAGTTGCCGGGGCCGCCCTCGAAGTCCAGGCCGCATGCGCCCTGCATCTGCATCAGCCGCTCGCCGAGCTCGGCGTGGGCCTTCGGGATCACGTAGCGCTCCTCGTACTTGCCGATCGCGAGCAGCCTGTACATGTCCTCCATCTCCTCGCCGCTCATGCCGGTGGCGGCGAGGATCCCTGTGTCGCGCTCGTCCAGCACCTGGCGCTTGCGCATGTAGCCGCGCATCCCCGCCAGCCTGCGAAGGACCCCGCGTACCACCTCCGCGTCGCCGGCCGCGAGCAGGTTCGCGAGGTAGTCCACCGGGATGCGCATCTGCTCGACGGCACCGAACAGCTCGTCGGGGTCCGCCTCGTAGCCGTCGGTCTCGAGCGCGTTCACGATCGGCGAGAGCGGAGGGACGTACCAGACCATCGGCAGCGTGCGGAACTCGGGGTGGAGCGGCAGCGCCACCCGGTAGCGGTGCACGAGCGCGTGGACCGGCGAGCGCTGCGCCGACTCGATCCAGTCCTCGGGGACGCCGTCGCGGAGCGCCTGCGTCCGGACCGCGGGGTCGAAGGGGTCCAGGAACACGTCGCGCTGCGCGTCGAGCAGTTCGCGCTCGTCCGGCACCGAGGCCGCGGCCTCGACACGGTCGGCGTCGTAGAGCACCAGGCCGAGGTAGCGGATGCGCCCGACGCATGTCTCCGAGCAGATCGTCGGCAGCCCGGCCTCGATGCGCGGGTAGCAGAGCGTGCACTTCTCGGCCTTGCCGGTGCGGTGGTTGAAGTACACCTTCTTGTAGGGGCAGCCTGAAACGCAGAAGCGCCAGCCCCGGCACTTCTCCTGGTCGACGAGCACGATCCCGTCCTCCTCGCGCTTGTACATCGCGCCCGAGGGGCAGGAGGCCACGCACGAGGGGTTCAGGCAGTGCTCGCAGATCCGCGGCAGGTAGAACATGAACGCCTGCTCGTAGCTGGCCTTCACCTGCTCCTCGATGCCGCGCGTGAGCGGGTCGTCGTGGATGCGTTCGGCGGTGCCTGCCAGGTTGTCGTCCCAGTTGGGGCCCCAGCGGACCTCCTTGAGCTCCTTGCCGGTCAGCTGTGAGCGGGCGCGTGCGACCGGGTCGTGCTCGGACAGGGGCGCGGTGATCAGCTTGTCGTAGTCGTAGGTCCAGGGCTCGTAGTAGTCGTCGATCTGTGGCAGATCGGGGTTGGCGAAGATCGAGAGCAGCTTCTTGATCCGCCCGCCGGCCTTCAGCCGCAGGCGTCCGCGCCGGTCGAGCTCCCAGCCGCCGCGCCAGCGCTCCTGGTCCTCCCACCGGCAGGGGTAGCCGAGCCCCGGCTTGGTCTCGACGTCGTTGAACCACATGTACTCGGCGCCCGGCCGGTTGGTCCACACCTGCTTGCAGGTGACCGAGCACGTGTGACAGCCGATGCACTTGTCGAGCGCCATCACCATCGCCATCTGCGCCTTGACGTTCACTCGAACCGCACCTCCGCCTCCCGCTTTCGCAGCACGATGATCTCGTCGCGCTGGGAGCCGGTCGGCCCGTAGTAGTTGAACCCGAAGGAGAGCTGGGCATAGCCGCCGACGAAGTGCGTCGGCTTCATCACGATCCGCGTCGCCGAGTTGTCGGTGCCGCCGCGCTTGCCTTCCAGTTCGCTCAGCGGCACGTTCAGGTGCCGGTCCTTGGCGTGGTACATCAGGCAGGTCCCCTTGGGTACCCGGTGCGTGACGGCCGCGCGGCAGGCGATCACGCCGTTGCGGTTGTACGCCTCGACCCAGTCGTTGTCGGCGATGTCGAGCGCCTCCGCATCCTCGCGGCTGATCCACAGCATGCCGCCGCCGCGGAACAGCGTGAGCATGTGCAGGTTGTCCTGGTACTCGGAGTGGATCGACCACTTCGAGTGCGGGGTCAGGTAGTTGAGCGTCAGCTCCGGGCGCGAGGAGCCCGGTTCGTCGCGCTGGTCGCCGAAGACCGCGCGGTGGCGCAGAGGCGGGCGGTACAGCGGCAGGCCCTCGCCGATCTCGAGCATCCAGGCGTGGTCGAGGTAGAACTGCATCCGCCCCGAGAGCGTGTGCCAGGGCTTCTCGCGCTCGACGTTGATCGTGAACGGCGCGTACCGCCGTCCGTGGGCCTCGATGCCCGACCACTCCGGCGAGGTGACGACCGTCCGCGGCTGCGTGCGCGCGTCCTGGAAGGTGATGCGGTCGCCTTCGCGGGTCGATGAGAGGTCCGCGAGCTCGAGGCCCGTGACGCGCTCGAGCGAGCGGAAGCCCTCGGTGGCGAGCCGGCCGTTGGTCGTGCCGGACAGCGCCAGGATCGCCTCGCACGCGTGCTCGACGCGTCGCAGCGAAGGCCGCCCGTCCGCGATGCCGCCGCGGACGGCTCCGTTCGCCGCAGCGAGCTCGGCGACCTCCTCGGCGGCGTTCCAGCCGGCCCCCTTGAGCGTCGTGCCGAGCTCCTCCACCAGCGGCCCCAGCGCCGCCCACCGCGCGGCCACGCCCGGGTAGTCGCGCTCGACGACGATCAGCTTCGGCATCGTCCGGCCCGGGACCGGCTCGCACTCGCCGGCGCGCCAGTCGCGGACCTCGCCGAAGGGCTGGGCGATCTCCTCGGGGGTGTCGTGCAGGAGCGGCGCGGCGACGAGGTCCCTGCGCGTGCCGAGGTGGCGCTCGGCGAGCTCGGAGAAACGCTCCGCGATCCGCGCGAACGTCTCCCAGTCGGTGCGGTTCTCCCAGGGCGGCGGCACCGCCTCGTTGAACGCGTGCACGAAGGGGTGCAGGTCCGTGGAGGAGAGGTCGTGCTTCTCGTACCAGGTCGCGGCCGGCAGCACGACGTCGGAGAAGAGCGCGTTGCTCGTCATGCGGAAGTCGATCGTCGTCAGCAGGTCGAGCTTGCCCTCGGGGGCCTGCTCCCGCCAGACGACCTCTCGCGGCCTGAGCTCGCTCGGAGTCTCCTCGGCGCGCACCGCGCTCTCGGTCGTCCCGAGCAGGTGCTTGAGGAAGTACTCGTGCCCCTTGCCGGAGGAGCCGAGCACGTTCGCTCGCCACACGGTCATCACCTTCGGCTGGTTCGCCGGCGCGTCGGGGTCCTCGCACGCGAAGCGCAGCCTGCCCTCGCGCAGCTCGCTCACCGCGTGCTCGGCGGGGTCGACGCCGAGACGCTCGGCCTCGTCCACGAGGTCGAGGCTGCTGCGGTCGAAGCTCGGATAGGAGGGCAGCCAGCCGAGCCGCGCGCCGAGGGCGTTGACGTCGGCGATGTGGCGGCCCTCGAGCAGCCCGCGCCCGAGCGGCGAGGCGAGGTCCTCGGGGCGGTGGCGCTCGTAGCGCCACTGATCGGTGGCGAGGTAGAAGAACGGGGTCCCGGACTGGTGGCGCGGCGGGCGCACCCAGTCGAGTGCGAACGCGAGCGTCTGCCACCCCGCCAGCGGGCGCACCTTCTCCTGGCCGACGTAGTGCGCCCAGCCGCCGCCGTTGACCCCCTCGCAGCCGCACAGCATCACGAGCGCGAGGAAGGTTCTGTACGTCTGGTCGGAGTGGAACCAGTGGTTGGTCCCCGCTCCCATCGCGATCATCGAGCGGCCCTCGGTCAGCTCCGCGTTGCGGGCGAACTCGCGGGCGACCTTCGCGACCAGGCGCCCGTCGACGCCGCTGATCGCCTCCTGCCAGGCCGGCGTGCAGGGTTGGGGGTCGTCGTAGCCGGCGGGCCAGTCCCCCGGCAGGCCCGGGCGGGAGACGCCGTACTGCGCCAGCACGAGATCGAGCACCGTGGTCACGAGCCGCCCGCCGATCCGTTTCGCGGGCACCCCCCGGCGCACCACGCCGCCGCGCTCCGATCCGGCGACGTCGAAGCGGGGTAGGTCGACGGCGACTGGCTCGTCACCACTGTCCAGCAGCGTGAGCGCCGGCTCGATGCCGTCCAGCCGCAGGTTCCAGCGCCCGGGCTCGCCGTAGCGATGGCCCGCCGACCCTTTCGGCACCGCCGGCTCGCCGGTGCGCGTGTCGAGCACGACCGGCTTCCACTCGGCGTTCTCCGGCTCGCCGCCGGCGTCCGTCAGATCCGACGCTCGCAGCAGGCGATCCGGCACGTACACGCCGTCGCGCTCCCGCAGCGTGACGAGCAGCGGCAGGTCGGTGAAGCGGCGTGCGTAGTCGCGGAAGTAGGGCACCTCTCGCTCGGCGTAGAACTCGCGGAGGATCACGTGCCCCATCGCCATCGCCACCGCGCCGTCGGTGCCGGGCTCGGCGGCGAGCCAGTCGTCGGCGAACTTCGTGTGCTCGGCGTAGTCGGGGGAGACGACGACGACCTTCTGACCCCGGTAGCGCGCCTCGACCATGAAGTGGGCATCCGGCGTGCGGGTCGTCGGCAGGTTGGTGCCCCACACGATCAGGTAGCCGGCGTTCCACCAGTCGCCGGACTCCGGCACGTCGGTCTGGTCGCCGAAGGCCTGCGGGGAGGCGGGCGGCAGATCCGCGTACCAGTCGTAGAAGGAGAGGATCGTGCCGCCGATCAGCGACAGGAAGCGCGTGCCGGCCGCGTAGGAGGCCATCGACATCGCCGGGATCGGGGAGAAGCCCACGCAGCGGTCGGGCCCGGCGGTCCTGATCGTGTGCACGTGCGCGGCGGCGATCATCTCCACCGCCTCCTCCCAGGAGGCTCGCACGAAGCCGCCCTTGCCGCGTTGGCGCTTGTAGGTGCGGAGCTTCGCCTCGTCGCCGACGATCTCCGCCCAGGCGTCGACGGGGTCGCCGAGCCGCTCGCGCGCCTCGCGGAACATCGTCAGCAGGCTGCCGCGAACGTAGGGGTACTTCAGGCGCAGCGGCGAGTACTCATACCAGGAGAACGAGGCGCCGCGCGGGCAGCCGCGGGGCTCGTACTCGGGCATCTCGGGGCCCGTCGATGGGTAGTCCACCGCCTGCGTCTCCCAGGTGATGAGCCCGTCCTTGACGTAGACGTTCCACGAGCAGGAGCCCGTGCAGTTGACGCCGTGCGTCGAGCGCACGACCTTGTCGTGCGCCCAGCGGCCCCGGTAGGAGCGCTCCCAGTCGCGGTCCTTCGCGACCAGCTGGCTCCAGCCCTCGGCGTTGACGGGGCCGCGCCGCAGGAACCGGTGCGTCTCGAGAAGCGCCCGCTCCGGCAGCTTCGCGGCTGTCGGCTCGGCCGGGCTCTTCTCGCTGGTGCTCACGACTCGGGACTCCCCTTCCTCGCCATCGGTCAGGGCCATTGCCGACCATATCGCGAGTGGCGAGCGCGCTTCCCGCGGCTTGTCACGGAGGTCGGTGCGGGTTCCTACGGTCGCGCCCGCCCCCGGGCCGCGCTCAGGAGCCGTGTTGTAGCCCCGCGTCGATCTCGATGAACGCCGGGCCCGCGGTCTCGCCGCGCCAGGAAGGCCCCCGGGCGCACTGTCGGAGTAACCTTTCTCCTCCAGGGTCGAACGAGCGCAGGGGAGGGCCACATGGCCACTGTCGAGCAGCAGGTACCGGAGATTCAGAACGGCGTCCCGGCGCCCGCGACCGGTGAGATCCCGGTCGAGAACCCCGCCACGGGGCAGACGATCGCGACGGTTCCGGACATGACCGCCGAGCAGGTAGCCGAGATGGCCGCCCGCGGCCGCGCTGCTCAGCCCGAGTGGGAGGCCTACGGCTTCGAGGGCCGCTCGCGTGTGATGCGGCGTGCCCAGAAGTGGGTCATGGACAACGCCGAGCGGATCGTCACGACGATCATGTCCGAGACCGGCAAGACCTTCGAGGACGCCGAGCTGGCGGAGATCGGCTACGCCGGCAACGCCTTCGGCTTCTGGGCCAAGTACGGCCCCCGCTACCTCGAGGACGAGCACATCAAGTCCAGCCAGGTGCTGGTCAAGGGCAAGAAGCTCATCAACCGCTTCCGCCCGCTCGGCCTGATCGGCGTGATCGGCCCCTGGAACTACCCGCTCACGAACTCGTTCGGCGACTGCATCCCGGCGCTGATGGCGGGCAACAGCGTGATCCTGAAGCCCTCAGAGGTCACGCCGTTGACCTCGATGCTGCTGGCCGAGGGCATGCGCGAGTGCGGGCTTCCCGAGAACGTGCTGCAGATCGCCACCGGCCGCGGCCAGACCGGCGCCGCGCTGATCGAGCACGTCGACATGATCATGTTCACGGGCTCGACCAAGACCGGCCGCAAGGTTGCCGAAGCGGCCGCGGGCCGGCTGATCCCCGCCTCGCTGGAGCTCGGCGGCAAGGACCCGATGATCGTGCTCTCCGACGCCGATCTCGAGCGCGCCGCGAACTTCGCGACGTACTACTCGATGCAGAACGCCGGCCAGACCTGCATCTCGATCGAGCGCGTCTACGTCGAGGAGCCCGTCTACGACGAGTTCGTCTCGAAAGTCTCCGAGAAAGTGCGCGAGCTGCGCGTCGGCAAGCCCGAAGGTCCCGGCTCCGTCGAGGTGGGCGCGATCACGTTCCCGCCGCAGCTCGAGACGATCAAGAGCCATGTCGACGACGCGGTCCAGAAGGGCGCGCGCGTCCTGGCGGGCGGCAGCCAGGCGCCCGGCGCCGGGCGCTTCTTCGAACCGACGGTGCTCGTCGACGTCGACCACACGATGAAGTGCATGACGGAGGAGACGTTCGGGCCGACGCTGCCGATCATGAAGGTGCGCGACGCCGACGAGGCTGTGCGCCTCTCCAACGACTCGAACTACGGCCTCGGCGCCTCCGTGTTCTCGCGGAACACCGAGCGCGGTGAGGCGATCGCCCGGCGCATCCACGCGGGTGCGGCGAACGTCAACGACGCGATGATCAACTACACCGTGCTCGAGCTGCCGATGGGCGGCGCCAAGGAGTCCGGGCTCGGCACGCGCCACGGCGCCGGCGGGATCCGCAAGTACTGCTCGCAGCAGGCGATCGTGGTGACGCCGAAACTGGCCATGAAGAAGGAAATCTTCATGTACCCGTACAAGTCGCGGACCTCCAAGCTGCTGGCCGGGTTCTTCAAGTTCATGTACGGGCGGGGCAAGCGCGACTGAGCGCGCCTCTCGGCCTCGACCACGTGCAGATCGCCGCGCCGCCTGGCTGTGAGGCCGCGGCGCGGCGGTTCTACGGGGAGCTGCTCGGGCTCCGTGAGCTGGAGAAGCCGGAGCCGTTGCGCTCGCGCGGCGGTGCCTGGTTCGAGCTGGCGGACGGGCGCCAGCTCCACGTCGGCGTCGAGGACGAGTTCGCTCCCGCACGCAAGGCGCACCCGGCGCTCCGTGCGCGGCCGCAGGACATCGA
>Ga0134126_10013888_pt1 | contig 10166 bp, 9 predicted proteins | sample KB31752_FD_96881 | JGI IMG/M metagenome (GOLD analysis project Ga0134126, IMG submission 96881) | Terrestrial soil microbial communities with excess Nitrogen fertilizer from Kellogg Biological Station, Michigan, USA - KB3-175-2 | ecosystem: Environmental > Terrestrial > Soil > Unclassified ...
CGTGTTGCCCGCCCTGCTGACCGGATTCACGCTCGCGTTCGCGCGCGCACTCGGGGAATACGGCTCGGTCATCTTCATTTCCGGCAACCTGCCCATGAAGACCGAGATCACCCCACTCCTCATCGTCATCCATCTGGAGGAGTTTGATTACCGCGGCGCCGCGGCGCTGGGCTTCGTCATGCTGGTGGCCTCGTTCGTCATCCTGCTCACGATCAACCTGCTGCAGGCCTGGGGCAGGAACCGGATGGTCCGCAGGGGAGCATGATGGCGGGAGGCGCCCCGTCCGGGACACTCGAGGAGCTCGACACGCGCCCCGGACGGGAAACGATCATCAGCGCGCTGGCGCGCCGGTGCCTGATCGGCGTCTCGGTGGCGTTTCTGGCTGCGCTGCTGCTTGCGCCGCTGGCGGTCGTTTTCGCCTCGGCCTTCGACGACGGGGTGCAGGCGTATTTCCGGGCCTTCGCCGACCCGGACACCCGGGCGGCCATCCGCCTGACGCTTCTCACGGCGCTCGCGGTCGTGCCGGCGAATACCGTATTCGGCCTCTCGGCGGCGTGGTCCATCGCCAAATTCGAATTCCGCGGCAAGAGCCTCCTCATCACCCTCATAGACCTTCCCATCGCAATCTCGCCGGTGATTTCCGGCATGCTCTTCGTGCTTCTCTTTGGCATGCGGGGCTGGTTCGGAGCCTGGCTGGCGACCAACGGCATCAGCATCGTCTTCGCCATCCCGGGTATCATGATCGCGACGCTCTTCGTGACCTTCCCCTACGTCGCGCGCGAGCTGATCCCTCTCATGCAGCAGCTCGGCAACGATGAGGAGGAGGCGGCCATCACTCTGGGCGCCGGGGCTTGGATGAGCTTCTTTCGCGTAACCCTGCCCAAGATCCGGTGGGGACTGCTCTACGGAGTGATCCTCTGCAACGCGCGCGCCATGGGAGAATTCGGCGCCGTATCGGTCGTGTCGGGCCACATCCGGGGATTGACCAATACCATGCCGCTCGCCATCGAGGCGCTCTACAACGACTACGACTTCACCGGCGCGTTCGCGGTCGCCTCCCTCCTCACCCTGCTCGCCCTCGCCACCCTGGGCCTGAAGTCCCTGGTGGAGCGCAGCGGATATCGCCGGCGGTGATCCGATGCTCGCCTTCCTGCGGCGCCAACTGAACACGCTCTGGCCGGACCCGGCCGATACCAGCCTGGGCTGGTGGATGGTGGCCGTCCACGTGCTGCTGGTGCTGCTCGTCGGCGTCGGGTTGTCCGCCACCGCGATTGGAATGCTGCGCGGGCTCGCGGACGAACAAGGCAAGGCGCGCGTGCTCCTCGCAGGCGCCACCGCACGCGAGGATGTGCGGCGCCTGACGGAGGACGCACTGACTTCGGCGCGTGTCCTGGCGCAGCGTCCGACCCTGCAGCGGCTGCTCGACCAGCACCAGGACGAAGCCATCGCCCCATTCCTGCGGCGATTCTGCGATACCTCCCAACTCGACGCCTGCGCAGTCTTCTCGGGGCAAGCGGTGCTCGCCGTCACCGGCCCCGAGCTCGACTGGCAGGGCATCCGATCGGAAAGCGCCGAACAGGGTCCGACCTTCCTCGCCCTGCCGTCCAACATCAGGCTGGCCGCCTTTGGGGCGTTCGTGCCGATGGCGGGTCCCACAGACGTCCGCATCTACGTGCTGCGTCTCCTCGATGCGCGACTCGCGGGCGAGCTGACACAACGCCTAGGGACACAGGTGCGCTTCGTCGACTACCGCTCCTATACGGCCGACCCGGTCACGGCATATACACCGCTATATTCGGCGGCGCTCGCCGACGGTCACTCCGCCGTCCGAAGGCTCGATTCGCTGGGGCTCTACGAAGCCAGTGTGCCGCTCTTCGCCTCGAGCGGCGAGGCCATCGGCTTCATCGATGCCGGCGTGCCGATCCGCCTGGTCGAGAGCTCCACCACCCGCCTCATCCGTGATCTCGTGCTGACGACGTTGATTCTCGCGGCCTTTGCCGTGCTCGCAGGAACCATCCTGAGCCGGCGCGTCGTCGGACCCGTCAAGGCGCTGACCGACTCGGCGGTGCGCATCGGACGAGGCGACTTCTCCGCTTCGATTCCGCCGGGCGGCGCCGCGGAAGTCGGCGCGCTCGCCCGGACCATGGAGGACATGCGCCGCAACCTCCTGGAGCTCACCGGGACGCTGCGGCGACGTGAGGCCGAGGCGCAGGCGGTGCTCAGCGGCATCGTCGAGGGCGTCTACGCGGTCGATGAGCAGCGCAACATCCGATACCTCAATGCCCAGGCCGCCCGGCTGCTGCACATTCAGCCCGAGGAGGCCGTCGGCCGGTTCTGCGGCGATGTGCTGAAGCCGCTGGCGCAGGATGGTAGGCGCCCATGCGATCACCGCTGTCCGATCCTCCTGGCCCGTAGCGAAGGGAGTGCCCAGTGTGTTGAACGGCTGCAGCGCGGCGCTGAGACACGCACCGCCGTCGTGACGAGCTCGGGTTTGGTGGAAGGGCTCCAGGTCCAGGTCATCCGTGACGAGACGGAGCTCGAGGCAGTGCGCCGCGCGCGCGACTCCGTGCTCGCCAACATCTCGCACGAGTTCCGCACGCCACTCGCCGCGCAGCTCGCCTCCATCGAGCTGTTGCTCGACAACCTCGAGACCATGCCAGCGGGACAGCGGCGGGAGCTCACCGAGTCGCTGCAGCGCGGGACCCTGCGGCTCACACAGCTCATCGACAATCTGCTCGAGAGCGTGCGTATCGAGTCCGGGCAGCTCGCGATCCGGCGCCAGAGCGTCGATCTCACGGAGGTCATCGAGGACGCACGGACTCTGATCGGCTCGCTGCTCGCGCTCAGGCGCCAGCCGCTCGAGATATTCCTTCCCGGGGCGCTACCGCCCGTCGAAGGCGACAAGCACCGCCTGACGCAGGTATTCGTGAATCTGCTCGCCAACGCCAGCAAGTTCGCACCGGAAGGCAGCACCGTGCGCATCGGCTGCGAGTCGGACGACGGTCACCTGGCCGCGTGGGTGGAGGATGAGGGGCAGGGGCCGGCCTCTCCCGCCGGAGACGGTCTCTTCGCGCCCTTCCGCCGCGGGCCCGAACACGAGCCGGAGCCCGGTGGCCTGGGGCTCGGGCTCTGGATCGTGCGCTCCATCGTAGAGCGGCATGGCGGCACGATAGGCGTGGAGCGCACCGAGGAGGGCCGGACCCGATTTACGATGGTCCTGCCCGTGGAGGTGACGGCGTGAAGATCCTGGTGGCGGATGATGATCGCGATCTGCGCGACCTGGTCGGCTTCACACTCACGCAGGCCGGCTACCTCGTCATCAAGGCGCCGGACGGACCCGCCGCCATCCGCGCGGTGACCGACGAGGCCCCGGACCTCGTCATTCTGGACATCAACATGCCGGGGGCAAGCGGGTTCCAGGTCTGCGAATCGATTCGCCGCACCTCGCGCGTCCCCATCATGATGCTCACCGTCCGCGGCGAGGAGGAAGACCTGGTGCGGGCGCTCGACCTGGGCGCCGACGACTATCTGACCAAGCCCTTCAGTCCCCGCACACTGCTTGCCCGCGCCAAGGCCTTGCTGCGCCGTGCCGGCACGGAGAGCGCGTCGGTCCTGTCGGTGGGCAGGCTGACTCTCGATACTGAGGAGCACACAGTGCGGATTGGGGAGGCGGAACCTGTCCGCCTCACCAAGCTCGAGTTGCGTCTGTTACAGATGCTGCTCGCGAGCGCCGGAAGGACGGTGAGCTCCGACCGGTTGCTGGTTCATGTCTGGGGTCACCGCGGCTCCGGCGATCGTCAACTCCTCAAGCAGCTCGTTCACCGGTTGCGCCAGAAGATCGAGCATGATCCCGCCGTGCCGCAACTCCTGCAGACGGCGGCGGGAGCCGGTTACAAACTGGTGACCGGATAGCGGACATAACCGCTCCGTCACTGCCTCGCGACTGACTCGTTATCCCAACCCTCCTAGCCTGACGGGAGGTCGGCCGCGTATTGCGCGGCCCTCCACCCTCTCGGTCTCGCACAGGATAACGACCGCACATGTCACGCAAACCACGCGCGTCCATTCACGGCAAATCAGTCCATGCTGCTGTTGCGGCGGCGCTTCTCTCGCTCATATCCACTGCGCGAGCGCAGAACGCAACCTCGAGCCCGAGGCAACCCTCGGCGCAAACCTCGAGCGATGACATCGAGACCCTCGAGCGGAGGCTCGAAGCCGATGAGAAGCGGCTTCGCGAACTCGAGCGCGAGCAGCTCGAGCGTCGGCAACACGAAGACCGGCAACGCGAGGATCAGAAGACAGCTCCGAAGGAGATCGCCGACGCCCGATGGAGCTCCAAAGGCCTTGCCATTGCGTCCGTCGATGGCTCGAATGTCCTCAGGCTGGGAGCGCTCGTTCAGACCGACGGGCGCTACTTCACCGACGGCGCCACCCCCTCGACCGCCAACACCTGGCTGCTGCGACGCGCGCGACCCATTCTCCAGGGCACGATCGATGACATCTACGACTTCAAGCTGATGGCGGATTTCGGCGGCGGCAGGGCGATCCTGCAGGACGCCTTCATCGCGGCGCGATTCAAGCCCTGGCTGGTGCTGACGGTGGGCAAGTTCAAGCCTCCCGTGGGCCTGGAGCGCCTTCAGTCCGCCGCCGACAACCGCTTCATCGAGCGGGCGCTGCCGACGGATCTCGTACCCAACCGCGATATCGGCGTGCAGCTGGGCGGAGACCTCGCCGGTGGGCGGGTCAACTACTCGCTCGGCGTCTTCAACGGCGTCGCCGATGGCTCGAGCAGCGACAACAGTCCCACGCCCGACTTCAGCAGCGACGGCAAGGGAGATGTCGCTGCCCGCATATTCCTTCGTCCCTTCCTCCTTTCCGGCAACACGGCGCTCGCCGGCATCGGCTTCGGCGTTGCCGGTACGTATGTCAGTGCAACTGGCGGCCCGGCCAATACCCTGCTGGCATCGTACAAGACCTCCGGTCAGCAGACGTTCTTCAGTTACCGCGGCAACGCGGCGGCCACCCAAACCCAGCCGGCTCTCAACAGCGGCACCTATGCAAGCGGGGAGCGGCTGCGGCTTGCGCCCCAGCTCTACTATTACGTGGGACCCGTCGGACTGCTCGGCGAATACACGCGAGTGCGCCAGGGTCTGGCGCGTGTCAATGGGACCGAAACGCGTTCAGCGCTGCTCACGACTTCCGCATGGCAGGCGCAGCTCTCCTGGCTGGTTACAGGTGAGCAGGAGAGCTTCGGCGGCGTCACGCCGAACGCTCCATTTCGTGTCGGCGGACCTGGATGGGGAGCGCTCGAGCTGGTCGCGCGCGCTCAGGAATTGAGCCTCGATAGTCAGGCTTTCGCGGGTGGAGGCAATTCCTTTGCCAGCCCGGCCAGCAGTGCGCGGAACGCGCGGGCGATGAGCGTCGGCGTCAACTGGTACCTCAACCGTAACCTCAAGTGGGCGCTTAACTACGAGCTGACTCATTTCAGAGGCGGCGCAGTGGGCGGCGGCCGTCCCGATGAGAAGGCGCTCTTCACACGGTTTCAGCTCGCCTTCTGAGCCGCCGCGCGATGAGGCCACCTGTGACACCGATCCGTCACCGGTTCAGACTTTTCTACCGCAGCCCCTGCAGGATGCATCCCACCCCCGCGCCAAATCATCTTGAACCGAAGCCGGATTCGTGACATGGTGGTCGTATGAGTGATCCCGAAGTGAAACGTTACGCCAAGCGGGTTGTGCCGGCGCCGATCGCGAGCGATCCGCGACTCAGCTCCACGATCCTCGACGTCGTTTGCGGTGAGCACGAAGAGGTCCAGTGGCACTGGACCATGACCGATCGGGGTCGCGTCGTTTCGGGCTATTCAATCATCCGACGAACCGGAAGCGCCGACGCGCTCGACACTGGCGCAGACGTAAATCCGTCGCCTGACGACGACGCACGGCACCGCCCGATTGGCTTTACGGCGGATTTCGCAAGCAAACGCTAGTCGCGCCGCTTCGGAGCTGCCTTGGGCCACTTTCACTGCCCGCGCGCATAGATCTGATCGAACACCCCGCCATCGCCAAAGAACTTCTTCTGCACGGTGGCCCAGCCGCCGAGATCCGACACGGTCGCTAACTCGATCTTCGGATACTGCGCAGCAAACTGCGCCGCGACCCGCGGATCACGTGGCCGATAGAAATTGCGCGCGATGATCTCCTGGCCTTCCCTGCTGTACAGATATTGGAGATAGGCCGTGGCGAGCGGCCGGCGGCCATGCTGCAGCGCATATTGGTCGACGACGGCGACCGGCGGCTCTGCAAGCACGCTGATGGACGGATAGACGATGGCCAGGCCATCGCCCGGCTTCTCGCGGATGGCGAGCATGGCCTCGTTCTCCCACCCGATGAGCACGTCACCGAGACCATGCTGCACGAAGGTTGTCGTGGCGGCGCGGGCGCTCGTATCCAGGACCGGGACGTGCCGGAAAAGATCGTGCAGATATTGCCGGGAGGTCGCCTCATCGCCCCCGGGCTGCTTCAAGGCCCACGCCCAGGCCGCGAGGAAGTTCCAACGCGCGCCGCCGGAGGTCTTGGGGTTGGGCGTGATGACGGAAACGCCGGCCCGGGTCAGATCGCTCCAGTCGCGAATGCCTTTCGGATTCCCCTTGCGCACCAGAAAGACGATCGTCGAGGTGTAGGGGGAGCTGTCATTCGGCAGATGTGTCTGCCAGTTGAGCGGCAGCAGCTTTCCCTGTTGCGCAATGACATCGATGTCCGGCGCCAGGGCAAGCGTGACCACGTCGGCGCCGAGGCCCTCTGCCACGGAGCGCGCCTGCAGCTCCGACCCGCCATAAGACATGCTCACCTGAACGGTCTGACCAGACTTCGCCTTCCAGTATTTCTCGAAGGCGGCGTTGTAGTCGCCATAGAGCTCGCGCGTCGCTGAATAGGATGCGTTGAGAAGGGTCACGCCGGAAGTGGCTGTGCGGGAGCACCCGGAGAAAGCCGTGATGCCGAGGCTTGCGATGACGAGCGCGGCCGCGCGGATCAGCTTTTTGTGGGCGGGTTGCATTGCCACTCCTATCGGGACGGCTGACAATGCTGGAGCAGGCGCAGTTACGCCGTCAGTCGATAGACGGTGACAGACCGGTTATGAACGACCGTACAGGTGTCCGAGCAGGTGCGGCTTCAGGGCTTCGGCCGCGACGCTCACCGAATCGACCCGGCTCAGGTCGGCCAGCTGAGTCATCTCGAGACCCGGGTACCCGCACGGGTTGATGCGATGGAACGGCTCGAGGTCGGCCCTGACATTGAGAGCCATCCCATGATAGCTGGCGCCCCTTCGCACACGAATGCCCACGCTCGCGAGCTTCCGCCCAGCGACATAGACGCCGGGAGCACCCCGACGGCATTCGGCTTCGATGCCGAGCTCGGCCGCGTAATCAATGACACTGCGCTCGAGTGCCGTGACGATGTCGCGAACGCCCAGACACGCACGCCGCAGATCGACCAGCGCATAGACGACGAGTTGGCCGGGGCCGTGATACGTTACCTGGCCTCCGCGATCGATCTGCACGACGGGGATGTCGCCAGGGGCGAGCACGTGATCGCGGCTGGCATTCATGCCGAGTGTGAACACCGGCGGATGCTCGAGGAACCAGATCTCATCGGCGGTGTCGGGACCACGCTCGTCGGTAAATCGCTGCATGGCGCGCCAGGTGGGCTCGTATTCCACGAGGCCAAGATTGCGCATCTCGTGCTGCGGCGTAGGGCGGGCACCGGCGCCGGACGGCTGCGGCCTCAGCTGATCGGCGGCGCAGCTGACCATTGCGCTGGCCGATCCGCTGGCTACGCCGCCTTCCCCAGTGCTCAAACTGCCTTCTTCTCTGACGCGAGGCGGGCGTTGTCCAGACCGGCGTTGTTGCGGTTGAGGGCCTGTTCCGCGCGATAGCTCGAGCGCACCAGCGGCCCCGAGACGCACTCGAGGAAGCCGCGCGAGAGAGCGCTCTCGCGGTAGCGATCGAACTCCCCGGGCGTGACGTAGCGCTCGACGGCCAGGTGATTCACCGTGGGGCGCAGGTACTGGCCGAGGGTGACGATGTCCACCCCGGCCGCCCGCAGATCCGTCAGCGTCTGCTCGATCTCCGCGTCGCTCTCGCCCAACCCGAGCATCAGGCTGCTCTTGGTCAACACCGCGGGCCTGTGCTCCTTGGAATGAGCCAGCACGCGCAACGTCTGCTCGTAGCCCGCGCGCGGGTCCCTGACAGGGTGGGTCAGGCGACGAACCGTCTCGATGTTCTGCGCGAAGACATCGATACCGGAATCGACCACTGTCTCGACATCCGCCGGCACTCCCTGGAAATCCGGGGTCAGCGCCTCCACGGCGGTGTTGGGATTGCGGCGCTTGATGGCCCGGACGCAGGCCGCATAGTGCCCGGCACCGCCATCCTGCAGGTCATCCCGGTCGACGGAGGTGAGCACGACGTACTTGAGCTTCATCAGCTCGACGCTGCGGGCCGCGTTCTCCGGTTCATCAGCGTCCAACCAGCCGTGCGGGTTGCCGGTATCGACGGAGCAGAAACGGCAGGCGCGGGTGCAGACGGCACCCATCAGCATGATCGTGGCGGTGCCGGCGTTCCAGCACTCGCCGATGTTCGGGCACTTCGCCTCCTCGCATACCGTGGCGAGGCGGTGCTCCTTCACTATCCCTTTGACGGCCTGGAAGCCCACGCCCGAGGGTGCCCTGGCACGAAGCCACGCGGGCTTGCCGGCCCGGGATGGGGACCCGGCGGTAAAGGGAGCCCCGCCCGCGGAGGACTTGATACCATCCCGTATTGCTGTAAACCCTTGAGGCGTAAGATATTTTTCACCACTTCGCGGGCTCTCGCGCGGCGCGGGCGCGACGTCGGTGACGACCGGAATGTCTTTGAGGCTGGCCATCCCGCTATTTTACGCCAGGGGGCTGTGCACCCCTCAAATGCCGCGTGCCGTACGCTCTCTCGCATCGAGCCAGGCCAGCCGGTCCGGCGATCCGATGTCGAGCCATTCCCCCCGATAAGCCTCACCGCGCAGCCGCCGCGCCGCGATCGCACGCTTGAGCAGAGGCAGCAGCGGAAACCTCCCCGGCGCACAGCCCGCGAAAAATTCCGGCCGGTACACACCGATGCCGGTGTAGGTGAAGCGGTCGCTCTCGCGCTCGACCACGAAGTCGCCCTCGAGCCCGAAGTCGCCGCGCGGATGCTGCGGCGGATTCGGTGCCAACAGCAGGCGCGCATCGGCGCCTTCCTGCAGATTCAGGATGCGGCTGAAATCCACGTCGGTCCAGACATCGGAATTGACGACGAGGAAGGGACCCGGCCCGAGGTACGGCAGCGCGCGATGAATGCCGCCGCCGGTCTCGAGCGGCACCGGCCCCTCCTCGCTGTAGGTGATGCGCACGCCGTGGCGGGTACCGTCACCCAGGGTGGCGCGGATCTTTTCGCCCAGCCAGGAGAGATTGATCACCACGTCCCTGACTTCAGCCCTGGCCAGGGCCTCGAGGTGATAGACGATGAGCGGCTTGCCTGCCACCTCGACGAGGGGCTTCGGCAGGCTATCGGTGATCGGCCGCAGACGCTCGCCTCGTCCTGCCGCGAGCAACATGGCTCTGCGGGCCTTCGCCGCGGATGCTCCCGGCGCTTGCGCCATCACGCCGGCTGCGCCGTTTGCCGGGCGACGCGCTCATTGGCGCGCGGCAGCTCGGGGGCGACGCGGCGCTCGAGAAACTCCGAGAGCGGCCCGAGCTCCGGATAGAGTCGACACGTCTCGCGCACGTAGTCGAACGTCAGCGGCAGGTCGCGCAGGTAGGCTGGCTTGCCATCCCGATACCAGAGGCGCGAGAAGACACCAAGCACCTTGATGTGCCGCTGCACGCCGATGAGGTCGAACCAGCGCAGGAACTGCGCCGGCCCGCCGCCGACACGCCCGCCCCGCGCCTGCAGCAGCGAGCGATAGCCGCTCACCCATTCCAGTACGCGCTGTCGCGGCCACGAGATGTAACAATCCTTGAGCAGCGACACGAGGTCATAGCCGATCGGCCCGCGCAGCGCGTCCTGAAAATCGATCACGCCGGGGTTGCGCTCTGCGACGACCATCAGGTTGCGCGAGTGGTAGTCGCGGTGCACGAACACCTCGGGCTGCGACAGC
>Ga0134126_10013889_pt1 | contig 10166 bp, 10 predicted proteins | sample KB31752_FD_96881 | JGI IMG/M metagenome (GOLD analysis project Ga0134126, IMG submission 96881) | Terrestrial soil microbial communities with excess Nitrogen fertilizer from Kellogg Biological Station, Michigan, USA - KB3-175-2 | ecosystem: Environmental > Terrestrial > Soil > Unclassified ...
AAGGACATCTATTGCGAGAAGCCGATGACACACGAGGTCGAAGAGGGCTTCAGGATGATCGAGGCGGCGCGGAAGAACAACCGCATCGTCCAGATCGGCAGTCAGCGACGCAGCTCGGTCACCTTCGCCAAGGCGAGGGAGCTCATCCGGCAGGGCGCCATCGGCGACGTCAACTATGTCCAGGCAATTCTCGGCCGAAATTCTCCGTGCGGCGCCTGGGTGTATACGCCTCCGAGCGACCTGTCCCCGCATAATCTCGACTGGGAAACCTGGCTCGGCCGCGCGCCCAGGCGGCCCTTTGATCCTGTCCGTTTCGCGAGCTGGCGCGCTTTCAAGGACTACGGCGAGGGCATGCCCGGCGATCTGTTCGTCCATTCCCTCACCGGCATTCACTACGTCATGGGTCTGGACGCGCCGCCGGAGCGAGCCCTGAGCGCGGGCGGACTCTTCCATTGGAAGGACGGGCGGGAATTCCCCGACGTGATGACGACGCTTTACGAGTATCCGAACCTGCGCGTAGCCGTCCTGATGACGCAATGCACCGATCAGGGAGAGATCACCCGCTTCCTCGGCACGCGGGGCATCATCGAAATCCAGGACGAGGGCGAGCAGATGACGGTGACCCGGCAGGACGGCCAGGACGATGCGCCCTGCTATTACGAAACCGGTTATCCGCAGAAGATGCGGGATGCCTATGAGAAGTCCTGGCATGAGAAGAACGATCCGAAGCCGGGAGAGGCCAAGCCGATCGAGGGCAACGAAATGTTCATATTTCCGCCCGAGTACGACCCCGTCCGCGATCATCTATGGAATTTCTTCCAGTCGGTGAAGACCCGGCAGCCTTCGGTCGAGGATGCGGTCTTCGGCAATCACACGTCGATTGCCTGCCACATGGCCAACTACTCCTATTTTCACAGGAACGCTGCGGTCTGGAACGCGAGCCGCAGGCGGATCTCGACTTAGCGAGATGGCAGAGCTGGAGCAGCGTCTTCAGCATAAAAACGCAATCCATCGTCGTTCCGCCTGCAAGCGTGTGTCGTCCGCGGCCTCTCGATATCGCTGGCCGTCGCGCGGCGGGTTGGTGCGCGGCGAGAGCTCTCGTCCCCGCCGGGGCGCCGCTCGCCCCGTCGTGGTCCCGGTCGTCACCTTCCAGCTGGAAAGGGGGCGACAACAACCGCTACCGTTGAATCCCTGCTCCTTCCGCAATTAAGGATTGCGCATGCACAGACGACAGACTCTGAAAGGGTTGGCAGCCGCTGCTTTTCTCCCGGCGCTGCCGCTTTCGGCACGGATGCTTCCGAGCCGCGGAACAGGTCTCATGCGCCGTATCCGCCCCTCCGATCCGTCCTGGCCGGCGCCCGGGGAGTGGGCCCAGCTGAAAGAGAAGGTGGGCGGCAACCTGATCAAGCCGCTTGATCTGTTCGCGGCCTGCGAGGCGGCTCCGAATGGCACAGCTTGCGTCGATGTCGAGAAGACCATCCGCAATCCCTTCTACATCGGCGATCAACCGGCGGGGACGACAGTCTCGGGGTGGCTCAACGCGTGGACACCGGCCCCGAGTGCCTATGCCGTCAGGGCGCGCCATGCGGCGGATGTGGCAGCGGCAGTAAATTTCGCCCGCGACAAGCGGTTGCGGCTGGTGGTCAAGGGCGGCGCGCATAGTTATCAGGGCACCTCCAACGCGCCGGATTCGCTGCTGGTGTGGATGCGTGCAATGAATGAAGTGACGTTGCACGATGCTTTCGTTCCGGAGGGCTGCAAAGGCACCACTGCACCGGTACCTGCGGTGACGGCGGGAGCAGGCACCATGTGGATTGACCTCTATCACGCCGTGACGACGGTAGCGGGGCGCTATGTGCAAGGTGGCGGCTGCTGCAGCGTGGGTACGGCGGGGCTGGTGCAAAGCGGCGGTTTCGGCAGCTTCTCCAAGGCCTTCGGCACGGCGGCGGCCCATCTTCTGGAAGCAGAGGTCGTCACGGCTGACGGAAAAATCCGTACGGTCAATGCCTGCAAGGATCCCGATCTCTTTTGGGCGCTGAAGGGCGGAGGAGGGGGAAGCTGGGGCGTGGTCACCCGGCAGACTCTGCGCACGTTCGATCTGCCGACGTATTTCGGTTCGGCCTGGGGCACCATCAAAGCGCGCTCGGATGGGGCCTTTCGGAAGCTGATCGCACGCTTCGTGGAGCACTATGCGGGGCACCTGTTCAATCCACACTGGGGCGAACACGTGCATGTCGCTCCCGATAACACGCTGACGATATCGATGGTGTGTCAGGGTCTCAATGCGGACGAGGCGCATGCCGCCTGGCAGCCCTTCTTCAGTTGGGTTGGCGCGGAGGTGCAGGACTTCGACGTGATCGAGGACTTCGGTACGCGTGTCGTACCTGCCCGGCATTGGTGGGACGTCCTCGGCAATCCCGGCATGATCCCCGACTGGCGGCCGGGTACGCCCGCCTATCACGGCTGGTGGCAAGGCGATTGGGGGGAAGCCGGTGCGTTCCTTCATGGTTATGACTCGTTGTGGCTGCCCGCGGAGCTTTTGCATGCCGGGCGGCAGGCGGCGCTGTCAGAGGCGCTGTTTGCCGCCAGCCGTCACAAGCTCGTGCGATTGCACATCAACAAGGGCCTGGCGGGCGGCAGCGCCGAGGCGATAGCGGCCACGCGCGGGACGGCGACCAATCCTGCGGTGCTGGATTCCTTCGTACTCGTGATCATCGCCGACGGCGAGGGTCCGGCCTATCCCGGCATGCCAGGCCGTGCGATCGACAAGGCAGCTGCACAGCAGGACGCGGACCGGATCGCCGCGGCGGCACAGGAGCTGCGCAAGCTCGTGCCCGATGCGGGCTCTTATGTCTCGGAAAGCAATTACTTCAATCCGCGCTGGCAGGCCGCCTATTGGGGCGGGAATTATCGCCGGCTTCAGGCGGTGAAGGCCAAGTATGATGCGGACGGACTCTTCATCGGCCACAACGGCGTCGGCAGCGAAAATTGGAGCGCGGACGGTTTCACCCGGTTGCGGTGAGGCTTTCCGTGACCCGGGCTGACGTGCTCAGAACTCGTGGGTAATGGTCACGCCGTACAACCGTGGCGCCCCGACATTGCCTTGAACCGTGGCGGGCGCGGAAATCAATACATTGGTCAAGTATCGCTTGTCCAAGGCGTTATTGACGTAAGCCGCGACCTGCCAATCACCCTTCAGGGTCTCGATCTCGCCCCTCGCGTTCAGAATTCCGTAGGCCGGCATGAGTCCGGCCGGGGTGTCGAACAGGTCGTTGTATTGGCTGCTCTGCCACCGATAGTTGCCGTTGAACACGAAGTTCAGATTACCTGCCACTGGAACCTCGAGCTCCGCACCGACGACGGCCTGAACCGTGGGCGCCCTTGGCAGTACGTTGCCGCTGAGGTCCTCTATACCGCCGCCCGTATAGGGATTGGCCGTGTCCAGGTTGGTGAACCTCGCATGGGTCAAGGAGACATTGCCGAACACCCTGGCCATATCTGTGACCCGGGCGTTGAGGTCGGCCTCCAAGCCGTAAATCCTGGCAGCTGCCGCGTTGACGATCTGACTCTCAAAGCTGGTTCCGACCAGCGTTTTATAGAGAAACTGCTGAATGTCCTTGTAATTGGAATAGAAAACGTCGGCAGAGCCGTGAAAGTTGCTGTCCTGATATTTGAATCCGGTCTCGTAGGTCGTCACAAATTCAGGGTTGTAAGTGCTGAGCGGAACCGCGAATGTGTTGTACCCGCCGGACTTGTAGCCCCGCGCCACGCTGGCATACCAGTTCAGAGATTTGCCGATGTCATAACCAACCGCCACGCGCGGGGTGAACGCGCTCCAACTGTGGCTGTCGCGCAGATTGAACGGTACAAAAGTGGAGTTGATCGTGGCTGACGTGAAATTGTAGTCCTTCTTGTCCTTCGTATAGCGCGCCCCAAGATCGAAGTGCAGGGCGTCGCTGGCGAAATAGCGAATCTGTCCGTATACGCCCGTGCTGGTGGTCCACTGGAAGGGCCCGACGATGGAATATCCCGGGCTGGTCAAGCCTTCGAGCGCCGAGGTGTAGGTGAGCGGCGACTCCGTTCCATAGTCACGCAGGTACAGGGCACCGCCCACCAGGTCGAAGCTGCTGAGCGGCTTTGCCAATAGCGTGATCTCTTCGCTGAACGTCCGGAAGGTATAGTCGATCGGGTCGTTTTCGCTGATCTGTGCGGCCGTGTCGTCATAGTCGTAATAGGCCTCGGAACGTCGATCGATGTACCCCGTCAGGGAGGTCAGGGACGTCGTGGGTGAAATATTCCAGGACAATTTCAGCCCGGTGTTGCTTTGAGTCACGTATTGAGACTGCCAGAAGTCGGTTGCGCCGCGCAGCCCCTGGACGTCAGGGTATGGGATGTTCGCATCGAACGTGGTGTTGTAGGCTTCGATGAGATTCGGGGTGTTCGGGGCCGTTCTTGCGTTCAGATAGACTCCCTGTTGAGGAATCGAATGATCGACGAGGTATTCGACCGTCAGCAGGGCGGTGAAGTCGTTGCTGGGTTTCGCGAGCAGAGATCCGCGCACGTGCGTCCTGGATTCATCATTGGTGTCCTGCCGTCTGGTCACCGTGGGGTTCTCCACGACGGTATTCCGCCACCAACCGTCCGCGGTTTCAGTGACGGCTGCTATCCGACCCAGAAGCTGACTTCCAAGAATCGGGCCGCTGAGAATGGCTTCGGTCTTGAAATCGTTGTAGCTCCCATAGCCAAGCTCGATGCTGCCCGTCGGCTCCGCCGTCGGCAGATTTGAATAGATATTGATGGCGCCTGCGCTCGCGTTGCGCCCCTGAATCGTGCCCTGCGGGCCACGCAATACCTCGATGCGTCCCACATCCAGGAAATCGGCATTGAACATCTGGGGGTGAGCCAGGGTCAGGCCGTCCTGGGTGATCGCAACGGCAGCCTCGCCGCCGAGATCGGGTATTTCCGAGCCGACGCCGCGGATCGACGCAAACGTGGTATTGGACTGCGTGCCGAATTGCAGGCCGGTCGCGAGCTGCGGCAGGTCCTGGACGCTGGTTACACCGCTATCGGCCAGGTGCCTGCCGGTTGCCGCATATATCGCAATCGGAATTTCCTTGACGCTGACCTCGCGTTTTTCCGCGGTGACGACGACCTCTTTGAGTTGCCCCAATGCCGTCTGGTCGTCCGCCATGGCTACGTGAGGTCCATTCGCGGCGGCCCAAATGCCCAGCATCATGGTGCACGGTATTTGCCTCGTCTTCATTCTGTACCCCTGCTTTTTCATTTTGAATGACTGCGGGCTCGGCAACGACGCGTTGGGCGGTGCCTGCGGAGCGTGTACACGCCGCTCATGCCTCCCCCGTCAGCGGCCCGGCTCATTCCCGGCACTATGAGAATGAAAATAGCAGGGACATTTCAGCGCGTCAATACTCATTCACACACTAGTGAAGAATAGGTACGGAGATCGAGCAAGGGTAGTTCGGGCTGAATATCAGTTCATATGCGGCGATGGCAGCTCCGATTTGGGCTGGCTACGCTCTCTTATGTATTAAATCATTACTGAATGAAATTGAGAGCCGTAAAGGTCTGCGCCGGCGGGTCCGGGATGACCCATCCCTCTACGTCGCGGACCCATTGGCCGGAAGGTAGGACGGCTACCTTGGCGAGGAGGGCGCCCTCCGGGATCTCACGTAGGAAAGCCATGCCGGCCGTCCCCGGGAGCATTGAGAGTGCGGCCGGGCATCCAGGCGCTGCCCCGTCGTCGGTCACCTGACGGACAGGATGCATCATTCAGGGAGCGCTGAGCCGGCCTCTGGATACGCGCGGTTCATTAGCCCGCCGCCGCAGCGTAGCCGGTGGCATACTGTGGCGATGCTCTGCTCTCGATCACGCTGATCGGCGTTGGCTACCAGGTGCGCCGCCAGGTCGAGGAGACTCCGGTGTTCGTCGAACTGCTCGCGCGCCGCCAGCGCAGCCGCGTGCCGCTGATCGAGCTCTTCAGCCGGCACACTTTGTTCGTAATCGTCGCGTCCCTCGTGCTGGCGGGCGTGCAGGTGTTCGGCTACATGGTGTGAATATCGGCACCGCGGCTTCAACTGCCTGCGCCGCCCACCGCCTCGAGGTCAACGTGCTCCTTCGATCCATCAACTCCGCCATAGTGAGATGAGATATGAACAAGCCATCACTGCAAAGCTGGTCGCCTGAAATACTGAGCGTATTGCGCATCGTGGCGGGGCTGCTGTTCCTGCAGCATGGCTGCGCGAAGCTCCTGCATGTCCCATATCAGGCAATGTTCGCGCATCTGCCTCTGATGTCATTGCTGGGCGCGCAAGGGGTGATCGAACTCGTCGGCGGGGGTCTGCTCACCATCGGGCTGTTCAGCCGTCCGGTCGCCTTCATCATGTGCGGCGATATGGCCGTTGCGTTCTTCATCGCGCATTTTCCCAGGAACTGGTTGCCCATCCTCAATGGCGGTGATCTTGCAGTCCTCTTCTGCTTCACGTTTCTGTATCTGTGGGTGGCGGGCCCCGGTCCCTGGAGCCTGGATGCGTTACTTGGCGCGCGCGCCTCGAATGAGAGCCGCACTACCGGGTGAGCTTACCGAAAGCGTGCCGATGGGGCCCTCGCGCTCTTCTGTCACTCCCTTAGCGCGAGGTTTGATTCACGAGATCTGCGACGGAGGTTCGATGCGAGTCTGATCCGGCCGTCGGGCAGGGGAACCGCTATTGGTGTGACGACGACTTTCGCAACCCCAATAGGCTTCGTGATTCCGATCGCACGTGCGGTGGAGGGCGATAAATCGATGATGCGACCCTTGATGTAGGGGCCGCGATCCTCGATCCTGATGATGGCGCTCTTCCCGGTGGCGGGGTTTGTGACTCTCGCCACGGTTCCGAGCGGGAGCGTGCGGCTCGCGGCATTGTTGCCCCGCGGGTCCATCGGAGCGCCGTTCGCCATGGTCTTGCCGAAGAATCGGCGCGCGTAAAACGAGGCGTTGCCCCGCAGCTTTCGTGCCGAGAAATCCGGCTTCGCGGGCCCGGTCACCCGTTGCGGCGCGTCTCGTCGTGGGGTTTTTGCGTCGCCAGGGGGCGAGAAGGCCATGGCCAATCCCGCAAAGAGCACCACCGGTATTGCTCCGGCCAAGCGCTGCACAGACTCTCCAGGTGAGAACCGTTGGAGAGGTAACTTGGAACCGCGTTGTGAGTTCCAGAGGCAGCGACGGTGACCTGCGGCGAGCGGCCCGGGCGGGGGACCACGTTATCAAACTGAACGGGACATGAACGATGTCAGTCCGGGATGATGAATACGGATTGACCTGGACGCGCGGCCTCGTGATACAAGTCATCCAGATAGCGGGCGATTTCGTGGGAAGTCTGGAGTTCTCCCGGGATCGCAAACTCAGTGATCCTCGTGCGCTTGCCGGGGGTCAGGCGGTAGGCGACCCAGCGGTCCGCTTCCCTACACACCGCGACCTGGAAGCGCCCGTATACGTCGAATTTCATGGGGGGTCGCTATCTGTCATCGCGCGGGAGGATCAGTGAACAAACGCCGCCCGCGCCGAGCGTCCCCGGCTGACTCGAGCTGGGGCCTGGCCGGGAGAAAGGCCGCCCGGCCAGGTCCAGCTCAGACTCTCTATTTACCCAGAATCCCGACGATCTCGGACGCCGCCTTGTGCATGGCCGGCAGCTCCTTCTCGGCGATCCCGCGGCGCGCGATTGAAAGTGCACGGAGCGCCTTGGCGTGCGATTCAGACCGCTTCGCGGAGTCTTGGAGCGCTCCATCGCCCATGCCCTTACAGGGATTCCCGGCGGCGGCATCGAAGCCAGCGCCCTGCGGCCCGACCAGGCAGTTGATCACGTGGTGCAGATGCATGGCCGCGACGGGCACGCTTTCCGAGGATTCGGAGAGTTGCGCGTGTTTGCTGGCGGCGCCCAGTTCCTTGGCCACATCCCCACCCTGGGCCAACGCGGCAGATGAGAGGAGCAGCGCGCCGAGCAGCGCCATCAAGGACAGCAACGATCGTTTCATGGGAAACCTCTTTCGGTCGAGTCACTGAACGCAAGGGCTAGCGACAAGCGGCGCCGCAGATGCGCGATTTTACCATGCCCATTGGTCGGGTTCGTCCATAGTGGAGAGCAGCTCGAAGCCAATGCACGGATAGCGGCAGCAGCCGCCTCAAGAAACGGAAGAGTGCCGAAGCGATGTTCGGTCCCGCTCGTTGCGGGCTCGTCACGCTGATTGCGACACAGGGTGCTGAGGTGGGGCTCCGTCATCATCATCGCGCTCGCCACCGGTTGGCTGATCCAGCGCGCCTTCGATGTACTGATTCCCGGATTCAGCGCGCTGCTGCCGAGCTGACGCCATCTCGGTTCAAGACTGACGGCAGGTGTATCGCATCCGCCAGCCGCTCGAACATGATGGTCTCGAGCTGTACGACGTCCCGGTCTGTCGCGGTCGAGCCCGTCAGCCTGATTTGCGCGCGGCCCTCGGTCCGCGCCGTCTCGCGATCGCCGGCGATTATCTGCCAATCCGCGTCCATCGATGCATGTCCATTCCTCGCGATGTCCAGTCTGGCAACGTGGACCACAATTCGATACTGGGGCGCTTCGACCCGGGCCTGGTCAGTCACCAGGTCGGCCGGAACGCGCATCGCGAGTCGCGACGTCACCAGGTCGGTCGCCAACAGGGAGAGCCGAGTCACCCAGCGGCCCGTCGAACTGGCTTCCAAGCTGCTGTCGTTCCTCAGCAAGATGTCTTGTGAGTCGAGGTAGTTCGGCAGGATCAGGCGGTCAACTTCTATCGCGGGAGCCTGCCGGGACAGGGGCAGAGAGTAGTCGGTGGCACGGGCTCTACCGAGCGTATAAAACCTGAGTGGTGGGCCGGCGCAGGCGGTGATCAGCAGCGTCATCAGAGCGGGCGCTATCCACGTATGTCGCATCGTGGTTTTCAACGTCGGCGCCCGGTAAGGAGCAGTCGAGGGTTCCGCTGGATGTCGGTAGCGAAGCCACGCAGGGACGCCGAAGCGTCTGACAGGTCACGCAAGGTATCCTCCAGATTCGCTCGTGACGGCGATTGGGCGTCCGTCAACTTCTCGACATTCCCCAGGGCGTCGCGAGCTGCGAGAACCGCCTCATTGGACGACACCAGCAGCGTGTGCAGATCGGCGCCGCGTCTCTCGAGCTGGCTTTGACCGCTGGCGGTGAGTCTGTCGATGCCGGTGAGAGTTGAATCCGTTCTGCGGCGCAGCTGGATCAGCGACTTCCTGGCAGCATCGAAGGCCTGTCCGGCCCGCGCGGAGCTACGGGTTGCGCTGTCGAGGAGCGGCGGCAGACTGCCGCTCAGCGAATCGGAGAGCCGGCGTACACTCTGCAACGCGAGGTTTGCGCTGGTTGCAAGCTGACGCAGGGGAAGATCACCGAGTTGCTGGGCAAGGGAGCTGCCCGCAGGCGTGGCTACCGGGACCTCGGGCAGGTTGGCGACATCCGCATGCAGTCGCGGTGGATCCGACGGAGCCAGGTCGAGATCGACAGCCGTTTGCCCCGAGATCAGGCTCAACGGCACGAGTCGGGCCCGCAATCCTTCATGGACCCATGCGGCAATCGAAGAAGTCGCCCCCTTGGGATCGCCGGGGAAGCCTGCAGTGTGATCCTGGACCTCGAAGTGGACCGGGATATAGACGCGGCGAGTCCGTGGATCGTACGCGATACTGATCGACGTGACGTGTCCGACCCGGACGCCGCGGAACGTGACGGGCGCTCCCACTGCGAGGCCGGTCACCGGTCCCTCGAAGATCATTTCCGCGTAGGTCTCGTGCTGAAAGGGATTGACTGCTCCGAAGCAGACGATGACGAATACTCCGAGCGCGGCGCCGCAGAGCACGAAGAGGCCTACAGCAGCAAGTCGGGTACGTGTCATACGACCTCTCTGACGCGGGTGGTGATTGTCGCGCCGCGCCTCATGAATGCCTGGATTGTCGGGTCTGCGCATCGGTCTCGTAGCGTCGCGGGCGATCCATGGGCGTTTGCGGTGTGGGTGCGATCATCGAGGAAAATGCCGTCGTCGTCGGTGGCGAACAGGTTCGCCAGGTCGTGGTTGACGATGACGACAGTCTTGTGCAGCGCGTCGCGTAGATCGAGGATCAGGTCATCGAGGTGTCGCGCCGAGAT
>Ga0134126_10013890_pt1 | contig 10164 bp, 9 predicted proteins | sample KB31752_FD_96881 | JGI IMG/M metagenome (GOLD analysis project Ga0134126, IMG submission 96881) | Terrestrial soil microbial communities with excess Nitrogen fertilizer from Kellogg Biological Station, Michigan, USA - KB3-175-2 | ecosystem: Environmental > Terrestrial > Soil > Unclassified ...
CAGGCGCGGGCTGGACGCGCTGCCCGGAGGGCCGCTTCCGGAGGTCGCCGCATGGCTGGCCGGCCGGCCCCACGCGCTGGCCGGCGCTCCCGCGCTCGGTCCGTGGCTGTGACGGTCACTGTAGCCCTGCGGCGTCAGGTCCCCGCGATCTCGTCGTAGAACTTCTCAGCCGGGGTGCGCAGGAGCTCGTGAGCCTCAAGGAACACCTCGTGCGCCTCACGCCCGACCCAGCCGGCGGGCAGCAGCTCCAAGGGCAGGTCCGGGTCGCGGAACGGGAACATGCGGTAGTCGTGCGTCAGGCGCATGCGCTCGACCAGCGCCTCCTGTTGGCTCAGCACGCCCGCCCGGTACCGGGGCAGCCGTGCGCGGTACACCCGCAGGAGCGTCTTGTAGTCGGCGTTCAGCCCGTCCAGGTCCCAGCAGCGGGCGGCCATCTCACGGTCCACCGGCAGCCCTCCGGACTGGGACCGCAGCAGGTCCAGCCGCACGTCCGGCAGGTCGGCCAGGCTTTCCTTCACCTGCTGCAGGCGGTCGTGGGGGCACACGTAGGTGGAGGCGGCGAGCGGGCCGAAGCCCAGCCAGGCCAGTTCCTTGCGGATGTGGTCGCGCACCGCCCGCCGGGTTTCGGGCACCGAGTAGATCACCATGTACCAGTGGCGGTCCCACTCCCCGCGGGCGCGCTCGAAGATCCGGGCCCGCCCCTGGTCGAGCAGGTGCAGGCTCTTGGCGTTCAGCGCGTACAGCGACTCCCGTCCTTCCCGCGCCGCGTCGAACCAGCCTTCCCTGCGCAGCCGCGCCATGACTACCCGCACGGTGCCTTCCGCGATCCCGAAGCACTCCATCAGGGCCGTGAGGGTCTGCAGCCGTGCCACTCCGCCCCGATAGCGGACATAATCGCCGAACAGGTCGAACACGATCGATCGGGGTTTCAAGCGCTGCCTCCTGTGCCTCATTGTGGCATATAGCAGGGGACGGCGCGCCGAAGGTAATCGGGCGTGAAACGCCGTCTCAGCGGCCGTGCGCAGGGTTAGTCGTCCCAGTGGTAATAGCCCTGGCCGGCCTTGTCCCCTCGCGCGACCACAGCGCCGGGGGATCTGGCCGTTACACGGCCTGGGGATCGTCTAGCCTCCGCCGGGAGCTGCTGGACCGGACCTTGATCCTCGGCGAGCGGCACCTGGCCGTGGTGCTCCGCGAGTACCTGATCCATTACAACCGTCACAGGCCGCACCAGTTCCGGCAGCAGCGGCCCCCCGACATCGAGACGCAGCGTGGATCACCGTGCTGATCGACTCCGCCGACGACCCCGCGGACTGGTCCGAGGTCCGTGGGCATGTCACCGGGACCGTCGGCGGCGACGAGGCGCGGCGGCACATCGACGACCTGGCCCGGAAGTAACGGATACCCAATTCCCCGGACCGGTCGGCCCACGGGGGCGGGTGATCCTCAAGGTCACTCCCAGCAAGGTCAACACGGCGCGGACCATGCGTTCATAGCGGGCGGTATGCCGCCTGCAGCGTCGCGATCAGGGCTTCTACCGCGGCGTCGGCGTTGAGCGTGCCGGCGTGGACCTGGCTGGCTGCGGTGACAAGCAGGTCGTAGCAGACGGCGACTTGCCACTGCAGCGGCTGGTCGGCCCGGAATGAGCCTAGGTCGCGGCCCCGGCGGAGCAGCGCGCGGATCCGCGCCTGCATGACGTGCTCGTGCCTGGTGACGATGTCCCCGTGCTGTCGGGTGCAGCTCACCACGAGGGCGCGGTAGCGCGCGAGTGCTTCCCAGGCGACCCGGATCATCCGGTCCATGGCCTGGGCGGGCGGCAGGGTCTCCAGCGGGTGGGTCCCCAGGAGGCGATCGACCTCGTCGACGACGCGAGCTACGGTGGCGCTGAGGAGCTCTTCGCGGGTCGGGAAGTGGAGGTAGAGGGTTACCCGGCTGACCTTCGCCGCGGCGGCGATGGCGGTCATGGGGGCGTTGGGGTCGGCGGTAAAGCAGTCCTCGGCGGCGGCGAGAATCCTCGCCACGCTGCGTTGAGCGTCGGAGCGCAATGCCGGCGCGCCGGGGAGGCTGCCCGCCGGGGGTCGCCGGCTCATGCCGGCGCCACCACCGCCGGGACGTTTGGCCGGCCGATCAGCCATCGCGCCAGCGACCGGCGCACGCGAAGCCCGTGCCGGCGTGGGGCGCCTACCACCACGGCAATCGGCGAGAGCGTGCTCACCAGGTCGGTCACGACGTGGTGCACCGTGCCGGGGGCCCACGTGAAGGTCCATTCCACGGGCGAAGCCACGGCTAGCAGGCCGGCGACCTTTTCGCGCAGCTGCCGGGCGGCGAGACGGTCGGTCTCCGCCCACAGGTAGGCCGGTACCGCGGCGCCCGCTATCCCGGCCCACATTCGAGGGGTGCTGACGTGGGCAACATGCAGACGGGCTTGCTGCGCGGCGGCGATATCAGCGGCCAGCAGCAGCGATGCGAGGCTCCCGACCCGGTCTTCGACGAGCGCCAGCACTACCGGCCGGGCGTCGGCGCCCGGGGACTGCGGCATCGCCGGTCCCGGTTGCTGTCCGGTGTCCACCCTGGTTACCGCCTTCGCTGCCATGGCAATCGCCAGCTGCCGTCGTGCCTCAAACGATACCCTAATCCTAACATGACTGTAAGGATTAGGGCGTCCGGCACCCTCGGCAACGCCACCTCAACCGATGTCGCGACAGGCCGGCGGAGCACCTTGCCCCGTGGGCAGACGCCACCGCCCGTTCGGGATAAGGGGCAGGTCGCCGCCGGTACCGCCCCCAGTTCGCCGAACGGGCGGTGGCGTCTGCCGGCCACCAGCACTTGTCACCGTCAAGCAGCGGGTACAGCACTCGTCATGAGAATTGAGGGTTCGATCACGACTTCATCGGCCGCGAGGCGCTCGAGATGATCGCGGATGCGCCACCCCGGACCAAAGTCTCTCTCGAGTGGCACAAGGACGATTTACTCAAGGTGTGGGGCTCGCAGATTGGCGAGGGACCAGTCTACAAATCCATCGAGGTGCCCATTAGTGACTATGCGCAGATCCAGCGCGACGCCGTCCACTCGGTCGACGGCAAGCTCGTCGGGGTCTCAACCCACGGCGGCTACACGGTTAACGAGAAGGAGGCCGTGTCGCTATCACATGGGGCGAGCCCGACGCCCAGCGCCTCTCGGCCGCACCAGGCAGTTGAGGTGCACCTGAACGCCGGCGTTGGTCGGCCTGATGGCGGACACCGATCACCCGGACAGCCCCAGCGGATCTGGCTTCGGAAGATCTCAGCCGACAAGCCGGTGGGTGCCCGAACCTGGCGCCCGGCCGCCGCGGCCTCAATAAGACAGCCCGGGACCCGGGCGGCGAGGACGGTGCCGAGGCCCGGCTGGCCGAGCAGGAACGCCGCACCGCTTGGATCAATCTCCGGTGAGGCTGCGCTCATGCCACGGGCTGCGCGCGGGGTGACGCTCGTTGTGAGATTAGTCAGGTGTCGGACCGCCAGACCTTGTCGATTGCGTCAGCGATTTCCACGGGCCGGGAAAGGAATGGCGAGTGGGACGACTTGAGCTCGACGACATCGGTGGAAGCCCGGGCGATCGAGTCGATCTCCCTGATCATGCGCCGCTGCAGCGGGGGCCGCACGAAGTTGTCGTCTGTGCACAGTACGTAAGTGTGTGGAATCGAGCCGAAACGGGCCGTGCTCACCGTCACCGCTTCCCCGGCAAGCCCGACAGGAGCGTCCGGTCCGAGCAGCGAGATCGCGGCCTCGGCAGTCGCGATAGGCACGTCGTGGTACAGCGCGTTATACAGTGCGGCACGGTGTGCGGGGTCGCCGGTGTCCAACCGGACCGCGCCAACCATGGCAGGGTCACCGATGAACTGGGCGCTGGCCAGCGAGCCCTCCTTTTCCGGCGAGAACGCGTACTCGACGGCCGGCCGCCCCCGGGTAGGCACGAAGGCGCTCACATAGACGACCGCACCGATCAGCGCTGGGGATCTTTCTGCGGCAAGGGTCGCGACCACGCCACCCATGCTGTGTGCGACGAGCACGCAGGCTCGCCGTGACCGATCCGTTCCACCTGCCGGACCAGTGTGGCGGCCGAATCTGTTGCAGTGACAAATGCCACTGGCGAGGGTTCGCTGGCGTAGGCGTCAGCGTCGAACGGCCGCCGCCACCTTGATGCCGGCGATCCGCTCTTGAGGCCGTGCCCGTCTAGGTCAACCGCGACCGAGGCGATGCCGCGAGTCGCGAGCTCTTCCACGACCAGCGACCAACACCAACTGCCGTGCCATGCGCCGTGCACCAGCACGACTGGGGCGCCGTTGTTCATAAGTAGTCCTCGTTCTCACATGGGTTGCCGCGAACGTGATCCGATGTCCGGATGCTTGATGCCTAGCGCACCGCCCCGGCGGGGACGGCAGAGGCCACCGTGGCGAGGAGGTCGGCCCGGTGCACCGTGTAAGCACGGGGGCCTGCTCGTAGAGGACGGCCGGCACCCCCGCGCGCCGGATGAAGACGGCCGCGGCGATACCGCCGATGCCGCCGCCCACGATCGCGACCCGCAGCGAGCCTGCGGCTGAGGCAACCATGACGATGCTGCACTCCCTTCGGCACCCCCGGGTCCGGGCTGCGCTGCCACGGTGGCCCGGTAGCACGATCCTGGGGGAGCGCGGCCTTCCGGGAAAGCGCTAGATTCATTCAGCGAACATGCCTGAAGGTTCGCCGGCGACCGGCGCGGCGCGGTAATTCGCCGAACTTTACCTCGCGTTTCGTGAGGAACGCCTCTATTCCCAGGCGGGCGTCGCCGTTTGTCAGCGTGAGGGCCTGTGCGAGGCTCTCCGTGAACAGGCCGGCCGAGTCGGGCATGTCCGCGATGTGAGCAAGTGCCTGGAGCATCATGTAGTTCGAGATCGTGGCGTTGCCGGCCACGTTGTCAGCGATGGCGAGCGCCTGCTCCAGTGCCTTTCCGGGTTCGGAGATGTAGTGGGAGAGGCCGGTCTGCCTGCCTTCCTCCGCGTCGACTTTCCGGCCGGTGAGCATCAGCTCCGTCAGGCGGCTTACGCCGATGACGTTCGCTACGCGGACGCTGGCGCCGCCTCCGACGAAGATCCCGCGCCGCCCCTCGGGCAGCTGGTAGAAGGTGGACGGGTCCGCAACCCGGATGTGCGTGGAGCACGCGAGCTCCAGTCCGCCGCCGATGACGGCGCCGTGCATGGCGGTGATGACCGGCCGGCCGCAGTCCTGGATGTCACCGAACAGGCGGTGCGCGGAGCGGGAGTTGAGCACGCTCTGGAACGGCGTTACCTGTACGTGCTCGGACAGGTCGAGGCCGGCGCAGAAGTGGTCGCCCGCGCCGTGGATGACTACCGCTCTTACGGTGTCCGGGATCCTGGCGAAGGCGTCCCGGAGCCCGAGGAACAGCTTGTCGGAGAACGCGTTGCGCTTCTCTGGCCGGTTGAGGGTGACGATGGCGATGCGCCCCTCGACCCGGAGCAGGACGGTCTGGTCCATGATCTTCAAGTTCTGTTCTCTATTCGTGGCCCGGAGGGCCGGTGACGATGAGCGCGTCGAGAGCCGCTACCCCTTCGCCTCGCGGGTAGGCCACCAGCGGGTTGACGTCGATCTCGGAGATCTCGGGATGCGCGGTCATGAGCCGGCCGATCGTGGCGACTGTTTCGGCGACGGCGTCGATGTCGACCGGGGGGGCGCCGCGGAATCCGGACAGCAGCTTGGCTCCCTGCAGTCTCCCCAGCTCCCGGCGGATCGCCTCCGCGGGCAGGTCCGCTGCGACGAAGCGGACGTCGCCCAGTGCCTCGACCCAGATCCCGCCCAGGCCGGCCATGACGACGGGCCCCCAGTCGGGGTCACGGCGCGCTCCGACCACCAGCTCGAGCCCCGGACGTCCCATCGACTCGATGAGGATGCCCTCAAGCACCACGTCAGGCCGTGACCGGGCGACGCTGGCGTGAAGGGTGCGCCATCCTTCGCGGACGGCGTCCTCGCCGGTGACGTTGAGCAGGACTCCGCCGGCGTCGCTCTTGTGCGCCAGGGCTCCGGCCTGGGCCTTCATCGCGACCGGGTACCCGGTCTCAGCGGCGACGGCCACCGCTTCGGTCTCGGACCTGGCCAGCTTCCCGTAGGGCACGCTGACGCCGGCCGCCGCGAGCACCTTCTTCCCCAGCCATTCCGGTTGGGCCCCGTAGCCGAGCCGCGGCAGCTCCAGGGCGGCGGGCCCTGGCGCGGCCATGCTGAGGGCTGCCTGGCTCTGGCCGAAGTCGCTGACCCGGGCCAGGGCGCGCAGCGCCCGTTCAGGCGAGCGCATGAAGATCACGCCCTCCTCCCGCATGAACTCCGACAGCTCGGGCCCCGGATCCCCCGACTCGCCGTGGATGACGTAGACGGCTGGCTTCCCGCTGGTCCGGGCGGCCTTATGGAACTCCGCCAGCCACGGCACCGACATCTGCGGCGCGGCCGCGGGCATTGTCACCAGCACGGCGCCGATCGCCGGCTCCGATAGCATGGCCTGCGTGCCGATCCGCATCAGTTCCGGCTTCCATGCGGCCAGGGTGCCCACGTCAAGGGGGTTGCGGGGCGGGGTGAAGTCGGCCAGGTGCTCGCTCAGGGCTGTCCTCGCCCCGGGTGACAGGTCCGGAACGTCCAGTCCCAGCTGCTCGCTGTGGTCGAGGGCGATGGCGCCGACGGCTCCGGAGCCGGTCACGATGCCCAGGCCTCCGCCGGGCGGGTCGGGGTAGCGGAGCATGAGCTGGGCGACGTCGATGAGTTCCTCGAGCGTCTCAACGACGGCAACGCCGGCGCGCTGGGCGTGGATCCGCATCGCCGTGCGGTTGCCGGCCAGCGAGCCGGTGTGCGAGCTGGTGGCCTGCTGCGCTTTCTGGCTCCGGCCAGGGTGAAACAGCACGATGCGCTTGCCCTGCGCGCGGGCATGGCGGGCGGCTGAGAGGAAGCCGGCAGGCGAGGGTATCTGCTCCGCGTACACGGCCATCACGCCTGCCTGCGGGTCGTCGGCAAAGTACCGGACGAAGTCACTGATACCTAGCTGCGCCTCGTTTCCCGTGGGCATGACGTGGCAGACCGGCACGTCGCGTGCCAGCAGGCTTTCGGCGACCAGCAGCCCGAGGCTTCCGCTCTGTGCCAGCACGGCCACGCCCGATGCGCCCGGCGGGAACGGCGGCATCAGGTCGGCCAGTTCGATCATGCAGACGTGAAGGCCGTCCACCATGTTGTGGAAGCCGATGGTGTTGGGGCCGAGCAGGGCGATCCCTGCCTCTGTGGCGATTTCCCTCATCTGCCGCTGCTGCTCCCGGCCCGCATCTCCCATCTCGGCGAAGCCGGAAGCGAAGCAGACAGCGCTCTTCACTCGCTTGGCGGCACAGGCCTGCAGCGTGTCGATGACTGCTTTGGCCGGCACTGCGAGCACTGCCAGGTCGACGTCGTCGGGCAGCTGGCTGATGTCACTGAGGACGGGGCGGCCGCCTGCTTCGCCGCCGCTCCGGCCGACCAGGTAGACGGCCCCGGGGAATTTGGCGGCGTCCAGGTTGGCCAGGACGTTCCGGCCGACGGAGCCCGGCTTGGAGGACATGCCGATGACGGCGATGGATCGCGGGCGCAGCAGCTGGCCGATGCTGGGCGGCCCGGCCTGCGTCTCGGGGGCGCCCGCGCCGCCGGTCATGGGTTCACGCTCCTTGTCACGGTGCCGGCGGCCTCGTCGGGCTGGAACTGCAGCAGGTGAGTGCCGTCTTCGAGCGGGAACCAGCAGGGCTCCACGCGCAGCCCGATCCGGACGTCGGGCATCTCGCAACCGACCAGGTTAGCGATGACATCGGCACCGACGTCCAGCCGCACGATCACGACTGCGTACGGCGGCTGCCCGACGAAAGGCCCGGGGCCCCGGTGGGTCACCGAGTAGCTGTATATCTCTCCCTTTCCGTCGACCTCGCGCCATTCCAGCTCTGCGCGCCCGGTGGCGATGCTGACGGGGCGGGGGAAGAACTGGTACTGGCCGGTGGCCGGGCAGTACTGGAGGAGCAGCTTTCTCTCCCGGGTCGCTTCCCAGTAGGGCTGCGAGGACGTCTTCCGGTGAATCGCTGCCCGCTGGACTGAGAGGGTGTCGTTGATCATTGTCGGCTTCCTCAGGATTGCGGGGCCAGGATAAGGGCGACGCTGGAGCTCCAGTTCCGCCCGTAGGGGAGCCAGCCGATCCCGGTGACCAGCGCGCTGGAGGTGTTGCGCACCTGGCGCTCGCCGGCCTCGCCCAGCAGCTGGCGGACCGCTTCGGCGAGGTTCGTGCCGCCGCCGGCCAGGCCGGCCTGGCCGGCGGAGATCTGCCCTCCCCCGGTGTTGAGCGGAAGGTCGCCATCGAAGCGGAAATCCGTCTCCCGGATAAAGGACGCTCCCTGCCCGGGGGGGCAGAATCCCAGCATCTCGAGCTGGATCATGATGGCGATGATGAAGTCATCGTAAGGATGGAATGACCCGATGTCCTTCGGCCTTAGGCCGGCCGCGGTGAACGCGCGCTCCCCGGCGATGCGATGACCTGACTCGGTGATGTCGACCAGGCTGCGGGACGCCTCAATGTTGGTTACCTCGCCATAGCCCAGCGGAACGGCGTAACGCGCCACCCCGTGCTGCCGCGCGGTGGACTCGCGGGTGACGATGAAGCCGTTCGCGCCGTCCGCCGGCATGACGCAGTCCAGGAGGCGGATCGGGTCGGAGATCATCCGGGAAGTGAGGTAGTCCTCGACAGTGATCGGCTTCCGGAGGACCTCGCAGGCGTTGTCGTTCAGGAGCGCATGATCGCGCTGCGTCACGGCAAGCTTGCCGAGGGCCTCGAAGTCCAGGCCGTACTGGTGCTCGTAGCGCTTGGACAGGAAGCCGAACAGCCCCGGGGGCCCCATCACGCCGTACGGGTCAAGCCACTCCTCGTACCACGAGTAATTCCGGTAGCGGTCTTCGAGAGTCGGCGCGTCAGCGTTGATGAGCGCCACCGTCGAGCATAGCCCGGCGTCGATTGCCGCGGCGGCCCGGACCACGGACGCTACCGCGGAGCATCCGCCGAGCTGAGTCTGGTCGCAGAAGTCGACCTGGAGGCCCAGGTAATCGGCGACGGTCTGCGCCCAGAACGGATGTCCTGCGGCGGTCAGGGACGGAGTGACGATCAGCCCGTCAACGTCGTTCTTTTCGAAGCCGGTCGATCGCAGCAGCCCGTCGAAGACCTCGCCGGCGAGCGAGAACACGTCCTGCTCCCCGTGGCGGACGATCTTGGTCTCGGCGAATCCCGCGATGACGTGATCCCGGAGTGTCATCGGTGACCTCCCGCATGCTGGTTGGGTCCGCGCGGGCTCCATCGGCCACCGCGCCGTGACTGGATATTAGGCATGATTCCGACGCAACGTCAAGAAAATGCGATACGATCTCCAGGTAGAGTGCAGCGGTGGAGACGGTGGAAAAGCTGGACGTCAATGACCAGCTGCCGCCCGAGGTGGCCCGCGCCCGGCGGCCTCAGTGGCTGGTCCTGATGCTGATCGGCTCGTTTGGCGGCGCGGGCACCGCGGTCTGGGCGGGGTCTGTGGTGGACGTCCTTGGCAGGCTGGGCGTCGGCAGCCAGGCCGCGCGCTCTACCCTGAGCCGCATGACCGACCGCGGTGCCCTCCGCAGGCACCGACAGGGCCGCGAGATGTACTACTCCCTGAGCGAGGGGGCCGCTGAGAGCGTCGCGTACGGCCGGGCCCTAGGCCTCGACCCCGTGGACCACTCATGGAACGGCACGTGGACGGTGGTGGCGGCCTCGATCCCCGAACGGCACCGGGCCCTGCGGCACCAGCTGAGCTCAAGGCTCAGCTGGGAAGGGTTCGGGCAGGTGCAAAGCGGGCTCTGGGCCACGCCGCGCGAGGCCGACGTCGCCGCGCTGCTGCGGGGACTGGACGCTATGAAGCACGTCCGCGTCTTCACAGGGTCGCTCACCGTGCCCGTCAGCGTCACCGAGCTGCTCCGCGAGATGTACGACCTCGACCAGATCGCTGGCCGCTACGAGAAGTTCATCTGCCGCTGGGCCATGGACCCTGTCTCGCAGTACGGCGACCCCCTGAGCGCCTACCTGGTGCTCACCAGCGAGTGGGCGCAGCTCGTCCGCTCCGACCCCCGGCTGCCA
>Ga0134126_10013892_pt1 | contig 10164 bp, 7 predicted proteins | sample KB31752_FD_96881 | JGI IMG/M metagenome (GOLD analysis project Ga0134126, IMG submission 96881) | Terrestrial soil microbial communities with excess Nitrogen fertilizer from Kellogg Biological Station, Michigan, USA - KB3-175-2 | ecosystem: Environmental > Terrestrial > Soil > Unclassified ...
CGAAAGGTTCAGCTCGCGCTCACGGGGCTGGATGCGCCGGGGATCGCGCGCCGCGTGCGGGCGCTGCTCGAGAGCGAAGCGGTAGCCGGGTGATCCGCCTCGGCGTCATCGGCAACCTGACGTACGACGGGTTGCCGGCCGTGCTCGACGCGCTCATCGCGCTCTCGCCGTCGCTCAAGATCGCGCCGGTATTCGAGCCCGATCTGCACCAGCTCACACCGCGCGCGGAGATCCTCGCCGATCCGTCCAGCATCGACGCGCTGCTCACGCTCGGCGGCGACGGCACGATGCTGCGTGGCGCGCGGCTCGTGGCGGGACGCCAGATCCCCGTGCTCGGCGTGAACCTGGGCCGGCTCGGATTTCTCACCGCGTGCGCGCGCGAGGACATGGAACTCGCTCTGCAGCGACTCGCGGCGGGCGATTATCTCGTGCAGAAGCGGATGACCCTCGAGGCGTGGACCTCGCGCCACGCCGAGCCTCACTGGCGCGCGCTCAACGACGTCGTGCTGCACAAGGGGGGTTTCGCGCGCGTGTTCACACTGCGCGCATCGGTCAATGGTGAGCTCATGAGCACCTACGCGGCCGATGGCGTGATCATCTCGTCGCCCACCGGGTCCACCGGATACAGTCTTTCCGCTGGCGGACCAATCGTCGTGCCCACTGTCGAATCGTTGATCCTCACTCCGATCTCTCCGCACACGCTCGCGATCCGCCCCGTCGTACTCCCGCCCCACGCGGAGGTGACGGTGCACGTGGATGATGGTCCCGACGAGCTTTTGGTGACGGTGGATGGACAGGTGGGCGCGAGCTTTCTGCCTGGCGACACCTTGACCGTGCGTCGCGCCGAGCGGCCGGTATTGCTCGTCACCTTCCGCGACGGCACCTTCTTCTCGCGCATGCGTCGGAAGCTGGGGTGGGGAGGTCTCCGCGAGCGCGACGAAGGAGAGGCGTGCTGACTGAGCTGCGCATCAGGAATTTTGCGATCATCGACGCGCTCACGCTTCCTCTCGCGCCGGGCTTCAACGTGCTCACGGGCGAAACGGGTGCGGGCAAGTCCATCATCGTCGGCGCGCTGGGCTTCTTGCTGGGAGAGCGCGGCACCACGGATCTCATTCGTACGGGTGCGGAGAAGGCGGTGGTGGAGGGCAGCTTCGATGCCAGGGGTGATGAGGAGCTGCTCACCCTGCTCGACGGATACGGCGTCGATCTGGAAGATCCGTCCGCGATCGTGCTGCGGCGCGAGATAGTTTCGAGTGGAAGGACGCGGGCCTGGATCAACAGCGGCAGTACGACAACCGCGGTTCTGGCCAACGTCGGTCGCGCGCTCGTGAGTCTCCACGGCCAGCACGAGGCGCAGACGCTGCTCGACGAGGAGTCGCAGCGCGCGATTGTCGACGCATTCGCCAACGCAACCGAGGCCGCCGTGAACGTGAGCGACGCCTACGAGCTGATGCACGGCATTGCGCGAGAGATTCAGTCTCTCGCCGCGCGCAAGGTCGAGGCCGAGCGCCGCGCCGACTACCTTCGGCATCTCGTCGCGGAAATCGATGAGGCGCACGTTCGGCCGGCAGAGGACGCGAAGCTCGAGGACGAGGCGCGGCTCCTCGAGCATGCGGAGGAGCTCAAGTCTCTCGCGACAGCTCTCGCGTCGGCTCTGGAGGGCGAAGAGCAGTCCGTCCTCGAGAAACTCGGCCACATGCAGCGCTCGCTGGCCTCGATCCTTCGCATCGATCCGCAGCTCACGCGACTGCAGGAGCTCTACGACGCGGCGTTTTACGCGCTGCAGGAACTGTCGCGCGAGATGGACGAGTACGCGCGCTCTGTGGATCTCGATCCCGAGCGGCTGGCGATTGTGCAACGAAGGCGCGATCTGCTCTTCCGGCTCGGCAAGAAATACGGGCCGTCGCTCGAGGCAGTGGTGGAGTCGGCGCGCGTGGCGCGCTCGGAGCTGGATCTCGTTGAGAGCGGCGCGCTCGATCTCAGGCATCTCGAATTGCGGCACCAGCTGGCGCGCGAGGCACTTACGTCGGCGGCGCTCGAGCTCTCCGCGCTCAGGCGCGATGCTGCAACGCGGCTGGCGGCCGAGGTGGACGCGGTACTGCCGGAGCTCGGAATGCCGGACGGACACCTCGACGTGGAGCTACGGCCGCGTTCGCAGATTGGAGCTGCGGGTGCGGAGGACATCGAGCTCCGCGTTGCCCTGAATCGCGGACACGAGTCGCGGCCGCTTGCGCGCGTGGCTTCGGGCGGCGAGCTCTCGCGAGTGATGCTGGCGCTCAAGACCATCCTCGCGCGACTCGATCGCGTGCCCACACTCGTGTTCGACGAGGTGGACGCGGGCATCGGCGGCAAGGTTGGCCTTCAGGTGGGCGATACGATGCGACGCGTCGCGAAGCATCATCAGGTGCTCGCGATCACGCATCTTCCACAGATCGCGGCGCGAGCGCACCATCACATCGTTGTGGAAAAGGGCGCGCGCGCCGGCATAACGACGGCGGACACGCGCGTGGTGGATGGAGAGTCGCGTGTCACCGAGATTGCGCGGCTTTTGGGCGGCGATCCCGAGAGCGATGTGAGCCAGGAGCATGCGCGCGAGCTGCTGGACGCCGCGCACGACGCGCCCCCACCGCAGCCGCGTGCCTCGCGCAAGATGGCGCGAAAGCGCTAGGGCGTGGGCAACTGCGGCGGCGCCGGCTTCGGCGTCGCGGGCAATGCAGGCGCGCTCGAGAACTCGCTGCCAAAGAATCGATGGAAGAAGCGCACCGAGATCATCGTCTCGGAATCCTTGGGAAGGCCGCCCGAGATCGACACGACTTTCGTATGCTCGAGCGTCACCTCGAATGGAAAGCGCGAGTGATGCCGCGCGTACGCGTCTACCGCGGAATAGACGATGCCGAAACCGGCCCTGTGCTCCGTGAGCTCCGTGCCCGCGTCGAGCGTTGACGCGTCGAGTGTAACCGGCCCGTCGCTGCCGCTGGTGTCGAAGGTGCCGGTGTAGCTGTCCTGCGCGCCGTGGTGGTAGCGATACTGCGCGCCAATCGCGAAGTAGCGCCCAAGCTGGAAACGCGGCGTGACCTCGATCTCGTAGCGCTTGCCGAGCTTGCGCTGCGCGAGGAAGGGAACGACATCGCGCGTGAAAGGATCGTCCGCGGGGCGCACCGCCACGACCACGTTGTCGGACAGCGGTTTCTCGTAACGTCCCACGAGCGACGCGAAGAAGTGTCGGCCCACCGTGACATCCGTCGCCGACCGGGCGATGATGGCACGTTCGCGAGTGCTCGTTCCAATCGCGAACGGGTCCGCGGGATTGATCACGATTCCGGTGCCGAGAAGCGCACCCCCGACGATCGCGCTCCGTACGTGCACGCCCTCGCGCGGCCCGAGGCGCGCCTGCTGTCCGGGCTCGCCCACCCAGACGATCCTGGCGAAGGCCTGGATGTTTCCCCAGCCGTTGTGCGACGAGTCGAGTAGCGTATCGAGCACCTGTCCCTGCGGGTGCGGAGACGAGACGAACGTGAGCGCTTTCGTCGTCACCCACGGAACCTCCACCCCGAGCGTCACGCGGCTCAACACACCGAGCTCCAACCCGAATGTGGTTGCGCGGAACTGCCGGTCCGTGTCGTAGCTGCTGTCGTTCGCCGATCCGAAGGCGCGCGAGCGATGCCAATCGTTGGATAGCCGCAGGCGAAGCGCGCCCGCCGGCGCCGCCGTCGCATCCTCGCCGTACCCGAGCACGGACTGCGCGTGCGCCCGGGCCGCGAGCACGGGACCGAGCAGGAGCGCGAGGACAAGCGGTATGAAGCGCGCTCGAGGGCGCGAAGAACGAAGTGGCACGCGAAGTGGGCTCGGGGCGTGAACGACGGCGATCGCGCACGCGCGCGGGCCGCTGGAGACTGTCACCGCACGCGATCGATTGTCAACCGATGCGCGCGGCCCTGAACGATGAGCCATCGCGCGCATTGCCAGTAGGGATCGACGTGCCGATGTTTGGGTGCGGTCGACATCGCGGGTCCCGGACCGCGCGCATCCCCACTTCGAGACTTTCGTGAAACAGCTACCAATTCCCGCGATGCCGTGGCAGGTGACGGGAAATCATTGGCTTGCGCTCCCGTGCATCCACCCCGCTGACGGTTCCCTGTACGCGCTCGGCGTGCTGCACCGCGGCGCGCGTGCCGCACTGGAGTTCGCGGGCTCCCCGGATTTTCTGCGCGGCGACGGGCCGCCGCTCTTGCGCCCGGTGCTCGCGGTGAACGGTTCGATGCGCGCACTTGCGTCACTCGAGCTCGCCTGGGAGCGCACGCTGGGATGGATACCGACCTTCACGTGCACGGTGGACGGGCTCGTCATCCGCGGCACCCTGTTCGCGCCCCACGGCCGTGATGCGGATCTCGCCGGCGCGGTGTACGCGATAGCGGTCGAGAATCGCGGCGAAGCGGCCGCGCGAGTTTCCATTTCACTCGAAGGAGTGCTCGGTCATCGGCAGCTGCGCGTGCGCTCGCCACGCGCCGCGGACGATGCGCATCGCGTAATCGTCGGCGACGAGCAGGTGATCGTGCTGGAAGGAACGGCGCAGCCGGGCTTCGCCGCACTCGCCATCGCCGCGGATGGCGATGCGAGCGTGGAGACGCGAGAGGGTGCTGCGCCCGGCTTCGCGCTGCATCGCGAGATCGAGATCGCGGGTGGAGCGCGGGGAAGCGTGGCGTTCTTCATCGCGGCAGGGCCCGAGCGTGATGGCGCCGAGGCGACTGTGGCGACCATGAGACGACGGGGCTGGAGCGAGCTGCTCACCATCACGCGAGACGCGCTCCAGCGAATGGAGCAGACGGTCGGCCACGATGGCATCGACCGGCTCATCAACCGGAATCTGCTCTTCGCCTATTTCTACGCGGCGGGACGCGCGCTCGACGACGCTCACTTCTATCTCGTGCGCAGCCGCGCGCCGTGGAACGGCTACGGCATCACGGTGCGCGATTGGGAGGCGCTCTCCTGGACGCTTCCCGCGATTCAGCTCGGCGATCCGTCGCTCGCACGCGAGCTGCTGCTGCGGGCGAGCGAGCTTCACGGCTACGCGCCGGGGCTCGGGGTGCACTATCTCGACGGCACACTCTTCGAGCCCGGCTTTTCGCTCGAGGGGCTGGCGTCGTATGCTCTCGCTACGGACCGCTATATCCGCGGCACCGGCGACGATCAGATCGTCGACGAACCGGTGATCGCGGAGACCCTCTATGCGTCGTGGGATGATCTGGCGGAACGCCGCGACGAGCACGTGCCGCTGTATCGCACCGAAGTGACGCTCTCCGGCGAGCCGGCCTCGCAGTCGTTTACTCTGCACGGGAACGCGGTGGTCGCACAGGCACTCGAGATTTTTCGCCGAACGCTCGACGAGGACACGGCGCGCGGGGTGGAAGATCCGGATGCCGTGCGCGCGGCGCTCAAGCGGCACTTCGCGACCGAGCGAGGTGGCAAGATCACCTTCGCATCGGCGATCGATCTCGTGGGACACTCGACGGTCGAAGACGATCCGTACGCGTCGGCGTACTGGCTTCCGGTCTACGATGCGCTCGAGCGTCACGACTCCGCGTACCGCCGCACGGTGAAGGGGGTGGGCGCGGAGCCGAATCTGCTCGCGCAGCAGTGCGCGCGGCTCATGGGCCCGGACGCGGGCGCCGTGCTGCAGTGGCTGCGTCGTGCGCCGCTCGACAACGGTTTGGCGGCCGAGCTGGTTGATGCGGAGGGCAGTGCGCTGTCGAACGGCGGGGACGCATCGCTCGCGGGGCTGCTAGCGTGGTGCGCGTGGTACGCCGTGCACGCGCTCGGAGCGCGCCCGTGAGCCGCTCGGGGCGAATCCGATCTGGCCGCGCAAGGCTGTTGGGAACTCGCTGGGCGTAATAGCATTACTGCGCGGCGCGTTTGCATCGGAGCCGGCTGTCGCACGATAGAGTCCGATTTGTCTCCCGACCAATCCCGGTCGTGAATGGTCTCTTGTCACATGAAGGAGAACCCCGATGAATTACGCTCGTCTGTCGCGATGTCTGGTGTTGGCAGCGCTCTCGGCGCCCGCGGCGATGGAGGCGCAGGGATTCGGCCTCAACGAAGTTGGATCGTGCGCGGTCGCGCGAGGATTTGCCGTCACGAGTGTGCCCTGTAACGACGCGTCGGAGATATACTGGAATCCGGCGTCGACCATCGGGCTGCAAGGTTGGGGACTCTACGTAGGTGCGGCGGCGATCCAGGTGAACGGCGGCTTCAATGCCGACAGCACTGGGCACAGCTACCCGGCTGATGTGCCCGTGAGATTTCCGCCCCACGTCTTCCTGAACTACACGCCGAGGGGCGCCAAGTGGGCCGTCGGCATCGGATCGTACGTGCCGTACGGGCTCATCTCGCAGTGGAAGCCCGATTTTCCGGGTCGCTTCGGATCACAGAAAGCATCGCTCGCCAGCGACTACATACAGCCGAACTTCGCATACCGGTTTGCGCGAGGCTGGTCGATTGGAGGTGGGCCGGTATTCGGCATCTCGTCCGTCGATTTGCGACAGGCGATCGATCTCGCGGCAATCCCGGCCGGTGCGGGGATCACGTTCGGACAGTTGGGCGTGCCCACCGGCACGCAGTTCGGCACCGCGAATCTGAGCGGCACCGGAACCGCGTGGGGATTCAACGTCGGCATCCATGGCAAGTTCGGTCCGGACTGGCAGATCGGAGCGCGCTATCTCTCCGAGATGAAATTCAAGTACAACAAAGCCGACGTCGAGTTCACACAGCAGCTCACCGGACTCACGCTCGCTGGAGGTAATCCGCTCGGGCTTCCTCCGGGGACGTCGGTGGATGGGCTGATCGCTGGTGGCTTCGCTCCGGGCCAGCCGTTCAGCAGTGGGCAGCATGTCAGCACCGAAATCGACCACCCTGCGCAATTTCAGGCGGGCGTTGGTTACACCGGTTTCACGAACACCACGATCACGGTCGACTACGCGTACATCGACTACAAGTCGTTCAAGGTGCTGACCGTGAAGTTCGATGGGCCGGCAGATGCCGCCGGGCTGAGTCGTTCTCTCCTCGAGGACTACAACGGCTCGAATTCGATTCGCTTCGGACTCGAGCACGCATTCGCCGCCGGCTTTCGCGGTCGTGTTGGTTTCGACTGGATCGGATCTCCTGCGCCAGACGTAACTGTCACGCCGCTGCTTCCGGACATGAATCGCCGGAATTATTCGGTCGGCATCGGACTGCCGGTTGGCGCGTCATACACCCTCGACGCGTCGTTCCTCCACGTGGACACGAGCGGTCGCCGCGGGCGCCTGGTGGATCGCATAGCCGGCACGGAGGAGGAAATCCTGACCGCCGCTGACCTTAACAGCGGATTCTACACGCTCAATGCGAACGTCTTCTCGCTCAGCCTCAAAGTCAATTTCTAACTCCACAGGGAGATCGCAGATGTATCGCACCAGATATCTCGCCCGCGGAGTGGTGGCTGTGATGGCAATCTCCGCGATCTCGGCGTGCAGTCGCAGCGACGACGTCGTCAGAGTCAAACCGGTGGATCCGCTGTTCACGACGTACGTCTCGATCGGCAACAGCTTCACCGCGGGTTTCCAGTCCGGCGGTATCAACGACTCCACACAGCGACAGAGCTACGCGGTGTTGTTCGCGCAGGCTGTCAACACGCCGTTTCGAATTCCGTTGCTCAACCGGCCTGGCTGTCCGCCGCCGATCGACAACTTCGTCACCCAGCATCGCGTTGGTGGCGGCAGCGATTCGACCTGCGCGCTGCGCACGCCCGCGCGCACTCCAGGCCCGCTCAACAACGTCGCGGTTCCAGGCGCGACATCGCTCTCACCCACCGGCTCTGTGAGCGGCCCCGACACGCTCGTGGAGAACGCGCTCACTACGTTCATCCTCGGTGGTGAGACTCAGGCGCAGCGCGCGGCAGAGGCGCAACCGACCTTCGTCAGCGTGTGGATCGGCAACAACGATGTGCTCAATGCGTCACTGTCGGGAATACTTCCGGCCACGCCGGGAATCTCGAACGGCATCACGTCGCTAACACAATTCACTTCGAACTACACGTCGCTAATCAAGGCGCTCAAGTCGATACCGTCGATCAAGGGAGGGGTCCTGATCGGCGTGATCAACACCACAAACGTGCCGCTGCTCTTTCCGGCGCGGATCCTGTTGGACAATCCGGCCGCAAAGGATGCATTCGACCAGGCAGCGGGGGCCACTACGACGATCGATCCCACCAGCTGCCCGCCCACGACGACGGTATTGCTCAACTTCCAGCTCGCGGGCGCCATCCGCTCCGGCGCTCATCCTCCCACGATCTTCTGCGAGCCGCTGCCGCCGCCCTTCGCCCCCGTGGGCAACGTGTTCGTGCTCGACGAAGCCGAGCAGGTGGCGGTGAGCGACACCGTCACAAAATACAATGCGCTCATACAGGCCGAGGCCGATTCGCTCGGCTGGGCGTTCGTGGATCCGAACCCTGCGCTCGTCGCGCTCAAGGTTGGAGGCCAGATTCCCGTCTTCCCCGATCTCTCGCAGCCGACCGCGGCCTTTGGCTCGTTCTTCACGCTCGATGGCGTTCACCCGTCGGCGACCGCGCACATTGAGATCGTCAACATCATCATCGATGCGGTGAACGCGAAGTACGGCACGAACATCGCGCACGTGCAATGATGCCGGTGACGTAGCTCGCGGAACGGAGCGTGCTGGCAGTGTGCCGGGCGCTCCGTTTTGCATCCGGTTGCAATTGGAGAGGAGGGGATGATGGGATCCGCCGAACCGCCACGCCAGGAATGGAACGCCGAGTGCTACGCGCGCAACGCACGGTTCGTCGCGGAGCTCGCGGAACCGCTGATCGATCTGCTCGACGCGCAGCCGGGCGAGCGCGTGCTGGACCTCGGTTGCGGCGATGGCGCGCTCACCGCTTCGATCGTCGCGCGCGGGGCGGAGGTGGTGGGCGTGGACAGCTCGACGTCGCTCGTGGAGGCGGCGCGGAATAGAGGCATCGATGCTCGGGTGATCGATGCGTATGCGCTTCCGTTTCGCGCCGAATTCGACGCGGCCTTCTCCAACGCTGCGCTGCACTGGATGCGCGAGCCCGACCTCGTGCTCACGGGCGTGCAGCGCGCACTCCGTCCGCGCGGCCGATTCGCCGGTGAGTTGGGGGCGCATGGGAATGTCGCCGCGATATCGACGGCGATCCTGGCGGTGCTCCGTGCGCATGGCATCGATGGCGAGTCGCGGTGGCCGTGGTATTTCCCGACGCCGGCGGAGTATGCGGAGCGGCTCGAAGCGCACGGCTTCGTGGTGGCTCGGCTCGAGCTGATCCCGCGCCCTACGCCGCTACCCACGGGAATGCGCGGATGGCTCGATACCTTCGCCAATCCCTTTCTCGCCGGCGTGCACGACGAGGAGCGGAATGAAATCCTCGATGAGGTTACGGCGTTGCTCGCACCGAGCCTGCGCGGCCGCGCCGGTGCGTGGACGGCGGACTACGTGCGACTGCGATTCGCGGCGCGCCTCGAGCGTTGACCGGCGCGATGCGCCGGCCGCTTGTCGCCGTCACGCTCGCGGCATAACTTCGATTCTCGTGCGGGAATAGCTCAGTTGGTAGAGCACAACCTTGCCAAGGTTGGGGTCGCGGGTTCGAGTCCCGTTTCCCGCTCTGTTCTCCCCCATCGCGTCGCTGAGGAACGCATTCGCGTGCGCAAAGAGCTTGGCAGTAGGCTGCAACTTGCGCTCGGCGATGCGTACACCATTCAGCGTGAGCTGGGCACCGGCGGCATGGCGACGGTGTTTCTCGCGAGCGAGCGGCAACACGACCGCCTCGTCGCGATCAAGGTGCTGCGGCCGGAGATGGTGAAGACGATTGGCACCCAGCGATTTCTTCACGAGATCTCGGTCGCGGCGCGATTCGGGCACCCAAACATTCTGCCGCTGTACGACCACGGAGAGACAGACGACGGTCTGCTCTGGTACTCGATGCCGTACGTTCACGGTGAGACGCTGCGCGAGCGGCTGGAGCGCGAGCAGCAACTTTCTCTCAGCGATGCAATCCACATCGCGCGCGGAGTGGCGGGCGCGCTGCAATACGCGCATGGCGCCGGCTACATGCATCGCGACGTCAAGCCGGACAATATCATGGTTACCGTGGAGCACGATGCG
>Ga0134126_10013894_pt1 | contig 10164 bp, 11 predicted proteins | sample KB31752_FD_96881 | JGI IMG/M metagenome (GOLD analysis project Ga0134126, IMG submission 96881) | Terrestrial soil microbial communities with excess Nitrogen fertilizer from Kellogg Biological Station, Michigan, USA - KB3-175-2 | ecosystem: Environmental > Terrestrial > Soil > Unclassified ...
CGTACTCGGCGAGCCGCGGAGGAAGATACTTGAGGAAATCCCGGATCAACCCGTCCCAGCCCTTCGGCAGATCCTGCGCCACGCCGCCGATGCGGAACCAGTTGGGATGCATGCGCGCCCCACATACCGCCTCCACAATACCCAGCGCGCGCTCGCGGTCGTTGAAGGTGTAGAAGACGGGTGAGAGCTGGCCCACGTCCTGGGCGAAGGTGCCGTACCACACCAGGTGGCTGATGATGCGGTACAGCTCCGCCATCATCACCCGGATCACCTGCGCGCGCGGCGGCACTTGGATGCCGGCCAGCTTCTCCACCGCTATCAGGTAGGCGAAATTGTTGACCACGCCGCTCAGGTAGTCCACGCGGTCGGTGTAAGGGATGTAGGTGTGCCAGGTCTGGCGCTCCCCCATCTTCTCCGCGCCACGATGGTGATAGCCGATGTCCGGCACCGCATCCACGATGAATTCGCCGTCGAGCTGCAGTACGACGCGCATGATGCCGTGCGTGCCGGGATGTTGCGGCCCCACATTGAGGAACATGTAGTCAGCGCCGCCGTGGCTGGTCTGCATGCCCCATTCCTCCGGCTTGAACTGAAGCGCCTCCTGCTCCCGCTCTTCCTTTTTTTCATCGAGCTGGTACGGGCCCATTTCCGTGGCGCGCGCGGGATGATCCTTGCGCAACGGATGCCCCTTCCAAGTTCGCGGCATCAGGATCCGCACCAGGTGAGGGTGGCCCTCAAAAACGACGCCAAACATGTCCCAGGCTTCGCGTTCATACCAGTTCGCGGCGGGAAAGATGCTGGTGATGGTGGGCAGCGAGAGGCGGCCCGCGGTTAACGGAACCTTGATACGAATGTACTGGTTTCGGTCGAAGGAGAGCAGGTGGTAGACCACCGTGGAGCTGCTCTCCGGCTGCCCATCGCGATGTGTGCGCACCCGCTCGTCAATCACGGTCAGGTCGTAAAGCATCTTGTACGGGTCGCCGATTTCGTTCTTCAGGAAACCAATAACTTCGCGGATCTTTTCCTTCGGCGTCCAGAAAGTGGGAATGGAATCACCGGTGGCTTGCGGAATGATTGCCGCCAGGCCGAACCTCTCCTGCAGCTCGTCAAGTACTGTCGTGCTGGCAACCAGGGGCATCTTTCAGATTTCGTCGGGAGTTTTGAGGTTCGTGACCTTCCTTCTCTGCTCCAGTTTGAGGTCGCGCAACGAGGGCAGCGGTGCGCGCTCCATGTCCTGCGGCCCAATCGCCCAGCTCAGCGGGCGCCGCTCGCTGCCCACCGCCTTCTGCAACAGCACCAGCCCTTCCATGAACGCTTCCGGACGCGGCGGGCACCCGGGCACGTACACATCCACGGGAAGGAACTTGTCCACACCCTGAACTACGCTGTAGATGTCGTACATCCCACCGGAGTTGGCGCACGAGCCCATGGAGATGACCCAGCGCGGCTCCATCATCTGTTCGTAAAGTCGCTGGATGATGGGCGCCATCTTGATGAACACGGTGCCCGCGATCACCATCAGGTCGGCCTCGCGCGGGGTGCCGCGAATCACCTCCGCGCCAAAACGAGCGACGTCGTATTTGCTGGTCAGGCTGGTGGCCATTTCCACGTAGCAGCACGACAGCCCGAAGTTGAATGGCCAAATGGAATTCTTGCGCCCCCAAGCCAGCAGGTCTTGCAGGCGCGACATTACCAGGCTGCGGCGCACGGTTTCCGCCAGCGGAGCGTTCTCCACCTGCCGCAGACTCTCCGTGGCGCCGGGTTTAGTAAGAGACCAGTGCATCAGATTCCCCGAGGCGACCTGCGCCGCGGCCGCAACGGCGGCGGGTTCCAGTCCAGCGCGCCCAGCTTCCACAGGTAAGCCAGAGTCACCAGCAGCACGCCGATAAAGATGGCCACTTCCCAGTACCCTGCCCATCCCAGTTCGCTGGCGGCGACCGCCCAGGAGTAAATGAACACTGCTTCCAAATCGAAAACGACAAAGAACATGGCCACCAGGTAGAACCGGGCTGACAGGCGAACGCGGGCGGAGCCTTCCGAAAGGATGCCGCCTTCATAGGGAGAGCCGGTTGCCGGCTCGCGGTGGCGCGAACCAAGCAGCCAGGAGACGAGCAGGATTATTCCGATAACAAATAGGAGGACCAGGAAATAGACACCCAATGCCCAGAGAGTCACGTTGCCTCGCAGGCGGTCTTCAGCCGCGGTGCTGTGCCGGCCGGATCACCCCTGTTTGCATAGATTCCCGGCCAGCGGCTTGGGTTGGTAATTGAAGACGAATGAGCAGTGCCGCGTTGTTCCGCGGCGGTTGAAAGTATATGCACGCGGCCACAACGCTGTCGAACGCCGCAGTCTCCGTTGGACAGCGGCGACCCGCACTCAGCACTCAGCTTGGTTCCTTCATAGCGTCCCTGTGCGAGTGGTACAGTGTTTCCTTGCCGATGAAAACGAAATGCATCGTTGCTCTCCTGCTCTGCTGCCTGGCCGCACCATTGGCTGCCCAAACCGCGCCTCGTAAATTTGAACTGCAGGCCAACTCGCCGCAGTTCTGGAGATTGCTGGACCGCAATTCCAAGCTCACGAAGGTTGCCGGCGGCTTCGGCTTCACCGAAGGCCCGGTATGGGACCCGGCTGGGTTCCTCTACGTCAGCGATGAAACCCTGAATAAGATTTTCCGTGTTTATCTGGACGGGAGGAAAGAACCGCTGATTCTGCTTGGCGATCCTGACGGCAATACGTTTGACCGCGAACATCGCCTGCTCGACTGTGCCAGCGTTCTGCGCGCCCTTATCCGCATCACACCCGATGCGCAGTACACCGTGCTCGCCGACCGCTATGACGGCAAGCGCTTCAACAGCCCTAACGACGTTGTGATCGGCCCCGACAGCGCCATCTACTTCACCGATCCTACTCTTGATTTGCCCAAAGGACAGAAGCAGGAGATTCCTTTCCAGGGCGTATACCGCCTGGACAGCAAGGGCGCGGTGCAGTTGCTGACCAAAGATCTTTTGCAGCCCAACGGCTTGGCCTTCACGCCTGATGGCAAACGCTTTTTCGTGGACGACAGCGAGAAGAGAAACATTCGGGTCTACGACGTTGGCCGGGACGGCACCCTAAGCAACGGCCGCATTTTTGGCGAAGAACCCGGCGGTCCGGACGACGGCGTCCCCGACGGCATGCGCTTTGACCGGCACGGGTACCTGTTCGTTACCGGGCCTAAAGGCATATGGGTGTGGGATGCCCAGGGGCACCACCTGGGAACCATCGTGCTGCCGGAGCAGCCTGCCAACCTGGCTTGGGGCGACAAGGATTACGGCACGCTCTACATTACGGCGACCACGTCAGTGTACCGGCTGCGCACCAGAACGCGCGGCTTTGTGCCGTATCTGGCCCACTGAACCAGCTGCAACCGGACCCATGATGCGATTGCAGATTTTCGAGAACAAGATCTCTCTGGCCCAAGCAGCCGCCCAGCAAGCCGCCGCAGCCATCCGCCGAGCCCTGGCTGAGCGCAGTCAAGCTCGCATTGTGGCCGCGACCGGAGTCTCGCAGTTCGAGTTTCTTGCGGCGCTCACCACGGCACCGGGAATTAACTGGGAAAACGTGGAGCTTTTTCACCTCGATGAGTATGTCGGCTTGCCCATCGCGCATGCCGCCAGCTTCCGCAAATTCCTTCTTGACCGGCTGGTCTCGAAAGTCGGGATTCGTAAGCTTCATTTCTGCGCAATCATGAGAACACGACTATGTACCTGGACAAAGGTTCCGCCAGCGTGCTGAGCGGCAAGTTCCGTCGTGACAGCGAACCTTTTATTAAGGCGTGAAAGGAACAGAGAGCATGGCCAAATACGTAATCCAGAGCAAACGCGGCGCTCCTCCGCTGGGCGCGTATTCGCAGGGATGGCGCGCAGGCGACTTCATCTTCGTCACCGGCTCCGGGCCCATTGACCCCGTCTCTGGCAAGCTAGTCGGGGACTCAATCGAGCAGCAGACGGAGCAGACCATCACCAATCTGGAGGCTATCCTCGAGGCGGACGGCGCCACACTGGCGGACGTAGTCAAAGTTAGCGTCCATCTGCACAATCCCAGCTTGTTCCCGCGCTATAACGCGGTGTACGCACGCCGTTTTTCCAATCCCTATCCCGTGCGCACCACCGTTGGCAGCAACCTGGGTGCCATGCCGGGCATGTTGATCGAGATTGACTGCATCGCTTACAAACCGCAAGCAACGAAATATGCGGGCAAGGGGCGCTCAGGCAGCCGGAAGCGGACTCGCAAGGCGAGTCGGTAGCGGGCATTAATCGCCAGCCCGAAGGGCGAAGCTCAATTTAGCAATGGCCACGCCGAAGGGTGAAGCAGAATTTAGAAACGCCAGCCCGACGGGCGAAGAATTTAGCCAGAGCGTAAGCCTTTAGGGGCGACACCGCCGGAGGCACCGTGGGAACCAATGTTGTTGTGAAACGCCCTCAGCGGCTGAGCGGAACTGCTTTCTCCAACATCGCCAGGAGCGGGGCTTCGCGGCCGCGGGCAGAAACCTTTTCGACGGTTTCGATCTCCCCGCCGCGCACCAGCAGAGCGCAATCAAAATTGTTGACCGTGGGGCACACATGCCGGGGCAGAAGATACAGAATCTCCCCGGGCTCAGGACCATGCGCTGCTTCCGCCACCGCGAACGGCAAGTGCTCTTCGCTGGGCGAAAGCGGCGTCAGTTCCGGATGGCCGAGCACCACACAGGTGGGCACGCCGGCATCAGCCGAAACCGTCTTGTGCCCGCCGTCACAGGTCACAATGCCGGCTCTGGGCCGGCTGACCACGCGGGCAACCACCAGCGCCGCCGGACGGTAGCCGTACTCCGCGGGCAATTGCGCCAGGCACGTGGCATCGCAATAAATAAGGGTGCCCGGCGAGATGCGATGCACAAAACGCTGATCGCGGAAACCGGCGTACGCGAGTGACGCAGGAAAGCTCGGTGTACCGGCCGTTACCACTTCTGGCACGTGTATTCCAGCGTGCTCGAGGGCGGCCACAACTTTCAGCAGCTGGTCATAGCCGCGGTGCGCCGCCTGCGTGCGCTCTTCGAACTCGAGCCCGCCCAGCTGGCCATCGTAGTAATGCAAGCCGCGGAATTCGAGACCATTAGCGCCAATGAGCCGCGCTAGGGAAAGAATTCCAGGAATGGAAGTCTGCTCAATTCCCGTGCGGTTCATGCCCGGATTGATGTCCAGGAAAACTCCCACCCGGCCTTCGCGCCATTGCCGCACCTGCTCGTCATTTTCGGCCAGCACGGAAACCCGCAACCGCGGGAATTGGGCGGCCAACTCCTGTACTCGGCGCGCATTCGCGCCCATCGAAGGATAAGCGAGGAGCACATCCTCGGCGCCGCATTCGCAGGCGGTAAGCAACTCAAGCGTAGTCGCGCACTTAAAATTGCGGATGCCGCGCTTCACCAGCAGGCGCAGCGTGTAGCCCAGCTTCGCGGTCTTGATGTGAACTCGCCAGCGCGTCGGATCGCCATGCAGCAGCGCCAGGGTTCGCTCCAGGTTCGAAGCCAAAATTTCGGGATAGATAACCAGAGCCGGCGTGAGCACATCGTCCATCGTGCCGACGCGGTACTCCTCCGCCCAGGGCAACTCGGCCAGCATTATTTTTTGCGCAGCCATGCGGTCTTGATCATAGCGCCAGCACGAAAAATCCACCACACCGGCAACGCAATTGATGATTTCCGGTTCTCGATGGACGACTTAAAGCGCAGGACCGGCCGGTACTGCCGACCCATCGTCGGGCGTGCAGGTCTTGCAATCATCAATTCTTCGCTGGTTATTTTTAAGATTGATTTTCTCCGTGCCACGGTCTTTCGTGGTGAAAACCGGGTTGTTTGACCAGCCCTCACGCCGATAGTAGGCTCTCAACACCTTTCCATGTCCAGCACGGGTTCCAAGCCGACCGCCAGCATCAAAACCCCGGGCCTGGTGCGCGGATTGGGGCTGTGGTCGGCCACCGCCATCGTCATCGGCGACACCATCGGGACCGGTGTTTTTCTGGTCACCAGCGACATGGCCCGAGCGGTTGGTTCGGCAACGCTGGTCTTTGCCGCCTGGATCGTGGGTGGGCTGATTGTCCTGTTCGGCGCCTTCTGCTATGCGGAATTGGGAGCCATGTTTCCCAAGGCTGGCGGCCCCTATGTTTACCTGGATCGTGGCTTGGGACCACTCTGGGGATTTCTGTTCGGCTGGATGAGCTCGTTCCTGGAGCGGCCGGTTGGGATGGCCACCCTGGCTGCCGGCTTCGTCCGCTTCCTCGGCTTTCTGCTGCCGGGAGTCGCCGCCCCCCTGTTCACCACCCATGTGGGAACTTATGCATTCACTTTCACCGTCGCCCAACCACTGGCGGCTGCGGTAGTTGTGATTGTCACGGTCATCAACTACCTCAGCGTGAGTATGGGCGGCGCCATCCAGATATTGCTGACATCTTTGAAGGTCGGCGCCATCGTCCTCATCGTCGTGCTGGGCTTGGCGTTTGCAAAGCACAGCGCCGGTGCCGCTTCCCCCATAATCGCGCATGCCGGCCTGGGCACGCTGGGAGCTTTTCTCACCGCGCTGGTGCCCGCCATGTGGGCTTATAACGGGTTTAATGATCTCGGCGACGTCGGCGAAGAAATTGAGCAGCCACACCGGAACATTCCTCGCGCCATCATTTTCGGCCTGCTCACCGTAGCTGCACTGTACCTGCTGGCCAATGTGGTGTACTTCCACACCTTGTCTTTCACGCAGCTGGCGCTGTCGCAGCACGTGGCTTCAGACGTGGTGCAGTCCTTTGCCGGCCGCCAGGGCGCCGCCTGGCTCACCGTTGCCATGGCCATCTCCGCGTTGGGTGCGCTTCACGTAGTGGTGTTGACCGGCGCGCGCATCCCTTACGCCATGGCCCGCGACCGTCTTTTCTTCGGCTTTACCGAACGCATTCATCCCCGGTTCCACACCCCGAGCGGCGCACTGATCTTCCTCGGCGCCGTGGCCGCGGCGCTGGCCCTCACCGGCACTTTTGAGGAGCTGTATTCGCTGTTTGTCTTTGCCGTGTGGATCTTTTTTGCCCTGGCTGCGCTCGCCCTCATTCGCCTGCGCCGCAAGCAACCGGAGTTGCCGCGGCCCTATCGAGCGACGGGTTACCCGTGGACGCCGCTCATCTTCTTCATTGCCGCCGTCGCTTTGACCGTGAACCTCTGGCTGGTACGCCCGGTGCGCTCTTCACTCGGACTCGCTGTCATCCTGGCCGGTATTCCCTTCTTTTATCGCTGGCGTAAGAGCATGGCTCTCGGCGCACATATCAACGTCGAAGGTGAGAGCACGCCATGAATCTTCTGCATCACTGGCTGCTGAATTCGGATTGCTGGAAGCGCACGGTCAGGGAGCAAATCGTGCCCTGGAGCCTGGCTGGAGTAGAACTCGGGGACAACCTTCTGGAGATCGGCCCCGGGCCGGGAGTGACCACGGACCTCCTCCGGCGCTCGCACCCGCGCGTCACCTGCATAGAAATTGATTGCAAACTGGCGGACGGCCTGCGCCGCAGGTTGGGCGAAGGCAACGTCACCGTCGTCAACGGCGATGCCGCCGCCCTCCCCTTTCCGGATAATTCCTTTACCGGCGCTGTTGCATTCACCATGCTTCACCACGTGCCTTCGCCGAAGTTGCAGGACCGAATCCTCGCGGAGGTGTGCCGGGTGCTGCGGCCGGGCGGAGTGTTTGCCGGCACCGACAGCCGCTGGGGCCTGATGATGCCGATCGTGCACCTCTTTGACACCATGGTGTTGGTGCCGCCAGAAACTATGAGGGCTCGCCTTCAGGCCGCCGGCTTTACCGACGTGGCGGTCGAAACTGCTAAATCCCGGTTTCGCTTTTCCGCGCGCAAGCCTCCCACTAGAAGCTAAGTCTCTGCGCCTCCAAGCCGCTGCCGGTGCGAGAAAACATTCCAGCCTCTTTCTATCTCTAACTAGGTGGGCTGAAGTCCAGCCGATGCTCGGAGGTGCTCATGCGAAAAACGGCTTTCTTGATGGCTGTCCTACTGCTCTCCGCTGTCTGGGTAGTCGCACAGACTGCGGGTACGGGTCAGTCGGGCACGCCCACACAATCACCGTCTCAAAACAGCTCTATGCAGAATAGCGGCGCGGCACCGGCTCCTCAGACAGGGACCGCGACGGGACAAAACCCGGGAAACAGCCAGACTGGAACCAATCCCACCGCTACGACTACTCCCAACCCGCAAACCGCTCCACAGACTGGTGCTGCGACTCAATCCGGCGCCGCTAACCAGGCCGGGGCCACTCCCCAACCCGCGGCCGGACCGCAGACCACCATTGAAGGCTGCCTGAGCGGCACCCCCGGTCAGTACAGCCTCGTCACCAAATCCGGCCAGGTGTACGCGTTGAGCGGCGATGGTTCCATGCTCGGCGATCATGTCGGCCAGGACGTGAAGATCACGGGCGCGGAGAGCAGCGGCGGCGCAGCCGGTGCGGCCTCTTCAACTCCGGGGACGGCAGCGGGGAATACGAGCGGTGGAACGCCTTATGGCTCGACCGGCACTGCCACCTCGCAACCAGGCGCAGCAACGCAGGCGCAGCAGGGGGCGATGGCGGGTCAAACCAACACTGGCCAGCCGGGGACCATGGCCGGTCAAACCAACACTGGTCAGCCGGGCAGCAGTTCGGGATCTGCGGCCAATTCGCCGGCGGCCTCCGCACAGCCTCAGGCGGGAACGCCGGCCATGGGTAGTGGGCCGCGATTCCAAGTCAGCAATCTGGAAAAAGTTTCCGGTTTCTGCAACATGCCTCAGCCCCACTAAACAACCAAAGGACGCGATCAAAACTGGACCGGCGCACCCTGCGCCGGTTTTTTTGCTAGCGAGCCAGCCCTTCGGCAATGTCGCCGGCAATCGGCAATTTGAAGCGCTCGCCCTGATACGCCTTGATCATGCAGTAAATCCACAGCACCAGGCTCAGGATACCCAGCGCCCAGAGGATGAACAGCCCGCCAGCCCAGCGCGCTCCGATCCCTCCGTGCCATCCTCCGCCGGACCACCAGCCGAGTCCGAACACAACCGCGATAACCGCACGCAAGATGTGCAGCCCTCCGAACGTAACCATCGACTGCGCCGCGTGGTAGCGCACGTAGGGACGGCGGTCAATGAGGTAGAAGATGATCCCAGTCAGCCAGCCAAGCACGTAACTGAGTAGCGCCGCGGTGTTTTCCGAAAGCCCCGAATTCACCTGCGCCACGGAAGCTGGGGCGGGTGCTGCCGTGCCCGCGGACGTCGCGGCTTGCGGCTGTCCGCAAGCCTGGCAGAAGCGCGCGGTATCCGGCAGATTGGCGCCACATTTGGTGCAGTAGGCCATAGGCTCACCTCGCGAGAATGGACTCGCAGCCACGGAGGGCAACTCAGCCTACCCCGCCTCGGGCAGGTTTGTACAGAAGGGGCAATTCGGATGGCGAGCGGCAAAGGGTTGTTATAGCCAGCAAATGACCGGTTTATTCCGGCGTGTTCGGGTGCCGTCCACGCAACTCGCTGGCGGCGCGGCTAGCGATCTGATCCATTAGCCGGGATACGAGCGCATCCTCGGTAACAGTGTCTTCAGCAGTGACGATACCGGATGTCCACGACTCCGGATCTCCGCCGCGCATAATTCGATAGTTCACGGTTGCATCGTGCCGGAGCCGGCGCAGAGCTGCAGAATCGTACACCTTCCCGACAGTCACGCTGGTGCCGATGGCGCCTGGCGGGGTGGTGCCAACCCTGGGCGTGCCGACAGGCTGTACGTCCACCAGTTCGGTATAAAGCACGAAGCCGCAGTCTTCCTTCTGCGCCTTGGGATCGGGACCGCTGGTGGACTCGAGCGCAACCGCCGTAATCCGCGTTGCCGTGCCCTTCTTAACCTCTTTCCTTTTATTTGTCCTCTCGAGCGCCCTGATCAATTCCTTCTGCTGCCATTCCGCACTCACTGTCTGATGCGAGCGGTTCTCCAGCACAGCCACACACACTCGGATCGGCTCCTGGTTCTGAGCGGCAAACGCGAACGGGGATAAGAAAGCAATCGCGAGCAGGGGAAGAATCAGGTGCCGCATGGGCTTGCCTCCATTCCACCGGACATCGAGATTGTACCTCCTGCGAACAGCTGGCGAAAAA
>Ga0134126_10013895_pt1 | contig 10163 bp, 9 predicted proteins | sample KB31752_FD_96881 | JGI IMG/M metagenome (GOLD analysis project Ga0134126, IMG submission 96881) | Terrestrial soil microbial communities with excess Nitrogen fertilizer from Kellogg Biological Station, Michigan, USA - KB3-175-2 | ecosystem: Environmental > Terrestrial > Soil > Unclassified ...
ACCCCCGCAACGCTTGCAGACGCTCTGCGGCGCCTCCTGATGCATGCAGTAGTGGCAGACCAGGCGCTCTGGCGAGCGATGATACGTGAGCGTTATGCTGCAGTTGGGGCACGTCGCGACATTACCGCAGTTCTCGCACTGTACGAAAGCGGAATATCCGCGCCGGTTGAGCAGCAGAATGCTCTGCTCTCCCCGATCGAGGCGCGTTCGAATCGCGCCGTCGAGCGGTGTGGTCACAACGCGCTGATAGTCATCCTCGCCAGCTGTTGCTGCCGACTCGATGACGGCCTTTCGCAGATCCACCACCGCAACGCTCGGCAACGTTGCGCCACCGACACGGTCCGGAAGCGACAGCAGCGTGAACTTGTCGGCAATGGCACTTGTCCAGCTCTCCAGCGAAGGTGTCGCGCTGCCGAGCACGACAATGGCACCTTCCTGCGTGGCGCGCACGATCGCCGCCTCGCGTGCGTGATAGCGCGGCGTCTCGCCCTGCTTGTAGCTGGACTCGTGCTCCTCATCGACGATGATCGCACCGATATTGGTGAGCGGTGCGAAGACAGCGGATCGCGCGCCAACTGCGATTCTCTTCTCGCCACGCTGCAGTGCGAGCCATGCATCGTATCGCTCACCGTCGCTCAACGCGCTGTGCAGCACCGCGACGTCGTCGCCAAACACTGCGCGAAACCGATCGACTGTCTGTGGCGTCAGCGCGATCTCGGGGACGAGGACGATGGCCGTCTTGCCGCGGCGCTCCACGATCTCGCGCAGCAACTCGATGTACACCAGGGTCTTGCCGCTGCCGGTCACCCCGTGCAACAGGAAAACCTCTCCCGGTCGCGCTGTGCCCATCCGGTTGATCACCGCGAGCTGCTCAGGCGTAGGAACGTGCCGCGGCTCGCTTCTACCAACCCGGCTCGCGAACGGATCTCGCTCGACGCGCTCGCGATCGATGCTGATGAGCGCACGCTTCTCGAGCGCCTTGAGCACGGATGGAGAAAATTTGAGCTGTTCCAGCAGATGCTCCACGCTCGTCGCGCCGCCGAGGGATTCGATGAGCTCGAACAGTGCACGCTGCTGCGGCGCTCGCGCGAAAGCCTTCTCGCGCTGCAGCAACGTCGGAATGTCGCCCCTGATGCGCACTATCCGTCGCGTCTTGACGTTCGGATGCGGTTGCGCCGCCCCGGTCAGCAGCGCGGGAAGTACGGTGCGCATCACGACGCCGAGCGGCACGACGTAATACTCGGAGATCCAGCGCGACAGCGTGAGCAGCCCCTCATCCAGCGCGGGGCCGGCGTCGGGCACCGCGGATACAGCCTTGATGATGCCGCGAGCCGGTGGCGCGGCGTCGAGCGCGACTACGATCCCGATCTCCTGTCGCTTCCGGAATGGCACGACGACGCGGCTGCCGATGCGCGCCTCGTGCTCATACTCACCGTCGAGCGAGTAAACGAAAGTCTGGAAGAGCGGCACCGGCAGCGCGACCTCCACCAGACGGCGCGCCGGATCCGTCACGCTGGCGCTCTCCTCGTGACGCCGAGCCCCGGCGCATCCACCAGCCTCACCCTGCCCCCGGAAATCGTCACGCCATCGAACGGATCATCGGTGAGCAGCGCTGCCCCATCGAAATCGGCAGTGTCGAGCAACGGGGCGATCTGGGCGATCGCCGAGATCCCGAGCGATGTTTCGATCATGCAGCCGGCCATAACGCCGAGGTTGTGTGCGCGCGCGACGTGAACGAGCCGGATCGCCTCGCGAAGGCTGCCGCACTTTGCAAGCTTGATGTTGATCGCATCACACGCTCCCGCCAGGCGCGGTACATCCGCCGCTACGAGGCATGACTCGTCGGCGATCACGGGCAGGCCAGCGCGCTCGCGAACGAAGCGCATCCCGTCCAGGTCTTCCGCGGCGACGGGTTGCTCCAGCGATTCGACGTCATTATCGCGCAACATCGCCGCGCGCTCGACCGCCTGGTGCGGACTCCACGCCGCGTTGGCATCCACCCGCAGCACCTTGTCCGGCGCGGCCTCACGCACAGTTCGCACAATCTCCTCGTCGCGATCGGTGCCCAGCTTGATCTTGAGTACTGGATATTGCGCCGCATCGCGTACACGCCTGCGCAGTCCATCGACGTCGTCGATGGCGATGGTAAAGCTCGAGACCGGTGCGGCATCCGCGCTCAATCCCCACAGTCTGTGCAACGGGAGACCAGCCTTGCGCGCGTGCAGGTCATGCATGGCGGAGCTCACCGCGGCGCGAGCCGACGCGTTGCCGCGCAGTGCCGTTGCAAGTGCGGCGTCGGTCGCTTCGAGTGACCACGATTGCGCGGCTTCGATTATTGGTCTGTACCGCTCCAGTGCCGCAACGACGGAATCAGGAGACTCGCCATAGTAGCGGTTGGGCGCAGCCTCTCCCATGCCGCTCACACCATCGTCGGTGATCGTCACGATCACGTTCTCGTGTCCCGCGTACCCCCAGCGAGCGATCACGAACGGCAGCTTGGTGCGGAGTGCGACTCGTTCCCACGTGAGATGCATCGGCACGATGCTCAGGACGTCGGGACGAACGACGGCAGTACGCGTGAAAACCAGCCGTTACGCTTTTCCGGGTTGGGCGCGCCAGTCTGTGCCAGATACTGAATCAACGCGTCCGCGACGTCGTTGCCGCGTTGATACCGTGCGGCCGGATCCTTGGCGAGGCAACGCATCACGACCGCGGAGAGTGCGGCCGGCACACGCGAGTCGACGATGTCCGGTGACACAGGAATCTCTTCCAGGTGCTTGGAAGTAATGGAATAGATGTCCGCGCCGTCGAACGGCACGAATCCAACCAGCGTCTCGTACATCACGATGCCGAGCGTGTAGAGATCGCTGCGGCCGTCGAGCAGACGCCCACGCGCCTGTTCCGGCGACATGTAGTGCGGGGTGCCCATCACGTGTCCCGTTCCGGTCATACGACCGCGAAAATGCGCGGTCGCGATTCCGAAGTCGGTGACGACTGCGTGCTCGTCCTCGTCGAACAGAACGTTGTCCGGCTTGATGTCACGGTGCACGACGCCATGCCGGTGCGCATAATCGAGCGCGCTCGATACCTGCGCGCATACGGCTGCAACGCGCTCCGGCGGAAGCGAGCGACGGCCCGAGATGCGGTCGCCAAGCGTCCCGCGCGAGAGATACGGCATGACCGTGTACACGTGCCGCTCTGTCATCCCGAAGTCGATGATGTTGCAGATGTGCGGATGCACCAGCTGCGCTGCCGTCTCCGCCTCGCGTCTGAACCGCTCTCGCATGTCGGCGTCGCGCGCCAGATGCGGATGCAGCACCTTGAGCACGACAGGTCGGTCCAGCGCGTTGTGCATCGCATAGTACACCGTCGCCATTCCACCGTCACCAATGCGATGCGATACGCTGTAGCGTCCACCGATAACGTGCCTGAGCGATGTGATGTCGGCGTCGGGACGCTCTTCGCGCGCGCCAACGGCGGGCAGTGCGGCGTCGCAACGGGTGCAGCGCGCAGCGGTGCCACGATTCCATGATCCGCACCCAGGACAGAACACCTAGGCGCCCAGTTCCATGCGTACGTAATCGTAGGGCGGATGGTCGTCGTTGCGTTGCTCGATCACGGCCATTGCCTCGTGCAGCTTGGCGTAGTGAACATCGAGCCAGCGAGCCAGTACCGTCTCGTCACGGAATATCGTGCCCGGCGGCGCCGGCACCACCGGACCCTTCGCACTGAAAGCATCCACCACGCGCAGGTAGTCTGAAAGATCGGCGTCCGTCGGCTCACTCCGAACGTACGGCGCGGCCGCCACCACGGCGGCGAGACCGCGGTACGTGACGAGTCGCACGCTCTGCTCGCGCAGCAGCTTCTCATCGGCCGCGTCGGAGTCGATCACACCGTACAGGCGAAGACCGGACCTGCCGCCCGCGCTAGCCATGCACCATCGCCGGCATGGCGTGCGGCCACTTCACTCCCTTGATGATCGAGAAGTTCATGGATCGCTCGCGGGAAAGATCGCGTAGCAATTCAGTTTCGCGCACGAGGGCCTGGCGCGCTTCAGCCCAGCCGGACCTGCGCAGCGCACGTCCCATGATCTGCATCTTCGCCTGCCAGTTGAGACGCGGTGACGTACCGTCACCATCGGCGGCGAGCTCGTCGTCGCACTCGTTGGTCCAGTCCTTGACCTGAATATCCACGATTCCGGCCTCGCGCAGCATCTGCTTCCATTCGACCACCATTCGCGGGCGAAGGCCAAGCCGCTCGACAACCAGCTCGCGACGCGACTGGGAAAGCTCGGAGCTCCACGTCAACTGCAGCAGCACTACGGATCCCATCGGCTTGGTGACGCGCGCAAGCTCGGCGACCGCCTTGCCGGTGCTCGTCGCGGCGGCGATTTCCGGTTCGCCGATCGCCGCATCGAAGACTCCAGTCTCATACGGCAGGTCATCCAGCTGGGCGTGCTGATAGCTCAGGCCCAGCCCCGTTTCGCGTGCGTGCTCTTCCGCCTGTGCGATGTCTTCGTCGTCAGGATCCACACCGGTAACCGACGCACCAGTCCGAAGCGCCAGCCATTCAGTCGTCGCGCCCCGTCCACAGCCGGACACGACAACGTCCTGACCCTTCTCGAGGTCGGCGAGACGCGCGACTTCGCGGTAGAGATCCTCTCCCGTAGCTCGCCAGCGGTCGATGATCGCCATCTGCACCAGTCGGAGTACGGCTGGCGCCGGAGTGGTCCTGTTCCCGTCGGGCATCTGTCGAAAGCTATCCGGCTGCCGGCAGGCCGGCGAGTGCGCGCATGTGCACAACCACCGCCTCGGCCAGCCTGAGTGGCGTGTAGCCACCCTCCAGCACGCTCACAACCCTGCCGCCGCAGGCAGCATCGGCCCGCGAGCTAACGAACCGCGTCAGCCGATCTATGTGTTCCATCTCCAGGGTGAAACCGCCGATCGCGTCGCCAGCGAGACAGTCGAAACCAGCCGAGACGAGGATCAAGTCCGGTTGAAAATCATCACTCAAAGTGTCGAACGATCGTTCGAATGTCTCGACGTACTGCATTGGGTCGAGACCGGCTGCCATTGGCGCGTTGAGTACGGTGCCGTGTGGCCCGTGGTCGGATGCCGCGCCAGTCCCGGGGTAGAAGGGCCACTGATGCATGGACAGGAATCGGATGCCGGGATCGTCCTGCACCAGCGCCTGCGTACCATTGCCGTGATGCACGTCCCAGTCGACGATCAGGACCCGATCGAGGTTGTGGACCTTGCGAGCGTAGTGCGCGCCCAGCGCGACGCTTCCGAAGATGCAGAAACCCATCGCGCGGTCGCGGACTGCGTGGTGACCGGGCGGCCGAACGCCCGAGAAACTCCGGGTCGCGCGCCCGTCGATCGCCATGTCGACCGCGTCGAGCACGCAGCCGGCCGCGGCCGTCGCGGCATCCCAGGAACCTTCACTGGCAACAGTGTCGATGTCGAGCCGGCCACCACCAGCGGCACAGAGCGCTCGAACTGATTCGACGTACGCACGGTCGTGTACGAGCGACAGCTCGTCTACCGTTGCGTGACGCCCTTCGACGTGCTCGAGCTGCTGAAACAGCTCGAAGTCATTGCGAACCGCGCGCATGATCGCGACGAGGCGGCCGACGTGCTCAGGGTGGCCCCAGCCGGTATCATGACGACCGCAATCGGAGTGGGAAATGAACGCGGTCCGATGCATGTGCTGCATGTGCTGCATGTGCTGCATGTGCTGCGTGCCTCGATCGACGCCAGGGTCGGGCACGTGGAGCTGCCCTGTTATGATCTTACCGGACGCCGCCCCCGGCGCGCGACCAGCAACGTCGATCCATCCAGTACTCCCGCGTCGGACAGCGAAACCGATTCGTCGAATATCTCGCAGCCGTTGAGCTTGACGGAAAACTCATCGGGGAACAGTGCGTCGGGGATGAGCGCGTTCAGCGCATACATCTTGGCGGTGCGAACCGATTCGGCCTGCCGAGCGTCGATGCGCACGACGTCCCACACTTCCTGAGCCTGCACGCGGAACCTGAGCACGCTACCGGCTGCCGGCTCGCCGATCGAGATGACGCCGTCGCGCGCGCGCAGCGAGTTCGCGAACGTGGCGCTCATGCCATTACCGTCGATGACTCTGGCAGCTCACGCGGTATCGCTCCTACTCCTGGCGGATCGGCAGTCGGGAGTGAGGAAAGAAAGCGTGCAACCTGCTGGTCGAACATGTATGTCGAGCCCGACACCGCGGTGAGCCCATCTCGCTGCATCACGCCGATGACGAGCTCCTCGCCGCCCATGCCGCGCATGGACACGAAGGTCGGTCCTTCCATGTCGAGGAAGGCTGTGTAGATCGAATTGCGTCGCGAAAAGAAGTGCTTGGCTGCGTCAAGCACCTCCGCTGGGGAGAGCGTGGTGAGCGTCTCCTGAAGGGTCCTGTCTGTCTGCGCCATGGGCGAAATCTAACCGGGCACGCCCGCGACCGGCCAGAGTCAGGTCCCCAGCAGAGCCTCGATCGTTCTGAGCAGCGGCGCGAAGCTGATCTCCGCGCCGGCGGCCCGCCATCCGATCTCGGTCGCGGTCTCGCGCTGCCCTTCGGCGAACAGCTCGCCCACGATCCACGGACCCGACGCGGGATTGCGCCACCAGTCTTCGTTGAACCGGTTGACCAGTCCCTCGTCGAGCAGCGCCTGCAGCTGCCACGCCCGCAGATACCGCGTCGAATAGAAGCGCGAATCGAGGTCCAGGAACGCATCGGCACGACGGTACTGGAACCCCGTGGCCGCGGCCAGTATCTCGACGTAGATGTCGGGAAGTGCGTTCCAGTCCACGGCGCCGCTGTACACCTGCATCTCATACAGCAGCTTCGCACAGTAGCGCCGAACGAAGTGTAGCTCCTCGAAGCCTGCGAGCCGCAGATATGCGCCCGCGCGCTTCCGATCCAGCCCGGTATAACGCTGCAGCCACTCACGCTGTTGCATCCGGTGATCGAACAGCATGGCATAGCTCTCGGTGACGGAATTGTCGCCGAGCCAGCGATACTCGAACGGGTAATCCGCACGCGCGTTGCCGAAGTGGAGCGCGTGCCCGAGCTCATGCAGAAACGTGCCGTAGTCCGCCTGTCCACCGTGCGGGCGGAGGACGAGATACACTTCCTGCGGAATGCGCACCGGCGAACAGAATGCGCGCGGCCGCTTGCCGGGTCTGTCACCAGTGTCGAACGTGATCCGTCCAGCGGCACGCGCGTCGATTCCCATCTCCGCGCAATTGCGCCGGATGGCGCTGTCCATCCCCGATTCCGGAAATGCATCGTCGAACTCGCGCAATCTGAACAGCGCGAGCGAGTCCGCGCGCGTCGCCTCGCCGCGGGGAACGCCGAATGCCCTGAGTCGCTCGGTCAGCACGGAGTACCACATCGCATCCGTGTCGTGAATGAAAGCCTCGCACTCCGCGGCGAGCGCCGTGAGCGATATGCCACTCAGCGCCTCGAACGTCGCGTTGTACCCTGCGGCGATGCCGAGCGATTCCACCGCGTCGCGCTCGCGCTGCAGTCGCTCGAGCCGCAATGGCGCGAACGACTCCTCCACCGCTCGCACGCGCGCCGTATCGAGGGCTCTCCGCTCTGCCACGTCGCGGCTGTTTGCGATGTCGATCGCAGCGCGCTGGTAGGGAATGACACTACCATCCGCAAGTCGAATCATCACTTTGTTCTCGAGCGCTACCTCACGCTCGTCGAGCGCGGCAAGTTGTCGGGCGACACGCGACTCCACCTGCCACTCCAGCATCATGCGCGCTGCACGAGCGTCCTCCGAGCCCGCTGCCGCATCGCGGAATCGCTCGATGCATTCGGCCAGAGTATCGTCGCTCAGTACATCGGCGTGGCGTTCGTATACTGCCTGGAGCGCCGCTTCCGGCTTGAGGCCGGAGTATGCGAGATATGTCTCGCGCGAAATGTCTTCCGTGAACGATTGCGCGCGGTCCCGCAACCGCTCCAGGCTCATCGTGCGAGGCGGTCGCTAAGGTACCGCGCAATCTCGCCCGTGCTCACGCGATCCTGCGCGAGCGTATCACGGTCGCGGACGGTTACCGAGTTATCCGCAGCGGATGCACCATCGACAGTTATGCAGAACGGCGTTCCCACCTCGTCCTGTCTGCGATACCGCTTTCCGATGCTGCCTGATTCGTCGTAATCCACCGCGAATTGCGGCCGCAGAGCATCGGCGATGGCGTGCGCCATGTCAGGCTGGCCGTCCTTCTTTGTGAGCGGGAATACTGCGGCCTTGATCGGAGCGAGCGATGGATCGATGCCGAGTACCACGCGCCCTTCATCCTCGCCCGGAACGCTCTCCTCGCGATACGCGTTGACGAGCAGCGCGAGCGTGACGCGATCCGCGCCAACGGACGTCTCGACGACCCATGGGATGTAGCGGCGATTGTTCGCCTGATCGAAATATTCGAGCTTCCTTCCGGAGAATTCGGTGTGCTGCCTGAGATCGAAATCACCACGATTGTGCACACCCTCGATTTCCTGGAAACCGAGCGTACCACCAAAATCGAACTGCACGTCGAACGCAGCCTTCGCATAGTGCGCCAGCTCCTCCGGAGTGTGCTGATGAAACTCGAGCCGTTCCTCGCTCAGTCCGAGCGCACGATGCCACGCCATGCGCTCACCCTTCCAGTAGTCGAACCAATCGGCCGACTTGTCAGGATCGACGAAGAACTGCATCTCCATCTGCTCGAATTCGCGCGTGCGGAAGATGAAATTGCCGGGCGTGATCTCGTTGCGGAATGCCTTGCCGATCTGCGCGATTCCGAACGGCACTTTCTGGCGCATCGACTGCTGCACGTTCAGAAAATTCACGAAGATTCCCTGCGCCGTTTCAGGGCGCAGATAAACCGTCGCGGCGCTCTCCTCCACCGCCCCCATGAACGTCTTGAACATCAGATTGAACTGGCGCGGCTCCGTGAGCTGGCAGTCGGTGAACTCTCCCGGATGCTTGCTCGGCTTGCGCAGACAGTGCGCGTCCTCCAGCTTGTCGGCGCGAAAACGACCCTTGCACGCCTTGCAATCGACCAGCGGATCCACGAAGCCCGCGACGTGACCGCTCGCCTCCCACACGCGCGGATGCATGAGTATCGCCGCGTCCAGTCCCTCGACGTCGTCGCGCGAGCGGACCATCGCGTGCCACCAGCGATCCTTGATGTTCTTCTTCAGCTCGACGCCGAGCGGACCGTAGTCCCACACCGATCCGGTGCCACCGTAGATCTCGGATGACTGGAAGATGTAGCCACGTCGCTTGCACAGCGAGACGAGCTTCTCGAGGACGTCGGGTTGGTTCGGCATTATCTGAAAACGGGTGATTAATTCGATTCGGCGACCTGGGCGGGAAACGGAAACGCAGGCCGTGGGTGGAAGGTAATTACAACAGGCTTTCGAGTCCGGCGTTGCGTAGCAGCGGCGCGTACCTGGGGTCGATAGCGAGGCCTCTGCGATCGAATAGAAAGTCCGTCAGCACCCGGCGCAGCCGGCCGGGCCGGCGGTGGTAGCCGCGCTCCACCCAGTCCATTGCCGACTTCCACTCGCCCAGCTCGGCATACGCCACAATGACGCGGTCGGAAAGCTGCCGACTCGAGCTTGTGTTGATGAAGGGATCCTCGGAAGCAGCCTGCTCGAGCAACTGTATGAGCTCGCGGCGGACGTCAGCCTCGCGCGTGGCAGCCCACCCCAGTTTTTCGATTCCTTCGTCGAGCAGGGCCAGGCGCTCGATCCTGCCGTGGTGCGCGAGCAGCGACCGCCGTGCAAAGGCCGCATCTTCGTGGCGGCCAGCGCGGTGACACGTAATCTCCAGACGCTCGAGCGCCATCTCGTACTGAGGGTTGAGACGCAGCGCCTGGCGCAACGGCTCGATGGCCTCGTCGTACCTGCCGGCGGTCATGAGCGCATCACCCAGTGCATTGAAGTTGACTGCTGCGTCGGGGTTGATTGCGGCTGCGCGCCGCATCATCTCGATCGCTTCCGGGAGCCGGTCAGCAATTTTGAGCCATGCACCATAGCTCCGGGGGCCGTAAGCTGAAGAGCGATCCAGATCGAAGCCACGCTTGAGCTCGACACCTGCTCCCTCGAAGTCGTCTTCCCAGTAAAGCATCGCGAAGCCGATGGAGATGTGG
>Ga0134126_10013898_pt1 | contig 10162 bp, 10 predicted proteins | sample KB31752_FD_96881 | JGI IMG/M metagenome (GOLD analysis project Ga0134126, IMG submission 96881) | Terrestrial soil microbial communities with excess Nitrogen fertilizer from Kellogg Biological Station, Michigan, USA - KB3-175-2 | ecosystem: Environmental > Terrestrial > Soil > Unclassified ...
CGACAGTGGGAATGCCAAGGTCCAGGTGAGAAAGATGTCCTGGACGCCTGATGGCTGGCCGCGCCTCGGAGCGCCCCTGGATTCCTAATCTGGGTTTCTCCCGGCCCGATCCGACTGATCCGACTGATCCGACTGATCGGACCTGTAGGCCGCGTCTCTACATTGTGTCTATACGCCACATCGCGGGGCCGCGTACACTGGGATGCAAGCAGACAAGGGAAGGGGGAGAGCGCCATGCCCACGATCTTAATCGCGGACGATGACCAGAAGATCACCGAGATGCTGCGGCGTACCCTGACCTACGAAGGCTATACGGTATTGACGGCGGCGGATGGACAAGAGGCCCTGGACAAGGCGCAGGCGCACCGTCCCGACCTGGTGATCCTCGACTGGATGATGCCGCGGATCAACGGCATCGAGGTGGCGCGGCGATTGCGCGCGGCCGATGATGTGAAAGTTTTGATGCTCACCGCGCGGGACACGGTTGACGACCGCGTCGAGGGGTTGGACAGTGGGGCCGATGATTATCTGATCAAACCTTTCGCGCCTGCCGAGTTGCTGGCGCGCGTCCGCTCCATGCTGCGGCGGGCCCTGGCGGATGGCCCGAAGCTGCTTCGCTACGCGGACCTCACCCTGGATCCTCTAACTCGCGAGACCCGCCGTGGGGAACGCGACTTCAGTTTGAGTCCCAAGGAATTTGATCTGCTCGCCCATATCCTGGCTCACCCACGCCAGGTGCTTCCGCGCGAGAGCATCCTTGAGGCGGTCTGGGGCTACGACTTCGGCGGCGAGGATAACGTGCTCGATGTGTATATCGGCTACTTGCGGGCCAAGACCGAGGCGGGCGGCGAGCCGCGGCTCATACAGACGGTCCGCGGGGTCGGCTACGTGCTGCGCGAGGCGTAGAGTCGATCCCACATCACCGTAAGCGGTCTCACCCAGCTCTGGAGCAGCCGCGAATGCCTGGTTCTCTTCCTCATGCTAGGTATCGGTGTTGGTGAGGCTGTGGGTGGGGATGCCTTTCTCCGCGTTTTCGGTGGGGCTCATATACTGGATCCCCAGCGGGCGGAAATAGGTCACTTCATAGCCGCCATGGCTGGTAATAATCCGCGTCGCCTTCTCCGCCGTTTCCAGATCATCGACGTGGCAGGCCAGCACCACCCGGTCTTCGCGTAGATGCTGAACATAGTTCTTGGCCATATTGGTTTCGCCGCCGAGCCCTTTGACCCAGCGACCAATCGTTCCCAGTAGGCCGGCATCCGCGTCAGGACGGTCGAGCGCCGGGGCGTCATCCCGCCGCAACTGTTCAGGCCGTAGGCCAAGCGTCGTCAACTCCGGCTCGGCGCGAAGATAGGTGTCACTGTCGGGAAAGACCGCGAAAAGCGAATTGATTTGCGGCGTACCCGCGCTATCAATCGGCGTATCGGTTTTCATTCTTGCCTCCTCGCGTCCGGAGACGCCAGTAAGGGCCGTGGTCCCGCCCCCCGCCGCGCTTGCCTCGGGAGCGCGAGTCCCATAATCCAGTGTACACCAGGAGCGTAACCAGGCCAGCGCCGGTGATTCTCGCCTCAAGCTCTTAGCCTCCTCTGCCCATATTCTTAGCGTGCTCTCATGATTGCATGGCGTGGCTGGACTATGCTCGATGCGACGGATCGGATTGTCCGTCGCGGTCGAACCATATCGAACCACGAAAGGGAGAGGAAACCTATGGCACGACGAGATCAACGCCGCCTGATGAGTGGTTTACTCTTGGGAGCAACCGTGCTTGGCTCGGGCGGCATCGCGGCGCTGGCCACGCATGCCGGCGGCGCGCGTGCCGCGACGACCCCAGTCTGGGTAACTACGCAGGGTAAGGTGGTCCACCTGAATCTGATCGCCGGCTACGGCTCCGCGAACGCGGGCTTCAACTTCGACGGCGCGGCGCACGGGCAAATGACCGTGACCATCCCGTTGGGCGATACGGTGGACGCTACCTTCACCAACCAGGCCCTAGGGGCGGCCCACGACGTGGTGCTGATCGCCGCCACCCGAACGCTGCCCGCCGGCGCCAGTACCCCCGCCCTGGCTGGGGCCGCCTCGCCGCGGCAAGGATTTGGACAGCGCGGCCCGTCTTCAAGCCCGGCCCTAAAATTCTCCTTCGTGGCCGGCAAAGCGGGAAATTATATGTTGGTGTGCGGGATCGCTGGGCACGCCCTCGCCGGGATGTGGGACAACCTGATTATCTCATCCACCGCCAAGGCCGCGTCGGTGACTTTCGGCGCCGCGCAATCCGCCGGCAGTGTTGGGACGAGCGCGGCGCCGGCGAATCCCACCCAGTTCGTATCCACCAGCGGAAAGATAGTGAAGCTGAGTCTGATCGCGGACTACAACAACACGAACGCAGGCTTCAACTTCGACGGCGGGGCGCATGGACGGATGATCGTCACCGTGCCGCTTGGCGATATAATCGTCGCCACCTACAAGAACAATGCCGCCACCGGGCATGATGTCCTGGTTGTGCCGTATCAGAAAACCCTGCCGACCCATAGCGTACCAACCGCCTTTCCCGGATCCAGCTACGGGGCTCCCTCGTTCGGGAAGGGCGGGCGACGACCGGGATCCGGCCGCCCACCGACCGGAGATCCACCGGCAGGCGGCTTTCCCGGCGTCTCTCATACGGCGCACACGTTCATGTTCGTGGCAAATAAGCCCGGCACCTATATGATCATCTGCGGCTATCCGGGGCACGCGATCGCTGGGATGTGGGACACCTTCGTGGTCTCCAGCACCGCGAAGACCGCCTCGATCGCCTTTCGGTAGCACGTTCTTCTTATCAGCGGCGCACCCCGACCTCGGTCGGGGCGTTACACGTAGCGGCCTGATGTTGCATCAGGCCGTTTCCGCGTTCTGTCGCCGGGCCATCGGCGTGATGATGGTGTCCCGTCCGCGCGCCCATGCCGCCACGACATGCACGAGCAGTAGGCCCAGGCCAATGATCGTGAGCAGTGAATCGATGCTCAAGCCTTCGTTGAATGGGTTGGCGGCATTGATTCCCGGTAAGGTGTCACCGCCCAGCACCGCGTAGTTGGCGCTCATCAGCACGCCGCCGACCAGGGCGAGGATAACGCCGAGATTGAGCCGCCGCGTCCACCGACTAACCTGCAACGTGCCGCTGATCCAGAGCGCGGCGCCAACAAACATGCCGAGCCCGACCAGTACCTCGCCACCCTCCGCGAGCAGGGCGCATAGACGCGCATGGGGGATCATCAGTGAATTGGCCAGGGCGACGTACCAGCCGTTTGGATTACCCTGCAGGCTCGTCTGAAGCTGGTGCGCGAGGCCGGAACTGAAGTCCGGGCTGAGCACCTTGTTCAGCCCGGACACCAGCCATTCATAGCCGATGGCTGCCTCCACGACGGCCACGCCCCAGGCGGCGGCCCCGGCGGGCGCCGATCTGGCTCGGGTAAATGGCGTGACCTTATAGGCATGGTCGGCGGCCTTGGGCGGGTTCGCTGGGGTGATGAACTGACGCTGGAGCATGGGTCGTGTCCTTTCCTCGGCTGAACGGAAGCGTCGGTGCGACGCATCATCCGTCGGTTTTCATACGGCGCCGGTGTCTCGGCACCACATGATCCAAGCTTAGGGCCGGTATCTAAGCGATCCCTGTGTGGCGGATAAAGGCTGGGCAAGAGCATCCTGAGAGGTCGCTGAGAGCCGGTCAGGCCGCCGGGCTCTGGCCGAATTCTTACTATTCTCTCCCCTGAGGGCGTTCACCGATCGTGGGTGGCATGCGCTCGGCGCGAACGCGGTGGCTTTCCTGGCGGCCGCGCAGCTCAACTTTGTCTTGAGCAGCTTGTTTACCTGGGCCGACCGCCAAACAGGCCAGGGCATTGGGCGCCGGTGGCTGATCTTTCATGGCTCCATCGCCGGCATGGCGCTGGCCAACATGGCAGTATTTGCCGTCGCGCGCCTGGTGGTCCCTGATCTGGCGGCATCGGCGACCGGGATCGGAGTCGCGGCGATCGGCAACTTCTTCATCGGCGATCGGCTGGTGTTTCGGGCACGCCCGCACTACATGGCGCGCGAGGTGTTGGAGTAGGTGCGTCCAGATGGGCGCTCCTCACGTTTGTGGAAGCAAGGTCGGATTTTAGGGGCGCGGGTCTCCAAGCCCGCTTGGTTCGGCGGCGGATCGTCATCCGGGTGGCATGATGGATACCGGCGGTTGGCCGCGCAGGCGGGCCTGGAGACCCGCGCCCCTCATATGCGGCTGCCAAGTGGGCCTGGCGATCCGCGCTCCTAAACTGTACGGCGGCCATGCATGGGAGGCATCAGGAGCTCACCGAACGAAGCGCGTCCCGCGCGGCCTTCAGGTGCACGTTATAGAACACCGCGTTCTCGAACTCCGCCCTGGCGGCTTGGAGGTTGCCCTGCTTCTTGTCGATCATGCCTCTGAGAATATAGAGCTGCGAGAAGGCGCGATTCCCGTTGTTCAGGATCGAGTCGGTCAGGGCGAACACCTTCTGGTAGTCGCCCAGCTGGTAATACGCTTCGATGGGCTCGATTTGATACCAGAGGGTCCGGAAGGGCAGGCTGTTTTGCACCTGCTCGAACTGGCGCACCGACCCCTCGTAGTCTCCCACGTAGTAGAGCGCCACGGAGAGATTGAACCTACTATCAATGTCGGATGGATTTTGTACCAGGCTGGCTCGGTCCAAAGCCACGGTTCTTGCCCACGCGACCTTCGGGTTGAGATCGCTTCCCAGGATCGCCTCGGCTACCCGCTGCTTGCTTTTGGGAACCAGCACCAGAAACTCATAGTTGTATTTCTTCCACATGGCGTCGAAATCACTGTAGGAGAACTGGACGTTGTGCCCTTGCATCGAGTCGTCCTGGGTGACGGTGAGCGTCGTATCGCCGTAGCCCTTGACCACGCGAAAGTGCCCAATATCGTCGTCCTTGGTCAGGACGGTTTCGGCGATTACCGGCATGCCGGCCGCGATAAACTGCTTCATAATCCGCATGGTGCCGCTCGGCCTGTGATAGGCGAGCAAGCCGAACGTCCTCGCCTCGGCCACGAGCTCATCCATGGTGACGTCCTTATCGTCATTGTTGCCTTGATCGTTCTGATAGGGACGCAGCACGGCGGCCAGGGCTGCCTGGCTTTGATGGATGCCAAAGTATGAGAGGGCCATGGACAGTGAGGCGGGGCCGCAATTATTCCAGGTTTCGTACACCTGATAGTCGTTTTGCAACAGCGCCGAGGCGGGGAGAGGGGGGAGCGGTGAGGTGACCACGGGCGTGAGCACCTTTACCGCCGATGGCGCGACCCTTGGCTTTATCGGGGCGGCCGATCCCGTCCGAACGGTGATCGTCGCGGTTACCCGTGGCGAGGCACCCGCGCGCGACCGAGGGGTCGCGGCGGCGGTGGCCGGCACCTGATTGGTGGTCGTATCACCGCCCACCAGTCGCGTCAGCTCGGTTGCCGTGGCCCTGCCCAGGCGGTTCACCTGCTCGTAAGCCCACCAGCCGCCCGCCACCAGGGCGATCGAAACCAACAAGCGCCGAATCCAGCGATACTGGCCCCGGCTCTCGCGTCCCCGCTTCGATGCATGCAGGGGAACCGTAACCACCCGCATCGCCTGCTGCCCGCGATAGTCCCGAACCACTCGGACGGCTGGTTCTGGGCGGCTTGTTCGTACTACTCTGGTCGCCGGTATCTTCAAGGGGCCGCCCTGTCTGGTCCGTCTGGATTCACTGCCGGCATCCCGGCACGATGATCCGTTTGATCTACTGCACCAGCCCGTTTGGTTATCTTCTCACGTCGCGAGATTCCGCGCGCGTTGACATAGTCAACCATGGACGGGTGGATCGTATCTCGCATCCTACTGATCCCGATCCGTCCGGCGGTCGCGATAGGCCGCTTGGTCCGCCAGCCAGGCGGCGTCCGCCCACCCGACGGCGCCATGGCGCAGCATCACCTGGTCCCAACCGGCGCGACGGGCCAGCACCCGCACGGTCTGGCCGGTGAATAGCATCGTAATGGCCCGTGCGTGGCTGCTCGGTTGCGCGCGTAATACCAGCCGCCCTGGGCCAGCAGCACGATGAGCAAGCTGCCCGCGTTCGCGTTCGCCACGAACATATACTGATAACCGGGTCCGCTATATAACCCCACCACCGGCGCCAGTAGGCGCAGCAAGGTTCCGCTCGGCGCCGAGGCTGCTGCTTGTGACGTGTGCGATGGCGTGGTGGTTGAGGATTCCACCTGCCAGGCGCTGCCGTTCTCGGGCGCCGGCGTAGGGGTGGGGGTAACGGTCTGGCCTGGGTCGCCGCTCTCCGGCGAGGGCGTGGCCGTGGCGGTCGCGGTGACAGTGACCGTGGGCTGGCCGGCACCAGGGGCTGGGGAGGTGCCGCTGAGGGCTAGCGAACGAGTAGCGCCGGTATAGTGTGCGGTCCAGTAGCTGTCGCTCAGCCGGTCGGTGGTGACGCCCACGGAAAAGTTGTCGGCCCCAATCATCTCACCGCCGCCGATATAGATCGCGACGTGCGAGAGCCCGGCGAAGACCGTGTTGCTGAAAAACAGCACATCGCCCGGCAACAGCTCGTCCATCGCCACGCGCGGCGCGCTGTTCCATGCCTGGGGAATATCGAAGGGCACGTAGACGCCGTTCTGGGCGAACACGTAGTTGACGAAGCCGATGCAACTGAAGCCGGTGGCGGGCGAGTTGCCGATCGTGGCGTAGCGATCGCCCAGGTGCGCCTCCGCGGTGGCGACAACAGCGCTGGGCGTGGCGGCCGCGATGCCGGCTGATTGGAAAGTGGCGGCACGGGCGACCCCGACGGGGGACCGGCTGGTGATGGCAAGGGTACCCGCGACCCCGATCTCGATCATCAGTTTCTTCAATACTTCGGCCCTTCGCTACTCGCCATAATGGCGCGCATCCGCCTGGACGAACGCCCGGACCCCAAGGAAATGGGCCCGCGCGGCTCGTCCGCCTGGTTTTGTCCGCGACAGCGTACCATCGTCATCCCGCCGGGAGCCATGCATCATGCGCTCACCTGCCTGGATTCGTTGCTCTCCAGGGCTTGGGTCTTCTCCTGCCTCTCCGCTCTCAGCAAGCGCTTAGCATACTCTTGGCCGTCTCTTAGTCCGGGCACAGGCCGCCCTCAGGCACCGCGTCTAGGATGGGAGGAGATGGGGCATGATGTCGTGCCCCATCTCCTCCCATCCTAGAGATAGCCGTCCCGCTTCATAGAGCTGGCAATGAAAAATATGCGATGACCGAACATCCGCTTCCAGACGTTGTCCATTATGCACGGCCGGCGTCCGGATACCGACTCGCGGGCCTGACCTGCACGGCCTATGGGTCGCTCGCCAACCGCCGTGAACGTGGCGAGCGGTGTACCCCTGGGAGCTACGCCGTGGTCTATATCCATGCCGGTTCGGGTTGGATCGAGACAGCGGCGACGACGCGCCGGATCGCGGTTGAGGCGGGCGATCTGTTCTGGCTGTTCCCAGGCGCGACACACATGTGCGCGCCAGGGCCCGCCGGTTGGTCGGTACAGTGGGCGGCCTTCACCGGTTCCCTGGCTCATTCCTTCGAGCTTCTGGGCTGGCTGTCGCGCGCGTGCCCTGCCGTACATCCCAATGACCCGGCTCAGGTCGAGGCCCTGTTTCGCCGTCTGCGCGCCGATTTTACCGGCGACGGTCCGCTTGCCGGGGCGCTGGGTGCCGCCCTGATCCATCGGCTCGCCGTCGTGGCCCATGGCTCGCGCGGCTCGACCGAGCCCGATCCGCGCTCGGAGGTCCAGGCCCTGCCGCGGGCGGTAGCGCTGATTCAACAAGCCGCTCCGCGGCCTCTCGATCTTCACGCGGTGGCGGATGAGTGCGGCATCGGCTATTCGACCCTGCGGCGCCGCTTCAAGCAGATGACCGGGCAGACGATCACCGACTACCTGCTGCGCGTCCGGCTTGACCGGGCCAGGGATCTGCTGGCCCATACGCGCATGAGCGTGGCCGAGGTGGCGGACGCGGTGGGCTTCGCGGATCCCTACTACTTCTCACGAGTATTCCGTCTCAAGGAGGGAGTGAGTCCCACCGCGTTCCGCGTCCGGGAACAACAGGAGAGATAAGCACGGTTTCCTGGGCCGGAGCCGTCCCGATTCCGCGGTGGTGCGAAGCTTCAAGGGACCGCAAGACGCGCCCTCCAGTGGCCTGGGATAGCTTGGGGTTACCCACAGCCGGCACGACCTCGTGCGTGGCGCCCCCAAGCCACGGCATGGGGCAGGCACAGCAGGCAATCCTTCACACGTCTGCCTGACCGTTGGGAAGCGCATGGATCACTACCGCTTTCCGGCATAATAGTTAATCCAATCGTGGCTCACGATCTTGCCGTGTTGGAGCACGAACACATGTGCACAGCGACCGATCTCCTGGTCTTTCGTAGAGGCGTTGTCATAGGTCAGGACAATAGTGGGGCTCAGATCGCGGATGCTCATGGTCTTGAATACAGCGCCGGGAATACTTCTGTAGGCTGCCTGGTAGTAGGAACGGATAGCGTTCAAGCCCTGGAATACGACGCTGTCGCCCTGCAGGGTCACGTGCCTGAGGCGTGCGTTGGGCGCATAGACGGCAGGTATTGCCGAGAAGTCGCCGCTCTGCAGCCCGGCATTCAGCATGCGGTAATAGGTTGTGATCACCCGATCTGCCTCGGATTGCTGTGCTGCTCGCTGCGCCGTCACGTTGGGCGGCATGACGAGGAAGAGCAACCCCAAGCATGTGATGAGCGCTGGGAGGATGCCCGATCGCATGATGGAAGCATTGCTCCTATGAACATGGTGAGTAGATGGCCGGCGCATGGTCCACTGTGCTCCTTTCTACAAACAAGAAGGATCTGCTATCCCGCCTGCGCGCATTGCGCGCGATAGGGCTGGTCCCCGAGGTACAGCCGCCATTCCTGGCGTGTCAAGCTGCGGTTCGCAAGACGGCACGCCTCACGGATCCAGCCCGTTGCTTCGAGACTCCACCGCTGGACGCTCCCGTCCAGGCTGCCGGAAAGCAACTGCTTTCCATCGGCACTGAACACGAGGCTGGTCACGGCACCGGTATGGCCGGCAAGCGGCGGCCCGAGCGTGCGGCGGCTTGCCAGATCCCACAACTGAACAGTGCCATCGGCGTTGCCGGCGGCGAGCGTCGTCCCATCCGGGGCGAACGCCAGGCCGGTCACTGCCGCCGTATCGCTCAGCGGCAGGCCCTGTGGTTGGTGGCTGACAACATCCCACAGCTGGATGGCGCCGCTCTGATTGCCGGAGGCTAGGAGCCGTGCATCCGCGCTAATGGCCACGCTGTTCACGCTGCCTCCCTGGGACAACGGCGGACCCAGCGCGCGCCCCCGACGGACATCCCAGAGGCGAGCACTGCCGTCGTAGCTGCCAGACGCCAGCAGGCGCCCATCGGGACTGAAGCTCAGGCTGGTTACGCCGTAGGTATGGCCGTCAAGCGGATGGCCACGCGGCGCGCGGCGGGCCATGTCCCAAAGCTGGATGGTCGTGTCATCGCTGGCCGAAGCGAGGATGGTGCTGTCGGGGCTGAAGGCGAGCGCGTTGATCCCGCCGGTCTGGCCGGTCAGTTGCCATGCGTGGGGATGCCCGTCGCGCATCTCCCAGAGATCGACAGTCCCATCGTCGCTACCGGCAGCCAGCATTGTGCTATCCCGATTGAGCGCCAGGCTCCGTGCATCGATCGAGTGAACCGCCTTCAGGGGAGCCTGGCTTGGCGGAACGCTCAGGCGCCAGACCTTGACGGCGCCGGCGTCGCTCCCCAGCGCCACGGCGGAGCCATGAGCGCTAAAAGCCACGCTGCCGACTTCGGGAAGTGGGTGGAAGAGCACCTGGCCCATGGACGTCCGGCCCGCGACGCTCCAGAGAATCACGGAGCCGCTCTCGCTCCCTACGGCAATGGTCGTATCATCGCGGCCGAAGGCAACGCCGGTTACCCCGCCCGCGTGGCCCAGGAGCGGGGGGCCGAGTAGGCGCCGGCGGCCCACATCCCAGAGCCGGACCGTTGTATCGGCGCTGCCCGACGCCAGGATTCTCCCATCAGGGCTGAACGCGAGACTGGTGACATCTTCCGAGTGGCCGGTGAGCGGCGGATCGAGCGGCTGCCCGCGTGCTACGTCCCACATCC
>Ga0134126_10013900_pt1 | contig 10161 bp, 5 predicted proteins | sample KB31752_FD_96881 | JGI IMG/M metagenome (GOLD analysis project Ga0134126, IMG submission 96881) | Terrestrial soil microbial communities with excess Nitrogen fertilizer from Kellogg Biological Station, Michigan, USA - KB3-175-2 | ecosystem: Environmental > Terrestrial > Soil > Unclassified ...
AGTTTAAAGCACTGCAAAATAAGTACGATAGTCTCAACAATGCTTACGGCAAACTGCAAGGCGATCTGAAGAATTGTAACGACAAGACCGCCAGCCTCACGCAAGACAATACCAACTGTGATGCCAAGGTGGCCGCGTTGGAGAAACAAATCGATTTCCTGAAACAGAACAATACCCAGGCGCTCAAACAGCTGGAAGACATGTCCGTCATCTCGAGCTCACAGGCGCAGAGCATCCGCCAGTCCCTCGATAACCTGGGCGCCAAAGACGCCTATATCGCGAGCCTGCAAAATGCGATCGCTCACAAGGATTCGATGAATATGGCGCTTGTGCAGAATCTTAAAGGAGCCATCGGCAACCTCAACGATGATGATATCAATATCAAGGTGGATAAGGGTGTGGTGTATGTCGATATCTCGGACAAGCTGCTCTTCGCCAGCGGCAAATATGCGGTGACGAAACGTGCGCAGGAGGTGTTAGGTAAGGTGGCACAGGTGCTGAAAGCGCAGCCCGATATCGAATTCATGGTTGAAGGTCATACGGACAATAAACCGTATCGTCATGGTGATCTGCTCGACAACTGGGATCTAAGCGTTAAACGGGCTACCGCCGTGGTTAGGATCCTGCAAAATAAATATGGCCTGGAACCGTCACATATCGCCGCGGCCGGCCGTAGCGAATACGTGCCTGTGGCTACCAATGCTACCGCAGAAGGACGCGCGCTCAACCGCCGTACCCGTATCGTGATCCTGCCGCAACTGGATCAGTTCTTCAAGCTACTCGAACATAAATAAATAAAGGTCTGTCCTGCAAATTGGGGTTGTCCCAGTCCGTACTGTCAAGCAAGGGGCCGCGCGCAAGGCGTGGCCCCTTTATCTTTAGTTGACAAAGATCTCATCGACGAAGAACCAGCCGGACTTGTCTTTTGGAGTGGCGAGCTTTGGAGGGACATGGGCCAGGGGAACGGCGGCGATGCGGATATAGCGGATGAGGGTGGTAGGGAAAGGACATTGGTAAAAGGTTAAATGTCCGGGCAAGGTGGAATCGGGTTGGGGTGGAGTGAGCCGGGTCAGCTTTTTCAGGTGATTGGGGTCGTTGCCGCCATAAATGTCGATGAATTGCGGGGGCAGGACGAAAGCGGCGCGGTCGACCACGGAGCCGAGAGCGACGGAGCTTGCACGGACGGGCTGGGCAAACTTAAGGAGACAGATCATAGGGTGCCCGTGGAAACCGAGCCATTTGTCGCTGTGGAGATTGAGATCGCCTTTTTCGTTGTTGTAGAGCGTTTTGCTGCCTTTCCCTTTGTACAAGGTGTCGGGAACTTGCTCGAGTACTATCGTGTCGGGATGAAAGCTGGAATGATAGAATTGATACTGCAGGACCTCGCTTGGGAACCAGCCCTGCTTGTATGCACGGGCTTTCAGCGTTGTCATGCCGCTGACCTTTACCGGACCCCGGTATACCAGGCCATGCAGACTATCGGGATCGGAGCCGTCGAGGGTGTAATGGATCGCGGCGCCGGGGACAAAGTGTTTGAGCAGAAGATCGATCGGGGTGTCGATGATGACCTGGTCGTTGCGCAAGATGGGTGCATTGAGTCGTAAGTGGACGGTGTCCATGTGGGATCCGGTCTCGACATGCAGGTTGGGATAGGCATGCATCAAGGCGTTGCTTTCCTTAGCCGTGACATCGGTGTTCCAGACGTAAAGCGATTTCAGTTCTTTTAGGGGAGACAGCTTGTTGAGATCGCTGCCTTTGACCCGGGTATTGGCGAGGGAGAGGGTTTTCAGATGCCGGAGACCTGCGAGCTGATCCAGACCGCTGCCGGTAATAGGGGTGGAACCAAGCTGGAGGGTGCGGAGATTCGGGAAGGAATTAAGGACCTTGAGATCGGCATCGGTCACGGGCATATGATCCAGGTTGATGGATACGACCTGCGTCTTTACTTCCTCCAGCTGTTTGAGTTGTTCGGAGGTAAAAAAGGCGGGACCATAGAAGTCTACCGCCAAAGCCGGAGAGCCAATCGCGAGTGGATGGACGGCCCGGTAGTCGGTGTTGAGTTTTGCGATAGTCTTTTCGTTTGCCGGGCTAAAGTCATAGGTGTCCTCTGCATCCGCGTTGCTGGTGAAAATATTGCCGGCGAGGATTCGCAGGCTGTCCGTCTCCGGAAGATCAGCCACACGGAGGGGACGGGTAGGATTGTGTTTTAACCATTGTTCAAGTATCGCGATCTCGTCGTCCGCAAGCTGGGGCTTGCCCGTAGGCGGCATATGTTTTTTCTGGTCCGGGGGGAGATGGATGCGTTGGAGCATCAGGCCAAGATCGTCGCTGGTGGTATCCCATATAGGCCCGTCCTTCCCTCCTTTAAGCAGCAGCTGTAGCGTTTCCATGCTTAGCTCACCTTTAGCCTTCCTGCTATTGTGACAATTCATGCATTTGGCTTGCAGGATGGGCTCTACCATATCCGTATATACGACGGCCTCATCAAGTGATACCGTTCGTTGGCGCGCGGGGGGAGTGAGGGGTGCAAGCAGGAAATCTTTGCCATGTGTGATGCCGGAACCCTGGTGACCGGCGAAGATCAGCACACCGAGGCTGCCTGCGGCAATAAAGAAGGAGGCGCGTTTTACCCGATGCAGCCGTTCGTACCAGGCATACCAGGCCAGGGTGAGCAGGGAAACGGCGATGCCACTGTATTCGTGAACGACCAGGGCATCACGGTCATAACCGGGTTCCCGGGAAAGCAGGAGACCCGCGACGGCGGTGAAAGCCGCCGAAAAGGCGGCGAGAAGGAGCAGGAGGTTGTCCGGATCGCGGCGCCCGAAAAGCAACCGAAAGGTGAAAAGAGCCAGCAGGACTATCGGAAAATGGAGCACCAGCGGGTGCATCCGGCCTGCCACCTGCAGCCAGGCAGGTATGGTTAGCCGGTCAGCAAAGATCCATAGGAAACAAAGCAGACAATTCAGGGCCAGGGTGCTATTGAACAGGATAGTCTTCCAGCGGGCTTCAGTTGGGCGCTTCCAGGAGATCATGCAACGGGTTCGAGTTTATACGGATAGACGTGTCCGGAATTCCATTGGGCAATATAAAGATTCTGGTCATCGTCTATGCAGACGTCGTGCGGATACTGAAAGGCTTTTACGGTTTGCTGCATCGCTTGTAGCTCGCCGTTAATATAGGTCGGTTCACTCCCACCTAAATTGGAGACGACCCGAAAATCTTTGTCAAGAATGGTGACGAAACCCGACTCTTTTCCCACGGCGGAGCTGCTTTGCAAGACGGCGGCATAGAGATAATCGCCATTGATCACGGGGCGGCAAACCCAGGCCCCGGGCAGCGGAATGGTGCCCAGGAACTGGCCCTCCATCGTGTACCGTTTGAAAGCATTCTGCTGACGCGAGGTGACTATGAGGAAGGGATTGGATCTATCGCGGTTGTCGATGGTGATGCCATGGGCATTGAGCAAATTTTCTTCGCCTGTGCCGCGGCCGCCGAAATGCCGGATATAGCGCCCCTGGTGGTCATACTGAATGATGAAGTCCTTGCCATAGCCATCGGCTACATAGATGTCACCATTGGCTGCAATGGCCGTTTCCGTAGGAATGTATTCCTCGGGTTTGCTGTATTCGCCCGTTTCCCGGGGATAATTCAGGGTCATCAGCACACGGCCATCCAGGGTGGTCTTGATAACCTGGTGCAGATTGTTATCGCAGATGAAGAGCACCTGCTGGCCATTCTCGTCGAAAAGCGTGAGGCCATGCGCGCCGGGATATTGTGTACCCCAGGTGGTGAGCAGCTTTCCTTTTTTATCATAGATGATCACGTTGTTTTTCGTCTCGTTGGTCAGCAGGAGGATACGTCCCTGCCTGTCCTGGACCATCTCGTGACAGTCCTTTACGGGATAGCGGGCGAAGTCCAATTTTCCCCACTGGTTGTTGAGCCTATAGCGTTTATTGTTATGACCAAGGATGGGATCTTCGTGAAACACCTTTGGCAGAAGCAGGACGCCCGATGCGGCGGCGGCAGTTTGTTGGAGGAATTTTCGGCGATACATGATAAAGGGCTATTTATGGGTTAGGCAATGAGACCACGTACCACCTTACCTGCAACATCGGTAAGCCGATAGCGTCGTCCCTGGAATTTGAAGGTTAGCTTTTCATGGTCGAGGCCCATGAGATAAAGCACGGTGGCGTGGAAATCGTGAACGTGTACGGGGTCTTTGGTGATGTTATAGCCAAAATCATCGGTCTCGCCATACACGCCTGGCTTGATCCCGCCGCCGGCCATCCAGATGGTGAAACAGCGGGGATGATGGTCGCGGCCATAGTTATCAGGGCTGAGCTTTCCCTGGCAATAGTTGGTACGGCCGAATTCGCCGCCCCAGATCACGAGGGTCTCGTCGAGCAGTCCGCGTTGTTTGAGATCGGTGACAAGGGCTGCCGATGCCTGGTCGGCGTCTTTACACTGGCCTCTGATCTCCATGGGCAGGTTACTGTGTCCATCCCAGCCCTGGTGATACAGCTGTACGAAGCGGACGCCGCTTTCCGAAAGCTTTCGCGCGAGGAGACAATTGGCGGCAAATGTGCCCGGCACCAGGCAATCGGGGCCATATAGTTTGAGCGTGCTTTCCGGTTCTTTTGAGAGGTCGGTGATACCCGGCACCATCGCCTGCATGCGGTAGGCCATTTCGTATTGCTGGATCTTCGTATGGATCTCCGGATCGCCGAATTCTTTGTAAGAATCCTGGTTGAGCTCGGCTAGTTTGTCCAGCATGTTCCTACGGTCCTTTCGGTCCATCCCTTGTGGGTCCGCGAGGTACAAGATGGGATTTTCACCGCTGCTGAACTGTACCCCCTGGTGAATGGAGTCGAGGAAACCGTTGGACCAGAGCTTCGAGTATACACCCTGGCCATTGCCTTTTCCTTTGGACAGGAGAACACAAAAGGCGGGAAGGTTCTTGTTCTCGCTGCCGAGACCATAGCTAAGCCAGGAACCCATGCTCGGGCGGTTGCCCTGTTGGGCTCCGGTTTGAAAGAACGTAAGGGCCGGATCGTGGTTGATCGCTTCGGTGTACATGCTTTTGACGAAGCAAATGTCGTCGACGACTTTGGCGGTATAGGGCAGGAGCTCGCTGATCCAGGCACGGGCCCTTCCATATTGGTTGAATTGAAAGGCTGTCCCTGCCAGCGGGAATTTCGTTTGGTTAGCCGTCATACCGGTAAGACGCTGGCCCAGACGCACCGAAGGAGGAAGATCCTGGCCTTGCATCTTTTGGAGCAAAGGCTTATAGTCGAATAGTTCCAGCTGCGAGGGCGCACCGTTCTGAAAGAGATAGATGATGCGTTTTGCTCTTGGCGCGAAATGGGGAAGCTGAGCGGCCAGTTCATCTTCACCGCCGCCTTTGAACAAATCGGGGATCAGCAGCGAGCCCAGGGCGATGCCGCCGATGCCCCAGCCCAGCCGTGACAGGAAGCGCCGGCGATTGATGTTCAGTGCATGTTGGATGATCTCGTTTTCCATTTCCTGCTATTTTAGGTCTTGGTGATCGTTTCTTCGAGGTTATACAGCAGCTCGATGGTTTTCATCAGCGCGGCGGTCTGGTCTTTGTTTCCGCAGGACCGGTATTCGCCTACCGCGAGGGTCTTGCCGGCGTCGAGTTTTTTCTCACGAAACGATGTCAATTGATCGTCGTAGTACGCTTGCAGAATGCCGAGCTCCTTTTCCGAAGGATGCCGGCATACGATGCGCCGAAAGGCTTCGGTGAGGTGCTGGTCGTCGCTTGCCGGTTTGGCCAGCAGGCGTTGAGCGAGCACGCGGGAGGCTTCGAGCACCGTGGGATCGTTGAGCATTTCGAGCGCCTGGAGCGGGGTATTGGTCCTCGACCGTCTCACCTCGCACTGATCGCGGTTGCTGGCATCGAAGAGGATCATCGAAGGCGGCGGTACCGTGAGCTTGATAAAGGTGTAGAGACCCCGGCGATAGAGCGAGTCGCCGTGGTCCTGTTTATACGTCGCCAGCTCGCCCCGGCCGGACGTGGCTGTTTCCCAGAGTCCCGCGGGTTGATAAGGTTTTACGCTTGGGCCGCCGATGGTGGGAACAAGCAGGCCGCTGGATGAGAGCACCAGGTCACGGATGAACTCGGCGGCAAGACGGTTGCGCGGGCCGCGGGAAAGAAGCTGGTTGTCCGGGTCTTTGGCCAACTTTTCAGGGGATACTTTTGCCGATTGCCTGTAGGTGGCAGATAGCACCAGCTGTTTGACAAGTCTTTTGATGTTCCAGCCATGTTCCATGAAATCAGCGGCGAGCCAGTCGAGCAATTCAGCGTGGGTGGGCAGGTCGCCCTGCATGCCAAAATCTGCGGAACTTTTGACGATGCCCCGGCCAAAGAACTCCTGCCACATCTGGTTGACAAAGACTCTTGCTGTGAGCGGATTATCCTTGCTGACCGTCCATAGCGCAAGACCCAGCCGGTTACGGGGGTATTTGGTAGTATCGAAACCCATGACCGCCGGCAGGGGATTGGGTCGAACTTCGGTGGTAGGCGCGTCATATTGACCCCGGCTGAGAATATAGGTCTTTCTGAGCGTGTCGCGCTCACCCATGACGGAAACCATCAACCTGCTCGTGTCTTCCCTGTGCAAAAAGGGCAACGTTTGTTTGGCTTCGCTGTCCGTGATAGTAAGGATGGGCATCTTGGCCGGACGGGAGACGGATACATCGCCTTCGTAACCCACCTCTTTGGTGTTGTTGAAGAAGGCGAGAAGGCTATAGTAATCCTTTTGCGAGAAGGGATCGTATTTGTGGTCATGGCATTGGGCGCATTCGATGGTGACGCCGAGCAGTCCCCGCCAATAGGTCTTGACCTTGTCGATGAGGTATTCGATGCGATATTCTTCCGGGACTACTCCTCCTTCTTCGGTGTATTTATGGTTCCGGAAAAAGGCGGTGGCGAGGATCTGTTCCTTGCTGGCATGGGGCAGCATGTCGCCTGCGATCTGCCAGGTAAGGAAGGTGTCATAGGGCATATTCTCATTGAAGGCATGGATGACCCAGTCCCGCCACGGCCATTGGGTACGATAGTTGTCGTCCTGGTAGCCATAACTGTCGGCATAACGGGCGACATCCATCCAGTGCACGGCCATTTTTTCGCCGTACTGCGGCTTTTGCAGCAGTTGGTCTACCATCTTTTCATAAGCATTGGAGCTGTTGTCGGCGAGAAACCGGTCCATTTGATCGAGGGTAGGAGGGAGGCCGGTGATATCGAGACATACCCGTTTCAGGAGCCTTTCTCTATCCGCCGTATCGTTGGGCGTCAATCCTTGCTGTTCCAGCTTTTGCAGGATGAAATGATCGATCTCGTTCCTGGGCCAGGTCTTGTTGCCGGTTTCGGGGATGGCCGGTTTTTGGGGTGTGGTGAAGGCCCAGTGGCGTTCGTATTTTGCGCCCTGGCTGATCCATTTTTCCATGAGCTTTTTCTCCTGGTCGGAGAGGGCGCCGAGATGAGCGTCGGGCGGCGGCATCTGGTAGGTGGCATCCGGGGAACCGACCCGCTTCAAGAGCTCTGAACGTTCGGGGTGTCCGGGCACAATGGCGAACGCACCTTTGGTCTCTTTTAGCGGGGCATAGGCGCTATCCGCTATATCGAGGCGCAGATGGGCCTGGCGGTGGCTGGCGTCGGGGCCGTGGCATTTAAAACATTTGTCGGAAAGGATTGGGCGGATGTCGAAATTGTAGCTGACCGCGCCGGACAGGGCTTTTGAGGGATCGGCTTTGCTGTCGCCGCCTCTGAAGCAGGAGGAGGCATAAAGGATGATCCCGCATGCGAGCAATACAATCGTAGTTGTTCTCTTAGGCATGTAATCGATATGGCAATAACTAATTTACGTTTTTTTAACAAAAAACCCGGCAAAACCTTGGTTTTGCCGGGTTGAGACTTCTTTTGATGTGTCGCGAATGGGCCGCTGGCCCTAATTCACGAGATACATCCTTGTAGCCGAATTGATATACTCGTTAGGATCGAAATTTTGATCAAAAGTATCCTCGAGCGCGTTGAGCTTGACCTCGAGCTCCTGTACCTTGAGGCCGATCTCGGGGTCGTTCTTGTATTTGGCGATGAGTTCATTGTATTTGCTGAGGATGCCGCGGATATCGAAGGTCAGATCGCCGAACCGGAGCTTCAGCGACTGCACATCCATAAGCTCATAATAGATCGGCTGTTTCCAGGTCTTGAGATCGGCGGCCTTGCGGTCCGTTACCAATGTGGAGGCTTTCTTCCGAAGCTCGGTGAGGAATTCATAACGTTTATCCGCATCCGTTTCCCGGGTATAGCGGTCTCTATACTCTTCCGGTTTTACACCCAGCAGCGCGAGGTTCTGGTTGAGGATGGTATCGTAGTGGATCTGCATTTTCTCCAGCTCTTTGCTGACGATGTCCCATTGCTGTTCGACGAGGTCTTTGTCATAGTCGAACTGGCTGAGTTTGGCGGTGAGGAGAAACATCTTCTGGCTCATCTCGCGTTCTTCTTTGCGTTTTGCCGAGAGCTGACCGATATATTCGTTGATTCCGATAAAGAAGGCCTGGAACACAGGGCCGGCGATGGGCGTGGCGCTGGTGATGTTGCCGGTGACCGTCACCATGTCGTGGAGCACGTCCAGCACGGGGTCGTGGTCTTTTTCTTTTTCGATATAGGCGTAGAAGCGTTTATACCAGTCCTGGTAGCCTGGATATTGCATCGGGTCGGCCGTTGCGGTGAGGGTGGAAAAAAAGCTTTTGGCGGCATTGAAGAGCACCAGTGGTTTGATCTCTTTGTCCATCGATACGAGGTTGATGATGGCGCTTTGATAGTTGGCCTGGTAGACATAGAGTTCATTTTCTTCTTCAGCCTCCTGTTTCTTTTCGAGGGCCTGAACGCGGAGGAGTAGTTTGTCGGCCTTGTCTTTCGCGTCGCGTGAGGCCGCGATCTCGATGTCGAGGCTGTCAACCCGGTGGTTGAGCTTGGTAACGGTTTGGTCGATGTTGGTGGTCTTTTTGTCGAGGCTTTCCTGGATATCGCTCAGGACCTTGTTACGGATGTTTTTGTCGTTGGAAAGGGTAGTGTCCGTGGTTGAAGAAGTCTGTGCAAAGGAAACGTGGAGGAAAAAAATGCCTGACGAAATTAAAAGGAATTTTTTCACGTGATTTGAATTTGGTGGACAAAGACGCCAGCGCGTCATCGGTACTCCGTAAATTTAAAAGGGAATGGGCAAAAAATCTATTAGAATGGCATTAGAATCGTAAAAATACGATAGAAATCGAGGGACTTTGCGCTTTTTTAACAACTCGTTTTAACTTAGTTTTGTCTTATCCAATTCCAATGAAGAATTAATTGATCGAACATCCTGAAAAACCAATCCAATCTCTCTTGAAAAGCCCCTGATTAACCTTGGGGGTTTTTTCGTTTTTGGCCGCCCTCAGCGGCCAGCCCCTACAGCGACAACGCGGCCAAAAACGAAAAGCGATGCGAAGCATCGCCATCATTAGCCCCGCAAAGACCACCGAAGGTGGTCGAAGCCGAGAACGTTTCAAGCCCAGGCCGCCGCAGGCGGCCGTCATATCAAATCAAATTCAAAAATTCGCCCCAGCCACGAGCCCCGGCACACTGCGTTCGTGACTCGCCTGTTCATAGGCATACGCCATACGAATCAGCTGAACCTCGGTATACGCCGTCCCCATCAGGCTCAGCCCTACCGGCATGCCGAGGACCAGTCCCATGGGAACCGTGATATGCGGATAGCCGGCCATTGCTGCGGGACCGGAGAAAGAGCTGCCGGTGCGGTAGTCGCCGGAGATGAGGTCGATGAGGCAGGCGGGACCGCTGGTAGGTGCGGCGATCGCGTCGAGGCCATTTTGCCGGAGGATGTCGTCGATAATGGTTCGGGCGGTGAGGAGTTTTTTTAGTGCTTCGGTATATTGGGGAGAGTCGAGCCCGCCCAGCGCTTCGCTATGTTCGAGTGTCTCCTGTTTGAAATAGGGCATCGCCCGTTTTTCGTGCTGTTTGTTGAAGGCGATGACGTCGGCGAGTGTTTTGACGGGTGCTCCCGCGGTCGCGAGATATTTATTGAGTCCGTCTTTGAATTCGTATTGCAGGACCAGGCCTTCTACCGAATTGGGCTCGTTGAGTTG
>Ga0134126_10013901_pt1 | contig 10161 bp, 9 predicted proteins | sample KB31752_FD_96881 | JGI IMG/M metagenome (GOLD analysis project Ga0134126, IMG submission 96881) | Terrestrial soil microbial communities with excess Nitrogen fertilizer from Kellogg Biological Station, Michigan, USA - KB3-175-2 | ecosystem: Environmental > Terrestrial > Soil > Unclassified ...
CCTCATCGCACACGCCCAGTTCCAGCGCCAGTTGTAATCGCGCATCCACGATGTCGATGCCGATAATCTTTTGCGCGCCGAGCTTCCGGCAAAGCGCACCGGTCGCCAGTCCCAGCGGTCCGAGTCCTGTGATCAGGACGGCGTCATTCCCGCTGATACCGATCTTTTGCAAGCCCTCATAAACAGTGCCGAATCCGCAGGCTACCTGCGCGCCATCGGTGTAGGACAATTCGTCCGGCAGATGGATCAGATCCTTCTCTTCCGCGAGAAGGTACTCGGCCATGCCGCCATCGCGCTGCCATCCATACGCACGCCTGTATTTCTCGCTGGTGCAGGAAATCATATAGCCACGTCGGCAATCGTTACAAACGCCGCAACCCGAAATGTGATACACAATCACCCGATCGCCGGCGCCGAACCTTCGGCATCCCGGGCCGGTTTTTTCGATCTGACCGCTTGGCTCATGTCCCGCAATCACGCCCTGATAGCCCTCGGGGCCCTTGCCCAGATGCTCGCGATAGATGCAGCGAATATCCGAGCCGCAAATGGTGGACGCCTTCATGCGAATCAGGACTTCGCCGTGCCCCGGTTGCGGTACCGTCGCGTCGCGAAGTTCGGTTGTGCTGTCGCCGGGCAGATACGCGGCCTTCATGATTTGATCACTCCATCCATATCCCAAAGATCCTCCCAATGCTGGTTGTCTTTCCAAAGAAATACTTGTCCCTTAATCAGCCTGCAGCCCTTATCGATGGCCTGAATTGCGCGCATGTCCGCATCGTTCAACGGTTCCGTTTTCAGGCACTCCAGATTGGCGATATAGTTCTGTCGCTTCGCGGAGAACGGGATGGGGCTTTGTCCGCGCTGTACGGCCCACTTGATGCAAACTGCAGCCGGATGGATTCCGAGCCGCTCCGCGATTCCCGTAATTACCGGATCCTCCACGTCCACACTGTCCGCGGCCGTGCGATCGCGCGACGGACGATTTGGCGAACCAAGAGGCGAATACCCGATCGGCTCAATGCCATTCGCTCGGACGAAATCGAAAAGCTGCGGTTGCTGGAAATGAGGATGCAACTCCATTTCATTCACCGCCGGCCTGATTCGGGCATCGCGCAGCAACAGTTCCAGTTTCGGAATCGTCATATTCGAGGTTCCAATATGCCGCGTCAGGCCCATGTCGACCAGGCTTTCCATTTGCCGCCACGTCTTCATGAAGCTCTCTTGAATGTAAGGCTTCGAGTCCGGGCTTCGCGAATCCACCGCGCAACCGGGCGGGTGGAAATTCGGAAACGGCCAGTGGACCAGATACATGTCCAGTTGGTCGACCCGTAAATCGGTCAGCGATTTCCGGCAGGACTCCAGAACCTCGGAATGCCGGTCGTTCCAGACCTTCGACGTGATCCACAATTCGTTGCGGGAGACGCCGGCTTCCCGAATCGCCGCGCCAATGCGATCCTCATTGCCATAAACGGCCGCACAATCGAGGTGGCGATAGCCGACTTGGATCGCGCCCTTTACTGCATTGGCAACCTCATCTGCGGAAACGTGATCGGATCCGAACGTGCCAAAACCGATGGCGGGCATAAGCGCGCCCGTATACAACCTGCGTAGTGGAATATCGTTCAACTGTCCAGTTTAATCCGCACGCTCATGCGCCGTATAGAATGATGATCATCTTGCGGTACCGGTTCCACATGTCGGCGTCGCGTACAAGGAAGGTCATGCAAAGTTCGAAGCGAATCAGTCTTATTGCCATCCTCACACTGGGTACGGGAATTGGTGTGGCCGTATGGAACTTACAGGTTCCTCTCCACGCGCAAACTGCTCCAGCTACCGCTGTGCAATTCGCGGGAGAAGCGCCGCCGCCCGATGGAACGATGACACTCTGGTATCGTCAACCTGCGTCCGACCACCCGTACGCGCCGCCGACAGGCGGGCGAGGCGGCGGACCAGGTACGACGGAATGGGTCAAGGCTCTCCCTGTCGGTAATGGCCGACTGGGCGCAATGGTGTTCGGCGGCGTCGTGAACGAACGCCTGCAACTCAACGAAGATACTTTGTGGGCGGGCGGTCCGTACGATCCGGTCAACCCCGAGGCGCATGACGCGCTGCCTGAAGTGCGACGCCTCCTCTTCGATGGCAAGTACGCCGAGGGCGCGAAACTGATCACGGACAAAGTGATGGCGAAACCGTTGGCGGAGATGCCTTATGAAACGATCGGCAATCTGCAACTGACCTTTCCGGCAACGAACTCAGTGGAGAACTACCGGCGCGATCTGGATCTGGATACCGCAATCGCGCGCGTGGAGTACACGTCCGGCGGAGTGCGCTATACGCGTGAAGTTTTTTCGAGCCCCGTCGATCAGGTCATTGTGGTGCGTCTCACGGCGGCGCAGAGTGGGAAGATTTCCTTCAAAGCCGAGATGAATACGCCGCAAAAGGCAACGGTTTCGGCAGAAGCGCCGGGTACGTTGATCATGAGCGGGGTGAATGGCGATTCGTCCGGCATTAAAGGCGCGCTGACTTTCGAGACGCGCGTGCGGGTACTGGCGCAGGGTGGACACACGGCAGCAGACGGCCAGACCGTTTCGGTGGAAGGCGCCGATTCCGCGACGCTGCTGATCGCCGCCGCTACCAGCTACAAGAGCTATAAAGATGTCAGCGGCAATCCGCGGCAAGCCGACGAACAGACACTGGCTGCAGCGGAAAAGAAGTCGTTCGATGCCATCCGTCAGGCCCACATCAAAGAGCACCAGCGCCTGTTCCGACGGGTGCAGCTCGATCTCGGAACGGCCCCGGCGGCGAAAAAGCCGACAGACGAACGCATCCGGGACTTCGCCAATGGAGGCGATCCGCAACTGGCGGCGCTGTACTTTCAATTCGCGCGTTACCTGCTGATCTCCAGCTCCCGTCCCGGCGGCCAGCCTGCCAATCTGCAGGGGCTCTGGAATGAAAGCATGAGCCCTCCGTGGGGCAGCAAGTACACGATCAATATCAACACAGAGATGAACTACTGGCCCGCTGAACCGACCAATCTCGCAGAGTGCGTGGACCCGCTGATTGCAATGATCATGGATCTCACTGACACAGGGTCTCGCACTGCAAAGGAAATGTACGGCGCACGGGGCTGGGTGGTGCATCATAATACCGACCTGTGGAGAGCGTCGGCGCCTATTGACGGCGCACCCTATGGGATGTGGCCTACGGGCGGCGCGTGGTTATCGCTGCATCTGTGGGACCACTACGATTACAGCGGCGACAAGGCTTTTCTCGCGAAAGCTTATCCCGTAATGAAGGGCGCGGCGCAGTTCTTCCTCGACACGCTGGTGGAGGAACCGAAGCATCACTGGCTGGTGACAAATCCGTCGCTCTCACCGGAGAACGTGCACCCGCACGGCGCGGCTGTTGCGCCAGGACCGACGATGGATATGCAGATCCTGCGAGATCTGTTTGCCGATTCGATTCGAGCCGGTGAGATTCTCGGTGTGGATGCTGATTTTCGCGCGCAAATGGCGGCTGCTCGTGCGCGGCTCGCACCCAGTCAGATCGGCAGCGCGGGCCAGTTACAGGAATGGCTGGAAGACTGGGACATGCAGGCGCAGGACATCCATCACCGTCACGTTTCTCATCTGTTCGGTCTCTATCCCAGCTGGCAAATCAATCGGCGCGATACGCCGGAGCTGGCAGCTGCCGCACGAAAGTCGCTGGAGATTCGCGGCGATCAGGCAACCGGCTGGGCCACAGCCTGGCGTATCAATCTCTGGGCGCGTTTGGGCGAAGGTGACCATGCGTTCAGCATTCTGAATTTTCTGCTGAGTCCGCAGCGTACGTATCCGGATATGTTCGACGCGCATCCTCCGTTTCAGATCGACGGAAATTTCGGCGGAGCCGCCGCGATTGCCGAGATGCTGGTCCAGAGTCACGATGGGCAGATCGAACTTCTGCCGGCGCTGCCGAAAGCATGGCCCACGGGATCGGTGACGGGATTACGGGCACGCGGCGGTTTTGATGTGGACGTGACGTGGAAAGACGGAAAGCTGGTCAGTTCCGCGATCAAATCCACTGCGGGAACTGCGGTTCGGCTTCGCTATGGAGCGGCTGTCAAAGATCTTCGTCTGCGCACGGGGCAGACTTTGATGTGGAACGGGAGCTGAGTTGCCCGAAGGGTAGTCAGATCAGGGCACTGATCTTCGCAGCGGCTCGCACGACATGAGCCGCCAGTTCCGATTCGCGCGAAGTACGAAATCGCGCCGCGGGCGCCGACATTCCAATGGAAGCTAAGATGGCGCCTTTCCTGTCACGGATTGGCGCCGCTACACAGCAAACATCCTCAATGAACTCGGAATGGTCGATGGCGAAGCCGCGAGTCCGGATCTCGGCGCAGGCGCGCGCCAGTTGTGGGATGGTTTTCAAGGTGTTTTTGGTGTGTCGCTTCAGGGGCTTGTTGCCGAGAAGTTTGCGCAGCGCCTCATCACTGAAGTCAGCAAGCAGGGCCTTGCCATGCGCCGTACAGTAAAGAGGCGCAATTTCCCCCGTCTGTCCCGAGATGGCAACCACGTGATTGGTGGCTACATGATCGATAAACAGGACGGTACCGCCCTCGCGGATAGTGAGGTTCGTTGTTTCACCGGTCATTCTCGCCAGCATCTGCAAATGCTCGTGCGCAACTGTCGCGAGCATTCCGTCCCAGTCGTACTGGCGCGAAAGCCGCCACACGGAGCTGCCCAGAACGTAATCCCTGCCCGCTGGTCCATAGGCAAGAAAGCCCCGCCGCTTCAACGTATTCGCCAAACGGAACACACTACTGCGGTCGATGGTCAGTACATTTGTCAGTTGAGCGAGCGACACCGGGGATGCGGACTTGCCCACAGTTTCAAGTATGAGGAGACTACGGTCGACGCTTTGAATCGAGGGAGTTTCTTTTTTTTGGCGGAGTGTTGAGGGAGCGGTTGCCGGCATATCCTTCCGCAGTATTGCATATTGTGCAATTCTCCGCGAGTTTTATTGTGTTGAATCGACGTGAATCGTCAGCCAGCCTTCTGAAGCCCGCTCAGGCGGATGCGGATCACGATAATTCCCCTCAGTCGCCCGCAATCCTCATCCCATCGTTTGCGCGGCAACTCACGCAGGAGCAATGCCGTCATCGCATTCATCGTGAGTCGACACAAGACCGTGGAACGGGACGGGAGGAAATGCTTCGTGAATCCGTTTGCGAAAATCTCCCACGGCCATCAGAACGAAAATCCGAGAAGCACACTCGCCTCATTCGCGTGCTGAGATACGCCGCCCGGAAGGGAGGTTACAAACCCGGCGCCGACGACCGGATCGAGGATCACAGTAGCGGAGAAGTCTCCACTACGTTCCAGCGCGGTCGGGGTGCCGTAGCCACCCGCACTGTTCAACCAATGGCTAAATCGAATCTCCGCCCGCAAATGATGCCGTAAGACCGGAATCGCGATCCCGCCTCCCGCAGTGATGCCAGCGGTCGTGACCGCAGGCGACGTGATTGTGTAGCGACTCGTCGAAGGTGGAGACGGCGGGCTCACCGAGGTAGCCACGCTGCTTTTCGCGCCCGCGATCGTCGAGATCGAAGGACCAGCCTCGACGAAAACATTCGACTTGCCGACTCCACGCCGATATTGCAAAAGAAAAGGAAACTGCCATCGGTTCGCCGTCGTCTGCTCGAAGCTCTGATAAAGATACGAGCCTGTCGTTGACGAGCCAGCAGCGGAATCGGAGTCGACACGCTGATAAAGAGCGTCGAATTCGAGCCCGAGCCCACTCGTCAACTCCAGATTCAGCGAGGGTCCGATCAGCAGCCGCTTGGTGACGGAGTGGAAGCTATTGAATGAGCTGTCGACTCCGCTGCTGGCACTGGAGGAGCTGGAGATGAGAGTGTCCGTCAGCGGAGTCCCCACGATAACGCCAGGGCTGAGATGGATCTGGGAGCTCGCCGACACCGCAGCCACAAAGAGAATGAAGAAGACCCTCGATGAAATTGCCATGGCCCGAGTTTAGCAATCTCACACGAAGCAGTCTCACGCAAATCAGCTGCACCAAATAAAAAGGCCCCGTTGCCGGGGCCTCAGGTTAATCGGTTTGAACCGCGTCCTTAACGGACGCCGCCGTTACTTCTTCTTCTTTGCGGCGGCCTTCTTCTTCGGTGCAGCTTTCTTTTTGGTTGCCATAAATGAAATTCTCCTATCGAAATTTGCGATCTTTGAAAAAATCGCAGCGTGATTCATATATAGAGTTACTGGAGGAAAAAGTCAAGCAAAAAATGCACATGGCCCTTCGCGCCTCATCCGGTTCCCCCTCGTCAACGTATGACTCACTGTGGGAACCGTATCTGCCGCTTACCATTTCGAGCCGCATTCGCGCTATGCTCATCGAAGCGAATTCATGATTTTTCCCGGCCTCATCCTCGCTCTTGAACTTAGCGGCCAGCATGATGAAGAACTCGCGCGACGCTGCGATCGCCGAAGATCTGGTGCAGGAAACGTTCCTGCGCGTCTGGAACCGCATCCACGCATTCGAAGCAGGACGCGGCGCGCTCGGGCCATGGCTTCTCGCGATCGCGCGCAATCGGGCGATCGATCACGTGCGCTCAGGCGCTTCGCGCATGGATCGTAATTCATTCGAGCTCGACGTCCGCGAGCACCCGTCGCTGTTCGTCGATATGGCTCGCGAGGTCGAGAACGCGGACCACGCGCGGATCATTCGCGCGGCAATCGCGAACTGAATCCGAATCGCAGAAGGTCATCGAGCTGGCGTATTACGAAGGGCTATCCCAGACCGAGATGGCGGAGCGCATGGGCCAGCCGCTCGGCACCATCAAGACCTGGGTGCGCGCCGCGCTCGGAGTTCTGCGAGCGGAACTGGGACAGGCGGTGGCCGCATGACGTGCGACGAACTGGGGAAGAATATGGCGCGTGGGCGCTCGGCATGGCGGAAGACCCGGAGCGGTCCGAAATTGCGGCGCACCTGGCGCGCGAATGTCCCGTCTGCGTAGCGGGCGTGCGCAGCGCCCTCTCGACAACAGCGGTGATGGCCGGCGCGGTGTCGAAGGTCGATCCGCCCAGACGCCTTCGCGAGCGCGTGATTGGAATGGTGGCGCCGCAGCCGAAGCGTTCTTTCGGATTTCTGCCGTGGGCTGTGTCCGCTGTGCTGGCAATCGCGCTCATCGCGACGGTCGCAATTCCCCGCCCCACACAGCCGGACCTGACGAAGCTCACGCAGGCGATGGAAATCCTGAACGATCCAATTGCGAAAGATGTCACGTTCGGCGACCCGGCGGCGCGCGGGCGAGTGATCGTCGGCGCGAAGGGCGTCGTTCTGATAGCAGCGCATTTGCCGAAGCTCGAAGCGAATCGCACCTTCGAGCTTTGGATTCTCCCCACAACAGGCAATCCGCTTCCCGCCGGCACATTCGACGGCGAAACAGTCTCGAACGGCACAAGTGCCGTCTACGTTTACCACGGCTCCACGCAGAACGCCCGGGCTGTCGCGGTGACAGTCGAACCCGAAGGCGGATCGCCACAACCGACCACCACTCCGTTCATCGTTTCCAAACTCTAGCTTGTGCCACGATAGTTTCGTGGACCCACTCGATCTCAGAGAAAAAGGCGGATTGAAAGCCGGAGCACAGCAAACCTCCGACCGCCGCCTCTTCATGCAGTTCCTCGCCTTCGGTGGCGCAGACAACACCGCGTCTGTCACTTCGGCACTCGATCACTCGGGGCTGAACGGCGTCTTATATGAGGACATGAACGATCCGGCCGGAATCGGATTGCTCACATGGAGCGACAATCCGGATTTCTTTATACAGAAGGTTCGACCTCTCGCCCGCACACCTGAATTCGCGGGGCTGGTGCTGAAACCGGAATATACGATGCTCGGGCGCACCTACGCGCTCGGCCACGAGCCGAACCTCGAAGACTGGCTCCTTCATCAGCCACCGAAGCGCGTGACCGACCCCGCGTGGCCGTGGGCAGTCTGGTACCCGTTGCGCCGCAAGGGAGAATTCAATGCGCTCCCGCCGGAAGATCAAACTGCGATTCTGCGCGAGCACGGCAAGATCGGCCACAGCTTCGGCGACTCCGGTTACGCGCTCGATGTTCGTCTCGCCTGCTTCGGCCTGGATAAAGAAGACAGCGATTTCATAATCGGCCTCATCGGCAAAGAGCTCTTCCCGCTGTCTGCATGCATACAGGCAATGCGAAAAACGCGCCAGACTTCAACACTGATGGAACACATGGGCCCCTTCTTCATAGGCAAAGCAGTCTGGCAGCGCAACCAGCCTGTCTGAGCCGCGAACGTGAGAGAGCGGTTGGTCCGCATTCCACGATTCCGAGGGCGAGAGATCCCGAGGGCGACAGCACCGGTATCCAATTGAACGATAGAATGGCCACAACCATGCGCAAATTCCTGATCCCGTTACTGGCAACGCTCTCTCTGATCGCAATCGCAGCTCTCGCGCAAAACGCCGCGGCGCCAGGCGGACGCGGAGCATCGGGCCGCCCGAACAACGACCTCGGCTACACGGACACTCCACTCGTTCCCGGCCAGCAATGGCACGTACACGATCCCGCGCGCCCGCATCCTCCGGTAGTAACGCCAGGTGAAAACACAAACTGGGACGCCCCGTCCGACGCCATCATCCTCTTCGACGGCAAAGACCTCTCGCACTGGCAAGCCGCAACACAAGTCATGCCGACCGGCCCGACGATCCGGCCCGGCCCTCCAGGCTGGAAGGTCGAGAACGGCTACATGGAAGTCGTGCTGGGCAGCGGCGATATCGCCACCAAAGAAAAATTCGGCGACGTGCAGCTCCACGTCGTCTTCGCAAATCCAGCAGTGATCCGCGGCAACAGCCAGAATCGCGGCAACAGCGGCATCTTCATGCAGGGCCGCTATGAGACGCAGGTGCTCGATGGCTGGAACAATCCAACGTACGCCGATGGACAGATCGGCGCAATCTATGGCCAGTGGCCGCCACTGCAGAATCCGGCGCGCAAACCCGGCGAATGGCAGACCTATGACATCGTGTTCGAAGCGCCGAAGATGAATGGCGATACGGTAGTGAAGCCGGCGTATGAGACCGTGTTCCTCAACGGGGTCCTCATGCACAACCACAAAGAACTCCTCGGACCCACGGTGCATCGCGCAGCCGCGAAATACATCGCGCAACCCGATGAAGACGTCCTGCTGCTCCAGAATCACAACACTCTCGTCCGCTATAAATACATCTGGGCGCGCAAGCTGGGTGCATATGACACGCCCGAAAAGAAGTAGCCTTCTCTGCCTGCTCGCCCCGCTGGCGGTTGCCGCGCTCGCGCAGGACCATACTGCGAACATTCCGAAAGCCAATCGCGGCTACACCGACACGCCTCTCGTTCCAGGCCAGCAATGGCACGTGCACGATCCGGTGCGTCCCTATCCGGAAAAAGTCGCGCCCGGAAAAAATCCCGGCGATCCGCCCGCGGACGCGATCGTTCTCTTCGACGGCAAGGATCTCGCGCACTGGCTGCCCGCCACCCAAACCATGCCGACCGGCGTGACGATTCGTCCCGGCGCGCCCGCGTGGAAAGTCGAGAACGGATACATGGAGATCGCACCCGGCAGCGGCGATCTCGCCACGAAAGAAAAATTCGGTAACGTGCAGGTACACGTCGAGTTCGCTCTGCCCGCCACAACCACCGGCAGCACGGTCGATCGAGGCAACAGCGGCGTTTTCCTGCAGGGCCGTTACGAAGTGCAGATTTTCGACGAATGGCGGAATCCGATTTACGCGGATGGCCAGATCGGTGCAATCTACGGGCAATGGCCGCCATTGGTAAACGCGGGATTGAAGCCAGGCGAATGGCAGACGTACGACATCTTTTTCGAAGCCCCGAAGATGGATGGCGATAAGGTTCTGAAGCCCGCCTATCTGACCGCAGTTCTGAACGGAGTGCTCGTGCAGAACCACACAGAACTGCTGGGCCCGACGGTCTATCGCGCAGCGGCGAAGTACATCGCGCAGCCGGCGGAAGATTCACTCGTCCTGCAAAACCACAATTCGGCAGTCAGATTCCGGAACATCTGGGCCCGCCCCCTCAACAAAAAATAGTGTGCAGAGGTGGGGCAGGCAATCCTGCCTGCGGACTGGCTTTCCAGCCA
>Ga0134126_10013903_pt1 | contig 10160 bp, 6 predicted proteins | sample KB31752_FD_96881 | JGI IMG/M metagenome (GOLD analysis project Ga0134126, IMG submission 96881) | Terrestrial soil microbial communities with excess Nitrogen fertilizer from Kellogg Biological Station, Michigan, USA - KB3-175-2 | ecosystem: Environmental > Terrestrial > Soil > Unclassified ...
ACTGGAACCTGCGGCGCCGGCACGATCACGGCCACTGCGGGAACGAACGTAATTAGCCTGAGTGGCGGAACGATTGCGGCCAACGCTTCCTGCACGTTCTCAGTCAACGTGACCGGCATAACCGCTGGACAACAGACGAATACGACCGGCAACGTGACTTCGACTGAAGGCGGCACGGGCGGAACGGCCACGGCCAGCATCAGGGTGGAAGCGCCTCCATCCATCGCGAAGGTCTTCAATCCTTCTACGATTGCGCTGAACGCTACGACCTCACTGACGTTCACCATCACCAATCCGGCAGCAAACGTTGATGCCCTCACGGGTGTTGCATTTACTGACACTCTGCCGACAGGACTGACAGTGGCCAATGCTTCCGCTACCGTTTGCGGCGGAACACTGACTACAACTTCGCCGACGGGAATTGCTTTAACCGGCGCGACAATCGCGGTAAACAGCCAGTGCCAGTTCAGCGTCACCGTAACCGGCGCGGCTTCCGGACAATACACTAACACCACTGGAAACGTGACTTCGACCAACGGTGGAACGGGCAACACGGCTACAGCCAATTTGACTGTGGCTTCACCGCCGTCGATTACGAAGGCCTTCGGCGCGGCGAGCATTCCGCTGAATGGAACAACGTCACTGACGTTTAACATTCAGAACCCGAATACCAACGTCACGCTGAACGGAATCGCGTTCACTGACAACCTGCCCGCGGGCCTGGTGGTGGCGGCAACGCCGAACCTGAGCAATACCTGCGGCGGAACAGCGACAGCGGTAGCGGGTTCAGGCCAGGTAACGCTCTCAGCCGGGACCCTGGCTGCAAGCGCGAGCTGCACGGTTTCTGTCGATGTGCAGGGCACAACTGCAGGCGTGAAGAACAACAGCGTGCAGGTGACCTCGACGGAAGGCGGAACGGGCAATACGTCGAATGCATCAGTCACAGTGGTTGGACCGCCAGTAATTATTAAAGCATTCGGCGCGGCCAGCATTCCGCTGAACGGCTCGACTTCACTCAGCTTCACCATTCAGAACAACAACACGGTTGCGTTCAGCGGCGTGGGCTTTAGTGACACGTTGCCGGCGGGGCTGGTGGTTTCGACTCCGAATGGACTCACCGGTTCATGCGGCGCTGGAACGATAACTGCCACGCAGGGCACGAATGTGATCAGCCTGAGCGGCGGAACGATTGCCGCCAGCGCGTCCTGCACATTCTCTATCAACGTGACGGGAACCGCAGCGGGTTTGCAGAACAACACTACGGGCAACGTAACTTCGACTGAAGGCGGCACGGGTGGAACGGCTTCTGCCAGCATCAACGTGGAAGCTCCCCCGTCGATTGCGAAGGCGTTCAATCCTTCATCAATCGCGCTGAATGGCACGACTTCACTGACGTTCACGATCACGAACCCGGCGGCAAACGTGCAGTCGCTGACTGGCGTGGCTTTTACAGACACTCTGCCGACAGGGCTGACGGTCGCCAACGCTTCAGCCACGGTTTGCGGCGGAACGCTGACCACAACGTCGCCGACGGGAATCGCGTTGACCGGAGCGACAATCGCGGCAAACAGCCAGTGCCAGTTCAGCGTCACCGTAACCGGCGCGGCTTCCGGGCAATACACCAACACCACCGGAAACGTGACTTCTACCAACGGTGGAACGGGCAACACGGCTTCAGCCAATCTGACCGTGGCTTCACCACCATCTATCGCGAAGGCCTTTGGCGCGGCCAGCATTCCGTTGAACGGAACGACTTCGCTGACATTCACCATCCAGAACCCCAACACCAACCTGGCGCTGACTGGAATTGGCTTTACTGACAATCTGCCGGCGGGATTGGTAGTGGCTTCAACCCCGAACCTGAGCAATACGTGCGGCGGGACGGCAACGGCAGTGGGCGGGGCAGGATCCATCAGCCTCTCAGGCGGGACATTGGCGGCCAGCGCAAGCTGCACGGTCTCAGTCAATATCCAGGGCACGACGGCTGGCGTGAAGAACAACAGCGTCCAGGTAACCTCGACCGAAGGCGGCACGGGGAATACCTCAAATGCTTCAATCACGGTAGTTGGTTCGCCGGTGATAATTAAGGCGTTCGGCGCAGCTTCAATCCCGCTGAACGGCTCAACCAGCTTGAGCTTCACCATCCAGAACAACAACACCACGACAGCGCTGACCGGAGTCGGCTTCAGTGATACGCTGCCTGCAGGGTTAATCATCTCGACGCCAAATGGGCAAACCGGTTCATGCGGTGTCGGCGGAACGATTACTGCAACGGCGGGCACGAACGTGATCAGCTTGTCCGGAGGGTCGATTGCGGCAAGCGGCTCCTGCACCTTCTCTATAAACGTCACAGGAATTGCCGCAGGCTTACAAAACAACACCACGGGCAACGTGACTTCAACCGAAGGCGGCACCGGCGGAACGGCCTCTGCCAGCGTCAAGGTGGAAGCGCCGCCGTCAATCGCTAAAGTGTTTAATCCGAGCAGCATTGTTCTGAACGCGACGACCTCGCTCACGTTCACGATCACCAATCCAGCGGCGAACGTTGATCCGCTGACCGGCGTGGCCTTTACCGACACACTGCCTACAGGGCTGACGGTGGCTAACGCTTCAGCTACGGTTTGTGGCGGCACCTTGACTACAACGGCTCCTACAGGAATTGCGCTTTCAGGAGCGACAATCGCCGCAAACAGCCAGTGCCAGTTCAGTGTGACCGTAACCGGCGCGGCTTCCGGGCAGTTCACCAACACCACCGGGAATGTAACTTCCACCAACGGCGGAACAGGAAATACGGCCTCAGCCAATTTGACCGTCGCTACGCCGCCATCGATTACCAAGGCATTCGGCGCGGCCAGCATTCTGGTGGGAGCGAATACTTCGCTTACCTTCAACATCAGCAACCCGAACACCGCTCTTGCTCTGACCGGCATCGCTTTCAGTGACACATTGCCGGCAGGACTGCAAGTTGCCAGCCCAAGCGGGTTAGCAACGACCTGCACCGGCACGACAACGGCAGCGGCTGGATCGGGCTCAATCAGCCTTACCGGAGGAACGCTGGCAGCGAACGCTTCGTGCACCATCAGCTTGAACGTCACGGGCATCGCTGCGGGAGTTCAGAACAACACCACCGGGCCAATATCGTCCACTGAGAGCGGGCCGGGAGCAACCAGCAATACGGCAAGTATCACGGTGATCGGCCCTCCGAGCATCGCAAAAGCATTTGGAGCGGCCAGCATTCAGCTGAACGGCACGACAACGCTGACCTTCACCATTACCAATCCCAACGCGACCGTGGCGCTGGCCGGAGTTGGATTCGGCGATACGCTGCCGGCAGGTCTGGCCGTGGCAAACCCGAACGGACTTACGGGTTCATGCGGCGCAGGAACGATCACGACAGGAACAGTCTCCGGCTTCTCCGTGGTCAACCTCTCCGGAGGCACGATTGCAGCGGGCGGCTCCTGCACCTTCTCCGTGAATGTGGTGGGCCAGAGTGGCGGACATAAGGTCAACACAACTGGAATCGTTAGCTCGACCAACGCTGGTTCCGGCAATCAAGCCACGGCGACAATCGACGTTGAGGCGCCGGATCTTGCCATCACCAAAACTCATAGTGGCACGTTTACACGCGGCCAGACAGGCGCAGTATGGACAATCACGGTCAGCAACGTAGGCTTTGGGCCAACAGTAGGCACCGTGAGCGTAGTTGATACCTTACCCAACGTGGTGAATCCGCCGGTTCCAACTGATATCAGCGGCACTGGCTGGACCTGCACGCTGGCAACCCTGACCTGCACGCGGGCAGACGCTCTGGCCTCGGGCAGCAGTTATCCAGTAATCACTCTGACGGTAAATATCCCCAAGAATATTCAAAACAACTTCACCAACACGGCCACCGTTTCCGGCGGCGGTGACGTGAATCCAAACGACAACACAGCTACGGATAAGATCTCGCTGGGTCCGCCTATCGTGATGACGCCGCAGTCAAACAGCGTTAACGTGGTGCATGGAAACACAGCGAACATGGTCATCAACGTGGACGCGCCCGATCCGACTTTGGGCGTGATCACGTTCACCTGTAGCGGTCTGCCAAGCGCTTCCACCTGCAACTTCAGTCCGGGCTCGATTGATCCTGCGGTAACGGCGGGACCGACTGCAATGACAGTTTCAGTCTTTACAACGAAAGGGACGGCGTCTCTCTCAGCTCCGCCGCGCCCCGGTGCAGTCGGACGAAATCCGCTCTATGCCATGTTTGCTTTTCCAGTGTTCGGCATGGTGCTGGTGGGCTTCAGCGGGAAACGCAGGAAAGGCGTAAAACGTTTACCCATGTTGATCATGCTTGGCTTGGTTCTTCTGCTGGCGATGGCCGGCTGCGGAGTAGCTCCACCAACTCCTCCGCCGGTTCCCGGTACTCCGGCCGGAACTTTTGCAGTTACGATAACTGCAACCAGCACCGGATTTACTGCTACAACCAGCTTCAATTTAGTGGTGCAATAAAATAAATCCGGCACGCGACCAGGCTTGCCGGGAAGACCCCATGGGTAACGGTAGTATTAACGATCAGTATTACAAAGATAGGAGATAATACAGATTTCCTTTGCCGGTTGCGGTGACTGCGGCCAGCACAACGGTGCAGGCCAGCGCGCCGGTGACTTTGAATGTGCAGTAGAATCCAGGGTTAACTTTTAGAAACGCTATAGGAGCGATTCGATATGTCTAGTCCGTTCATAGGTGAAATTCGGATGTTCGCTGGCAACTTTGCCCCGGCAGGCTGGGCGTTTTGCAATGGAGCGCTACTCGCCATCTCGGAAAATGAAGTACTCTTCAATTTGATCGGCACAACTTACGGCGGCGACGGACAAGAAACTTTTGCCCTGCCAAACCTTCAAGGTCGTATTCCCGTCCATCAGGGGCCTGGATTTACGTTGGCCCAGACCGGCGGCGCTGAAACAGTCACGCTCACCACCAATCAGATTCCTGCCCATAGCCACGTGCCTCAGTGCAATTCCGGCACTGGCAACCTGCTAAATCCCGGCGGTGGCGTGTGGGCGCTGCCGACTATCGGCACAGACTACAGTGACGTTGCTCCCGGCCTCATCATGGATCCCGCGGCACTTCAACCGGCCGGCGGATCGCAGCCCCATGACAATATGGTGCCATTTCTGGCAGTGAATTTTATTCTCTCGTTATTTGGGATTTTTCCGTCGCAGACCTAGCCGTTTACCAACAAGCTAAAAGCTAAGAGGAGAAGAGCATGTCAGAGCCGTTTATTGGCGAAGTAAAAATCATTAGCTGGAATTTCCCACCTAAAGGCTGGGCTTTCTGCAATGGACAGCTTTTGCCCATCAACCAGAACCAGGCATTGTTTTCCATTCTCGGCACGACCTACGGCGGCGACGGACGAGTGAACTTCGCCCTCCCCAACCTGCAGGGCCGCATGCCCGTGCATGGGGGTGACGGCATTGTCCTGGGCGAGCAAGGCGGCGAGACCGCACATACCCTGAACATTTCCGAAATGCCCGCTCATAACCATGTGCCAGTCGGTAACCCCGGCGCTCCCACGGTTCCCACTCCGGCAGGCAATCTATGGGCAGCAAATCCCAATAACCTGTATTCAAATGCGCAGCCGAACAGCTCCATGAACCCGGCCTGCATTCTGCCCACGGGAGGCAGCCAGCCGCACGAGAACATGAGCCCATATCTGGTGTTGAATTTCATCATTGCGCTGCAGGGAATTTTCCCCAGCCAAAACTAGCAAGGGAGAAAAGATTTCATGTCAAATCCATTTCTAGCGGAAATAAGAATTTTTGCCGGGAACTTTGCTCCCAAGGGCTGGGCCCTCTGTAATGGCCAGCTCATGCCCATCAGCCAGAACACCGCGCTGTTCTCTCTTCTTGGCACCACCTATGGTGGTGACGGCAAGAGCACCTTCGCGCTGCCCAACTTGCAAGGCTCCGCGCCCATGCAGCAAGGCCAGGGGCCGGGACTCAGTCTGCGTGACTTGGGAGAGACCGGCGGCGAGCAGAACGTTACGCTGCTGCAAGCGGAAATGCCTGCGCACTCCCATAGTGCGCAGGGTTCCACTGGCAGCAATCAAACAAAGCCTGTCAACAATGCCTGGGCGTCAGGGGCGAAGGTAGGCGGAGGCGATCTCTATGTGCCTACCAACCCGCAGACCAATGTGCAAATGAACCCGTTCGGCACGTCGATTGCCGGCAGCAGTCTGCCTCACAACAACATGATGCCGTATCTGTGTCTCACCTTCATCATCGCTCTGCAGGGAGTATTCCCTCCCCGCAGCTAAAAACGCGCTGTTCGTTCACGGGGGCTTCAGACTTGTTATCCTGGAGCCCCTGTCTTTTTGCGCTACTATTTTGCGTTAATATTGCCCTATGCCCGACCCACAGACAGGATCTTCCCTTCCGAGCAGCGTCGCCGCTACTGACACCACCCAAAGCTGGCGCGTGCTTGAACAGGATGTTCCTCTGTCTCAGTCAGTGATTTGGGGCTTGCAGCGCGACTTCTACTCGCAACGCGGGCTCAATGCCTGGAATGAGGATCTGGTCCCCAGCTATATCACCAACAATCCCTTCATTGCAGAAATCTTCGCCGGAACCGTGGCGGCGTTTCTGCAGGATTGCATGTCGCCCGCTCAGCACGCCTCCCCGGCTCTCTCGCGCGTGAACCCTTTATACATTCTGGAACTAGGCGCAGGTACTGGCAAATTTTCATATCTTTTCCTGCGTAAGCTGATTGCCTTATTGCAAGACCAAAACATCCCTTTACACCTTGTGCGCTATTGCATGACCGATGCGGCCGAGAAGCTGGTGGCAGAGTGGCGTGAGAATGCGTATCTGAAAGAATTCGTCAGCTCCGGCGTTTTAGAGTTTGCAGTCTTTCAGGCCGGACAGGAGCACAAGCTTAAACACAAAGGGCCGCTCATCGTCATCGCTAATTACGTTTTCGATAGTCTTCCCCAGGATGCATTCACGGTCAAGGGCGGCGGAATCCATGAAATCCTGGTGACCACCTCAGCAGCGGCAGAAGGCGAGCTTCAGTCTCTAAAAGACTTGCGATTTTCCTACCAGAACTCCGCTATCGCGCAACGGCGTTATGCAGACGGTTCATGGAATAACATCCTGGATCAATATCGCACTCGGCTTTCTACTGCGACAATCCTTTTTCCCGCTAGCGCGCTCCAGACGCTGCAGCAACTCGGCGATTCCAGCGACGGCAGAATGTTGGTTCTTGCCGCCGACAAAGGAACAACCCATGAAGAAGATCTCGCGCTGGCTCCCCGCGATCCAACGATGGAGTTTCACGCCGGAGGTCGATGTTTCTCGCAGCTCGTAAACTTTGACGCGATCGGCAAATACTTTCGCGCCAGGGGCGGCGAAACGCTTGTGCCAAGCAAGCACTTCACCAACCTGAATCTGTGCGCGTTTATCCAGTGCAATCCAGGCGACGAGTACCCTGCCATGCAAAGGGCTTATCGGGAAGCAATGGCCGCATTTGGCCCTGATGACCTGTTTGCCATCATGAGCTGGCTGAATGCCTATCTTGAAGAAATCTCGCTGCCGCAGGCGCTGCCCTTGCTGCGGCTCACGCGCTGGGACCCTGTGGTTCTGGCGCGCTTGTTCCCCGTCATCGCACGGGAGGCAAGAAATGCGATTGCGGAGCGCACCGACTTGCGCGACGCGGTGCTGAACACCTGGGAGAATCATTATCCGCTGAACAAGGATGAAAACGTTTTGGCCTTCTACTGCGGCGTTATCCTGCTGGAACTCCGATTTTTTCAGGAAGCGTACTCGATGTTCAGGAAATCGCAACAGCTATTCGGGCCTTCGGCTACCACCAGTTACAATCTCGGCTTATGCTGCGTGGGATTAGGACGTTTCCGCGAGGCTCTGGCACTCATGCGCGAAGCATGCAGCCTTGATCCCAGCTTTGAACCCGCCAGGCAAAGCCAGTTGAAACTGGAGAATCAGATCGGTAAAGGTGAGCTGGAACCTCTATGAATAATCGATTCGCCGCTTTGTGCGCAATGTCTAACATACAATCATGACGCCACAATTACGCCCATCGCTGCCGGAGGACGGGGATTTTATTTTTCGGTTGTACGCCAGTACTCGTGTGGAAGAACTCCGCGGGCTTGGGTGGACTGCTGTTCAGCAGGAAGCCTTTTTGCGCATGCAGTTCAATGCGCAGCAACAATGGTACGCAGCCACATACAGTAGCGCCGAGAACCAGATCATTGAAAAGGACCATCAGCCGATTGGCCGCATGGTCGTACAGCGCGAACCCGACATATGGCGGCTGCTCGATATTTCCCTGCTTCCCGAACACCGCGGGCAGGGCATCGGCGGCGAACTGATACGCGCGCTGGTCCAGCGATGCGTGAAATCCGGCGCGGTGCTGCAGTTGCAGGTACTCAACACGAACCCGGCACAGCGGCTGTATGCGCGGCTGGGATTCATCAAAACCGGCGTAGATCGGATCTACACGCAAATGGAACTGCGCCCACAGACCACCGGTGGGATCCAATGACGTGTTACTGCCGCACGTAAACCATCGTCTGGTCGCGCTCAGCGCCCTTGGCGTCTTTGCTGTGCTCGCGAACGGTGATCGTCTTTTTATCTTGTGAGAGGGTGATGGTACCGGTACTCGATGACCCATCAGTACCGCGGCCCTGTGAAGTGAACTGATGTGAAGAGGGCATCTGATAAGTGATCTGCGCGATTTCCTTGCCTTCAGCCATTTGCGGCGACGCCGCGCCGACCCTGCCCTCATAGTTCATGGTGTAAGAGTTTCCCTGCGCATCCTTGCCTGAGATGGTGTATTTGATGGAATTCTTGGTGGCCGAGGTCACAGTTACGGCTTCCTGCTGTGGCGCCGGGCCGCCTATTTTTGATTGCGCAACTTCGAGCTTGTAAGTGCCGGCCCAAGGATCATTAGAACGCGTGCCGGCTTGCTTTTTCTTTTGGCTAAAGGCAACGGTGCAGCTCAGCAGCAGGAATAGGACCATGAATCGCTTCACAGGGCCTCCTTATGGCTGCATGAATTAGATACGCGGGAAGAAGTAGGTGTCAACCAGGCGGGGCTTATCGCTCATTCTGTTTCGGTAGGCCAGCGCATAGGAAACATTTTGCCTGCTTCTTCGGGAGTCAGCTTAATGCCGACAAGTTCTGCGGCGCGGGCCAGAGCTGGATCGCGCCCGGTGGCGAGATCGGCCGCGGATGGAACGATGCGCTCATCCGGAATCACGCCGGTATGTTCCAGGCTCTTGCCGTCACTCATGACAATATTTGCGTCGGTGATGGATACAGCATAGTAAAGCGCGCCGTTGCTGTTCAATATCTGATGAGGATAGATCTTGCTCTCCATGACCATGCCGGAGGATCGATCTCCCACCACAGTTCCGCGCTTTTCAATCTGCATGATGCGGGCAAATAGTTCGGCCGCCGATGCGGACCGGCTATCAATGAGCACAACAATCTTTCCCTGGAACGTTTTGCCGCCCCTGGATCTAGTGACGGAGCCATTCATGGGCTTGCGGCCAATGCGATCGCCGACTTTTATTTCATGGTCAAACATGCCGCCGAGAAAGCGATTGAGAAAAACGACGTAGCCGCCAGGATTGCCGCGCAAATCAAGCACAAGCGCTTCATGACCGCGAATTTTATCCAGCATCCCGTTCGCGAGGTCAGGGTCAAAGGCAAAATCCGGCAGCTGATAGAAGATAGCTTGCTTACCGTATTCGACTGTGCGCGGTTGATGACGATGGATGGCGTTTAGGACCTTTTCCTCCCAATTCCACGGTTCCACTTTCTCGGTTCGTAGTTCGGCCATGGTGTCGAGCTGGCGAGTAGAGCCATCAGGAGTGCGAATGACAAGCCGGAGGCCGAATTGAGGGCGCAGAATGCTGTACACATATTCCATCTTCCACAAGTCTTCGCGCAGGGCGGAGAACCCCGCGACGGTTATCAGTTGGTCGCCGGCCCGCAGGCCTTTTTTCTCGGCATCGGAACCGGGCCGAACAGCGGTAATAAAGCAGTCTGTATCGCCTTCGGCCTGCATGCGCCATCCATAGTCATGAGTCCACGGCCGTGACGGAGGCAGAAAATATGTATGCGAGTCATTCAACGCAGTCACCGCACCAGCAA
>Ga0134126_10013905_pt1 | contig 10160 bp, 9 predicted proteins | sample KB31752_FD_96881 | JGI IMG/M metagenome (GOLD analysis project Ga0134126, IMG submission 96881) | Terrestrial soil microbial communities with excess Nitrogen fertilizer from Kellogg Biological Station, Michigan, USA - KB3-175-2 | ecosystem: Environmental > Terrestrial > Soil > Unclassified ...
GGGGTCCCCGATTTGAAGCCGTACGTTTGGGGTGATCCCTGGGGTACTCAGCGGTCTTCTTTCAGTTTTCATTCTTGGGAGAGCAGCATGTCAACGTATTTCCCCAAAGCGGGGGAAATTGCGCGCAAGTGGTATGTCGTGGACGCCTCGGGCCTAGCCCTGGGCCGCGTCGCGTCGCAAGTAGCCCGCATTTTGATGGGCAAAGAGAATCCGAAGTACACGCCGTTTCTCGACACCGGCGATCACGTGGTGGTGATCAACGCCGAGAAGGTGAAGACCACCGGCACCAAGGCTGACGCCAAGGTTTATCAGCACTACACCGGGTATCCGGGCGGCCTGCGCACGGAAGAGTTCAAGAAGCGCGTGGTCCGCAAGCCGGAGCTGATCATTGAAGATGCAGTGAAGCGCATGCTTCCGAAGACGAAGCTCGGCGTGCAGATGTTCAGCAAGCTGAAAGTTTACAAGGGTGACAAGCACCCGCACGCGGCTCAGAAGCCGGAAGTGAAGCAGCTCGCGTAGCGAGCTGCAGCTTTTAGCTATTAGCTTTTAGCTCTTAGCTGAAGCAAACGAGTTCTAAAGTTTCGGAGGTTTCAAAGCTGTTGGTTGTGTATTCGAAACCTTGAAACATTGAAACCTTCGAAACCTCAATTTTGAGGAAAGGCAAATAGTTGGCGCTTAGCAAGAAGAAGCTAAGAGCTAACCGCTAAAAGCTAATGGCTGAGTTAGTCCAATATTATGGCACCGGACGCCGCAAGACGGCTGTGGCCCGCGTGTTCTTGCGTCCGGGCAGTGGAGACTTCAAGGTCAACGGACGCGCATTCGAAGAATATTTTGTGACTGAGTCGCAGCGCTCGGCGGCCAAGCAGCCGCTGGTTTCGACCGAGTCGACGGCGACGTTCAATGTGCTTGCGAACGTTTCTGGCGGCGGCGTGAACGGTCAAGCCGACGCCGTGAAGCTCGGAATCGCGCGCGCGTTAATGCAGTTCAACGCCGAGCTGCGCAAGAAGTTGAAGTCCGAAGGACTGGTGAGCCGCGACGCTCGTGGCAAAGAGCGCAAGAAGTACGGCCAGAAGGGCGCGAGAAAGCGCTTCCAGTTCAGCAAGCGATAGCTTGCAGGTTTCAAGGTTTCAACGGACTCCGGCGAAACCTTGAAACCTTCGAAGTCTCGAAGCGTTAACACCAGCTTCCTCGACTGCGCTTCCGCTTCGCAAGCGCATTGGAATGCTCGCTCGGAATGACAGGTTTTGGGTTTTAGCTAAGAGCTAAAAGCTAGTAGCTGAAAGCTGAATTTATTCTTCCCGTGCTCCAGAGTGCGGGGACGGGAAAGCAATCCGGAACGGGTTCAAGTTTCGGGTTTCAAGTTTCGGTTTCGGTGGTTCTTGAAATTGGAAACTTGAAACTGGAAACTGACTTCCCCGGATGCAGACTACAAAGGAGGTCGTTTGGCTAACATCACCATGAAAGAGTTGCTCGAAGCGGGTGTTCACTTCGGGCATCAGACGAAGCGCTGGAACCCCAAGATGAAGGAGTTCATCTTCGGCGAGCGCAACGGCATTTACATCATCGATCTGCAGAAGACGTTGAAGATGTTCAAAGAAGCGTCGAAGTTCGTCGCTGACCTGACGGCTGAGGGCAAAACGATCCTCTTCGTCGGCACCAAGCGACAGGCGCAGGACGCAATCGCTGAAGAAGCGACGCGCGCCGGAAGTTTCTACATCAACCAGCGCTGGCTGGGCGGACTGCTCACCAATTGGGTGACTGTGCAGAAGTCTGTGAAGCGGCTGAAAGAGCTCGACGACATGGCGACCGATGGACGCTACGAGCTGCTGCCGAAAAAAGAAGTTATCAAGCTGGAACGCGAGCGCAAGCACCTGCAGGCGAACCTGGCGGGCATCAAGAACCTGAGCCGGTTGCCGGATGCGGTGTTCGTTATCGACTCCAACAAAGAGCAGATCGCCGTGCGCGAAGCTCGCAAGCTGGGCATCCCGGTGGTCGCCGTTGTGGATACGAACTGCGATCCCACTGAAGTGGATTACGTGATTCCGGGCAACGATGACGCGCTGCGCGCGATTCGTTTGTTCGCGTCGAAGATTGCGGATTCCGTGGTTGAAGGCTCGCAGTTGCTGAATGACAAGCAGACCGCTGACCTGGCGGCGGGCGTTGGCGAAGCACAGCAGGCAGAAGCTGCCGCGGTTGAAGCGCCGGTTGAAGGCGCTGCTTCCTATGGCACAGAAGGCGCCGAGTTCCCGGGAGAGAATCCCGAGGACATCAGCATGGAAGACGTGCTTGGGCCAGGGACGCGGAAGAAGGCGGCAACAGCCGAAAGTGCTGAGGCGACCGAGACGCCGGAAGTCGAGCATCAGACGTTCTAAATATGGCTCTTGGTTGTTGGCTGTTGGGAAACCCCGTCGTACGTCGTATGCAAAAGCGGCCTCAGGTATTCGTAGAAAGCCACAATGATTTTGCAATTGAACGATGCCCGATTGCCATGGTTAATCCAAGCCCGGTAGGGCGGCATTTAAATAGCCCAGGACGTAAGTCCTGGGTAAGCTCGCACCACGATTGAGTCCCGAAGGGGACGGCACGAATCTAATCATTCAGAAGGTTAGGGCCCGCGCGAGCAAGCTGTAGGCGCGGGTAAAATTTTGTAAGGACAATTGTTGGTTCAGGTTTTGCCAACAACCAAGGACCAAGGACCAAGGACCAACGACGATTATGAGCACAACTACTGTGAACAACATTACCGCAGCACAAGTCAAAGAACTTCGCGATCTCACCGGCGCCCCCATGATGGATTGCAAAAAGGCCCTCACCGAGGCCGGCGGCGACATGGAGAAGGCCGTCATCATTCTCCGCAAGACCGGCGCAGCCAGCGCGCAGAAGAAAGCCGCGCGCGTGACCAGCGAAGGCTCCGTTGCCAGCTACATCCATGCCGGCGGCAAGATTGGCGTGCTGGTTGAAATCAATTGCGAGAGCGATTTCGTCGCCCGCACCGACGACTTCAAGGAACTGGTGCACGACGTCGCCATGCACATCGCGGCCAGCGATCCGAAGTACATTCGGAAAGAGGACGTCTCCGCCGCGGATTTCGAGCGTGAGCGGGAAATCTACAAGGCACAGGCGATCGCGAGCGGCAAGCCCGCCAACATCGCAGAAAAGATGGTTGTGGGCCGGATGGAAAAGTTCTATGGAGACGTTTGCCTCTACGAACAACCCTTCATTAAGGACCAGACCATCTCGATATCGCAACTGATCGCGACCAAGATCGGCAAGCTGGGCGAGAACATCTCGGTCAAGCGCTTCGCCCGATTCAAAGTCGGCGATGCCGGCGAGACAATAGCCATATCGAAGCCGGAACCAAAGACTGAGTAAATTGAAGGGCGCCGCAAGGCGCCCTTCGCAGTTCGTGCAGAAGTGGGCGCCGAATGAATCTCAGAATCATTGTCGCCGTTATGGCCGTACCAGTCCTCACGGCAATCTTTGCTTTGGCCATTATGTGGTTTGCGCGCGCATCTGCCAGCCAGGATCCAAGAGTTCGCCGCCAACTTCGGTTTGTTGAAGTTGCAATGTTCTTGACACTCGCGGGTCTCTCCGTCGTGACTGCCGAAAGCGCTAAAGATCGAAAATGGGCCTTGATTGCAATTGGAATAGTGCTAGCCGTTTGGTCATTCCGGGGCGTTAGGTTTCTATTGGCCAGATCAAAGGCGTAGTCGCCGTCTGGCTTAATGGAATGCGCGTCAAAGGTTTGGTGCAATCAGGAGGGCACGAGTTCACTCGTGCCGAACAGCCACCAAAACCACCCGGGCTTTAGCCCCTGGGGTGCGCAGCGCGGTAATATAAAGCAGCATGTCTGAACCATTCTTTAAGCGCGTACTGCTGAAGCTTTCCGGCGAGGCCCTTGCCGCTGACAAAGGCTTCGGCGTTGACACCTCCCGCATCCACGAAATCGCCGCTGAGCTAGCCGACGTGAACTCCCTCGGCGTGCAGATAGCCATAGTCGTGGGCGGCGGAAATTTCTTCCGCGGCGTCGCCGAGCAGGCCCGCGACATGGACCGCGTCTCCGCCGATCACATGGGCATGCTGGCCACGGTCATTAATGCTCTGGCGTTGCAGGACGCGCTGGAAAAGCAAGGTGTCCATACGCGTGTGCAATCGGCGATTGAGATGAACCAGGTTGCCGAGCCTTTTATCCGCCGCCGCGCCATTCGGCATCTCGAAAAGGGACGCATCGTGATCTTCGCCGGGGGCACCGGCAACCCGTACTTCTCCACGGACACCGCAGCCTCGCTCCGCGCGATGGAAATTAAAGCGGACGCAATCCTGAAAGCGACAAAGGTTGACGGGATCTACGACGCCGACCCGATGGTCGTGAAAGATGCGACCAAGTTCACCGAGATCACTTATCTGGAAGTGCTGAAGCGCGGCCTGAAGGTCATGGACTCCACCGCGATCTCGCTCTGCAAAGACAACAATCTTCCTATCATCATCTTCAACCTGAACCGCCACGGGAATATTCGGAAGGTTCTCAGCGGCGAGAAAATTGGTTCGCTGGTGAGTGCCTAGGGAGCACTCAGCAGTCAGCACTCAGCATTCAGCACTCAGCATTCAGTCAAGAAGAGCTACTAACTCTTAGCCTTTCGCTCAGACAGGAGTCCCTCTCGGGGGGCTGGAGCGTTGAATCCCAACAATCGTCAAGCAACTACTTGTCATTCCGAACCGCTTCAGCAGTGAGGAATCTGCAGTCCGTATTCAAACATAACTGCAGATTTCTCGAACCCAAAGGTTCTCGGAATGACATTTTAGGAAGTGGGTGCTGGGAGGAAGGGGGCCGTCTGGGGGCCAAGGGACCAATGCCCAGAGCCTAAAGCGAGAGCCTAAAGCCGAAAGCCTAAAGCCGAAAGCCTGAAACCTGAAACCCGAAACCTGAAACCTGAAACCTGAGACCTGAGACCTACCCTCGTCCCGCAGCGGCCTTCGATACCTTCTGCATGCTCTGCTCTTCCATGAGTTGCATTTCTTTCTGCAGAGACGAAAAGCGGTGCATGATTTCATTCATGCGCATGCTCATATTGCGGATGGTCTCGACTTGCTGACGAAGAGTTGCAGGTAGTTGCTCGGCATCGAGAAGGATCAGATCGGAATTCCCGAGAACTGAGGTCAGCGCGTTATTCAGGTTGTGCCGCACTTCGAGCATGAAACGGCCGAGAGAGGCGTCCCGCTCCAGTTCGGCGATGGTTTGCTGAAAGCGATTTAATTCTTGCTTGCTGCGTTCTCGTTGCAGCATCTGCTGGGAAACGAGCACCACCAGATTTGGCCACTCCAGTACTTCCGGCAGTACCGTCAATTTCGGACCATGTGGAGAATTCCCGTTCAACGAGGAAACCAGGATCGCCGGTTTGTTCGTGGCGTTAAGCAAATTGACTGCCGCGGCTAGGTTCTCCGGCGCGATTCGAACTGCCACCGCCAGGTCGAAATCCAAAGTGTTCTGAAAATCGGAGTCGCCCTGCACTAGGACGAAGGCAGGGACTTCCCGCTCAGTGAGCCAGCGCCGGGTAAGGGCATTTGCGAATGCTGCGTCGTCGGTGATGATCGCTACTGTTGGTCTTTCCACTTCACTACTCCAAACGAACTCTTTCTATCGAGGAATCCCCGCACTGATGCCAGCGGCCGCACCCGCCGATTTTGGTGATGGCAAACTCTTGCTTTGCGTAAGCGCCTGTTCGATCGCTGTCTTTAAGTCCACTAACAAGCAGAGCGGCTGGCCGGAAGAATATTCCGCCTGAAACATGACTCGCCACGACTGGCAAATCATGCGAATGCGGGTCAGTGGTTCTTCTGAACTGAACTGTGCCTTTCGGCAATCGATAGTCGCAATGCCTCGCGCCTCAAGTTCTCGCAATCCATCGAGAGTGGCATTCAAGTCCTGCTGCATGAGCTGGAAGAAGCGTCGACGAATGAGGTATCCGAAGCGTGCGAAGGCGGCTAATGCCCATGGCTGAAAGAAGTCGTCACCGCTGGATTGTTTGATCTCCCGGCTACGCTCAAGAATGCGGGAAGTGAAGAACGCGTTCAGGCTTTTGGCACCATTCATCTCCGCAATCATGCTTTCGAGTTCATGTACGAATTTCGGTGCCTCGCCATCGGCCGAGCCCACGGCTGGTTCCAAGAGCTTCATTACGCTCTCTGCTGTGATCTCCGGTCCTGCGGTCCTAGGCGGTAATCGCATGGCGACCAACTGCACCACCAGGAAGTCGACCTTGTCGCGATCGTCAGCTGATTTGTGCGGGTTGCTGAGAGAGTGCAACAAGAAATCTGTGATAGCCTCTTCACTCATTAAGGGCGAGGTCTGGGCAAAATGCCGCAGATGATGGATGTGAATGCGGCCATCCATCGCTGCAAACCATCTTTCGGCTTCGGTAACGTTTTCTGCCGAGGGAATCTCGATAACCGCGGCTAAGTCTTCACAGGGAGGAATCTCAAGCACGAACTCGCGCGCCAGGGCGCAATACACCGGATGCAGGCGCCGCCAGGCTTGCCATCGAGCCGCCGTGCCGATTTCCGCTTTCGCCATACGACTCCCAGCCCTCGCAGACGCACGTGGGCCTGAATGAGACCATGCACGACCAGAGCCAAAAAATCCACAGTCTAAGCTATTGAAAATGCGAAAAGAACTGTCTCAGGGGGAGAGATTTGCGAGGTCATCGTCTCACAATGAAACAAGCGGTGGCTATTGCAACTGCTGGCTGCCGGGGGAAACATCTTGCTGAGGGCCGATGTTGTAGCGCTTCAGCTTGCGGTACAGGGTTGCGCGGCTGATGCCGAGCATCTTGCCGGCCATGACTTTATCCCCGTTCACCTGCTCGAAGACGCGCTGGATAGTCGCACGCTCGATTGCCTCCAGATCGGTCGAGGTGACCGAACTGTGAGTGGGTGTAGCATTCATATCGATCGGCGCTTGGGATAACACGCTCGGTGGCAGATCGGCAACATCGATGATCTTGCCGTCACCCAGTGCGGTGGCGCGCTCGATGCAATTCTCGAGTTCACGCACGTTTCCCGGCCAGTCATATTGCAGAAGGCACTTCATGGCAGCGCCAGTAACCTGCACTTCAGATCCGTTCGCATGGCGATCCAGGAACCAGTGCACCAGCATGGGAACATCAGAGCGGCGCTCGCGCAGGGCAGGTAGACGAATGGTCACAACGTCGAGGCGGAAGTAAAGATCCTTGCGGAATCGACCTGCTCGATATTCAGCTTCGAGATCACGGTTGGTCGCGGCAATCACCCGCACGTCGACCTTGATCTTGTGATTACTGCCAACCGGGCGCACTTCTTTTTCCTGCAGCACGCGGAGAAGTTTTGCCTGCATCTCTAACGGCAATTCGCCAATTTCGTCGAGAAAGATGGTTCCACCAGTCGCGGACTGGAAGAGACCTGGCTTGGAACGCACTGCTCCGGTAAATGCGCCCTTTTCGTAACCGAAGAGCTCGCTTTCGATGAGCGTAGGAACTAGGGAGCCGCAGTCGACGGCAACAAATGGCCGATTCGCAAACGCGCCTCGAAAGTGGATGGCACGGGCGACAAGCTCTTTTCCGGTTCCGCTTTCCCCGACGATCAACACCGGCGTGCGGGTGTCTTTTAGCCGCGCCACCATGCGGAGGACTTCCTGGATTTTTGGCGTCGTCCCAACGATGCCATGTAAGCCAGTTTCGGTATCGACGCGTTCGCGCAGGAACTGGTTCTCCTCGACCAATTCGACCTTGTCTGCCATCCGGCGCAGGAAAAGTCGCAATTCTTCCAGCGGCGTGAACGGCTTGGTGATGTAGTCGTAGGCGCCCAGTTTCATCGCCTGAACTGCAGTCTCTACCGAACCGTGGCCGGTCATGACGGCGATCTCAGCCCGCGGCAGCATGGTGCGGACCCGTTCGAGAAATTCCAATCCCGACATTCTGGGCATTACAAGGTCGGTCAGAATAATGTGCGCCGGATTTTCTTCGAGCAGGGCAAGTGCTTCCTCACCTGTGGCTGCTTCCATGCAGGTGAATCCCATGCCTTCGGCCACCGTGACACACAAACGGCGGATGCTTTCCTCGTCATCAACGACTAGAAAACGAATTGCGAAACGTTGGCTCAAATCGGCTTCCCCATGGTCTTTTCGATCACTGAAATGAATTGCTGCACGCGGAATGGTTTCTCCACGCAAGGCACGCCCGTGCGCAGCAAGGTCGAGGCGGTGTCTTCGTTGGCAATGTCGCCTGTGATGAACACCAGGCGAGACACCAGTTCCGGGCGATTCGCGGTTATCCAATCATGAACGTCAGCGCCATTCACTCCGCCGGGTGTTCGCATGTCGGAGACGACGCCGAGGAATTCTCCGGTCTCGAGTTGGCGCAGGCCGTCCGCTCCGGATTCACAACACACGACCGAGTAGCCGCTGCGTTCGAGGACTGCGCGGACATAGCTCATCACCGCGGGCTCATCTTCGATGAGCAGCACGGGCAGACTTGACGGCTTTGGGGCAGGTGTACTCATGGTTTCACCACTCCTGCGACCGCGGACAAGGATGCGAACTCGCTGACCGACGGCAGACGTACCGTAAACGTCGCTCCCGGCTCAGCGCCGTTATTCGTACACAGAATTTCTCCGCCGTGCTCTTTCACAATTCCGTAGCAAATGCTCAGGCCCAAGCCTGTACCCTCCCCAACTTGCTTGGTGGTGAAAAATGGATCGAAAATGCGGTCGGGTTGCTGTATCCCATGTCCGTTGTCGCGAAAAGAGACCTCGACGAAATCCCCTTTCCGCGAGGTTGTGATCTCGATGCGTGGACCGCCAGCGGCCTCGCGAACGGCATCGTAGGCGTTGTTCAGAATATTGAGGAACACCTGCTGTAGCTGCTGAGAGTCACCGATCACAAACGGCAGCTCGTCCTGATAATGCTCCGTGACGGCAACGCCGCGGCTATGAAAGTCATAGGCCCGCAACTGAATCGTGCGCTTCAGGATTGCATTGAGTTGCACCGGCTTGCGCTGCGGCGGCATTTGGCGGGCAAAGCTCAGCAGGTTTTGCACGATCTGCTTCGTTCTCTGCGCTTCCTGCAGGATCACTCGCAGATCCTTGCGTGCACTGTCCGGCAGTTCGGGGTTCTCCATCAGCAGGTCAGCGAAGCCCAGGATCGCGGTGAGCGGATTGTTGACTTCGTGGGCTACACCGGAGACGAGTTGTCCCACTGCCGCCATCTTTTCGGCGTGCATTAATTTTGCCTGCAGCGACGCGGCGTCGGTCACGTCGGACATCACGACGATGATGCTCGTGACCTGCCCTTCATCCCGCATGGGGCTTAAATTGACAGAAAACTGGCCGATGCGGCGATCCGCGTGTAAAACCTGCAATTCGAGGTTGTCGACCTGCCGTCCGTCAAGAACGGCGGCGTAGGCTTCCTTGAACGCATCCTGCTTCTGATGCGCAATGACGCTTTCCAGAGGTCGCCCAAGAATTCCTTGCTGTTCGTAGCCCAGTACCTTCCAGCGACGGTTCGCATAACTGATCAGGCCTGCGGTGTCGGCAACGAGAATTAAGCTCTGCGTGTTGCTCAGGATCTTGCTGGAGAAGTCGCGTTCCCGTTGTAATTCGGACTGATAGGCTCTTAAGCCGCTTACGTCGAGCATCAGTCCGCGATATTGAAGCACGTTGCCGTGGGCATCTTTCACCGCAAACGCGTTGATCAGCACATGGACCGGCGTGCCGCTTTTCTGCCGCAGCACCTCTTCGCGGTTCCGCAACATGCCTTCGCGTTCGAGCGCTGAAAACATCTCGCGATGGCGGTCAGCGACAGGGAAGACGGACTGTTTGGGGTCGGAGTGCAGCAGTTCCTCGCGGCTCTCATAGCCCAGCATGCGTACGAGCGCGTCGTTCACTTCGATAAAGCGTCCATCGGGGCTGCAGAAGAAGAGCCCTTCCTGGATGTTGTCGAACAATTCACGATAACGCCGCTCCGCTTCACGTCGGTCAGTAATGTCTTTTAGAACGTGAATGGTCTGCAGACCTTCGCTACTCGCCTCGTGGACCTCGGAAGTGGACACGAGGTATGTTCGCTCGAGAACAGGGTGAAGATATTCATCTGTGAATGCACCCGTGCTGCGGCAGAACGGGCACGCACGTGA
>Ga0134126_10013908_pt1 | contig 10158 bp, 6 predicted proteins | sample KB31752_FD_96881 | JGI IMG/M metagenome (GOLD analysis project Ga0134126, IMG submission 96881) | Terrestrial soil microbial communities with excess Nitrogen fertilizer from Kellogg Biological Station, Michigan, USA - KB3-175-2 | ecosystem: Environmental > Terrestrial > Soil > Unclassified ...
GCGGCCTGGTACGGCACCCGCGAGCCGCCCAGCAGCCCCGCGAACACCGAAGCGAACGCGGTGACGATGATCAGGATGGTCATCACCGCGGCCGCGGTATGGCCCCAACTGTGCTCGACCACCAGCGAGGCGATCGACTTGGAAGTCGCGACCTGCTGCCACGGCACCACGCCCATCACGCTGATGTTGAGGGCTAGGTAGACGAACATCATCGCGATCACCGAGATCAGGATCGAGCCCGGCATCGTGCGGCCGGGATTGCGCAGCTCGTCGCCCATGTAGGCGGTGGTGAAATAGCCGAGGTAATCGTAGATGCCGATCACCAGGCCCGCGCCGAGCCCGAAGAAGAACTGGCCGCCGAAGGCATGGGCCGGAAAGTCGAAGGCGAGCGCAGGATGGAAATCGGCGAAGCCGGCCGCCGAGGTGCCGACCACCGCAACCAGCATGATGACCCACAGCGCGACGGTGATCGCGCGGATCGATTCGATCCGGCGGTACAGCAGGAGCACCACCAGGAAGCTTGAGAGAACGCTGATCAGGTGCACCGCCGTCCAGCTCAGGTTCGGGAAAAAGAAGCCGAGATACTCGACCATCCCGATGATGCCGGTGGACATGATCAGCGGGATCGTCAGCAGCACCGTCCAGATGAAGAGGAACGGCATCAGCTTGCCGGTGCGGTACTGGAACGCTTCGCGCAAATAGACGTAGGTGCCGCCCGAGCCCGGCATCGCCGCGCCCAATTCCGCCCACACCATGCCGTCGGACGCAGCGAGGATCGCACCCGCGATCCAGCCGATGATCGCCTGTGGCCCGCCCATCGTCGCCACCATGATCGGAATCGTGATGAACGGCCCGATGCCGCACATCTGCGTCATGTTGATCGCGGTGCCGGAGAACAGGCCAATGGAGCGATGGAAGCCGGCGCTGCGTGCGGGCTTGCTGGTTTCCGCTGCTTGTTTGCTGATTTCGGCTACTGGCATGTCGTTTCCGGTTGGGTGTCGCGGCGCTGTGCTTGCGGGTGGACCCGAAAACGCGACCGCAGGTTGGGCTGAGCGACTCTTTGCGAAGCCCAACGGTGCGCCGATGAAGCCGGGTCAGCCCCAACCTACCTGGGCATGCAACGAGTCACCACTGCCCGCGTATTCCGGCCATGACCATGCGCTCGGAGAACGTCGAGTGTCCCGGCTGGTCGGGCCATGTGAGATAAAACCGCTGGTATTCGTTGCTGAGGTTGGTGCCCTGCAGGAACACTTCCGCGTATTTGGAAAACTTGTACGACACCGATGCGTCGACGTACTTCTGCGGCGCTTCGTAGGCTTCGAGGCCGGTGATGCCGCCGACATCCTGCGACACCGCGCGCTTCGAACGGTAGTTGTACGCGACGCGCGCCTGGAATCGGCTGTCCTGGTACCACAGGATCAGGTTGCCTGACTTGGTCGAATTGTCCTGGAACGGAATCTTGTTGCCCGCGAGATCGGTTTGTCCCGAATTACTGGGTGCATACGTGGCGTTGAATTCCACGCCGGTGTTGCGCAGCAGCCCCGGCAGGAACGTGAAGCCCTGGCGGTAGTCGAACTCGGCGCCGTGGATGCTGTTGCCGGTGCCCTGCAACGGCTCACTGATCGCCACGCAGTGTCCGCGCACCACACCATCGGCGTCGGGAAGATCGCAGTTGGTGACGCTGCCTTGCAGGATGAAGCTCTGTACGTTGATCCGGAACCACGCGAGGCTGACCATGCTGGTCGGATTGACGTAGTACTCGAGCGAGGCGCCGTAATTGGTGGAACGCCACGGGTTGAGGTTCGGATTGCCGGTCGAGCTGCCTTGCGACACGCGGAACAACTGCCCGGTCGGGGTTTGCACCAGCGAATAACCGAGTGTCAATCCGCCGCCCCAGGTGCTGAGGTCGAGCGGCGTCATGTTCTTCGAATAGGCCAGTCGCAGCTTCAGGTCATCGGTGATGTCCAGCGCAAAATTCGCCGCCGGCAACACATCCTGGTATTGACGCCGCGTGACTTGCGTGCCCGCGTCGGCGGGCAACGTCAGGTTCGGGCCTGGGAGGCCCGTCAGGTGTTGCGTGATGTCGAGGCTGGTGCGGATCATGCGCACGCCAACGTTGCCGCTGTAAGGCATGTTGCCGAGATGGCCGCCGAAATCGAGTTGCAGATAGCCGGATGCCTGCTTCATCCATACCGACCAGGTGTTGCCGGGATCTTCCTGCAATTGCAGCGCCGGATACAGCGACCTGTCGAACGACAATGGATTGTCCATGCCGTAAGGATCGAATGCCCAGAACGTGATGCCGGTGCCCAGCAGGTTGGTGTATTCCTTCCAGTTGTTAGACAGCGGCGCAGGCAATTGCGATGGAGGTTGCGCGGACAGCGGCCCGGCGCGGAACGCGCCCTCCGAATTGCCCGCCGTGCAGGAGCTGTCTTGCAGCACCACATCCGCACCGAGGTAGCGCACCGGGCAACCGTTGGGATCGCTGGCGCCCGTGCCTGCATAGACAGGGGTTTCGAAACCGAAGCCGATGTTCGTTGCGTTGCGGATGCTGTTGCGCACACCGAAATCCAGCTTGATGCCGTTGCCGAAGTCGTAATGCCCATCGAAACGGAGCGCGCTCAACCCGACCGAACGATCGTAATTCGCCCCGTCCTCTTCGAGCGTCTTGAACGACCAATCGTTGGGATTGGCGAAGTTGGCAGCGAGTCCCGGCGGCATGCTGACGCCCAGGTTCCGATTGCGGAAATCGGCGATGATCGGGATGGTGTTGGGAGGCACGCCATCCGGGTTGAATACGCGGTCGCCGCCCGGATAGATGAACGTGCCCGGCGGCACCGAGGTGACCGGGTTGCCATCCACGGTGAGGTTGGGCCACTGGGTGCCATCCGAGTCGGATGTATTGAGGTCAGTTTCGAAACGCAACTGATGGGCGGTGTCGCGGATTCCGCGCAAGCTTCCCGTGAACGGACCGCCATTGTCGAAATCCACCTGGATGTTGAAGTTCCTCGCGACGGAGCCCTTCTGGATGATTTGCGAAAACGATTCCACGTCGCCGGGCCACTTCTCGTACACCTGCGTGGTGTAGAGCTGACTGTTCGGCCACGGTGGATCATCGGGCGTGGCGTACTGGCCGGCGATGGGCGCGCCGGTATTGCGTGACTGCAATGGCACGTAGGTCGCGCCCTGCCAGTTGGTGGAATTGAATTGGATGCCGACGTTGCGGTCGTACTCGTCCTGCCGTGCGAAGAACAAGTCGCTGGTCAGCGTGAACCCGCCGCCGAGATCCATCTGGAACGATGCATTCGCGGATTTGCGCCGCCGCTGCGTCGTGGTGTCGTACACGCCGATGTCCTGGCTGCCCATGAACACGCCGTTGGACTTGCCATCACCGTTGACGTCGACGCTGCCATCCGGATTCTGCTTGATCTGCGACGGTATCGGCCCACCGTTCCATGCCGTCAGGAATCCGTTGTAACCGCCTGCACTGATGGCGTTCTCGCCATTCAGCACCACGCCGTACTGATCGAGGCTTTCGGTGGCGTTTTCGCGCGTGGTGTCGGAGTAATCGCCCGACAGCAGCAAGCCCCAGCGTCCACCGGCGTTGTATGAAATGAGGCCACTCGCCTCGGGTCCCCACTTGCCGGTGGTCTGTCCGCGCTCGCCGTCCGCGGAATAGCTGTAGGTGAACCCATTCGGCAAATCCCACGGCCGGTAGGTATGCAGGTCGAGCGAACCGCTGATGCCGCCGTCGGTCAGGCTGGCCGTCGGCGACTTGATCACATCGACGCCGCGGAACAGCGTGGCGGGCAACATCGTGAAGTCGGGTTGCTGGGAATCGATCTGATCCGGCGTGATGAACACCTCGCCGTTCAGCATGGTGCCGACTTCAGGCAAGCCGCGCACGTCCACCGACGTGCCGACGCCCGAATCGCGGTTGACCTGCACGCCGGTCACGCGCTGCAGCGCGTCGGTAATCGTGACGTCGGGCAACTGACCGATGCTTTCAGCCGTGATGCTGTCCTGGATGTCGGGCGCATCGCGCTTCAACTGGATCGCCCGCATCTGCGATGCGCGAACGCCCACGACGTTGACCACCGACAAGGTCTGCGCGTTTTGCTCTTCCGGCGTCTTGGCGGCCTTGGGCTTTTTGGTTTGCGGCTGATTGGCCTGCGACTGATCGGAAGCCGGCGCGGATTGCGTCGCCGCCTGCCCGGATGGGTCCTGGCTTGCAGCCTGCGGCGATGCCGCGGCCGAAGTCGCGACCACCGCGAAAAACGCGGCCGAGATGGCAACCGACAACGGACTTCTGCGATGCACGATGGGCATGGCCTTTCCCTCACTGGTTGTCGATCAGGTCCGTCGGCTTGCATGTTCGCGTGCGTCGACGATGCCGATCAGGTGTGTTTCACTCGTTCATTTCGTCAGGCGCTCCCGCAGCGTCCGGTCGAGTCCGAATCCGCCGAGGTAATACCGGGCCGCGCCCAGCACGCCGTGCTGCCCGTGTTCCATCACGCAAACCGGGACGTGTTCTAGGAAAATCCGGATGCTGCGTCCGTGCAGGAAGCGCGTCGCGAATTCGCTTCGCTGCAGCAGGTCGAACATCGCGGAAAGGAAACCGCCCGCGAGGTACACGCCGCCGCGCGCCATGAAATCCATCGCGAGGTTGCCGACGAAACTTCCCAGCGCCGCGCAAAACAGGTCCACGGCTTCCGTCGCGTTCGCGTCGGTGCGCTGCCGCGCCGCGTCGGTGATCGTTTCGGGCGTGGCAAGGCATGGCGGTGCGCCATTCAAATCGCACAGGGTTCGATACAACGTCAAAAGTCCGGGCCCGGAAAGGACACGCTCGCAGGGAACGTAGCCGCCCTCCGGCGCTAGGCACGCAAGCACCTCGCGCTCGCGAAGCGTTTGCGCCGCAAAATCCATCTGGCCCGCCTCGGTGGCGATCACGAAACCGGGTCCGTTGGGAAGATGGACGGCAGCGCCCAGTCCCGTGCCCGGCCCCACCACCAGCTTCGGTCCGGACGCGACGACATCGGGACCGCACAGCAACCGGGTGCCCAGGCGATCGGCGTCGGCCAGCGCGTAGCCCAGCGCTTCGAAATCATTCAGTACGAACAACGCGTCGAAACCCAACCTGTCCTGCACTTCGCCCAGGCTGACCGGCCATGTGAGGTTGTCGTGGATGACCTCGTCATCGATGACCTGGCCGGCGCAGGCAAGCACGCAATGACCGACCGCTCCGGCCACGTCGCTCTTCAGGAATGCCCGCAGCAAATCGACAAGGCTCGCGTAATCGCCGCAGGTGAGCTTGCGGTAGGCGATGAGTTCGATGGTGCGCGGATCCGCACGCGCTTCCTGCACCAGCGCCAACCGCGCATGCGTGCCGCCCACGTCGGCGGCCAGAAACGATTGCGCCGAACCGCGCCTGTGTCGCCCCTGATGGTTGACCATTGCGTCCATGACACCCCACGCAACGCGAATGGCCGTCAGTGTGGGGAACGATGACACCGGTGTCAATTTGCGGCGCAGCAATGGCTGGAGGAGCCATGCGGTCGCCCCGGCAAACCCGTGGACAATGGAGATATCCCGATTTTTGCGCGGCCGGACGAGATCAGGATTGCTGCGCTCCAGCAATCTCGCGCACCGCGCCATCACGCGCGCAGTGCGCGTGCGAGTCAGTGCTGCGATTCGCCCGAGCTGTTCGGCGTGTCACGCAGCGCACGGATCGCTTTCGCGTCCAGGCGCTGGATGCGCATGATGCTGCAGCGGTTGCCGCCCGCGATCACGGCATCGCGGTTGGAACTCACCAAACCATCGTGCGAAGTCAGGCCGATCATGCCGCCCGCGGTCTGCAGGCCCAGGCACGGTCCGACCAATTGCAAGCGATAGGCCTGCGCGGGGCTGGTCCAGACCACCACGTAGCCGAGCTGGTTCGAATCCCAACTGTACAAGGACGTGAAGTTGAACCACGGCACGTCGCCCTGCACGTATTTGCCGTAGTCGATCGCGTGGCGTGATTGGCGCGAACCCGACTCGCGCGTTGGCGGTTGCGCGCAAGCGGCCAACGCGACGACCAGCAGCAGCAAAATCCATTTGAGGGAACGCATGGCGCCACCTCGGGTGCGGGATGAGAAGGAATCATCCTCCCGCGCAAACACCTTCGCAACAGCATGGTGTTGTGAGTGTTCGGATTTCGGCAGAGCAAAATGGATTCCGGGTTCCCGCGCCGAAGAAGCTGGCGCGGGCCCCGGAATGACGACGTAAGTTTTTGCGCAACGTTATTTCTGCAACACCGCCGTCAACTTGTCGAGCTGGGCGCGATAGTTGTCGAGTACGCCTGCCGTGACCGCGGCGTACTTGTCGGCGCGGCTCCAGTCGCGTGCATCCAGCGCTTCGTGCACCGCAGGAATCGTCTTGGGCGCGTAGCCGGTCAGTTCGCCCGGCGCCTGCACCATGTTCTTGAACCACGGACGCCCCGGCAGGCCCTGTGCATCGAGCAGGCGCTGCTCCATCGTGGCCATCAACTGGTTGACCTGCGCCCGTTGTGCGGCCGGAATGTCCAGGCCCTTTTGTGCCTTGGCGTCGTAAGCCTTTTCATAGGCTTGCGCGCTTTCCTTCAGCTTCTTTGCCGCGGCATCCAGCGGCGCGAAATCAATCTTCGGCACGTCCGACAGGCGCTCCGGCGGCCCGACCGGATGCAGCGGATCGGCGGCCAGCTTGTACGCACCGGCATCGAGCAGCTTGTGCTGCGCCTCGGCCTCCTTGCGCGCACTGTCCGCCTGCTTGTGCAACTACTCGACGTAGCGATCCAGCGTGCTGCTGAAATCGCCGAAGCGCATCGGCAACACTTCGGCATCGGCGGTGCGCATCACGATGTGCCCGGCCACTTCGGCCAGCGCGACTTCGTACTTGAAGCCGGGGTCGCCGAAGCGGTCGAAATGTTCGAAGTCGTCGTAGCGCGAGTGGTACACACCCTCCTGGTTGGATTCGCCGTCGAAGCCGAGATCCAGCGTCGCGATGCCGAGGTGCTCCAGGAACGCGCTGTAGTCCGAACCCGAACCCAGCGGTGCGATCGGGATGTCGCCGCTCGCGCCCGCCAGCTTCGCGCTTTCCTTCATCATCGGATTGGCATTCTTCTCCGCGGCGTGCACATCGAGGAATGCGCGCTGGCGCTGCTGCACGCTGCCCTGCGTTTCGGGATCGGTCACGCCGGCCGCAACCTGGTTCACCAGGTGCTGCAGCGAATGACTGCCGCCCGCGAACAGGAAGCCGCGGCCGTTGGTGTCGGAGTTCACGTACACCACGGCCTTCTGTTGCAACTCCTTCGCGTGCGTTTCCGCCCACTCGGTGGAACCGAGCAGGCCCGGCTCCTCGCCGTCCCAACTCGCGTACACGATGGTGCGCTTCGGCTTCCAGCCCTGCTTGTACAAGGTGCCCAGCGCCTTCGCCTCGGCCAGTTCGGTGACCATGCCGGCCAACGGATCGAACGCGCCGAACACCCAGCCGTCGTGGTGGTTGCCGCGCAGCACCCACTGGTCGGCATCGCTGGAACCCGGCAATTTCGCGATCACGTCGTAAACCGGTTTACGGGTCCAGTCCGATTTCACGATCATGTGCACCTTGGCCGGGCCGGCGCCCACGTGATAGGTGAACGGCAGCGCGCCACGCCAGCTTTCCGGCGCGTCGGGACCGCCCAGCGCCTGCAGCAGCGGTGTCGCATCGGCATAGGAAATCGGCAGCACCGGAATCTTCAGAATGGTCTTGACGTCCTTCAGCGGCAGGTGTTTCGCGCCCGGCACGGAACCGTAACCCGGCGTGGTGGGATCGCCCGGATAAAGTTGCATCTTGGCGACCGAGCCGCGCTGCACGCCTTCGGGCGGACGCGTCGGTCCCTTGGGGAACGGATCGCCCGTGAAGTAACCGTCGTCGCGCGGATCGGAATAGATCAGGCAACCGATCGCGCCGTGCTGGTAGGCGAGTTCCGGCTTCAGTCCGCGCCACCCGGCGCCGTAGCGCACGATCACGATCTTGCCCTTGACGCTGATGCCGAGCCGCGCGAGTTCCTTGTAATCATCCGGCATGCCGTAGTTCACGTACACCAGATCGCCGGTGACGTCGCCATCGGCGCCGTAGACGTTGTAGGGCGGCAGCGCGCCCGGCAGCGACGAGGTCGGATCGCCCTTGATCGGTGGCTCGTGCAGCGTGGCCTTGAAGGTGGTCGGCGCGACCAGTTCCACCGATTCCTGCTTCGGCGTCGGATACAGCACGTCGAATTGTTCGATCTGCGCGTCCCAGCCCCAGCTCTTGAACTGCGCCAGCATCCACTCGGCGTTGGCCTTGTCGTGCGGAGAGCCGACCTGGTTCGGTTGCGAAGACATCTGCTTCAGCCAGTCGCGTATCTCACTGGCGCTCAGCAGCGAATCGAAACGCTTTTCGAGTTGCTGCTGTTGCGTCATGGCGTTCGCGGTGAAGCCGAGCATGCCTTCGGAAGACGATGCCGGCGGCGTCGCCGCGCCTGCAACACAGCCAAGCGACAGGCACGCCAACGCGATGCCCAGCTTGCGTACATGAATCGGTTTCATGCAAAACCCTCAGGTTGGTTACGCCGCTCCACATGCCACGCCCACGCGCGGGCCGCACCGGCGGACCTGCCACTTTTACGCCGCTTCGAAACGTTTTGCATGGGACATTGGTCACGCGTGCCCGCTGCGGCGTGCCGAAGCCATGATCAGGGCATTGCAGGCGCGCTTCCCAGAAAACGCCGGGTGCAGAACGCCACGATCAATCCGAACAGCAGCATCGCCGCAAGGTTCTCGGCGAACGATACCGGCGTGAAATGGTTGATGCGGTGCCACGCCGAGAAATACACCACCACGTAGTTCATCACCCCGAACACCACCACGCCATAGGCGAGCCCGGCGAGGAGCGGACGCGCGGTCAGCCAGTGCAGGCGCAGCGCGGCGAGCACGAAGATCGCGGCGATCACCAGCGACATGCCCCATTGCAGGAACAGCCCCAGCCACTGGACCGCCGCACCGCCCTGCAACGCGGCCTTGCCGAGCACGCCGCCGGCGATGAAGCGCAGGATGACGCGCGGATCGAGCATGTTGATCAGCGCCGCGGCGCCGATGTCGACGGTGCCGGCGATCAAGCCGCCCGCGAGGATCGCCAACACCACCCGATGACGCGCGGCAGGTGCGCGTTCGAAAGCCGCTGCAGGGACGCTCATTGCAGATTCTCCCGGGTGGTGAGGGCGCATCGTCACCGAAGCCGCCACGGCATGAAAGTGGCTTTGGTCATGCCGCGAACCCGCTGACGATTCATCGATTTGGCACGCCGCCGGGCGGCTTGCTATGGTGAGCGCCCGCACCCCGCCGCGGCAACGATGCTGCCCAGCCCGACCCAGCTCCTGCGCAATCGCATCCAGCAACTCCATCGGCGCATTGGTGGACGCCACTGGTTTCCGCACGTGCCGCTGGCGATCCTGCTGGGCCTCGGTGGATTCTGGCTGCTGCAGAACGACCTCGGCCGGCACTGGCGGCACATCCTCGACCAGCTTTTGAACGGCGGCCAGAATCTGCATCCTGCCCTGTTGCCGCCGATCCTGATCGGGCTCGGCATGCTGATCATGGCGATCGGCTTGCTGTTCCGCTCGCGCCTCGCCTGGCTGATGGCATTACTGCTGGCCGCGACGGCCGCGATCAGCATGTATTTCGGGCAGCACAGCCACGCGCACCTGCTGATCGCCTATTTCGTCCTGATGCTGGCGTTGCTGGTGTTCGCCTGGCGCCAGTTCGACCGCACCAGCGTCACCGCGAGCACGCTGTTCGCGCTGAGCTCGGTGGTGATGCTACTGGTCTATGCCACGTTCGGCACGTTCTATCTGGGCGATGAGTTCCACCCGAAAGTCACCGACCTCGTGACCGCGCTGTATTACTCCATGGTCACGATGAGCACGGTAGGCTACGGCGACATCACGCCGCAAACGACCGAAGCCAAGCTGTTCGCGGTGTCCATCATCGTGCTCGGCGTGGCGGTGTTCGCGACTTCGCTCACCGCGGTGATCGCGCCACTGGTCACCCGCAGCCTGCAACGCATCGTCAGCCGCAAGGACAAACGCATGCAACGCGAAAACCATTTCATCGTGATCGGCAA
>Ga0134126_10013911_pt1 | contig 10157 bp, 12 predicted proteins | sample KB31752_FD_96881 | JGI IMG/M metagenome (GOLD analysis project Ga0134126, IMG submission 96881) | Terrestrial soil microbial communities with excess Nitrogen fertilizer from Kellogg Biological Station, Michigan, USA - KB3-175-2 | ecosystem: Environmental > Terrestrial > Soil > Unclassified ...
AGTCCAGTCCGTCCGGCATTGAGACTGCCGCAAGCTGGCTGGGTTCTTCAAATTCCATCAAATACGCACAGGACTTTATCGACGCCACGGACTTTTCGCACATTAGTAATCCGTGGCAGCTGTCGAATTGGCAAGGCAGTCCGTTCACGATGATCTGGGGCGTCCCGATGCTGCCGTGCGGTGCCCCGGCGACACAGTGCTCCACGAACGTGTCGGACTACGACGCGGTCGCGAACGGTGGCGACAACAGCTACTTCAAGACGCTGGCGCAGAACTTGATCTCCGCGGGCTTCGGTTCCTCCTACATCCGGCTTGGCTGGGAGATGAACGCCGACTGGATGGGCTGGGGCATCTGCGATGCGAACGGAGACGGGCTGTCGAGCTGGGCGAGCGACTTCGTGCCCGCCTTCCGGAACATCGTGACCAGCATGCGAAGCGTCAGCGGGGCGAACTTCAAGTTCATCTGGAACCCGATCGACAGCAGCAACTCCAGCTGCAGCGGCGCACGGATGGAGAACTTCTACCCAGGCGACAGCTACGTCGACAACGTGTCGCTCGATGTGTATGACGGGATCGGCGGTGACACTAGCGACGCCGCCCGGTGGACCGACATGCTCAACGGTGTCAACACCGGCGGCTGGACCGCGGAGAAGCCCGACTCCATCAACGGGCAGAGCTTCCAGGGCTATGGGCTGAACTGGCTCGAAGCGTTCGGCAAGGCACACAACAAGCAAGTTGGCCTGCCCGAGTGGGGACTCCAGACCCTCGGCGACAACGGCGGCGGTGGCGACGACACGTACTTCATGAACCAGATGACGAGCTGGATCAAGGCCTACGCCACCGGCCCGGCGATCTTCTGGAACTACGGCGACGGCACCCTGCCGCTGGACATTCCGAACTACACGAGCGGTAGCACCCCGGACGCATCCGCAGCCTTCAAGGCCGCATTCGCCACCGGCGTCTAACCGGCGCTTGCGTCTCTTCGCGTGCAGCGATAGAGAAGACCCGTGAGCGACCTCGTGCATTATCCGGAACAGTCCGGCGTGCCGGACCTGAATGTTGAATGGATCCACGGGTCGGAAGCGGCCAAATACAACACCGACCCCGACATTCAGATACACGCGTGCGACGAGCACACCTACATCCTGCGCCAGAACAAGGCGGTCCATTACGAGGCACCGTTTATGTTCCTCCTATTCGGGGCGTCCAGGGCGCTCCTGCTGGACACGGGTGCCACCGCGAACCCGCACTACTTCCCGTTGCGCCGCACCGTGGACGAGATCATCGAGGGATGGCTAGCCAGCCATCCTCACCCGGACGACTACGGGCTTCTCGTCCTGCACACGCACCCGCATGGGGACCACATCGCGGCGGATGACCAGTTCTCCGACCGGCCCAACACCACTGTCATCGGCGCGCGGCGTGACACCGCGTGGCCATACTTCGGGTTCACCGAAGACCCCGATTCGGTGGTCCAAGTCGACCTCGGGGGCCGCGTGATCGACTGCCTCGCGACCCCTGGACACCATGAAGCAGCGGTCACTTACTACGACCGCTACAGCCGAATCCTGTTCACTGGCGACACCATTTGCGTCGGCCGCCTGTATGTCTTGGACTGGCCGGCCTTCGTCCGGTCAGTCGACAAGCTGGTCGACTGGTGCGCCGAGCGGCCGGTGACATACCTGCTCGGCTGCCACATCGAGATGACGACAACGCCAGGAGTGGACTACCCGGTCGGCTGGACCTACCAGCCGGAGGAACCGCCCCTTCAGCTCACGACCGATCATCTCACGCAACTCCAAGCCACGCTCAGGGCCAACAACCTCCGGCCAGGCCGCTACGTCCTGCCGCAGATGATCGTCACGCCCAAGGACTAGCTAGCCCGCGTACCCGCGCTCGGCTTGTTCTTTGAGTGCGGCGGCAATTCGCTCATATTCCTTCTCGAGGTCCGCCCGGTGCCCGGCGATCACGGACGCGGCCATGGTGCCGGACCAGCGCTCGGTGTCGGTAAAGCGGGTGCTGTTCCCGGGGAGGGCCTGAAGCTCGAAGGTGTGCCGCCCGAAGAAGACGCCCTCGGCCCCGCCTTGCCAGGCGAGCAGGCGGGGCGGGACGACCTCGGTGACCTCGGCGACGAACGCCTGCTCGCCAGCGGTTCCGCCGCTCAGCCGGAAGGCTAGGCGAGCCCCCGGCTCCAGCCCGGGGACGGCGCCGTCGAGCGCCAGGATGGGATGCCACACGGCGTAGCGGCTGAACGCAGTCAGTACCTGCCAGACCGCCTCCGGCGGAGCGGCAATGTCAATCGTCGCGGTGACGAAGGGATCATTTTCCGGCACGAGCATGCAGCCTAATCACGGATTGCAGCTGAGCAACCGATTTTCGTGGCCGGCCTGATATCGGCACCGCTACTGCTTCGCGCCGAAGCGCCGGACCTCGCCTGTGCCGCCGCATTTGCGGCACTTACCCCAGCGCGCGGGATTGGTCGAGTTCCTCTTGGTGCCGCCACACGACGGGCAGCGACGGATCGGGTGGATTCGCAGTTCGATCCACCAGACGGCGATCGCAATGACCGCGAGGAGCAGCAGCATCCCTGCCCCGCTCACTTCGCGTCACCCCTGAGCTGCGTCCCCGATTTCAGTTGAGCTTCTAGCGATTTCGCATCCACGATGATGCGCCCCCAAACAGCCTGCCCCAGCCTGGATGCTGCCTAAAATACTCCGGTCACTTGTCGCAGAAGAGTGAATTTAGAAGTATTTAATGAAATAGTTCTCTAACAGAAAAGCTTATCGAGCAATAGCGGGGAAGTGTAATTGCAGTGCACTTACAGCCGAATCAAGAATAATTTCCGGCACCACGCCGCACAGCGGCCGCGACAGGCAGCTATTTTCACAAAAGTGCGCTACTTCACCGTTAGCCACAACGCGAGACCGCTTCGCTCGCAAACTCGGGCTAAGACACCGCGCACATACCACGAAACTCTATCAAAGCGGCAAAAAGCCCAAAACGGCCATTTCCCAGGTTATTTCCTGGCCTGCCCCGATGAGTCCGCTACCGGGCCTGGTCCGGCCGCCCCTCGGGCTTGACTTTGCGGCGCAAAGTCGCCTACTTTGTGACGCAAAGCTCGTAGGAGGTTTCGATGGTTGCCTATCCTCGGTGGCGGATGCGCCGCCTTGACTCGCCTGGGGCGCGCAGGGTTGACCTGGCGATCACCGCGCTCGTGCTCAGCGTTGCGGCTATGGCCTGGTTCGGGTGGGGGCAGGCAGAGCCGCCTTCCGGCTGGTCGCCCGTGCTCACCGTCGGCTCGATTGTCAGCATCGCGGTCGCCGTGCTCGCGGGGCTGACCACGTGTCGGCGCCGCGGCGGCGCAGCGTCGATGCAGGACCCCGCAGTGCGCCGCGCCTACTGGTGGATCGTCGGCACCGAGATAGCCGCCTGCCTGCTGGGAGTCGCTGTACTCGGCGTGGCCGGGGAGATGCGCTTCCTCTCCGCGTGGATCCTGCTGGTGGTCGGTGTGCACTTCCTGCCGCTTGGGCGCGTGTTCCAGATCGCCGAACTGTACCCGGCGGGCATCGCCGTCAGCGTGGTCGCCGTTGCCGCCGCCATTACCGGCATGGCGACTTCGGTCGCGCCGAGCACGGTGGCGGGTGCGGGCGGCGGGCTGATCTGCCTGATCGCTGCCCTTTTCTGCCTTCGCCGGTCGCGCACCGCAACCCAGGACGAGGGAGTTCCTGATGTCTGACGATCAGATGCTGGATCCGAGCGCGGCGGCCGCGCTTATCAAGCAGGCCCAGGATCACGCGCGGGGCGCGTTCGCGATCAAGCAGCCCCTGCTGTACGCGGCGTGGGGCGTGGCGTGGTTCATCGGGACCGGCGCCATGTGGCTGTCCGTGCGCGGGCAGCACCCCTATAACGGCCCGGCTGGGTGGTCAGTGGCGATCCTCGTCGTGCTGATCGTGGCTGCGATCGCGGCCACGGTCTTCATCACAAGCCGGGCCACCTGGGGTATCGGGGGGAATTCGGCTCGCCAGGGGACCATCTTCGGCCTGAGCTGGCCGGCTGGGTTCATCCCGCTGTTCCTCGTCGAGGGCGCGCTGTCCCACGCCGGGGCGAGCGCCGCGGTCATGGGTGTTATCGGTGCCGTCGGGCCGCTGCTGGTAACCGGCCTGATCTATGTCACGGCGGCGGCGATGTGGGTGGACTGGACGATGCTCGCCCTCGGTATCTGGCTCCTCGTGGTCGCCGCGGCCGGCGGGTGGGCCGGCCCGGTCGGCGCGCTCGCGGTCGACGCGCTGGCGGGCGGCGGCGGGTTCCTCGTCGCGGCGGCTTTCCTTACCTGGAAGAAGCAAGGATGACCAACGACGAGCTGGATCCGGTCATCCACGTTCCAGCGCGGTTGCGCATCATGGTTACCTTGGCCACGCTCCCGGAGGGAGACCACCTGTCGTTCCCTCGACTCCAGCAGATCCTTGGCCTCACTCCGGGAAACCTCATCACGCACCTCCGCAAGCTGGAAGTCGCCGGATACGTGTGCAGCGCGAAACCGGACGGGCAGAGCGCGCTGTCCCTCACCCACGCCGGGCGGGCCGCGCTGGACCGCTACACGGAGAACCTGCGCCGCCTGCTCGACCAGGTCTCACCGCCCTAGCCGGCTAGCGCAGCAGGCGCAGCGACCGGGACGAGATGCGCAGGCGGGCGGTCTGGCCCCAGGTGAGCGGCACCGTGTCGGACTCGACGCCGTCACCGAACAGCACGAGCTGGTCGGACTCCGCGGTCACCTCAAGGGCCTCGCTCGCGGCGAGGCTGCCCTCGGTCAGAGCGGTGCCGGTAGCGGGCGACGGCCAGGCCTCCCGCACGAACCAGGCCAGCCGCGCCTCGGCAGGGGACGGCAAGGTGAGAGAACTGTGCCGTTCCAGCCACGCCGAACGCGACCATCCCGTCCCGCCCGTCCCCGTCGCGACGATCAGCCCGGACGATGCTTGGGCTTCCGCCTGCCCCTCCGGCACTCGCAGCGTGTACCTGGCGGTCTGGTGGGTCGGCTGGCCAAGGTAGATCTCGTTCAGCGCGGTGAGCTCCTGGCCGTCATCGGTCACCGCTGTGACCATGGACAGCGCCTCGACCCGGCCGCCAGGCGAGGCTGTCGCTGCTGACAGCAGTTCGGCCGTGGCCTTCGGCTGATGCGGCACCAGCACCCCGGGGTTGCGCCCCGGCTCGGGGTCGATCCCGATGACGACCTGATCCGCCACGTACTTCGCGACGTTCGCGACCAGGCCGTCCTGCCCGACCACGACGACGAGGTCGTCCTGGGCGAACAGGAACCGGGGCAGGTCAACCCGTTCAACGAGGCCCCGCCGCCAGTCCTGCGGGATCGCGGCGGCGACGGCGGTGAGCGCCGACGTCACCGCCGCGTGCCGCTCCTCGAGGTCTTCGATCCGCTGGCCGCGCGTGCGCAGGTAGAACGCGGCCTGCCCGCGGGTGCCGTGCCGCTCCAGGACTTCGGTGAGCTCAGTGCGCCGGTGCACCAGCACGACGCGCGGCGCGAGCGTCACCGGGACTCCCCTTGCGTGACAGCCTCCGCCCCAGAAGCAAGCTTCGCCAGCAGCGACGCCAGCATGTCGGGCGAGAGGACCAGCGTCCCGATCTGCGGCAGACTGCCCGCGAGGTCCTTCGCGGCCAGGGCGAGCAGCGTCGACGACGGAAGATCCGCGTACGCCGCGACCGACGCGGCTTCACCGGCGGCCTTCGCCTCACCCATGGCGCGGGTGCCATCCGCGCGGGCCCCGGAGAGCGCTCGTTCCTTCGCCGCCTGTGCCTCGAAGGCGATCCGCCCCGCGGCCGCACTGTCCTCGGCCTGCCGCCGCGCGTTGGCACCTTGCTGCTCTAGAAGCTGCTCTTCGCGGCGGGCGAGTTCGATCTTGTTCTGCAGCTCGTTTTCTGCGATGGCGCGCTCTCGTTCGACGGCCACGGCGCGCCGCTCGTAGGTGGACCGGTCTGCCTCCTGCTGGATGGCTTCCCGCGCGGGGGTGCGCAGCGCCTTCTCAACGTCCGGCTCCGGGCGCAGCGCGATGACCCGCGCGCCGATGACGGCGATCCCGGTCTCCGCGAGCCGGGTGTCCGTGGTGAGCCCCGAGACGATCCGGTCCCGGATCTCGGCAACGCCAGAGGCGAGCACCGCGGACAGGGTGCTGCCCGCGACAAGGCCCAGGACCTGCTGCTGCGCGGTCTCGGTGAGCAGCCCCGCGACCTGCTCCAGCGGAGTGCCGCGCCACCGTCCTGTGTCAGGGTCAATGGAGAAGTCAATCCGGGACGACGCGACCGCCGGGTCGGTGACCCGGAACGTCACGCTCGCCTGCACCGCCAAGTCCTGGAAGTCCGAAGTCCGCGCGTGGAACAGCAATGGCAGTTCCCGGTCGTCCACCGGTATCTCCGACACGACCGCCGACAGCGGCCGGAACCAGAACGACATCCCGATCCCGTCGTGCACCGCCTTCCCGCCCCGCAGGTGCCGGACGTGCAGCGTGGGGTTGCCGCGCAGGTGCCGGGCGAAGGGGTACTTCTTGATGTCGGCCATGGCCGGGACCCTCCAGGTGAAGAAAGCCTTCGTTCTTTATCGTCACATTGACGATAACCCACGGAAGCAGTTCTCGTCAACTTGACGATTAATGGAGTACGCTGGCATGCATGCACGATTACGACCCGAGTGGCTACCCGCCGTTCGCGGTCACTGTTGACCTGGTCGTTTTGACGATCCGCGAGGGAACGCTCACCGTGCTGCTCGTGACCCGGGGCGAAGGCCCGGCCCAGGGCAGCCACGCGCTCCCCGGCGGCTTCGTCCGGCCCGACGAGGACCTCCCGCAGGCGGCGGCCCGTGAGCTCGCCGAAGAGACTGGCCTCACCGTCGACGAAGTCCACCTAGAACAGCTCGCCAGCTACGGCGCACCGGACCGGGACCCGCGGATGCGCGTAGTCACCGTGGCCTACCTGGCGCTCGCCCCGGGAATGCCTTCGCCGCAGGCTGGTGGCGACGCGGCCGGCGCGAACTGGGTGCTAGTCAGTGACGCGGGACCCCTGGCGTTCGACCATGACCAGATCCTCGCGGACGGCGTAGAACGCGCCCGCGCGAAGCTGGAGTACACGCCGCTGGCCGCCGCCTTCTGCCCGCCGGAGTTCACGATCGCCCAGCTGCGCGGCGTCTACGAAACCGTGTGGGGCACGGCCCTCGACCCACGGAACTTTCACCGCAAGGTCACCGGCACTCCTGGCTTCGTCGTCGAGGCCGACGGGGAGACGGCCGGGGGGCGCGGCAGGCCAGCGCAGCTGTACCGGAAGGGCCCGGCGGCAACCCTCTACCCGCCGCTACTCAGACCCTGAAGCTCAGCGGCCCAAGCTGGCTGTCGACGGGATGGGAAGCAACTCTCTGCCATACAGCGTCAGTAGCAGGCGTGTACTCTGTCGCCTGTGAGCGAGATCGACGGCTTCTACCGGCAGCCGAGCCCGACCTCCGATCTCGGGCGACACAGAGACCTCGCGCCCGGCCTGCCGGCCGACCCGGAGGCGCTCAGCGCGATCGTGCGCGGATTGCTTCTCCACAACTTCACCGCGAAGATTCAGGGCCTGTCGTTTCCGGCCGAGCGCATGTCGCATATGCAGACCGTTGGCGCCGAAGCGATCTTGGACAACGTGCTCGGTCTCGATCCGGCTCCCCTGGACGTCGAGCGGCCCGCTGAGCGGAGAATGGTCGGCTTCTGCTACCACTTCGCACTCCTGCATTGCGCCTTGCTGCGCGCCACGGGTACCCCGGCCCGCATCCGGTGCGGCTTCGCCGGCTACTTCGCGCCGCAACGGTGGTTCGACCACTGGGTGGTCGAGTACTGGGACGGCAACGGCTGGCGGCTCACTGACCCCCAGATCGGACGCGGCGACCTGACCAGCGGCGACTTCCAAGACGGCCCCACTGCGTGGAATCTCTGCCGCAGCGGTGCTTCGCAGCCGGCTTTGTACGGCAACGGCGAACTGTGGGGCTGGGACGAACTGCGAGGCAGCCTAATCAATGACGTCGCCGCCCTCGACAAGGTCGAGGTCGCCGGCTGGTACTGGTGCGACCGACTCAAGGTGGAGCCCCTCGACCAGCCGCACGACGAGCTCGACACGTCACTCGATGTCCTCTCCCGCCTCGCGGCTACTGCGGAATCGGTCGAGACGATCAAGGAGTGCTTCGACCTGTACCCGGAGCTGCAGCCGCCAGCGGACGCCGTCGCACGCTAGAGCGCTCGCATAGCTTCAATTCCCAGTTTGGGGAACTCTCGGTCTTTGTCGCCGCAGAACTGTTCTTGCGGCGGTCTAACAGGCAGCGGTTAGCCGAAGCAGGTCCCGCAGAGCTTGACATCCCCTCCAAAGCACCCTCGCGCTTAGCCGCGCAACAGGGCGACCGGGCCGTCGGGAGAAGACATTCGCTCGGCCACGACCTGCTCCGCGAGTTCCGCCACCTCCGCCTCGGGCAGTCGCCTGAACCCTTCGCCGGTAATCGTGGTGACGATAGGGAAGATGCGCCGGGGTACGTCGGGCCCGCCGGTTGCTGAGTCGTCGTCAGCCGCGTCGTACAGGGCCTGCAGGCAGCACAGCACAGCATCGCTTGTCGGCATGTCCTCGACATAGAGCTTCTTCAGGGCGCCTCGGGCAAATACCGACCCCGAGCCGATCGAGAAGAACCTGCGCTCCTCTGAAGGACCGCCCGCAGGGTCGTAGCTGAAGATCCGCCCGGTCCCGCTGTTCGTGTCGTAGCCGGCCAGCACCGGTATCAGCACCAGTCCCTGCATGGCGAGACCGAGGTTGCCCCGGATCATCGTCCCCAGCCGGTGAGCCTTGCCTTCCAGCGTCAGCGGCTGGCCTTCCACCTTCTCGTAATGCTCCAGTTCAACCTGGAAAAGCTTGACGAATTCAAGGCCCAGCGCCAGCACTCCGGCGATGCCCGCAGCAGAAAACTCATCGCAGGGGAACACCTTCTCCACATCGCGCTTGGAGATCAAGTTCTCCGCAGTAGCACGCCGGTCGCTGGCGAGCACTACGCCTTCCTTGCACGTCAAGGCGATGATCGTCGTTCCATGCGGCAACCCGCGAGCCAGGTTGCCGGCTACAGGGCGCTGCTTCCATGACCCGCCAGGAAGCAGAACGGGGGCATACGACGACAAGAATTCAGTGAAAGAGGAGGTACCCATGGCCTCGAAGGAAACACGCTGACCACACAGATCCAAGTACATCTCGCGCCTCCCGATCCTGAAGCTAGTACCTGCTTCCTGTCCACCCTATCTCCTGGCCCTTCTCAGGTCAGTTGGCCGACGGCTGACTGCAAACGGCCTGCCAGTAGGGCGTCGCGAGGCTTCGCGATGGGCGGAGATGATTTTTCCGGGGGCGGCCAGTCTCATCTGATATGACCATGACGACGAGAGTCCAGAGCGTGTCCATCCCAGTGGCCGACCAAGACAAGGCGCTGGCGTTTTACACCCAGGTCCTCGGCTGCGAACTGCGTACCGACATGGAGGTGTGGCCCGGGGCCAGGCTGGTAGAAGTGGTGCCGCCCGGGTCGAGTGTCAGCCTGGTGCTGCTGCTGCCGGACAGCGAGATCCCGATGGCCGTTCGGCTGGGCACGACCAGTGCCCAGGGCGCCCACGACCGGCTCCGCGAAGCCGGCGTGAAGCTGTACAACGACGAGGTGGTGCACCTCGACGGCGCCCCGCCGATGTTCTTCTTCGCCGACCCGGACGGGAACGGCCTCGTGTACCTAGAGGAAGCACCCGGCGACGCCGGTAGCTGACGCTTCGCGTTAGCGCATTGCGAGGCACCGTGTCCTCACCTGCCTGATCAAGGTTTCCAGGTATCTGGAAGCTGGCCCCGATTCGTTGACTTGCGGACGGGCGCGACCGCATCCTCGGTGACGAGAAGACACTGCGGTAATAGGCAGAGACGGATTTGGCGTAAATCCGTCTAGCGGACCGGTCAAGGACGGTGCCCGATGATTGACAGCAGGGAAGCGGCGCGTCGGCCGGTACGCGCTCCGCTGCGGCAGCGAAGCCGACGGCGCTGGGCTATCGCCGGCGGTGTGGCGGCCTGCTGGCTGACCGCGGAGGTCATAACGGGTTCCGTTGTGGCCGCCACCGTCGTGCTGG